>Ga0210043_1000079_pt1 | contig 108570 bp, 116 predicted proteins | sample CryGeymet201501t_FD_183990 | JGI IMG/M metagenome (GOLD analysis project Ga0210043, IMG submission 183990) | Groundwater microbial communities from Crystal Geyser aquifers in Utah, USA - Crystal Geyser metaG 2015-01t (SPAdes) (version 2) | ecosystem: Environmental > Aquatic > Deep subsurface >...
GAGGCAAAAATGCTTCAAAAATACTCTAAATTGTGTCTCTGAAATTCGTGAACGTTTGTAGTATTTATTTAGATTGATAGATAATGCCATTGCGGTTCATTATACCGCTTTAACTTTACTAGCCCCTTCTTATTTCCAATTTGAATCGCTATTTTATCTCCTTCGGGTGAGTTTACTGGAACATCCCAACCAGTGCCTGGAGAGATTACTAGCTGTGTATTTCTCGATGGCGACGTTAGTCTTATTTGTTGACCAAAGTACGAATCCAGATCTTCAGCAGCAGAGTCAAGTATCCAATCGGTAGGGAATGACAAAGAGAAGACACTGCCAGATAGTTCAATCCATCCCTCAATTGATTTCGAAGGAATCAAATTATTTGAAATATCGAGTGGATTTGGAATGACGTCGTTCGCAGGTCTTTCAACTTTTTCCGCAGTCTTCACCCTTGTCTTTTTAACTAGTACCGTTTGGCTTATCGTAAAAATTCCTCCAACAAGTAGAAGGGTCAGGATTCCAAGTAGTAATACTCTATTTGTTGGCTGATTTTTTTTAAGGGCAGATTGTTTTTTACTCACGGTAAATAGAATAGCATCTTATTAGCAGACAATTATACTTAAAGTATCTGCGGTTTACCCGACGGACTTGGACTTGTATTTGGCTTCCAATTGCCACAAGTATTTTTTGGTTCTGTACCAGCGATGAAAACTTCATTGTAAGTGGTCGGGCAACCCAAACAGGTCAGCGTGCCCGTTTGTTTACAGACAGGAACTTTGATCAAACCATACGGTACAGGGAAGACATGGGGCGATTCATCTGTGAGCTGTGTGCGAATTATTTTATTCCAAATGGGTGAAGCGCCTGTGATACCAGAAGCAACATAGCTCATTGGAGTGTTGTCATTGTTGCCTACCCAGACACTGACAACACGATCGCTGGTGTAGCCGATGGTCCAGTTATCGCGCAGACTATTAGTCGTACCAGTCTTGACCGCTACTTCTTGTTTGGAAATATTGAGCGAAGAGAAGGAACCAAACGCTGGTGTGCGAGCAACATTGTCAGACAAAATGCTGGTGATTTGATAAGCAGATCTAGGGTCGAGTACTTGGTTTTTTGGACAATTTTTTCCTGATAAAGCACAGGTATTTTCATACAAAACTTTGCCAGAGTGATCAGTGATTTTCAAAATAGGATTGAGGGGTGTCAAGTTACCACCAGAGGCAAAGACCCCGTACACCTGCGCCATCTCTGTCATCAAAACTTCACCGCCGCCAAGGGTAAGTGAAAGACCAAACCGTTCGCGCGCTTTCCAAGTCGTGATGCCGAGTTTTTCTGCATAATCCAACAGATTTGAAACGCCAAGTTGTGCTAAAACTTTGACCGCTGGGATGTTGTAGCTCGAGGCAAGCGACTCGCGCAGTGTAACTTGGCCGTGGGATTTGCCATCATAATTTTTTGGTGCATATGGTTTGCTACCAGCGATATCAAAGACCACTGGAGCATCAGTAATAATGGTGGCTGGGGTGAAACCTTGGGTGAGCGCGAGGGAATAGGTGAGCGGTTTAATCGAACTTCCCGGCTGTCTTGGACGCAGCGTGACGTTTACTTGCCCGTCGTGCGCGATGTCAAAATAGTCTGTGCTGCCAACCATTGCCAAGATTTCCCCAGTCATTGGCTGTGTCACGAGTGCCGCGCCATTTTGGATATGCAGTCTGGCAAGCGAGGTTATCTCGTCAGTCACAATTTGTTGCGCAGTATTTTGCAGTGGCAAATCAAGCGTGGTAGTGACTTCGAGACCTCCATTTTGGAGAATTTCTTCACTGTATTTTTCTGCGAGCAGCTGTTTGACATACATCACAAAGTGCGGTGCCTGAATATCCACCACATCTGCCTGCAGTGCTAACGGCGCTTGATATGCAGCAATCGCTTCATCAGAAGAAATCATGTTTTCTTCCACCATGCGACGGAGTACTTCTTGTTGACGCATCTTGGCAAGATCTGGGTTTGGACCAAAGGGCGAGTAGCTGGAAGGAGCGGCTGGTAGACCAGCAAGTAACGAACTTTCCGCTAAATTTAACTCTTTTGCTGATTTGCCAAAGTAGCGCTGCGCCGCTTCCTCGATGCCGTAAGTTGAGCCACCATACGCAACTTGGTTGAGATACATCTCCAAGATTTCTTGTTTGTTGTATGTTTGTTCTACCATGACTGCGAGGACGAGTTCTCGTACTTTTCGTTGCAGCGTTTGTTGCGGTGAAAGCAGACGATTTTTCACCAACTGTTGTGTGATGGTCGAGCCACCTTGCACAACTTCGCCATTTTTGTTCGCGATGATAGCGCGTAAAATTCCACGCAGTGAAAAGCCGTGATGTAGATAGAACTCTTGATCTTCAATTGCAATTGTTGCATTGATGAGCGTATCGGGAATTTCTGATAGCGCTATAGGTGTTCTATTCTCATCTTTGTAAATGCGATATAAAACTTCGCCATTGCGATCGAGAATTCTGGTCGTGAGTGCGGGTTGGGTTGTTGTAAGTAGTTGTGCATCAGGTAAATCTCGAAAAATGTATTCGTGTACAAAAAATGCGCCAGCAAATAGCGTTGCGAGTATTGTGATAACAATGCCGGTTTGTTTTGGATAAAAACGGAATGTAAGCGCATAGGGGCGGAAAATATGTATAAGAAGATTTCGTAGTATTTTTGGCACTCGTACTCTTATTCGTATCCGAGTTTTCAGCTGCTTGAGCAGCGAAGGCAGCAGGTTTTTATAAGAAAAAGTAGCTGAATACTTTAGTAACCAGAGGTATTTGAGGAGAGAAACCAATTGTTCTGATCTGCGCTGTCTTGACTGAGAAAAAACAGTTGTGGACTTTTTACTTTTTGCTTCTTTTTTTTGGTACCGAAGAGAGCGAGATGCAGCAAAATCAATTAGATATTTTCTGAGTGATTCTGATTCAGTAGTATTCTTTTTGTGCGCTTTCACCGATCCGGATATTACCATGAATGCAGCACTTTTACTACAGAAAGTGTGCTTAATCTAACTTGCGATTAATGACATCCCAAAGTTCACGAGAATCACCTTCGTATCCAAGCGCCCAAATGGCAATGCCAGCGAGATCTAATTGATTGACGTAGTCTAGTTTATAAGAAAGAGAGCGAGAATCTTCATAGTACAAGACAAATGTTTCTCCATCCTCCATGTAGGTCAGGTAGGGTGAGAGCGCTTCCTCATTCCAGTGTTCTTCTACCCTGAGTTCTTTCGATTTGGAAAGTAATTCCTTGACCCGAGTGATCTTTGCCGCAGAGCCAGTTTCTGGAAAAGTAGATGACTGTGCACCACGGTTTTCGGTTTGCCATTCATAACCATAAAACGGTACACCCAATAAAACTTTTTCTCGTGGCATATATTCCAAAAATCTTTTCAGATGTTCATTGATGTCGCTGTCCCAAAGCTCATTGCCACCAAATAATGGAGCAACAGGACCGGCTTGTGGCGAGCTTCTCTGGTGAAAGTCGTAAGCCATAACGATGACATAATCGACCACTGGCGCGAGGGCGGGAATGTCCCATAGTTGTTTATTGTTTGATGCACCGGCATACATATCGATGCTGAGCATCATGCCTTTATAGCGAGCATCTAAATGCTGGCGTAAATTTGTCACAAACGTAACAAGCTGCTGGCGTTGTCTTTCACTTGGTGTGCCATTGAGTTCGATATCGATATTGATGCCACTGATTGGATACGCGAGGATGACGCCATCGAGTGTTTCAATCAGTTTTTGCTGTGCTTTTTCTGAAGCTAAAAACGCCGAAATATCATCAACTAGAAACTGAGATAGAACGAGCTCAAACTGAGTGTCTTGGTTTGCAGCCAGATTGATGAGGTCGAGTAGCTGATCACTCTTGAGTTTGTTATATCCAGGTTCCACATTGCCATCATCTTGCAAACGAACTTCTCCGTTGCCACCAATGGTCAGTGCAAAGTAGGACAAGTGAGTAAGCTCTGGCTGCAGGATTGCATCTGAGAGATTCCAGTATGGAAGAAAGCCATATACAACTTTATTATGACCATGTTGTGACTCAGGTTTTTGCAAAAAGCGAAAAGAAGAAAGATTGGTTAGTGGAGTAACTAACGGTTGATCCCAGAACCACCAAAGTGCGATAGCCATCGCGGCAATAAATATACAGACACCAACGACACTCAATTTTATATGCCACTTATGACGACGCAACCAGTGCGGTTTTTTGTCACGATGCTGTTTGACAAAAGTACCGTAACTCATTGTTCTGTGCCAGAATATGGCTGAATTTGATATTCTTGTGGCACGGTGCGTTGTTCGTACTGAACTCTGCCTTCTGCATCGATTGGTCTTGAACAGTCAGAACAATAATAATCGGTAACAGGATCTTGAAAAAGCGATCGTTCTTCAAGTATGAGTCCTTCAATTTGTTCGCCAGGCTTTGGTGGTAAGCCAGTGGTTGGATCAATCCAAGTGTTCTTACGAACTGCGAGCGAGCGTGAGGGAACGCTTTGATCCCAGTACAGTTCTTGATCTTTGGCGTGGCAGTTGTCACCAGGCGTTGGTGGTAAGCCGTGAGCGCACACTTGGGCAGAGAGTACGTCAGGTGGCTTGCTTTGCCAAACAGGATCTTTGCCTGCCAAAATAAATCGCATGATGTCATTGAAAATAGGGGCAGCACCGGTGACTCCAGACACCACCCGGCCGTTCATACGAGTATTGTTATTATTTCCCACCCAGGTTGCTACCAAATATTCTGGCGTGTACCCGATAGTCCAGTTATCGCGCAGGTCATTGGTTGTGCCAGTTTTGACACTGACGATTTGATTGGGAACTACGAGTTCTGATCGCAAACCAAAGGCTTGTTGTCGCGCTGCATTGTCTTGCAAAATATGACTGACTAAATAGGCTGGTGCGCGATCCATTACTCTGGATAAATCGCCAGCAGTTTGTTCGTCGTACTCAGACAAAAATTCTAAATCAGCCACTCGTTTGTCGCGATCGAGCTCACGAAAAACAGTACCTTTGTAATCTTCGATTTTTAAAATGGAACTCAGTGGTACCTTGATCCCCTCATTGGCGAGTGTGCCGAACGCCTGTGCCATATCAATCATGCGAACTTCACCGCCGCCCAGGGTGAGTGACAGACCATAGCGACTTGGATCGGTCCAGGTGGTTATGCCAAGTGCGGTGGCCATTTCCATAAAACGTTCTACTCCTATAGTGCGCAACGCTTTGACAGCAGTAATGTTGAGCGAGTTGGCAAGTGAGCGTCGGACAGGAACAGGTCCGCTATACGAACCATCATAATTTTTTGGACAATATGGTTTTTGACCCGCAGAAGTAAAACAGGTAGGTGCGTCGATCAGAATACTGCCAGGATTGAGCGTCTTGTCTTGAAATGCAGTTGCGTACATGAGTGGCTTGATTGAACTACCTGGTTGCCGTTCTGCCAGAGTGACATTTACTTGCCCATCATTTTCGCTATCAAAGTAATCTTTGCTCCCAACCATGGCAAGGATCTCACCAGTATTTGGCTTGATGACGAGGGCTGCACCATTGCTAACATCGTAGCGCTCGAGCGTCGCGAGCTCTGCGCTGAGCGAAGCCTCTGCGGTTTTTTGCAATTCAAGATCGAGGGTAGTTGTAACGCGCAAACCGCCACGCTCAACAGTATCAACACCAAACTCTTCATACAATAAATCACGAACATAAAAAACGAAGTGAGGTGCCTCTATATCACTGCGACTAATTGCAAATTGGATTGGATCACTGGCCGCAGCCGCTTCTTCGATCTTGGTAATATAGCCATCTTCTGCCATGCGGCGAAGAACTGCTTGTTGTCGCTCTTTACCTTTTTCTGGTGTGGAACCAAACGGAGAGTACTTTGTTGGCGCTTGTGGCAGACCAGCCAATAATGCGGCTTCGGATAACGTGAGATCTTTGGCACTTTTATCAAAGTACGTTTGTGCGGCCGCCTCTATCCCAACTGAGTTACCACCATACGAAATGTAGTTAAGGTACATTTCCATAATTTCATCTTTGCTGTAGATGAGCTCGGTAATCATGGCGAGTACGCCTTCTTTAATTTTTCTGGTAAAGGTTTTTTCTCGACTTAGCAATGCATTTTTTACCAATTGTTGGGTAATAGTCGAGCCACCTTGTACTTGGCCACCGGTAATATTTGCCTTGAGCGCGCGGGCAATTCCACTAATATCAAAACCCCAATGTGTATAAAAATTCTTGTCCTCAATGGCCACGACGGCTTGTACGACATGGTCAGGAAGATCGGACAGCTTGATAGGAATGCGGTGTTCATTGCCAATAATTTCGTAGAGCAGCACGCCATTACGATCAAAAATTTGCGAGCTCACCGCGTATGATTCGCTTGTTTGCAGTTTTTTTGGCGAGGGTAAATCTCGCAGTAAGTAGAGGAGCCCGACTACTACAGCAAATAATCCTCCGAGCGCCAACCATACCCAGGGACGGAGCGAGCGCTTTGATCGATTTTTTCTTGTCGTAACACCGACAAATAGACCGCCGATAATTTGTTGTAAATCTTTGCCAGCTTGCTTGTGTTGTCTACTAAATTTCATGTATGCTTTTGAGACTACTAGTGTAGCAGAATTTATGTCACCCTCATCACAATTTCTACTCGAGTTAAGCAATGCATCATGGAGTTCATACCTCTTGCCAGAAGTACAGACGCAAGTCGCGACAGCGCTCAAGTTGTATGAGCGTGAGTGTAAGGAGCCGAACAAGTTTCTAGATTATTCATTTGTCGTATTTCCGATGTCGAAAGGTTACGAGGGTTTCTTGAAACAGTACTTTTTTGATCTCGGTCTAATTACGACTCAAACATATGAAGGCGAGCGATTTCGCATTGGGCGCGCACTCAACCCAGACGTGCATGAAAACCAGCGAGACGAGTGGTGGTTATTTGACGATGTTGCTCGTTTGTGTGGTCAACGTACCACGCGTATGCTCTGGGATACTTGGCTTATTTGTCGCAATCAAACGTTTCATTTTTTCCCCAAAAAGACTTCTCAAATTGATTTGCCCACGGCAGGGAAACGGCTTGAAATGCTTGCAACTGCAATGAAAGCAGCTGTCGCTTGTCAGTGGGATGAACTGCGATTACAGCGTAGAGAGAAGAGCGCTTGAGTAAACGGGGGGGCTATGCGTATAATGCGCCTCATCTTAGACAAGGTAATGTCATGCATGATAGTTATTTGTACAACAACATAACAATTTCTGGCTTACCTGGTTCTGGCTCAACGACGCTGCTCGATTCATTGCGCGAAGAACTCAAGTTTGATGGTTGGGTGGGATATAACGGCGGCGGTTACATGCGTGATTTTGCCAAGCAACAAGGTTTACTTGACGCAGCGGGAGAGCTTCATCATAGTGCCGGTGCCTACCCTGATGATTTTGATTTACAAGTAGATATGGATATGCGCACGAAACTACAAACAGAGTCGCACTGGGTGTTGGAGTCTTGGTTGTCTGGATTTTTGGCACAGCAGGTGCCAGGAACGCTCAAAATTTTGATGAAGTGTAGTGATAAATCAGTTCGTGTTGATCGGATTGTGAACCGCGATGGGGTGACGCCAGACAAAGCAATTGCCAACATGAATTATCGCTATGAGGTAAATGCGCAAAAATGGCGTCGTATGTATAAGGAGCAATGGCAGGAGTGGGTGGTCAAGCCGGGCACAATGAGGCCGAGTGATCCCATTGATTTTTGGCACCAGGGTTTGTACGATCTAGTGATAGATACGTTTGCGAGCAACCAACAAGAATCATTGGAGCGAGTAGTACATGCCATCACCCAAAAAAAGTAACTCACTCACCGCATATCCCAAAGCCGCCCGCATAGCCTTTTTTCCCGTCCTCACCCTCATTTTCATCCTCTGGATGCTGTATCGGTCGCTCTTCGCCTTTCCTGTGTGGTTTGACGAATCAATAGGTAAAGCACTCTTTTTTGGCGTGCCCGTATGGTTATTTGTCACCATGACGCGCAACAAAGCGATTGTAGATAGTTTTGCTCCTGGCAGATTATATAAAGGTCTACTCTTGGGAGTTGCGATCGGTGGGGTGTTTGGATTTGTTGCAGCAATTTTGTCAGTATTCAGTAAAGGTACGCTGTTGCAGGCTACACCTTTGTTTGTTGCGCCAGAGTTTTGGGGAGAGTTTGTGCTCGCCATCTGCACCGCCTTTTGGGAAACGCTTGTTTTCTACAGCTTTGCGATGACGATGATTCGAGAAAAGTACCCCAAATGGTCGCTCTCTCGGCAGGCAGTATTGACGAGTAGTATTTTTGTACTATTTCACATCCCAAATGCGTTTCTGCGTTTTGAGATAGGCGCAGTTTCTGGAGTGTTGTTTTTATTATTCTTATTTGCGCTGGGGCAAGCGTATCTGTTTGCCGCTCGCAAGAATGCCTATGCATTGGTATTGAGTCATACAATTTGGGGATTAGTGCTATTAAGCTACGGTTGGTAATTGCTGCTTGGAGTGTTAGAATCTGTACTTCCTGATTGTTGACCTAGAGAAATTATGTTGTCAAAACGAGCCAAAGCTATTTCGTATACCGGTAGTCTCCTATTCGGTGGCGCGATCCTTGGAATATCCTTATTATCAGCAAGCCAGCCGTTTGCTTACGACGCCCCTCCGGAACGAGAGACCTCGCTCTATGTTGGCACACGCATGTTGCCCGACCACGTACTCTATCCAGCAGCTATGATTATCGACAGAGTGGCACTGCTCACCACTTCTCCAGAAAATCGAGCGACGAAAGAAGTCTCGCTCGCATTTGATCGTCTTAAGTCTGCCGCCAGCTTACTGCAAAAGAACAAACCACAACTTGCCCTTATAACGCTCAAAAAATCGCAACACTACTTGCTTGTAGCAAACAACGAAGCAACTGCAGAAGGGAGCTGTCCTATCGCGACCAAGCAGTACCTCCGCCGCGCGCTCCGCGCCCACATTAAACGAACAACCCAACTTCTTTCGTCATTCCCGATGGAAGACCAACAACAAGTGTCCGACATGCTCACAGAAAGCATTTCGCTCTACCAAAACCTTCCGTCTGAGACTCACTAGTTCGTTTGTGATTGATATCTTTTATATCAGTTGACGCTCACAACAGAATGTGAGATTCTTGTTCTCCAAAAGAACTGAGAAGCACAACATATAGTGCATCAGTTTGTCTAAAAACACAACTTGAAGTGTTTTTACATAATACATATGTAGGAATTGTTTATGAAATGTCCGTACTGCGATACTGCGGAGACCAGCGTTGTTGATTCCCGCGAGGCAGAAGACCAGACCACAATCCGCCGCCGCCGCCAATGTGGTTTGTGCGAAAAGCGCTTTACGACCTATGAGCGCATCGAAGGCATTGATCTCAAAGTGTTAAAAAAAGACGGCACAAAAGAAGACTTCTCTCGAGAGAAATTACAACGAGGCCTGATGAAAGCAACCTGGAAGCGACCAATTCCTATGAGCGATGTTAACGAATTACTCAACGATGTAGAGCGCCGCTTGCGTCGCAAAGAGACCGCAGAAGTAAAAAGTTGGGAGATCGGCAACTTGGTTCTCAATCGTCTGCGCAAACTTGATGAATTATCATATCTTCTCTTTGCCAGTGTCTATCGAGATTTTGATAGTATCGAAGACTTCCGCAATGAACTTGATCGATTAACCACAGTACCAACCCCACAAGGAACTTAATGTCATCAGCTACACCAACCTTACCAAAAGTAAAAATGAAGTTCACCGATCGCAAACTCGATAACGGCATGGGCAGAGCAGTAGCAAGACGAACATATTTGCGTAGGATAATCGATAGGAACACCAAGCGAGAGCGCTGGGAAACTTGGCACGAGGTGGCAGAGCGCGTTGCGTTGGGAAATACTGCTCTCTTGGGTTCACAATTCCCCGCGCACAAAACAGCAGAGCGTAAGCTTTTGGCCAAGCATATTGCCAATGGTTCTGTTCTCATGTCTGGCAGACATCTGCAACACGGAGATAAAACGCAGCCAAAGCGCAATATGGAAGTTTTTACTAATTGCCTCGAAAAAAATACCAAAATTTTGACTCAAGAGAATGGACCAATAGAGATTCACAAAGTAGTTGGACAAGTCGTTACAGTCAAAGCAGCTGATGGGGAGTGGAGAGAGGCGAATGTAAAAGCGTACGGCAAGCAAAAGCTCTTTAAGATAACATTTGTACCAAAAACAGGCACAAGCAACTACTCACATGAGGTACTAGCAACCCGCAATCACCGCTGGTTTCTCGAAGACGGCTCAATAACTGATGATTTGCAAGTTGGTCAATCCTTGGCAACAGCACCAACACTTGAAGAAGAAGCCCTAGAAGGTATTCAACACGGACTTATTTTTGGTGACGGCTCAGCGCATAAAAATCGACGCGATTATCCAGACGTGATAGCTGCTCAAGGCAGAGACTATCCTGCCATTCGTTTGTGTGGTGGAGACAAAAAATTTCTCAAATACTTTGAAAACTACGTTGTTTCTTATCCAAAACATGCTGCTGGTGATCCAGTTGCATATTTAGGCAGAAAATCTTTCCTAAAAGATTTGCCATTCACACTCGATCCGACGTACATTGCTGGCTTTATTAAAGGGTGGTGGTTGGCTGATGGTTCAAAAACTCTTACTACTACCAAAAGTATTGAAATATCCACAACCAGAGAGGATGCAATAGCCTGGCTTGAAGACTACGCAGCATATGCTGGATATATTATTACTTCACACCGAGTTCTCGAGAGAAAAGAGGGTGATGGTAGTTATCCCAATGGTAAGGACTTGCATTGTGTGCGGTTGTCTCGTTCAGCTGTACGCAAGGTTGCCACTATCGAGCCAGTCGGCGAAGAAGAAGTCTATTGTGTCGAAGAACCAGTCACCACCGGTTTTGTTTTAGCAAATGGATTGTTGACGGGCAATTGCAGTACGGCATCAAGTTCTTACACGCTTTTTTACTTGCTCATGAATGGCTCAGGAGTCGGCCGACCATACGACGATGACATGTGCATAGTCAATTGGGATAACATGCCCAATGTGCGCTGTGTCATGTCGGCAGAGCACCCAGATTTTGTTTGGGGGGTCGATGAGAGTGTGCGCGATGCCAAACACAAATATGGCGATGGTGATAATATTCACTGGTTTGAAGTGCCCGATAGCCGAGAAGGTTGGGCGCAGGCAGTTGAGATGATCGAGATCATGGCGTACGAAAAAAAGTTTAAAGATGATCTCTTAATTCTAGATTTTTCCAAAGTACGCGCCAAAGGTATGCCAATTAAAGGGATGCAAGATCGGCCATCTTCTGGTCCTAAGCCACTGATGAACTCGATTGACAAGCTTGCCACTATCAAGGGTGCTGATTTACCACTTTGGAAACAAGCCATGTTTGTCGATCACTACTTGGCAGAATGTGTTTTGGTGGGTGGGGCTAGGAGAAGTGCCCGTATCGCGACCAAGGTGTGGACTGATCCTGAGATTTTTGATTTTATCTCGATCAAGCGCGGTGGCTTTTTGTGGAGTGCCAATAACTCAGTAGCGGTCGATGAGAAATTTTGGAAACAAAAAAGTAGCCACGCTCGCAAAGTGCTAGAAATGATTCTCAAAGCAAGTTACGAAGATGGTACGGGTGAACCGGGATTTATTAATCAACACCGATTGGTGCAAAATGATGCTGGCTATGAGGGTTACCAAGATGGTAAATATGCCCAGAGCAAAAAATATCAGCCGCTCAAGCGCACCGAAAAAATGCTCTCACACTTGGCTCGCAATGCAGGCGCCAAGCTATACTCACAGATTCCCAACCCTTGCGGCGAGATTTCCCTCAACATGCTTGGTGGCTACTGTGTGATTGCCGATGTAGTGCCGTACTATGCGCCAACGATAGATGACGCCGAAGAAGGTTTTCGTGCGGCCACGCGCGCACTGATTCGGGTCAACACCTACATGGATAGTTTGTACAACCGTGAGGTCAAGCGCACCAACCGGATTGGTGTAGGTATGACTGGTATCCACGAATTTGCCTGGAACACCTTTGGATTTTCTTTCCGAGATTTGATTGACGAAGGAAAATCACAAGCATTTTGGCAAACGATTGCTCGTTTCAAGCGTGCCGTGGTTGATGAGGCCGAGAACTACTCCAAAAAACTGAAGGTAGTAGTGCCACATACCAATACGACCATCAAACCATCGGGTACGATTTCCAAGCTGTTTGCGCTAACCGAGGGCGCTCATTTGCCAAGTATGCGTGAGTATATTCGCTGGGTGCAGTATCGCTCCGATGATCCGCAAGTGAAAAAATACAAAGACAAGCACTATCCGATTAAAGTCTTGCAAAGTTACCAAGGATCGACGGCCGTCGGATTTCCCACCCAACCACTGATTTGCAGACTGGGTATGAATGGTGAACTCGTCACTGCCGGTGAGGCTACCCCAGAAGAACAGTACAAATGGCTGATGCTTCTCGAAAAATACTGGATTGTTGGTGTCGATGAAAACAACAAGCCACTCGAAGATACGGGCAACCAAGTGTCTTACACGCTCAAGTACGATCCCATCAAAATCACTTTCAAAAAGTATGCTGAGATGGTGCGTAAATACCAGGGTTTAGTCAAGTGTTGCTCGGTTATGCCACAACAAGATGCGACCGCGTATGAGTACCAGCCAGAGCAACCGGTGACCATCAGTGAGTTCATGCGTGTACTCGATGAGATTGAAAAGGATGAATCACTATTTGAAGACATCGACTACGTGCATTTGCAGTGTGAGAGCGGAGCGTGTCCGATATAGGTTAGACACAACCCTAGTTGTGTACAAGAGTTATTTAGTTGTAGAATGAACGCGGTTAACGTACACAAGGAAGATAGTATGGTAGAAGGAAATGGAGCACCTGCTTGGCAACAGTCTTGGAACAGTGATGCGGGACGTGTCAGAGATTCTGGTGGTCATTTCACATCATTTGATAAAGAACGTGACGCAGCGATAGAAGAGCACCTAGAGAGAGGTCACAGTCTCGGTGGCGAGGTGGTGGAAGGTAGGCCACCAGCTGCTAATGATGAGCAAAAATCAGGTTTTGAGATAACTGATCCTAGTGATATGGCCAAGTTAGCGGAGCTCGATGCACGGCTATTGCAGCTGGGTGCGAAGCAAGGTGAGAGCGCCACTTTTACAAGCAAAGCTGAAGATTTTTCATATACAGTTACAGTAGAACCCTCCGGAATAATTGAAATAACGCTCTCAGGACAAAGGGCTTTGGCATCGAGTATACGGTTCAGTAAAGATGTAAGTACGGCTGCTCAGCAGTGGCAAGTAGTGAGTAATTATGACACTGAGACGGGTGTTAAAATTCTCCCCGATTCTAATCAAGTCCACTATCTGCTTTCATTGCTCGATCCTACTCGTTTGGAAGCTGCTTCGCAGACTGTCGACCAAACAATAGTTCATGCTGAAACGCAAGCAGAGCCAACAGCCAAGGTAGAAAATCCTCTCGCTGGTATTCCAAAATCTCCAGAAAACAGATACAGCAGATTACTTAAGATTTTAAAGAATTCGGGAAAACCGGTCTGGAATGCATTGGCAGATCGACTCAATGTCGTTGCAACCTACAAAGGTGGATTTATCACCGCTCTGACTGATGGTGCGGGCGAGCCAGAAGAACTCCGCACTGCTATAGAAGCAGGTTTGAAAACTGCTTTTGATCAACTTTTGACCAATGAAGTCTTGTCTCAAGAATTACAAAAAGCTCTTGACAGAAAATATCAAGAATCATTCAAAATTTTGAATGATAGCGAACGATCTCAGCTTATCGGGGAAATAGTAGCTAGCTTTTTGGATACAGAATGGAAGCCACCGGCAAGGCAAGGTTTTTTGAGCAAAATGAGAGGGTGGTTTGCTTCTAAGGTGAAACCAGCACTGTCTGAACTACTAATTTCAGATGCAGATCAGTTGATTGATGCGTATGGAGTGCCAGAAGCTGGTGAGGTCAAAAATACTGAGGAAGAATTTCAACAGGAAGTACAACCTCTTGAAGAAAAAGCGACACAAGCAGAAGATAGCAACACAATTTCTGACAGAATCCAAGCTAATGAAATAAAACTAGAGCAAGCTAAGATTGCTACAGATTCCTCGGCAATTTTACAGCTCAATCGTGAAATTGCGGCAGACAAGGAAAAACTTGCAAAATTACAGCAAGAAGTTCAACAGCCAGCTACAGAAAAACCGAAAAAGCAGGGGGGATGGTGGCAGAAATTCTTCCCAGGTAAGGCGCCAAAGTCTCCTGACACAGTAGCCAAACAGACAGTTGAATCTGGTGAAATGGCTTCGTCTGCTAGACAACAAGAAATTGAAGCTAAACTAAAAGCGGAACATGGTGCTCGTGAAGAAGAAAAGCGGCTATCTAAGTTGGATTTGGAATATGTTTCTCGAGTTACCGATGTGATGATCAAGGATGGAACAGCAAAAAGCAATCGCGCAGTAGGTGAACTAATACTTGCTTTAGCGCAACATGCGATAGATACGTTTGGAGAATTGGGATTTGATGCTGAATCAGAGAAAAAATTTAGAAAACTCATCGAAAAAGCCAAAATTCATCCCAATGCCGAACACGCTCAAGAACGCCCCTTCGAGAGTGAACAGTTAGATGCTTCTCAAAAAGCTGTCGAGGCTTCTAGCTTATCTTCTGGTAAAAAAGAATTTTTCAAAAAGGCTCTGCAGACAACAGGTACAGTATTAACTGGCGCAGCTGCTTCAGCTGCATTTGGTGTAATGGGAGTTGATCCAGGAACAAGAATAACTTTATCTAGTGCGGGTTTGTTGACAACAGCGGCATTGGGCGAAACAGTGCTAGGCACCTACGTGCGCGGAGGATTAGCTGGTATGAGTGAAAATGAAGCTCTGCCTGCTTTCCTCAGAAAGATGGCTCAGGGAGCAAGTGGCATTGCGCATGGTGTTCAAGCCAGATCACGATTTCTTTTTGCATTTTTTAGTGGAGCGTTGGGAGAGTCCGTGGCAGAGGTTGGTTATAAGCTTTTGAATGAAACCCAAGCCAGTGCTGTTGTAGTAACACCACCAGCAGGTGAAATAGCTGCTAGTCCAATAAACAAAATACTATCAGATGAGGTCCTGCGTACGATTACAGATGCAACCTCACAAGGTGCTCAAGTAACACCAGACGCAGCCGTAGTGATAAATAATTCATTCGCTCAAACTGCGGAACAGTTGAGCAAGCTTTTCCAACAGTCCCCACAGGGTTCTGAACAACTAGACACTGCCATAAAAGCAGTACAGCAGTACTTTACTCCCGAAAGAATGCACCAGATCAGAGAAGTGGTGGAAAAATTTGATGTAGCTGCACCACAGCAGGTTTTGACGCTTGAGCAAACGAATCAACTAGGTGAATCATCCAAACAAGCGGTAGCAAGCATTAACACGCTGATGGATCAGGTTTCTGGCATGACTGCAGATCAAAGAGCAGCACAAATTACTCCCTGGGTGAATCAAGTCACGGCTACGCTGAAAAACTTCAATTTTGTACCACCAGCAAGATAAGATAAGGATATCCTATGAACACAAATTCTGATTATCAACAAGTTCTAGACACATTCAAAGAGCATTTGCTGGCAAGTGGAGTTCCAGAGCAAGAGACTGGATTTATTTTGGGACGGATTTTGCGAAAAATCGTGGAGGAAGTTGCTGAGCACATAAAAAATACAGTTGGCGAAGATGTCATCAATACTCAACAGGCGGAAATTGCCAGATTGTTTCAGGAAAAAGCAGGTCAAACCATTGATAGCTATCGTATGCAAGTGGTTGAGAAATTACTGGCGGAGTACGAAGCAGCTTAGTTTAGATTTCCTCCAACCCCCACCTCGGTCGTCGTCCAATTTGTTCGCCACCACCCTTTTGTATTCGTTTAGTCCTCGCCGCAACTCCAATCATCGCAGCGTTATCCATACACAGTTTTTTGCTATAGGGAGTCAGTAGTTTCGGGTTTGCCACCCGGTCACTATTCGCTTGTATCGTTTCGCGTATCATTCGCCGAAGCGTTGCGTTGGCAGCCACGCCACCACCAAGCCAAATTTGAGAGAACTTTTGATCCACAAGTAATTTGTTCAATTTGTATGTAATATGTCGAAATACCGCAAACTGTATGCTCGCACAGAAGTCATATACTTCCTGTTTTTTGAGGGGTTGCAGTACCCCATTATCTTCGAGTAAGTTTCGGGCTGATGTTTTAAGCCCAGAGAAACTAAGATCATAGGTTTTGGTCATGGTGAGCGGCAGCGGAAAAGGAATTGCTTTCGGGTTGCCCAATTTGGCAAATTGTTCGATCACGGGGCCAGCTGGATAGCCCAAATTGAGCATGCGCCCGATCTTATCCAAGCACTCACCAGCTGCATCATCAAGTGTTTGGCCGAGGACTTCGTACTTGCCGATCTGCTTTACCTGCACAAACAGCGTATTACCACCTGACACAAGAATGCCAAGCGCATTTTTTACTACGGGCAAATCGCTTGACAACTTTTGCACGTTTGCGTCTCGTGGTTTCGGTCTTGCGAGAACAGAGAGTAAATGGCCTTCTAGGTGATTGACTGGAATGAGTGGTAGGTTGTGTTCGCTCGCATACGTTTGGGCAGCTCTGATTCCGACTTCGAGGGCAGGAGCCAACCCAGGTCCTTGGGTGACGGCTATCGCCGTGATCTCATCCCAGGTTATGCCAGCGCGCCGCAGAGCAGAAGTTACAGTTGGGGCGATATTTTCTTTATGGGCTTGTTTAGCAACAGTTGGGAAGACGCCACCATATTGGCGGTGCAGTTCTGTCTGAGAGGCGATGACATTACCGAGCACATATGGTCCAGAGGTGACCGCAACAGATGTATCGTCGCACGAGGTATCAATGGCGAGGATGAGGTTGTTTTTCATGAGAGGGTGAGGGTGTGACCAGTTGGTGTTTCATCGAGTCGTATACGAACAAGTTTGGAATTATTTTTTGCTAGCAGCGGTTGTATATAATTCTCTACCTGCGCAAACCACTCTATAACTACAATCTTGTTTGGGCCGAGTAGCTTTTCTAATTCCAATCGCTCACAGGCTTCGGCTGAATCAATTTTCCAGAGGTCACAGTGATAGAGCAATCCCTTTGTTTGGTGTCTGGTAAAATCATATTCCTGGATGTAACTATAGGTAGGCGAAGTTAATCGTTCAGCAATTCCTAAAAACTGCGCCACCCCCTGTGCAAAAACAGTTTTACCGGCACCCAGTGGTCCGTCGAGGGCAAACACCAGGCCATTTTTTCCAACTGTATCCCAGTGTTGTAGGCTCAGCTGACCAGCAATTCGTTTTGTTTCTTCAGCAGATCCTGACTCGAGCAGCGTTGCTGTTCCACCTGCTGTTATGGCAATCGCCCCCTGCCGCAGCGTTACTGGTGTCGAGAGTGTGGTGTCAATCACGGTTGAGGGCGGATTATTTGGCAAAGTTCCTGCGTCGATCACTAGGTCAATTAGTGACTGCTGCTTTGCAGACAAGTTCTTGAGCAGCAACTCGATCGAGTATGGTCTCGGTTTGCCAGAACCATTGGCAGAAGTGGCGGTGATTGGTATGCCAAGATCGTGCACCAACTCCAGTACAAACGAATAATCTGGAATGCGTACGCCAAGGGTGCCAAACTCTGAAGTCACGCCAGGCGCTAGTTTTCCTTGCTTGGCTAGAGATACGACGGTGACAGGGCCAGGGAGTAATTGGCTGTAGAGCGTCTTGGCTTGTTCGTTGAGAGAAACATATTGCTCTGCCATCGCTTGATCTGCCACTGCGATCGAGAGTGGTTTGCCTTCTCGGCGGGATTTGTAGGTTAAAAGTTTTGTAACAGCTGACTGACTGGTCGCCAACACTCCAGCCCCATATGTTGTTTCTGTCGGGAAAATCACTAGACCGCCAGCAGCAAGCACTTTTTTTGCGGCTGCCAACACGGTTTTCTGGTTGTCTTTTTTTAGCTGTAAAATCTGCATCAGAGGGACTATTATAAACTTTGCTATAATTGAATTATGAGAAGTCCCAGCAACGTCCAATTTGACCTCTATATTAAACTGCGAGAAATCAAGCAGGCGGCAGCAGTCCTCGAGCAAATCGGTAATTTACCGACCAAAGAACGTGCAGTTTGGGCAGAGCAGTACGGCGATATGGTGCACCAAGCATTTGAACACTTTATAGATGACTCGAACTCTGTCTTGCGTGACGTCTCGTTTGATTCTTCGACCATGGAGCTTTCCCAAGATCTGATTATTTCTTTACGAGATACTTTGGTTGCGGTGCAACATATAGTTGCAGCAGACAAGAAACACTTGCGAAGTTAGAGTTACTGTATGTTTTCCTCTATAGCTGTCCTGTATACGACTGTTATTTATCAGCCATTTCTCAACGTTTTGGTCTTTTTTTATTGGCTCATCGGTTTGGTGACGGGCGGTCATCCAGATATGGGAATTGCGGTTATTTTATTGACAATTCTTATTCGCTTTTTGATACTGCCGCTTTCTTTGTCTGGTTATAAAAGTGAAAAAGATCGCAGAGCGATTGCGGCCAAGATCAAGGCCATCGAAGAAAAGCACGCTGGCGAGCCAGTTTTGCGGAAGAAATTGAGTAGAAAAGTACTCAATTCGAGTAGAGGTGTGTTGTTTGGCGAAATCGTTTCCCTCGTTGTGCAAGTCGCGATAGCTCTTATGCTCTGGAGAATTTTCAAAACAGGGTTGCCGGGCGAAGATATTCATCTGATTTATTCATTTATGCCAAAGGTTGAACTACCTTTTAACCTGATGTTTTTGGGTGCGATCGATCTGACTCACACTAGTTTTAGGCTCAATCTTATCCAATCTGCCCTGATTTTTCTCTTTGAGGTCTTGAGTATGTACACTTCAATTTACAAAGTGAGCAAAGACGAGGTAGTCCGTTATCAACTTGTTTTACCTGTTGTGTCGTTTCTAATTTTCATGGGGTTGCCGGCAGGAAAGAAAGTTTTCGTCATTACTGCGCTCATATTTAGCATCATCCTCAAGTTGATCATGGTGTTCCGCCTAAAGATGGAAGAACATCGCCTCAAGAAAGATGCAGAAGAACAGATGGATGCGAGTGACACCCCTGTTGTGCAGACAGTTGGGTAGAAGTACAATAAGGGCCATCTATGGAATTTGATCGTCTCGTTGTTTCTTTTTTGGTCGATGAAGTTGTCGGCGGTTTTTTTATCTCTGTACCTCCTGGTCACGTAGCTTGTGTGTATGATCGTGGTCGTGGCGTATTACCTCGAGTGTGGGGACCAGGCCTTCACTTCAAAATTCCATTTTGGCAGGTAGCAAAGATGTTCAATGCGCAGGTTTTAGAGTATTCAATTCGTCAAGGATTTGATCTCAGCAAGAATAATGAAGCGTTGGGCGACGATGTCATATCTGTTTCAACCCAAGACGGCCAAGATATTACGGTAGAAGGCTCCATTCTTTTTCGTGTTGATCGAGTGAATGCACCAGAACTCTGGGAAAATATCGGTGAAAATATGGTGTCAAAAGTAGTTCGACCAATTTCTCGCAGTCGTATTGCAAATATTTTTTCACAATTGACGACCGACCAAATTCTGCGAAATCGCAGCGAAGTAGAGGGCTTGGTGCAAAAAGAGCTGAATAATTACTTCGCAGATCGAGGACTCAATTGCGAGGGCTTCTTGCTCTCCAGAGTTACTCGGGTTCAATCTGGTGGCAAAGAAGAAGTACTCGTGGTGGCAGCACCCGACGCATCCTTATAACTGTAACCTCCCCGTTGACGAAAAATTAGCAGTCGATTACTATAACTGCTTACAGGCACTCAAAAAGTATCACAAAGGAGTTCTATATGACACAGACAATTTCTGTTTCTTCTATCAAACCAAATCCTGGCTACGTTTTGGTCGAGCCAGCCAAGGTCGATAAAAAAACCGCATCTGGCATTTATTTGCCCGATTCGCACGAAGAAAAACCACAACACGGCACTGTGCTTGCTGTCGGTGCACCGGCCATGGTCGATGGAGTCGAAGTTTCTTGTCCAGTCAAAGTGAAAGACGCAGTCATCTACAAAAAATGGGGTGGCAACGAATTTCAAATTGGTGACATAGAGTACCAATTCCTCAAGTTTGAGGACATTTTAGCCGTAGTAACTAAATAAATAGATACAAGGAAAACATATGCCAGCAAAACAAATAATATTCGGCGACGACGCTCGCCAAAAAATGCTCATTGGTATCAACAAGCTCGCTGCTGCAGTCACTGTGACGCTCGGCCCTCGTGGTCGCAACGTGGCGCTCGATAAGTCATGGGGTGCACCAAATGTGATCCACGATGGCGTTAGTGTTGCCAAAGAAATCACACTCGAAGATAAATTCGAAAACATGGGCGCACAGCTTGTCAAAGAAGCAGCCAGCAAGACCAATGATGTGGCTGGTGACGGTACAACGACCGCCACACTTTTGGCACAAAAAATTGCTAGTAAAGGTATGAAGTACGTCACTGCGGGTACCAACCCAATGGCAATGAAGCGCGGAATTGATCGCGCAGTCGATGCAGTAGTTGCAGAAATTCGTCGTTTGGCAAAGCCAGTCAAAGAAGCTGATTGGGAGAAGGTCGCAACGATCTCTGCCCAAAATGAGCAAATTGGCAAAAAAATTGCCGAGGCACTCAAGCTGGTTGGCAAAGATGGCGTAGTCGAAGTCGAAGAAGGCAAGACAACCGACATCACCATCGATCACAAAAAAGGCATGATTCTCGACAAGGGCTATGCATCTCCCTACTTCGTCACCAACAGTGACACGATGGAGGCAGAGATTAAGAATCCATACATTTTGGTGACCGACCAAAAGGTATCGAGCATCCAAGACCTCTTGCCAATGCTCGAGAACTTTATGAAAATTAGCAAAGATCTCGTGATTATTGCCGACGACGTCGATGGCGAAGCGCTGACTACCCTGGTGGTAAACAAGTTGCGCGGTACCTTCAACATCTTGGCTGTCAAAGCTCCTGGCTTTGGTGACCGCAAAAAAGAGTTGTTGCAAGACATTGCAGTTTTAACCGGTGCCAATTTGATCGCAACCGACACAGGTCGTCAGCTCAAAGACATAACCATCGAAGACTTGGGCAGAGCAGACATGGTCCGTTCGCACAAAGATGAGACCGTTATCGTCGGTGGCAAAGGCACACAAGCTGATGTCGACGCACGAGTATCTCAAATCACTGCGCAGGAAGAGGCTTCGACCTCCGACTACGACAAAGAGAAATTGCAAGAGCGCAAGGCAAAACTGACTGGTGGCGTTGCTGTTATTCAAGTCGGTGCTTCGACCGAGATCGAGATGAAGAATCTCCAAGAGCGTGTCAAAGATGCCAAGGGTGCAACCAAAGCTGCTATCGAAGAGGGAATTATTCCTGGCGGCGGTGTGACCTATATCCAGGCAGCCAAAGTGCTCGCCAAGATGAAGTCCAAGTCGCACGACGAGCAAACTGGTATTGATCTCATCAAATCAGTTGTCGAAGAGCCACTGCGCATGCTCGCGCAAAACTCTGGGGTCGACGCTGGTTGGGTTGTCCGCAAAGTTGCAGACATGAATGATCCACACTACGGCTTCAACGCGCTCACCAACGAGTTTGGTGACATGATTGTCGCAGGGGTGATTGAACCAGCTAAGGTAGACATTGCTGCATTGCAAAACGCTGCATCTGTTGGATCAATGATCCTCACTACCGAGTGCATGGTGACCGATGTGCCTGAGGACAAAAAACCACCAGCTCCCGACATGGGTGGGATGGGTGGAATGATGTAGTTCACATAAAAACTGAAAAGGTTTAAAGACCCCCGCCGTTGGTGGGGGTCTTTGGTTGTTTACTGAACTTCTTGACAGGCTTAGTTTGAAAGAATTTGGAAAATAGCTCGTTTTAACACTAGGTAGCCTTCTGGACCTATTAGGCGATAAGTAATCTCTATATCATCCGGTTTTTCTGACGCTATTCTAGTTTTAAAATCGATAGTAGTATTTGTTGTGGCAAGTAGGTTTACTATGAATCTACTATTTTTTTTATTTTCAAAAAAATGATTTCTAATAAATGTATTTTTGTAACGAGTCGAGTTCACTATATTGCTTTGTGCAAGAATTCTTGTTATCTCGTCTCGGTCAATCTTGCGTTCCAGTAAATCGGGGTTTTGTGTAATCAGTGTTTCGAAATCTGTGTGCAGTTGTTCTTCAGGAATTGTGAAGAAAGGATTTTCAACGGCTGTCTCTTCTTTTGGTTTAGCTCTTATTTTGGGTGCATCATTCTCATCGAGTTGACCACTACTTATTGCCCAGGAAACGATGCATCTTCGTATGATTGGATAAGTTGTTCCTCCCAATCCCCTGATAGAAAACTTTTGATCAATAACACCTTTTTTCTGGGCAAGATTCCACTCGTTTGGTGAGCTGTAAGCAATAATCGATTGCACAAATTCAGGTTGAAGAAAAGTATGAGTGGCATCAGTAAAAATTCCATTATTATTCTGAAGCCTACTGCCAGTCAGCTTGATTGCATCATCTTTCCAGTTCTCAACTTCTCTAAGCATAGTTCTTAGTTGTTCAAGTGGAAGTTGTTGGGATATTGAGCTTATTTCACTTTTTTTTGGCACAGGTTCTTTGTCGGCGATATCCGTTTTTTTCTCCTCACGAGCTTTGTCTATCAGAGCAAAAACAAAAGTAGCAGACAGCAGTTCAAAATCTGGATCATCTGAAAGTTGCTCTAATAATTCAATACCCGGATCTCCTTGGATAGAAAAAGACAAATTTTCCAATTGCGAGTTAGACAAATTTATAGTAACAGTTGTTTTATCGTGCGATATATCTGGTGAGTTATTTGGCATTTTGTGTTTTCAATTTTAGCACATAATCTGTCAAAGTATATCAAACAAGCCTTACAATAGTCCCACCACAAACCAATTCATTGCCACCCCTTTGCCTTCTGTTCGGTAGGAGTACCACTCGCTATTGTGGTGCGCAGTACAGTGTTCAGAAATGATGATTTTTGCTTGTGAGTCAGAGAAAACTGCTTGAACTTGTTTGGAATTTTCAGTCACTAAATCGTAGTGTTCGTCAGTCTGTTTATTTACCTGATAGCACTCCTTGCAAATGCGCGGACCAAACCAAACGGTTAGATTTTCTCGTATTCCAAATTCTGTCGTCAGCGCTTGCAGCGTTTTCTGTGTAATCTTTTTGGTCGTTCCAGCGCGTCCCGCATGGATGGCACCGACGATTCCCGAGGGGTGAGAAAAGAGAATGGGGAGGCAGTCTGCGACTTTGACAGCAAGGAGCACGCCACGTTGTTTGGTGATGAGCGCATCGACGGCATCGATAACCTGCGGCTTGCGCTCCGTGACGATCATATACTTCGCTGTGTGTCGTTGTAGCATTCTCACAAGTGCGAGCTTATTGGTATCGGCAAAGGCTTGCGCATTGGCAAGTGACTCGTCGCGACTGAAGCTTGCTGCGACACCATCGGCATTTGAAAATAGATGAGGAATTTTTTGCATACAGTGTACCAGGGGAGAGATTCGAACTCTCGACCTTGGGTTTATGAATCCCATGCTCTAACCAACTGAGCTACCCTGGCACGAAACCAGGCTATAGTATACCAAACTTTTGACCTTTACCAGATAAGCTGTATAATCTTGACCGCGGGATAGTGTACGGTGCACGTGAGGCTCATAATCTCACAGGCTAGGTTCGACCCCTAGTCCCGCAACAATGTGGGAATGGCGGGATCAAAGAGGGCATTAAAGCTTGATTGACTCGCTTTTTTTGTAGGTTCGACCCTGACTCCTAAGATTTCAACTTCTTTCTTTGCTTTTTCAATTAGCCACCAAAGATTATCCTCGTCTACCAACACTTTCTTGTTATACAGCTTTAGGTTCTGACCAAGTAACTGGAGGATTTGTGTCTTAGTTTTAATGTCCCCGTGACGGAACCAGTATCTGGAATAACAAGCAAACTCGAACGTTTTCCTTGATAGCTCAATCCAATCATACTGTTTCTCATCAGTATTTTTAATGCTATCTTTTGTTGTTTCTATTTGTGCCTTGAGCTTATTTAGTTCATCTTCGAAAACCTCTTTCTCTTCTTGGCTTGATTCCTCGTACGAGTCAGAGAACCGGTGTTTTGTCATCCGCCTAAGTTGTGTTTTCAGGTTCTCATAATTGCCAGTATTGCGTACAGTAGCTCGCTCATCTTGCTTCGACTCGTGTTCATTCAGCTCACTCAAGTGGTTGATTGCCCAGTCCTTGAAGTCTGGGTCAATCTCGAATCGCTGGAGTTCCGAATCAATCTGCCGTTCTAGTTCGCTCATTTCAAGATAACCCTGGGCACAGTTTTTGTTAACTTTTTTAGTGCAGTGATAATAAACGTAGTTCAAGATAGTGGGATTTTTCATTTGATCAATTTCCAAACCGCAAGAGATGCAGCTTGTGCGTTTTTTGGTCTTGGCAAACTTTGTTTTACAAGCAGGACAGATGATCTGCCATTTTTCTTCGGCCGTCACAAATCCTCCGCACTCCCCACAGCTCATGACCCCCTTGTAAGGGAAGTCATGCTTCTTTTGTTTTGACCGGCTTTTTTTACCAAGTCTGACCTGGATAATGTCCCACTCTGTTTTGCTAAACATCTTGGAGTATTTATGTTCTGCTTCTTGGACCTCACCTTGAACATTTCTGCTCATGACACCATAGTAAAAGGGATCGGACAATACATTATAGAAAGTTGTTTCTGATAGTGGACCACCACCTTGTTTCCTCTGAGGAAGAGTTCGATATCCCATATCATGATTCAGCCAATTTAGTGATTCTAATGGTGTTAGTTCGCCACTCACTATTTTTCCTCCTGCTAGCTGCAGTAGATTGAATCTATCTTGGTCGACCTGAACGTCACGTTTTTTTGTATATGGCTCGGTAAAATTTATAAAGCCTTGCTTGGCTGGTCCAATCCATTCCTTGTTTTCAAAAAACTTAACCCTATTTCCTCTGAGCACCGCTTCGCTCAGATCATCAGACGATTTTTTGGAAACTGTGAAGTCTATGCTGAGTGCGAATTTGTTGTCTGGGGTGTTAAAGTAAGTGCCACCGATAGTTCTCACGGCCAGTATTTTCCCCTGATCCATCGCATAAATAAAGCTACCAGCATCTTTGGAGTTTCGAGCAATTCTATTACCTGCCCATACCATCACTGCGTTTGCCTCGCCCTTATAAAGACGATCAATCATGTCATTAAACTCTGGTCTACCTGGGTGAAATGCCGAGTGCGATTCGGTGTATATCTTTACTATCTGATTAAATCCGCTACGTTTAGCAAGATCAAGCAATTCTTTCTTTTGGGCAGGCAACGATTCTATCTGTTTATCTTCGGTGTCGGTACTTTTTCTACAGTAAATGATCCATTTAAGGTTTTGAAGTTTGATATTGGTTTGCATTTTAATACCCCCGCCGGTGCACTCAGAACGATTAGGCTCTGTCCGACGAGGGTATCAAAAAGCCCAATCGATAATCTGAGTGCAAGTTCATCTTATACTAATCTTCACCATTTTCGTTAACGAGATTACTAAAGAAATCTTTGTTTTCGATTCGGACCGGTCTATATATCAGGGCAAATCGCCTTAATTCCTTTGTAGCCATAACCCGCGCTTGCTCAAACTCAATTTCCTCCCCGCATTTCTTTTGATACAGAATTTGAAAGCTTGAGACCGCTTCTTGGCTGAGAATCATGGGATGTATTTCCCCTCAGCATCCATGTGTTGGTCAAGATACATCATCTCATCAGTGCCAAATGTTGTGTATGGACCTTCAGCATAGATGCGCTGATAGTCCTCAATTGTTCTTTCTAAGCGACTTGGTAATGGACCAGGTGGGGTCTTATTAAATTCAACCTTAAAGGGAATCTTAAGAGATTTAGGTTCTGTGATCGAGTTAGAATCTGATATTTCGGATTGTAAAAACGATTTTCCAAATATCTGATCCCGAACTTCGTCGCTGATGCAATTTTTGTTAGCGTACTGACCTCTGAATGTTTGAAAATCGTTGAAGTCAACGATCGATAGTAACTTGTTCTTCGTTGTTAATTGCCCACTTATTTGCAACTTTTTAAAATTATCTGAGAGAGTTGAATATGGAACATTCCAGATAGCTGCCAACCTGCGAATATCATGCCTTATAAGACCATATCTATACTCACCCTGATTCCAATCAGCTGATATTAGTGCAATAACGAAATAACCTAGCTGAGTAGGAGTGATCCTTCTACTTCTGATTAGTTCAAGTATGGCTCTTCTAGGGAGATAAAGTTTTCCAGTAACGATCTGTTTGAGGCCTGATTTGGGATCAATATTTTTCATTTTTCTAAAAACACTTGTAAGGTTCTAATAGTCTTTTCTCTTGATTGTGGAGGAGTAGCATTAGTCATCCCATTTGAGTAGGTGACTGAGACTTCAAACAATTCGTCTGGAGATTTTTCCCTCTGGATAAAACGGAAAACCCGTCTTGTTCGTCGGCTGCCTAGGGTTTCCACAGTCTTACCATCTCTATTAGTGACTTTTATTGAAATGAAAGGGATGCTATTTACCATTAGTTGTTTTAAAAAACCCGGGCAGATAGGTTGCTCGGGTTTTTTATCCTATCTGTATATCTCAGATAGAAACTAACTGAAAATGATCTTAATTAAAATCTACAGCAAGTGTTTCTCTAAATGTCGTATTTAAGGGAATTACGATACCTATCAATATAAGTGTCAATCGTTTTTTCTTCCCTTTCATATATTTGAGACATTTTTTTTGTGCTTAGATTATTTAGTTCTCTATCCAAATACAATTTTCTCATACACTTTATTTCTCGTTTTATATCTCTACAAAGGGGGTGATTTCGGGGAAATTTTGAAATATTTACCTCGGCATCAAGCAAAAAGCCCTTTACCTGATCGAGAATTGCTTTTTTTCTCCAGGTGATAATGCTCGGATCAATAAAAATAACTAGGTCTTCTTTAGTAAAAGTGTTTGAGTAAGAGTCAACGTAAGACGAGGGAGAGATCAATTTCGCTAAGTAACAATGTCTTAGGTCTGAATCTGTAACAATTCCTTTTAGAGCTATTGCGCTAATCGCACTCGAGAAACCGTCAGGATATCTATACTTCCGTACTAATCTTAATGCCTCGTCATGTAGTACTGGCCTCATATATTGATTAGTGATAGATCTATCTTCATTTATTTCCTGCGCGCAATGTTCAAGGTAAATGTTCAGATCTTGAAGAAAGTCTTTTCTATCAACCAGAAGTACAATGTCTTGAAATTTCCGTTTATCTTTAATATCAACCTCAACTTTGATGACCCTATCTGTCATGTCCCAATCATATCAGGGTAACTTATGTGTATTCTTAGAGTTTTATGCCCATTTTCTTTCTTTGCTGCTCTTGTCTCAGAGCTTTCGCCCAAACACTTGAAGCCCGTTCTTCAATTGGCAAATCAAACATATTACGCAGAAGCATCATGTCAACGTCTTCTGTCATTGGAATTTCCCCTGCTTGATAAGCCTCCCAGTCCTTTTGTGTTTGCATTTCCTTTTGTACTTCTGCTTCTTCTCTTTTCCACTGTTCACCGTCTTCATGCAACTGCCAGAACCAATTCAAAATCGGAACTACAACAATCCAAATCACGAGTATAAGCAAAAGAAAAGTAGCCATATATTTTTTCCCGTCTTGAAGCGAGTTTAGTTACAGAGGATTAGATAAAGGTTTTATCGATTATACAAACGAAACAGTATGATGACAAGGAGTCTGTCGAAGTTGAGACTAGTAGTCTCTAATATTCCCTTAATGGGAAAGCCAATAACTCATCACTCAATTTTACTGAAGTTTGGGCAAAAAATGCAAAAAGTTAGACAGTCTAGGGGCATCTCTCAAGAAAAGTTAGCTGAATTGCTATCAATGCATAGAACTTATATCGGTTTGATTGAACGAGGGGAAAGAAACCCAACAATAAGAACGCTTTATAAAGTAGCAAAAGCTTTGAAAGTACCTGCTTCGGAGTTATTACCATTTTGAGAATTTCCTAAAAAAATTATCGCCCATTGAAAAGGGGCTAAGTCATTATTATTTATGATTCACTTTAGGTGGTGTGGGGGGTAGTTTCAATGTCTGCCATTAACTCTTCTGTAGTTGCTTGTAGCTCAAGCATGCTTGCTTTAGCTTCACTGAAAGTCATGGCGCTAACTTGTGATGAGAATGAGACACTAATGCTCGATCTTTTTCTATCTAGATAATATGCCCCCAACAGCTTTAAGAGTTCGATATTAGCTTTTAGTTTGGTTTCTCCACTGATTTTTGTTGGTTTGTGATTTGCTAATTCTCCAATATTTGAAACAATTACATCCAAGGATAGACCCTTTGATCTGAAAGCCTGCTCAATAGCTTCTCTAATAGCAGGTTTATTCAGGTTCTCACTGGCTATTGAAGAGGCAACTTTGGGGTCGGAAGTACCATAAGTAGCCAATGCAGCTTGAGTGGCTGAATCACCCAAAATTAGCCTTTTAACAAAAGATGATTGCTTTCTAGTTAGGTTATTGCTTTGTTTTGCTTCTCTGCCCATATAAAGTTACCTGATAACTAATTTTTGAAGTAGCTCACTTTAATATTACATGTTCCTTGAGAAATTCAAGTGCACCTCGACATTAGTTGTCTATACCAAAAATTCATAATGTTGCAGCCAAGATTATGGCCGGTCAATATAAGCGAAACAAATCTTCCCCCTGTACAATATCAACTAATGAAATCTGGATTAATTTGCTATTTATGTGGGAAAAATGAAGCAGAATCTTGGGATCATGTTCCACCTAAGACTTTGTTTCCAAAAAAAGGTGTTGAGCATCTAGCACTTACCTTAGATCGGATGTCAAACTCACGAGGCTACAAATTACCAACTTGTAAAGCGTGTAATAATCTCCTCAACCTCGATGAGGAGTATATTAGAGACCGCTTCTCTATAGTTGGTCAAAATACCATTGCCCGGCAAGTCTTCAAAGAGGGAACTCAGCCCAGTTATATGAGACCGTATGAACGAAGTAAAACTGTTTCTAAGTTAGACCTTATTAGAAGAGACATCGTTACCGTTGTCACAACCTCATCTGATGGTTTAATAACCAGAAAAGTCGATGGAATAAAAATCGATAGTGACAGAGTAGACAGAGTAGCAATTAAGATTGTTAAGGGTCTTTACTATCAGAATTGTGGAGATCGCATTCTTGATGAGCAAGTGTTTCAAGTGTACTGGGATCCTCCAAACTGGCTACCAGAATTGCTAAGCAAGCAAAGTCCAACTGTCGGTAGATTTGGAGAAGTACTTTCCTACAAGAACGTAGCTATCAAAGATGATAAGAGCGGAGGTATTTGGTGGCTTTCGTTTTATAAAAGTCTAGGAATTATTGTTGTAGTACTCAATCCCCAGCTGGCTGAAGAAGTGGCAAAAGAGAGTTAAAATATGTTGTTAAAAGTAAAAATGAATACGCAAGAAATGGTTGATTTCTTGGATAGCGAGCTGCTACATCAGGCAAGATTGGAAATCCAGAGTTTGATTCAAAGCTTTGCAGTGTAAAAGTGAACCACTAATGAAAATTGATGTAGTTCGCTCAAATGATAGTTTCTTCAATTTGTTTTTTGTATCTGTAGTAAGATGCCTCTCTTTTAATTAGTGATTTTTTTGTTTCACCACGCGATTTACCGACCAAACTTCTTATCGTTGCCATTCTTGATTTGGTTTTCCTGCCTATACTAATTTTATTTCTTCCTAGGAGTAGTCCAAGATGTTCTGCTCCTTCAGAAAAGGGAATGATTTTTGTTTTTCCCTTATTTGCAGGGAGCGGTTGATTTCGATCATGTGACAGAAGAATTTTTTGCACTGACTTTCTTATTTCATCTAGCGATTCTTTGGATGTTCGACTTGCCGAAATACCTATGTCGTCAACAAAGATTACTGTTTGTGGGTCATGATTTTTTAGTTTCTTGGTTACTGTATGCCGCAATTTAAGAAATGTTTCCAAGTTGGTCCATATGGCTAACCTTGATGAAGTTGGGAAACCTCTAGCTATGGTCTTAGTAGGGTCAGTACTACCCTTTTTACCTTTTGGTACACAGCATAGGTCGGCAAGCAAATTAGAGGCTTTGACGCTGCAGTTGCATTTTTTGTTAAAGAAATAAAAGACGCGTTCTCGTGTAATTTTCTCGAAGAATCTTGAAATATCCATCTTTAACAAGATTCTTTTATTTCTATTTCCTACAAGATGGTATGCAGCTGCAATGTGACTCTTACCTTTTACACCGCCGAAAATAAAGCCAGGTATGAGCTTGTCATGAGTCTGCAAGAGCTTTTTATCAATAGCTTTCAGAAGGGTATCAAGAGGGGTGCCTACAGCTGTCCTTACATATTTTCTTTTTTGAGGTTCTGATTTTTTGCTGTCTTTCCAGTACGTGTCGTAGTTTTCAATTACATTATTAATCAGGCTTAACGCTCCCTCAAAGGGGAGCTTTACTGAGCTTATTTGCTTTGCAAGCTCATTCTTGCTTCTAATACTAATTTGAGGGTAAATATTAGCCATCTATTTTAAGGTACTTCGCCTTTTTCTTTATCAGTTCTTCTTGTAGTTTAATGCCTAAATTGATCAATTTTTTTTCTAGTTGGCTGGTTTCGCTTTGATTCGCGCTAGCATGGTCATTGAAAGCGAGTGGAGCAATAGCTCCAGGATGAACTTTCAATTTCCGAGCTAATATGTGCAAGAATTTAAGCGAGGCTTTTTTTTGACCAGACTCAAGCATCGATATTAGTACAGTAGATACTCCTAGAGCATTTGCAAGCTCTATTTGTGTCAGAGAACTCGCTTTTCTAAGTTGTTTTAAAAATATGGGTAAAGAGTTCATAGTTATAATCTGTTTCGAGCTAAAGGGCGGCTACATCTGTTTTAACTCGATCATGAGTCGAATAATCCAGACAATTAGTCTGATTACTCTGATGATCAAGAGTATTATTTTCAGAAGTGACCGCCCTTATGAACGGAACGCTAGGTTTAACTTGTGACAAATTAAGAAGCGTTGTATCCATAATCGGCGCCTTTCTTACTAAAACTGTTTATTTAATAATAGTAGGTCGATACTTCCTAGTATGTGGCTCATTCAGGCTCGCATATGATAGCGTTCCGCTACAACTAAAGAGCCACGAGCTATTTAGTATCTCCCTGATCAAGTGAAAAATTATTACATAAGAATAGTCACTGGACGGAAACACTCATTTTTTTGCAAGGAAAATAAGTTCAGACCTCAAGGGTCTAAAATAATGGAGTATGAATGAGTTTCACAATTAAACCATGTTAAAGAGCATCTTCTAACATATACAAAAAGTATAAGTTTGTCAATACAAACAATATACGCAACTTGCTTAGTTGTTGTTTGAAGTGGTCATCAACTCAGACATTTCCACCGCAGGTATTCAGCAGCAGCAGGCACAGCCATTGCTGTATCTGGAAACATGAACAATTTTTGACTTTCAATCCATGTTCGGATATCATCCCAGATAGTCAACAATGAAACGAAGAAATCGCCACTCGGCGTTTTTTTTGTTTGATATGATTGGGGCAATGACAGAACTACCAACACCTAACTGGGATTTACTTCCGCCATTATCCAGAAGTTTTGTAAAACCACTTCTTGGAGAATATCACTCGGAGAGAACGATACTACCTCTATTCAATTTACTCCTTAATCCTAATAGCATCCCTGAAGTAATTGCAGATACTCGTAGAGCGTTAGAAACACTTCAAGTTAACCCAGATTCAGCAAAAAGTCCAAGAGTGATTGAGGGTTACAGGGTGCTCAAAGTATTTTTTACAGAACGTTTGCAGTATCTGAGAGACAACAAGATTGTGGTTTTGGTTTATGGGTCAATGCGCTATGACGATCCTGTAAATTTAGATTACGACATACTGTGTGTGGTTCCTTCACATGCGAAAGAATTTGTTTCCACTTTGATAGATTGGATGAAGGAACTAGATCATCCGTGGGATTCCCTCGTAGGGTATGGAGGTCATCTAACATTTGTTGGTTTGGAAGATATTCGCGAGTATGCCACTGAGATTGGCAATGGAAATCTTGAGTTCATTACATCTAATTGCATGGACATAAGTATGGATATGATGGGCGCAGCTATCTTAATTACCGGTTATGCTGGGTTTACGCCAGATCCCAAACTTTGTGCGGAATACAGACAGAGAGTGCTAGAACTTGCTTCTACAAACGCGATTTTGCAAGCATCGATTGCAGAAAATCTTTTGTCAGTATTGACAATTCGTCAGGAGAGAAGAGTTCGGGATGTTGCTACTTAAAGCTAGCTTATACTGACGTAAACTTTCGTCCCAGCAGAGTAAAAATAGGTTCTAACTTCCTCCCAGAGTGTCAACATTGAATTGATTTACTTGCTCAAATGAAATACCATTCTGTTTATGGTAACTATTCAGGATATCATTATTTTTCTCTCAATGGTGGTCGGGGGAGTTGTTTTTGAAGCAGCTACCCAGCAATTATATTTTAAGTTATCTGGTAAGAAAATTCGAATATACCACTTTTCTTGGAGCAAGTATTTTTACTTGCTACTTCCCACATTTTTGGCTGTTGGTATATACATATCAAAATTTGGTTCATCACTGATGACTGTATATTTATTTTTTGCGCTGGTGGGAACGTTCCTAGAATGGACCATTGGTTATTTTTATCATCAAATAATGGGCCAGAGGTTATGGAGTTATCATAGATATTCCTTAGGAGGGTATACTAGTCTTTTGTCTATCCCACTTTGGGGTATGGCTGGGATATTATTCTGGTTATTAGCTAAAGTATTTGTTTAAAAATAGGCTCTAATTGTGAGTCAAGTAGTTTCAAAAATAGCAAAAATTGTCGAAGACACTTGTAAATCAGAGAATAATATTTACGGCTTTAGCGCCTGGACACATCACATCCAGAGTGTTGTAGCTTTTTCCAAAAAACTTGCAAAAAAGAAGCAAGCTGATGTCGAAGTTGCAGTGCTTGCTGCGCTGTTGCACGACTATGCCCAGATTTCAGACAGTAAACTATATTCTGAACATCATGTTCACTCAGCTCGGTTGGCCCGTGAGCTTTTGGAAAATTATAAGTATCCCGAGCAGAAAATTTCGCAAGTAGAGCACTGCATTCTTTCTCATCGGGGGAGCAGAGAGATACCTAGAGAAACGATCGAGGCGGAGATACTGGCAAGCGCTGATTCTATGGCACACTTTGATAATCTTGACGCACTTTTTTCTCTTGCTTTCAAAGTAAAAAAATGGAAACAGGCGAAGGCAGAGAGTTTGTGATGAAAAAGTTGGCTCGAAGTTGGAAAAAGTTGTTGCCTGAGGCAAAGGAAATAGTTTTGCCGTTGTATGAGGCGGCTAAAAAGTTGTTTGGGGAAGCATGAGTTTTAATATTCTCCCAGCGTCAACAACTTTTCCTCTGAATTTCGTAAAGTTCCATGTAAATTGACTTAGTTAATAGAGTTGGGCTTGATAGGTAGAAAAGAAATAGAGCTCAGACCATGAAGTATAATCTCATTATGAAATTCGATGATGAGCAATTAGTTGCATTAATTAAAAAAGCCAGACATCATAAAACTGAGACAGACAATGTCGAATTTAAAGACGCTAGAGGTGGGTTCCCAAGTAGCTGTTGGAAATCAATTTCTTCCTTCTCTCACAAACCCGGAGGAGGAATTATAGTTTTTGGAATTTATGAAGATAGAGACAGTGGCAAAATTGAAATAGTGGGTGGACTAGACTTGGCATTTCTTCAAGAAAAAATAGTAAGTTTTTTAAATGAAGTAATGCAAAATCATGGTATTTATAGTTTGAGAATTGTTGAGCTTGATAAAAAAGAGCTTCTAGTTCTTTGTGTTTCCGAAACAAACGAGGAGCGAAAGCCTTGCTTTAATAAGAGACTGGGGTTACCTAGGGGCGCCTGTATTCGAGAAGGCAATGTGGATAGAGTTATTACTGATGAAGAAATGAGGGCATTCATTAGGAATTCAGACATTTTTAAATTTGATAAGACTCAGGCATCTCAGGCTAGCATAGATCTTTTAGATGTTGGCAAGATTAAAGAATTACTCATTAAGAGTGCTGAAAAAGCTAAAAGAAAATTTGTTGATAGTGCACCAACAAACAAAGTGATGAAAAATCTTGGCGTGATAGATAATTTTAATGGTAATTATTTTCCAACTGTTGGAGGTTTTCTCATATTTTCTAATGTCCAGCCCCAGACCTTACTTCCTTTTTCCCGTTATGTGGTTAGATGTGTGCGATATGCAGGATTTTCTGTTTCTACTCCAATTTTAGACAAGCAGGATATTCTTGGGACCCTTGATGAACAAATTGATTTAATTCACCAATTTATACTTAGAAATATTTCTCTGAGAGCAGAAATTATTGGTTCGAAGAGGGTTGAAAAATACGAGTATCCTCCTGAGGCAATTCGAGAACTTGTGGCAAATGCGGTTATTCATAGAGATTATCTTATAACTGAAACGTATACTCAAATTAACATTTTTTCTAATAGGATAGAAATTTCAAATCCAGGAAATCTTCCTCCGGGAATTACAATTGAAAACCTCAGAGACTCTCAGTTTAGTAGAAATGAAATTATCGCTTCTTTACTAAAAGACTTAGATTATCTTGAGGAGTATGGAAGAGGAATTAATATAGTTTTATCTAGAATGGAAGAATGGTCTCTACTAGAGCCCATCTTCAAAAATGCAGCAAACAGTTTTAAAGTTGTTTTGTTGGGAGATACATTCTCACATTTAAATGAAAGACAAATAAAAATATGGCATTTTTTACAAGAGAATCCAACAATTACTGCAAAAGAATGTGTTAAGCTTTCACCCAGCGCTTCACGACCTACAATAAATAAAGATCTGCAAGGTTTGGTTCAAGTTCAACTCATTAAATTAAGGGGGGCAGCTAGCGGAACATATTATGAACCAGGATTTTAAAATGATAAGAGATTATAAGAGAGTGCTTCTACCAGGCAAGATCTTGTTTTAGAACATGATTTCTTAAATATAAGAGAGTATAAGTCATGTTTTTCTAGCATGAATTTATTAGGAAATTTAATTAATTTTCCACTTCTGATATTTGCTTTCAATAGCTGTTTCATGCTGTGGTCGGCTTTGAAGCAAATTATTATGCGATTTCAAGCTTTCTTTAAGGGGATTTTTAAGTAAGAGCGCTTTTTATCATTGGAAGATATAAAACGTAGTTGTTCTCCAGACTAATTTGCGGCAAAAATATTTCAAATGTCGGTATTGGTACAGTATATCCATATTTTTTCATAAGATATGCTACTGCCTTTTCTTGATCAGGCATGCCCAAGCCCCATTTTACTATTTGCGTCTCTTCGACATATATAGGGATAGTTGCGCTGGCCAGTAAAGCTTCCTCTGCGCTGAGTCCCGCTTCTATTTTATCGATACCCATAGTTTGCAAAAATGTAATCAACATCCCAAGCATGCCAGTAACTTCGGCCGTAGCAGGAGAGGTGCCGGCTATCCACTCGAGGGTAGTTACTCCCTCGGCATTGGTCTGTGGGGCGTTAATAAGTGACCCTGGGGCAGCTACGCCTTTTTTATCGTCACAGGAGTTGGAGAATGAAGCTATTGCTAGATCTTTGCCCCAATTTGCTGGATCACCTTCTAGATGAAGTACAGCACGCACAGAAATTACGTCAGGATATTTGGCAGGAAAAAAGCAGCGATTTTCTTCTCCTTCGTTTCCAGTACCGGCAACAAGCAGAATGCCTTTTTCGTGCGCCAGCTCTACCGCTTTTCGTAAACTAGTCACATCGCTCCAACCACCCCAAGACATATTGATCACAGAAATTTGAGGCTCTCCATTTTCATCTGTTAGTGTAGTTAGCCAGTTGAGAGCCGCCACCAAGTCACTGTAGTTAAACACAAAGAACCCAGTTGGATTGTCGTAGGTTTCGCCGCTAGCCGCATTTTCTATCAGGAAATTACAGAGCTCTGCAGCGCAAATTGGATCAATGCCTGCTTCATTGTCCCACACAGCCCCAACAGAGAGAGCTGCCATAGCGAGTCCGTGGTCGTAGTATTCTTCTGGGGGATGGTTAAGTAGCAATGTATTCGTAATGGGAATTTCTCTAAGATCTTCCGGCATTGCAGCAGCACTATATCCACTGTCAATAAAAGCAATATTGGCTGGCACGATTTTTCTATCACCAATGACGCTTTGTATAAGTTCCCAAGCTTCTTTTATTTTTAACTCTCTGACTTGCCAGTTCTTTTCTATGTCACCATCGAGTGGAGGCGGTTCAGAAATAAGATCTGCAGAGCCGGGCATATCAAGTCCAAGGGATTTGAAAATAGGTTTTTGCTGTTCTGGCAGAGAAGCTACTGCTAGTAGAGCAATTGCCGAAATCCAGCGTGTGGTTTTTTCTACGAGGCCAATTTTCCGATCGGGACTTCTCATCGCAATTTTTGTGTGTATGGATACGTGGTTTCTTGGAAACGTTATACTACGCTTATGATGAATACTTCGCAAATCTACTGAAAACCGTGTGAAGAAATTCTATTTCCCACTGCTTTTTATTTCATTTGTTAGTATATTTTCAATTCACTATTTTGTATCCGGCCAAGCAGTTTATGGAGATGGCATAGGGTACTACGCGTATTTGCATTCTTGGTATTTTGACGCTGACAATGATTTTACCAATGAATACAGGCACATCTATAACCACGAAAATAATAATTCGCAGCGACCTCTTAGCTCTCCTATAGTGCAGATTGTTGGGACAAATTCACAAGGAAAAGCGCTCAACCATTTTTCTCCTGGGACGGCACTACTACTGCTACCGTTTTACGCTCTGGCAGATGGCGTAGTTGTGGTTGCAAATTTTTTTGGAGCATCGCTTGCTCGCACTGGCTACTCAGATACATACCAAATGCTGTCTGGAGTAGGTGCGATTCTGTACGTTGTAGCAGTAGCATGGCTCAGTGAAAAATTGCTGTTGATGCTTCGTTTCAAACAAAGTGTCGGTCGTGTTGCTGTTCTCTTGCTGTTGCTATCCACCAATCTTTTGTACTATGGTTCGTTCGATGTGCTCAACTCGCACTTTGCTTCATTTTTCTTAGCAACACTATTTTTCTTCTATTTTTATAAACAAAAGCAAAGACTCAGTACCAAAAATTACTTTGTTCTGGGGTTGATTGCTGGTTTGCTGAGCATTACCCGTCCACAGGACGCTGTAATTTCTGTAGTTGTTTTAGTTGCTGTGGCCGTGTTATTCAAGAAAAATAAAAGTCATTGGCAACAGATACTAAAAAATCTTTTTGTATTCTTTGGAATACAATTTCTAATGTTTTTACCACTCGTACTGCAGTGGATTACTACTTTTGATACATTTGATTCTCACCCATATTTCCTTTGGATGACCGCTCAACAAAGTCAAAGTTCGATGAGAGATTTGGCTGGAACACTTTTTCACTTCACCAATGGTTTATTTACCAGAACGCCAATTCTATTTGTATCTGCAGCTCTGTTTGTTCGTTTGGCGTATAAAAAGAAATTGGATTACTTTCTAAAAGTACTTTTCATCTTTTTCTGTTTTCAGTACGCAATCATCGTGTTACAAGGTGGTTGGAAAGCGGCGGCCTACGGCGGCAGAATGTTTATTTCTTCACTGCCACTTTTTTTAATACTGCTTGCTAAAATACTCGAATGGATTGAGGGGCGATACTCGAAGATCATTCTCTGGATATTTGTCGGAGTTTTTGTTTCGATAAACGTACTATCGATCAGCAGTTTTGTTCTTTTTGAAAAGGAAGCGAGTGGCAACAAGTTTGGCACAGAGCTGTATACAGGGCAGAGGATTATGAAGTTACTTGATCGTTAGGCAACAACTATGTGGTCCGTTTACATTCTCTTGTGCGCAGATGGCACGCTCTACACTGGCATTTCCACCGATCCAGCAAGAAGATTTCAGGAACACCTTGTGGGCAAAGGTGGTCACTACACACGTTCACACAAACCAGTACGGCAAGTCTATTTGGAAGCAGTTGGCACAAGAAGCGAAGCGCTCAAACGAGAATACGAGATTAAAAGTTGGAGTAGGGAGATAAAGTTGCAGTTTGTCAGACAAATGATTGACAAAAAATAAACAAATGTTATCATAGGGCTATGCCTTATCTTAACAAGACAGTTTCAATTAGATCCGTACAAAGACAGTATAAAGATGTTGTCGCAACTGTTCAAAATTCTGACAGACCCGTCATTGTCATGAACCGAAGCCAATCACAACTAGCCATGATTAGTCTTGAGCTGCTTGATGAGTACGAGCGCCTTAAGTCTTTTGCATTTTTGGAGTCAATTCGTACCAAAAATAAAGATCTTGCTGCTGTTGCAGCTTTTCGTGAAATTTCACAAGAGGTAGAGTCCAGTAGACTTGGACGTTATGAAAAAACCTCTAGTAATAATTGATACTAATGTATTCATAAGTGGACTCATTGTTCCAAGCGGTCATCCGTACAAGATCATACAATTGTGGCAAAAGTCGAGAATTGAACTAGCATTGAGTGACGAGTTACTTAATGAAATAATCAACGTTTTGAACCGAAAAAAAATCAAAACGAGGTACCATCTGACTAATACCTCCGTACACAAACTTATCGAATTACTACAACAAAGAGGGAAGAAAATTGTTTTAAAATCTAACGAACTACGAGTTCGTGATCCAAAAGATCAGTTTTTATTGGATTTGGCTCTGTCTGCGAAAGCTGACTTTTTGATTTCGGGAGATCGTGACTTGCTTGTTTTGGCTAGTGAGCCTAGCTTAAAGAAGCTTCGGATTATTTCACCAAAAGCATTTTTAGAAACAGTAGCTTCTGAGGGCGAACTCATATGATTTTTTCTCATAGATCATTGCGGGAAGCTGATACCACATCTGCAGCAGAATTAGATAGCAAGTGGTTTGGCAAACACGCAATTTCAGAGCAGGAATTAGCGGTTGCGGTCAAATATCCCGACAAAAACATTGTTCTCTTTGTAGATGATATTCTTGTTGGTTTCGCAATTTTTGAAGTGTTGGAAACAACAGCAAATCCAACTGGATATCTAGGTCCATTTCCTCAGCATAGCACCGTTCTTTTTTTGCAACAATTTACGACAAAATCGAACTATGAGATTGAGAATATGTGGGCTGATGAAGCCCTCTTGAAAGCTGTGGAGTAAACGGCTAACAAACTGGGTTGCAAAGCTGTCTGGGAGGCCTTGGCGGTTGACCACCCATATAGTAAAGAGAAGAATCCGAAGTTTGATTCTTTTGGATTTTATGTCAAAGCGGGCTATATAATTGACACAAATAAAGTTGCTTGGCAGCCTAATGAATCTACAAATATCCCATGTTTGCTTTTGAGTAAATTTTTTTAATTGTCACTACAATGCTAAAAACTGATATCACAAAACTGCTCAAAACAACAAAGCCAAAAGTTGGTGACACCTTGTTTATCGGTATAGACGGGCATGGTGGTGCGGGCAAATTGACACTAGCAGACTCATTGGCGAAAGAATTGTCGGCAGAGATTATTCAGACCGATGACTTTGCGAGTGAGGATAATCCTCTCGAGTGGTGGAAACTGTTGGCACCAACCATTTTTATACCAATTCAAAATGGCCATACAACTTTGCAGTATGAGTGCTCACGGTGGTGGGAGAATCCTGATCAGAAACGAAAACTTGTGTCGAAGCAAGTTACTCCAATCATGATAATTGAGGGTGTCAGTGCGCTGCGCAAAGAATTTCGACAATATATTTCACTTGGCATATTTGTGGATACGCCGCTTGAGCTTTGCATAAAGAGAGGTGTTCAGCGAGACATCGCTGACGGATCAAAAAAATCGAGAGCAGCGCTTGAGACAGTATGGCGAAAATGGGCGACAGAAGAGCAAGAGTATTTTAAAAACCACGCACCAAAAATATTTGCCGATATTATTATCGATGGCACAAAGTTGGCTGTATAATTCCACCCAAAGATGAAAATTTTCTTCTCAACTTCTCCAAGGGCAAAGCAGGATTACTCACAGGAAATCGAGCGAATTTATAACTATTTTGATTCAGTTAAGGTGCATCTAACTGATGATGTGATTCGAAATATTAGCGAAGAAGAGTTTTATTCTTGGGATGCTGAGCAGCGAAAAAAATACTACAAAGATACTATCCGAGCCATCAAAAAGGCGGAGGTTTGTATATTTGAGGCAACATACCCAAGCCTTGGCGTAGGTCATCTCATCAACCAAGCGTTACATTTTGGTAAGCAAGTCATTGTTTTGTACACGGATGGCAAAAAGCCTTTTATGCTTGATAGTTCGGCAAGCGATAAGATTGTCATACTCGCATACGATCGAGAAACGCTCGAAGAGATTTTGGCTTCAGCACTCGAGTATGCAAAGGGTAACAAAGACGTACGCTTTGATTTTTATATTTCGCCAGAAATTGGGGAGTATCTCAACAAGGTGTCTCGAGAAAAACGTATTCCTCGTTCTGTTTTTTTGAGGGGACTTATTGAAGAGCATATGAAGGCAGTCGCTGATGATCTGTTATCATAAGCCAGATGATTATCACGCAATCGCAACCATTTTCTATAGAACAAATTGATCAGCTGGCAGCAGAATTTGAGGTATATATCAAAACCGTAATTGATCTTGAGAATAAAGTTTGTTCTGCTGGCATGAATAGACACTTTGAAGGTGAACAATTATTGCTGCAACAGGGATCTAAGCAGAGGAATATTTGGGGAGGGGGAATCGATCTTGAAACAAAGGAAATTGATTTTAGTTCGTTTATAAACATTAGGCCGCGAGACGACAACACAAAAAATGACATTCAAAGCGAAAAAATTCGCAAACAATATCGAGAACTCACTGAGTATTTTTTTGCGAGTATTTTATGACAGACGACACGCGTTTGTTAGTAGGTTCGCTCTCAAGCGATTTGCTACGAGTGGCGAGTCTTACCCAGAGAGGCTCTACCACTGCGGCGCAACGATTTTTGTTTGAAGCAAAGCGATGGGCATTGCAATTGCAAAGTTGTGAAGAAGCAGCGTATATCAAAAATATTGCAGCTGATGTCAGAGGGGATACCGAACAAGAAACTTCGTTACAAACAGCAGAGAAGTATTTGATGTATAGCGTGCTGTTGCAGAATTATACAGTTCATCATAGTTAGTTAAAGAAAGTATGCTAAAACAACTTATTGCCAGGATAAATAAAAGCTATTTCATTCACAAGCTGGTGCAGCCACTGCGAACTTTTAGATTTCAAAATAAACAGTATCACTACTTTTGTCATAAATATAATTCGCCTCACATAAATGAGCGTGCAGTTGAGTTGCCGATCGCTTGGGCAGAAGTTCAAAAATACCAAAGCAGTGAGGTGCTAGAAGTTGGCAATGTCCTTTCGCATTATTTTCCGATCAGTCATCAAGTTGTTGATAAGTATGAAGTAGCTCCAGGTGTAATCAACAAAGATGTGATTAATTTTAAGAGTTCAAAAAAATTTAAACTGATAGTCTCAATTTCTACTTTAGAACACGTGGGTTGGGATGAAAAAGTCAAGAATAAGCAAAAAATTCCTCGGGCATTGGAACATCTAAAATCTTTACTTGCGCCTGGTGGTACTGTATTTATTACTCTTCCTTTGGGATATAATCTGTATTTAGATGAGCATTTAAGAACGAACAAGATTGCGTTTGATAAAGCTTTTTTCCTGCAGCGCAAGACAGTCTTTAACTCTTGGTTGGAGGTAGACAAGCGAGTGCTCAAGAAAATGCCAAAGTACAACTATCCGTTTGCAAATGCCAACGTAATTATCATTGGGAAACTTCGGGCGAAATAGGACATCTCGTCGGAAACAAGCTAGTAACGCTTGTTTGTAGTTTCTAGCGGAATACCAAGTTTTACACTGAGTAAATTTGCTCTTCTAGTCTGGACGTCTTTAGGTCCAATTGGACCATAGTATGTTCTTTCATATTCTGGATAATCTTTAGGATATTTTTGGGGATTTGCCCAGTTTACTCCAATTGATGTACCAAGATAAGCAAGATGGACCCAACTTCCAGTATTGGTATGTTCTAGTTGAATAGCCTTGGGAGTTTCCTCACTTTCACGAAGATGTGCGACAATTCTATCTACAGCAGTTGCATCAGCTTCAGTCAGAAACGAATCTCTAACTTCTTGCGGGTAGCCATCGAAGTTAAATAAGGGAGAGACTGCCTCCTCACCTCCAGCCTTCACTTGGTTGGCAGGTCGATGACTGAAAAGAGATTCGATTCTTTGTAGCATATTTTCAATATATCAAAGATATACAAAATAACAATATACTAAATATACTATTATTTACCACAACACCGCTCGCCACTGCTCCCAAACAGACGTTTCAGCGTTCTGTGGCACAGTAACTTCCAACTCTTCTGACTCACTTTCATCAAGCAATACGATATATTCACCTGGTTTTTGGAGCAATAACTCATCTCGCAGACGTTTTTCTTTGGAAAAATCGCTGGTTACCGTGGTAATTTTTGTTTCTAAACCAGAAATTTCTTGTCGAATTTCTTGATTTATTTGACCCACTTGTTGTAGGTTTTGATCCTGATTGATTATTTTCTTGCTACTTTGTCTCATTGAGAACACGGTGAAAGTTATAAAAAGAGCAAATCCGAGCAAAACAACTTGATTTGAGAGAACTTTTTTCATTTGCAAATAATCTTAGCCAATGTTACTATAAGCCCTAGAGGATCCAAGTAAAAGAAATATTGTGCTGTATCAAGTTTCCTCATGTTAAAAGTATACATCACTGACAGGTAGCTTCCATGAGTACACCGCTAACTACTTCGCGTACGCAATTTGTTTCACATTTGGAGGATACGGGCAAAGCCCATGCCACAGTGATTGCATACAGCAAAGATATTGAGCAGCTCATTGAGTTTGAGGCAAAGAAACAGCGACTCATGGTTACTGATGTTATCCCAGATGACATCAACGAATTCAAAGAATTATTAAAAAAGCAGCGATACACCGGTAAATCAATTTCTAGAAAAATCAATTCTATTAAAGCATTTTTCCGTTACGTCTCTAGTACTGACAGCACAATCGAAAATCCAGCAGAGCAAGTTTCTCATCCAAAGTATGACCAAAATCCACCACGGATTTTGTCAAAATTGGAGTATCGAGCACTTCGTGATGCGTGTCGCGCAGATGCAAGAATGTATGCGGTCGTAGAGTTGTTGTTGCAGACAGGTATGCGTATCAGTGAGCTCGCAGCACTCGAACTATCGGACGTGGACTTTGATCGTAACATAATTACTATTCGGCCGCAAAACTCACGTGGTAGTCGACGTATTCCATTAAACCAAGCAGCCAAGCACGCGCTTATGGAATATATGCAGATGAGACCGAGAGCACGAGAAAAATCACTGTTTTTGACCAAAACATGCCGACCGTTCCTCGTTCGTAATATCCGTACCGCTATTGATCGCTATTTCCGCCTAGGTGGAATCCGTGGTGCGAAAGTCAACGACTTGCGACACACCTTTGTCGTTGAGCAGCTCAAGGCTGGTACACCACTCGTGTATGTTTCCCAACTGGTAGGTCACAAACGTATCACTACTACCGAAAAATATCTCAAATTGATCGAAGCTCCAGATATGGAGCCAAATATTCGAATTGAAGAGTTGTAAATTTTCATATCGGTCTCTGATGGTACAATAACCCCATCATGAAACAGACTGTTCTCTCTGGTATCCGCGCCACCGGTCGCTTGCATCTTGGTAATTACCTCGGTGCGGTCAAAGGTATGTTTGCCGTGCAAGCAGACCAAGCGATTGACACCTTTTTTATGGTGGCCGATGTCCATACTATTACTACTCCTTACGATATCGACGAACTGCGTGTAAATCGCCGTGAGGTGATTGTTGATTACCTGGCAGCCGGCCTTGATCCAGAACGCTCGACGTTGTTTTTGCAGTCCATGGTGGGAGAACACCTCGAATTGGCTTTTCTCTTTTCCTCGGTCATGAGCATTGCCCGCATGCAGCATCTGCCGACGTTTAAAGACAAAATAAAACAATATCCCGATCACGCTACGATGGCGCTGCTCAATTACCCACTATTGATGGCCTCAGATATTTTGCTGTACAAGGCAAATTTGGTACCCGTTGGTATCGATCAAGAACCACACCTCGAAATTGCTCGCCAGATAGCGCGAAAAATGAATGAGGCGTATGACACCGATTTCCCCGAACCAACGCGCTTTGCGACCAAAGGTGAGTATGTGCCATCACTGCAAGGTACTGGCAAGATGAGCAAAAGTGTCGAAGGCAGTTACATTTCCCTGACCGATACCGAAGCAGAAATTCTCGAGAGGCTCAAAGCAGCGCCAACTGACGGTGGAACGGGAACCGTAGAGACTATGCCGCAAGGAGTGAAGAATCTCTTGCAATTTGTAGAACTTTTCTCTGGTGCAGACAAGCGAGCAGAATATGCGTCACAGTATGAAGGCACAGGTATCCGCTATGGAGATCTCAAAAAAGAGTTGGCAGCCAGCATTTTTGCAGAGCTGCAGCCACTACAAGAAAAACGACAAGAGCTTATAGCCAACCCAAAATTTGTCGACGAAGTCATTACAACTGGAGCTGCCAAAGCCCAAGCCGTCGCACGCAAAACGCTCAACGAAGTAAAAGAAAAAATGGGACTCTGATAAGTATGTCAGAAGCAAAACCACTAATTAACTTTGAAGTTTTTGCCAGTTTAGACTTGCGCATTGCGACGATTATCGCCGCCGAACCAATCGAAAATGCAGACAAATTGCTCAAAATCACCCTCGATGTTGGCGAGTTGGGAGAACGAACAGTCGCAGCAGGCATCAAAGGTTGGTATGTACCAGAAGATTTAGTTGGCAAACAAGTGAGCTACTTGGCAAATCTAGAACCACGCATATTGCGAGGAGTTGAGAGCCAGGGCATGATCGTTGCGGCCGACGACGGAACCCGCGCAATTTTACTGCATCCAGACCAATCACTGCCTGCAGGATCCATCCTGCGCTAGCATTTTTGCGTGTTACAATACAGCTCGATCCGGAGAATTATGGCTACCCCAAAGACTACCAAAACACAAAAACCAACTGAAACACCACCCGCCAAAAAACCTGAGGGCAAGCAATTCCGCATGGAGATTAACCTCTCGCAGTTTTTTAGTCGCGGCTTACTATATGTATTGCTGGCGTTGTTATTTCTTCCTTTCATCATTTCTCTGTTTTCCCGAAACGAAGATAAGAGTATTAGCCTGAGTCAATTTGTCAAAGACGTCCGTGACCAGCAAGTAAGTGAAGTGAAAGTCGCCGGTGATGAGCTCAGAATTACCTACAAAGACGGAGCCGAAAAAACCTCTCGCAAAGAAGATAATCAAGAAGTTTTGAGTATTCTCGTCGCATCGGGCATTGATTTGGCAGAGGCAGATGTCGAGGTTACCAATCTTTCATTCGGTGAAATGGCATGGGAATTGGCGATCAATATTTTGCCTGTCCTCCTGATGTTTGTGTTTTTCTTTTTCATTTTCCGCCAAGCGCGCGGTGCCCAGGATGGCATGATGGGCATCGGTCGTAGCAAGGCAAAACTATTTGTCAAAGGCAAGCAGAATACGAAGTTCAAAGACGTTGGTGGTATGGATGAGGCGAAACAAGAGCTCGAAGAAATTGTTGATTTTCTCAAGAATCCCAAAAAATATCATAAGGTTGGTGCACGCACCCCTCGTGGCGTGCTCCTCGTTGGTCCGTCTGGAACTGGTAAAACACTGCTCGCACGTGCAGTTGCAGGCGAAGCAAATGTACAGTTTCTCTCGATTGCAGGCAGTGAGTTTATGGAAATGCTGGTTGGCGTCGGTGCTTCACGCGCACGAGATCTGTTTGCTACTGCCAAAAAAATTGCGCCGTCTATTATCTTCATCGACGAAATTGACGCCATTGGCCGCATGCGTGGTCAGGGCAACATGGGTGGTCACGACGAGCGCGAACAAACGTTAAATCAAATTCTAGTCGAGATGGATGGTTTTACCCAAAATGACAATGTGATTGTGATGGCCGCGACTAACCGTGGCGACATGCTCGATCCCGCACTTGTTCGTCCGGGTCGGTTTGATCGTAGAGTAACAGTTAACCTCCCAGATCTCGAAGAGCGCAAATATATTCTCTCAATTCATGCCAAATCCAAGCCGTTTGCAGCTGATGTCAATTGGGCTCGCGTGGCAAAGCGCACCGTTGGTTTCTCTGGGGCAGATATCGAAAATATGCTCAACGAAGCGGCGATTGGTATTGCTCGCGCCAACAAGACTGAAATCAACATGAATGACATAGAAGAAGCATCGCTCAAGGTAAAGTTGGGTCCGAGCAAGAAGCGTTTGCATGACGAGATCGAGCGTAAAATGACTGCCTTTCATGAGGCTGGTCACGCAGTAGTTGCACATGTCTCAAATTTTGCAGATCCAGTGCATCGTATTTCAATCGTGTCACGTGGACGAGCACTCGGTTTTACTCTCACTCCTCCCGAGCGAGATAAATTGCAAACGACAAAATCAGAGTTGATCGATGAGATCGCAGTTTTACTTGGTGGACGAGCAGCAGAGCAACTGGTTTTTAAAGAACTGACTGCTGGCGCAAGTAGTGATATTGATCGAGCGACCAGAATTGCCCGCGCTATGGTTGTTGAGTACGGCATGAGTGAACTCGGAGCAATGAATTTTGCACCACAATTTGAAACGTCCAACTACAATCGTGCATTTGGTGAGCCAATGAAAATTTCTGACGCCCTGCAAGAAAAAGTTGATGCAGCTATTCAAGATTTCATCTCCGCTGGTCAAAAACGTGCGATGATGCTTATCACGAAGTATCGCAAGCAGCTCGATTTGGTTTCACTCCAACTACTCGAAAAAGAAACACTCGATGGCGATGAGTTCGCTGCACTGATGGGCCAGATAAAAGCTACCGTGCCTAACTCCTCTGCAACTCAGGTATAATCACCTTGTGTCAAAAACATTCGTCCTGATCGACAGTCACGCACTGATCTATCGTGCGTACCACGCATTTCCCGATCTTACCGCACCAGATGGCACGCTTGTCAACGCAGTTTACGGCTTCAGTCGTAGCGTTCTGACCGCGATTCGTGATCTGCAACCAACCTATATAGCGGCTACTTTTGACAGTAAAGGGAAGACAAAACGCGCCGAGGAATATAAGGAATATAAAGCCAATCGAGCTGCAATGCCGGATGATCTAATTCCCCAAATTGCCTTGGTCAAAGAGGTGGTGACGGCCCTCAACATCCCACAGTTTTCCCAATCTGGTATCGAAGCAGATGATTTACTCGGTACGATTACGCAGCAAGTAGAGAAAGAGCATGCGGATGTTCGCTCTATTATCGTCACCGGCGACAAAGATATGTTCCAGCTCGTGAGTGAGCAAACCCACGCTTGGTTGCCTGGCAGAGGCAGGGGATCTCTCGATACAGAGTACGATGCGGAAGAAGTCCAGAAAAAAATGGGCGTGCCTGTTTCGCAAATTATAGATTTGAAAGCCTTGATGGGAGATGCGTCAGATAATATCCCTGGTGTCAAAGGTGTCGGCCCGAAGACTGCGCGCAAGTTACTTGAGCGACACAAATCGCTCGAGGGCATTTACCAACGAGTAGACGAGCTTGTCGCCGGAGAACCTCCTGTTGCCGGCGAAGTTCTAGTCGGATCAACCCTCAAGAAAATGCTCGAAGATCGAGAGATGGCATTTTTGAGCCAGCAACTCGCCACAATTGATCGAGCTATCCCAATCGATTTTGCGCTCGAGCCGTGCAGAGTTTCTCACTACAATAAGGAAGCTGCCAGTGAGTTTTTTGAAAAATTGAAATTTACCTCACTCAAACGATTGCTGCCCAAAGATGCATTCGAACTTTCCGTTCAGAAAGCGCTCTTTTAACATGCAAAAAAAACAGCAAAAAGTTGCCTTAGTTCACGATTACCTGCGAGAATACGGTGGTGCAGAGCGCGTTTTGGAATCGCTGCACGAGCTCTATCCTGAGGCGCCAGTATTTACTGCTTTCGTAGATCAGAAGCAATTAGGTTTACATTGGCAACGATTTGTCGATTGGGATATTCGCACGACTTGGCTAACAAAGATTCCCGGCTATACATTGTTGTTTTCACCGCTACGTATTTGGGCGCCAAATTACTTCAAAGCGCTGGATCTTTCAGAATTTGATCTGGTTATTTCCTCGTCAAACGCTTATTTTGCCAAAGCGGTTATCGTCCCAAATGGCAAACACGTTTGTTACTGTCACACGCCCGCGCGCTCGTTGTATGGCTACACCACCATGAGTAATTGGCGAGCAAATCCGATCACGCGAGTATTTGGTACGCTGATCAATCATTATTTGCGCGTGGTCGATTACTACGTGGCACAAAAAGTCGATTTCTTTATCGCAAACTCTTGGGAAACTGCGCGCAGAATCACTAAGTTTTATCGTCGAGACTCAATCATTATTTACCCACCGGTCCACATTCCCGCTCAACCTCCGTTGGCAAATGATCGCTCGTACTATCTCTATGTCAATCGCTTGGCGCTGGCGAAGCATCCAGAGCTTGCAGTGCAAGTATGTACGGAGCAGAACTTACCGCTCAAAGTAGTCGGGTCGGGTAAGATGCTAGCAGGTTTGCAAGCGATGGCGGGATCTAGCATCGAGTTTTGCGGGGCAGTCAGTGATGAAAAACTGAATGAGTTGTATGCGGGAGCGAAGGCACTGTTGTACCCAGTCGAAGATGAAGACTTTGGCATAGTTCCAGTTGAAGCTATGGCGCACGGCGTACCCGTAATAGCACATGACTCTGGTGGTCCTAGAGAGACAGTTTTGCCTGGGAGAACAGGGGTACTTTTTAGCGAACTTTCTGCCGCAGGACTTTGGCAGGCAATGCAACAGGCGGAGAAAAGTAGCTTTTCACCTCTAGAACTTTACAAACATAGTCAGCAGTTTTCACTTGCACAGTTTAAGAAAAAAATTACAGAGTTTATTGCTCAATTAACCTGAGTCAGCGTAATTTTTGCCACATCGTATGGCCCGAGCGGAACAATAATTTGTAGTGGTTCTATGCCGACGGCAACTGTTTCCGTTGTGCCTGATTTACTCAGATACTCTTTTTTGAGTGTGTAATTTCCTGGAGTAAGATTTTGAAAAGCCACTGGAACACTCTCAGCATTTTTGCCTGTTTCGTCAAAATTTGCTATGACGACGCCATACACACCCTCGATAGATTTGCTCGCGAGCGCTTTTACATAGGTCCCTTTGCCGAGTAGTTGCACACGTTGCTCTCCGAGAGAATCAAGCATTTTCAGTGCGTGGTAACGTGGTTTTGGTTTAGAGCCAAAATCTTTGTGCGTAAGTAGTCCCCATCGACCCCAATGTTCTTTGCCCTCTGGATCTTTGCCATCCTGAATCTCAAATACAAAGGCCCGTTCGACAACACCAACCATTTCTATCGCAGCGGCAACGGTGTGTGCAGCGCCATAGTTGTTGTCATACCCGGGGTTGTTTTCACTATCATGACCCCACTCGGTGATGTGAAATTCTAGAGTTGGCGCTAGTTGCGGATACTTTTCTGCCCAAGTGCGGATATCTATGATATCTTCTCTGAATTGTTCAACATCTGAGTCATAGCGATGCCAAGAAATAAAATCGAGCCGCAAATTATTTTCACTCGTGTATTTTGCCAGGGCATCAAACCAAGATTTATAAAATCCTGTGGTGGCTGGACCGCCAATTTTAAATGGCTGTACGCCTCGAGCTTGTTGTGCTCCCCGAGCTGCCGCACCATATAAGTTGAGATAATTTTTGTCTCCGTAATATTTCCAATCGCCAAACAAATCTGGTTCATTCCAGACTTCGTAATAAACATCTCTCAATCCTCTGGTGCCAGAGACGTGTTCGATTGTTTTCTGCACGACCAACTGCCAATCTTCATAGCGCTCAGGACTTGAAACGATGTCGCTGCCTCCCAAAGCAGGTGGCAGATACGAAAGCGCAATATACGGTTTGGCGCCAGTGGTAGCGATGCCATCGAGGATTTTGTCGAACTGAGAAAAATCAAACGTGAGATTGCCCGGAGAACCTTGGACAATTTCGTAAAAATCAAAAATATGGTCGATACGAATGTAGTCTGGATGTAGTTGTTTGACTTGCACAGCGACTGGTTCCAGTTGCCAGCTTGCTTCTTCACCGCCTTGTGCCAGATTACGCCACGGTCGTGGGAGGGGACCCAGGATTCCTTCGGTATCAATAACAATATCAGCCGGTTGTGGATTATTGGCAAAAGTGAAGAGTTCTCGTACAATGCGGATTTGGGTCGCGCCGAGAATTGTCGCAGTCAACAAAAGTAGCAACACTACTCCAGTTGCAAACAGATGTGCTCGAACTTTTTTCTGTCGTTTCATTTGAGTTTATCCTAGCAGGATATTGATTGACATTCTATCACTCTGTAGTTATTATTAGCAGTAACTCAAGTCTTCTGCTAAGCACGAAAATATATACGTATGATTGACCTCACAGCCAGACAAATCCAAATTTTGCGCGCCGTGATTCAAGATTTTATTGAGACGGCCGAACCAGTTGGTTCAGACACGATTGATCGAAAGTTTTCGATTGGCGTTTCGCCTGCCACCATTCGCAATGAAATGGTGCAACTCACCAAACAAGGGTATCTAAAAAAAGGTCACTCGAGCGCTGGTCGTATCCCGACTCCAGTTGCGCTTAAGTTATACGTCAATGAATTGATGCGTGAGAAAGAATTGACCGTGGCCGATGAAGTTGCAGCCAAGGAAAAAGTCTGGGACTCCCGCAAGGAAATCGATGAAGTTTTTTCACAGATTACTCGAGTTCTGGCAGATAAATCGCACGCCCTTGGTCTCGCGATGCTTGATAAGCATAAGCTCTATCACTCCGGTTATGCCAACTTACTGCAGATGCCTGAGTTTTATGACATCAAAGTCATGCGTACTGTTTTGCAGTTGATCGAAGAAGTTTCGCTTTTGAGTGAAATTTTTGCGACCAATACGAGCGACAATATTATTCAAGTCGTTTATGGTCCAGAACTGGGCAACCGAAACCTTGTGTCTCTTGGAGTGATTCACACGTCGTTTAAAGTTGGTGAGGTGCAGTGCGAATTAGCGGTTATTGGCTCGAGTCGATTTGACTACCCGTACATAATTCCGATGATGAAGTATATGCGTACCCTGATTCAGGATATAGTTGAGTAACCACATATGAGTAAAAAAAATACGCCACCAGTTGAAAAAATTGCAGTACCAGAAGTTGCGGAGTTGGAAGCACAGGTTGCAGAACTAGTCGAGCGAGAACGACGTTTACAAGCCGATTATCAAAATATTGTTCGCAGGACCAGAGAAGAAAAGTTGCAGCACAGCAAGCTTGCAACAAAGCACTTACTGACGGACCTACTCGATCCATTGGCACACTTGTCTCTGGCGAGTGAGCAATTGGCAGACCCAGGTTTGCAGATGGTGATCGACCAACTTTGGAAAACTCTGCAAGCGCATGGTTTGGAGCAAATCGAAGTCATCGGCAAACCGTTTGATGCCGCCACAATGGAAGCAGTTGAGGCAATTTCACCTGACATTACTACGCCAGTAGCGACAACTGTAGTGCGACCAGGCTTCACGCTCAATGGAGAAATTTTGCAGCACGCAAAGGTAGTTGTAGGTTGATAATTGGCAGTCTCTTTACATGACTGCTAATTCGTGATATTCTATTCGCACAATATAAAAAAAGATATAAACCAGATAGAAAGGGACTATGTCAGATACAAAACAAACCGGAAAAATCATTGGAATTGATCTTGGAACCACCAACTCAGCCGTTGCGGTGATGGAAGGTGGAACTGCAAAAATCATTCCAACAGCCGAGGGTCGCAATACGTTTCCTTCGATTGTTTCGTTCAAGGGTTCAGATGTAACAGTCGGAGACATTGCCAAGCGCCAGATGGTGCTGAATCCTACTAAAACGGTCAATTCAGTTAAGCGTTTTATGGGTCGCAAACTCAAAGATGCGGCTGTCAAAGAAGCAATCAAGCATGTTTCGTACACCATTGAAGAGGGAAAAGAGGGCATGGCTGTCGTCAAAATTGACAACAAGTCTTACACGCCACAAGAAATTTCCGCCAAGATTTTATCCAAAGCGAAAGCTGACGCAGAAAGCTACTTGGGCACTACTGTTTCAAGAGCAGTTATTACTGTTCCTGCATACTTCGATGACTCTCAACGCCAAGCTACCAAACAAGCAGGAGAAATCGCTGGCCTGACTGTCGAGCGTATTGTCAATGAACCAACTGCAGCAGCACTGGCATACGGTCTCGACAAAAAAGGCTCAAGTACTATTGCTGTCTATGACCTTGGTGGCGGTACCTTTGATATTTCCATTCTCGAAATTGGTGATGGCGTTTTTGAAGTGAAGTCTACCAATGGCGACACGTTCCTAGGTGGAGATGACTTTGATCACGTAATTATCGAGTGGATTGTCGCAGAGTTCAAAAAAGAATTTGGCAAAGATTTGACCAAAGATCCTCAGGCACTTCAACGCGTCAAGGACGTGGCAGAGAAAGCAAAGATTGAGCTCTCAAGTGCACAAACAACTGAAATTAATCAGCCATTTATTACCCAGGGTGACGAAGGACAACCGCTGCATCTTACGTTAACTCTCTCAAGAGCAAAATTGGAGGAGTTAGTTGATGATTTAATTCAACGTTCTTTCGTACCTGTCGAGAAGGCGCTTAAAGACGCCAAGCTCAAACCATCAGATATTAATGACATCGTGTTGGTTGGTGGCATGACCCGTATGCCAAAGGTGGTCGAAGCAGTCAAGAAATTCTTCGGCAAAGAGCCACATAAGGGAGTAAATCCAGATGAGGTGGTCGCAATTGGCGCCGCTATTCAAGCTGGTGTCATCGGTGGTGATGTCTCGGATGTTGTACTGCTCGATGTTACTCCACTGACTTTGGGACTCGAAACCCTCGGCGGAGTGAGAACTCCCCTGATCGAACGCAATACCACTGTTCCAACGAGCAAGTCACAGGTCTTTTCTACCGCGGCAGATAATCAAACTCAGGTAGAGATCAATGTTTTGCAAGGTGAGCGTGAAATGGCGACCGATAACAAGTCACTTGGTCGCTTCGTACTCGATGGTATACCTCCAGCTATGCGTGGTACGCCACAGATTGAAGTCACCTTTGATATAGATTCCAATGGTATCTTGCACGTCACGGCGAAAGACAAGAACACGAGTAAAGAACAAAAGATTACGATTCAAAACTCTACCAACCTTTCTGAGGAAGAAGTCGAAAAAATGAAGGCAGATGCAGAGCTGCACGCCGACGAAGACAAACAGAAAAAGGAGTTGGTCGAGGCGCGCAATCAAGCCACCAGTGTTTCTTTCGAAATAGAGAAACAACTCAAAGAGTACGGCGACAAGCTCGAGGCCAAAGACAAAGAGTCAATCGAAACCAATGTCAAGCAACTCAAAGAATTGGCAGCAAAAGATGATGCCACCAAAGAGGAGTTGGACAAAGCTGTCGAAGCTACCTTTGCTTCTGCTCAAAAAATTGGTGAAGTAATGCAGAAAGCACAAGCTGAAGCAGCGCCAAATCCAGAAGCGGCAGCCGAAGACGACAAAAAGCCTGACGACGGAAAAGACGCCAAGGAGGAAGAGCCGAGCAAGGACGCCGAAGAGGGCGAAGTTATCAAAGAGTAATGTATGATAGGCGTATGAAACGCGCTCTCAAACTCTCAGTCCTCGTCCCGATTTATAACGAAGAACAGACGCTCAAGGAAGTGCTGCAGAAGCTCTTGAGCGTTTCGGAAGTTACCGAGGTGATCGTGGTCGACGATGGTTCGACCGATAGCACCCCACAAATTCTTGCACAACTGAAGCACCCCAAACTGAAAATATTTCGCAAAGAAAATGGCGGTAAAGGGAGTGCAATTCGTTTTGGTCTCGAGCATGTGACGGGAAAGTTTGTGTTAATTCAGGACGCTGACCTTGAATACGACCCGGAAGATATCCCAGCATTACTCGAGCCGATCAAGCGAGGGAGAGTTGATATCGTGTACGGTTCACGGTTTTTGGGCCCACACCTCAACTTGCTTTTTTGGCACCGAGTGGGGAACTCAGCACTAAACTTTTTGGTAAATATTTTGTTCAACACAACACTTTCCGATATGGAAACCTGCTACAAAGTTGTGCCAACAGAAGTTTTGCGGGATCTTAATTTAGCAAGTAATGCTTTTGACATAGAGCCAGAAATAACTTGTAAGTTGCTCAAACGAGGTTACAAAATTTTTGAAGTTCCCATTAGTTATATTGGCAGAGATTTTTCTGAAGGTAAAAAAATCACTTGGCGAGATGGCATTTCGGCGGTGCGGACGATTATTGGTTTGCGGCTGAGTAACCAGTAGTCATGCAGGCGAATTCCAAACAAATTTTGCACGTTTGGCTCGCTGGCCTTTTTCTCGCGTCTACACGTTTTTGGCAGTTTTTTTTCGACAAGACAATTTTTTTTGGCGACAACTTCTCGTTGATGGTACCGGGAAAGCTATTTACTATCACTTGGTTGCGTCAAGGTATCTTGCCACTCTGGAACCCGTTGCTATTTGCTGGTATTAGTTGGATTGGTGATATCAACCAATCAATGCTGTATCCATCAACATTATTATTTCTTGTGTTTTCACCTGCAACTGCGCTTAATATGACAGTTTTGGCACAGGTGTTGCTTACTTTTGCAGGTGCGTACTTTTTGGCTCGAAGATTGGCTTTTTCCAAAACTGCTTCCTACCTTGTTGCTATCTTGTGGTCGTGTTCGCCACAAATTGCCGGTTCAATTAATAATATTGCAACGCTGCAATCATTGAGTTTTTTGCCATGGATAGTCTGGGCTGGGGTTGCAAAGCGCCATACTATTCGTTCTGCAATATTTCTTGGTTTATTGGTTGCACTGCAATTACTCGGAGGATACCCACAGTATGTTTTGTACGCCGTGACGTTTAGTTTCATTCTCAGTCTGTCGTGGCGGTGGGAGACAAAGTTTATTCGAACTTGGTTGCTAGCGGGCATTATTGCTGTTGGTGCGAGTGCAATCGTTTGGTTGCCCTTTTTACCGACACTGGCGAATTCTACGCGAGTTGTACAGTCGCTTGACCAAGCGGCAGCAGGGTCGCTCTCAATTGGTGAACTAATACATGTGATACTCCCAACGTTTTTCTATAACCCAATTATAGGCATAAAATGGGGTTTGCTATGGAATGCTCAGCCAAATATTGTAGTGTACTTTGGTTGGTTTGGACTGCTCTTGCTTGGTTTTAGTTTACGGAATCTCAGGAGAGCTCCGCTTTTTATCCGTACGCTTTGGATGGTGGCTGTTGCTTCGCTGCTGTTTGCATTTGGCGATGCATTGCCATGGTTTTCGTTCTTGAGCAAAATTCCGCTGCTTGGTGCTTCGAGAGGTGCAAGTGGAATCTTACAGTTAACCGCGTTTTCGGGTGCACTGTTGATCGGTTGGAGTTTTGATCAATGTAAACCAAAAAAATCACTCCGCTGGCGGTATGTGCTTTGGTCGGTGTCAGTGCTCGCTGTGCTTTCCGGCATTGGTTGGCTTGTGATGCAATCAGGATTTTCACCAATTTGGCACAAGGCAGACCAAATACTTTCTGGCAGATTATCTCTCAGCCCGTTTCATACACTTGCAAGAGATTTTTTACTGCTTTCAAACATACTAAGGTCATTTATTATTACAAGTGCGGTGTTGGTAGCGTCTCTGTTTTTTTGGCTGCAAAAAAAATATAAACTTTTGCTGATTTGTATTGCATTTGATCTTATTTTCAACACTGCTCATTTATTTTTCTTTGCTCCGAGAGAGATCTACTCAATAGATTCCACGCATAACGAAATCACTTCGCTCATGCAAGCACAGGACTTGACTCAATATCGAGTATTGACACGTAACTACAACACGCCGTACACAGATTTTGGTGCGTACTGGGATGCGCTCGCAGTGCGTCAGCCGTTTTCTGATTCATATATTGATGCGGAAGAATCGAACAACTATTCACATCTGCAACGCATGCGTTCGGGCGCAACACCAGATTGGAATATGGTCTTCGGTGTCCCTGTCATTAATGGGTACACCACGTTATTGCCACTCGACGTGCAGGAGCGGTTTGGTGCGGCAAATTCTGCTGAAACGAGCATTAACAATTTGCCAGAAATTGCGGTGATAAACGAAGCATTATCCGAATGGTCTGTTGGTTACTATGTTCGCGACACTTGGTTTCCGCTCTATGGGGCGATGATGCCAGAGCAGATAGTGGCAGAAACTGAAAATCTTATGCTCTATCAATTGCCAGCTCAGCCAAGATTTCGTACAGCAGAGACAGGATTTGTGTACGTCAAGGATTTACTTGAAACACCGAATCAAATACGCTTTGTAGCCACCGCAAGTGAGACCAGCAAAATGATCATCGCTGACCGCTACGACAAAGATTGGCGAGCGACGGTTAATGGCCACTCGGTGAAAATAAGTAATCACAACGGCATGCGCTTGCTGCCAGTTGAGCAGGGCACGAATAGGGTGCAGATGTGGTATGAGCCGCGGATGTTTTACTATGGTTTGGGAATTTCAAGTCTCACGTTATTGGTAGTTGTGATTGGCCTCTTTGTACATCGATCAAAACCTTAGCAGTCACTAGTTTTGTCTGCTTAACAGCTAGAGCAATTTTTGTTACAATGCAGGCTTGTTCTTATGAGTACTAAACGCGATTTTTACGAAATTCTTGGGTTGACCAAAACTGCTTCGGCCAGTGAGATCAAGGCCGCCTACCGCAAAATGGCACTCAAGTGGCACCCAGACAAAAATCAATCCAAGAAAGCTGAGGCTGAAGAAAAATTTAAAGAAATTAACGAGGCGTATCAAGTTCTTTCCGATACACAAAAAAAACAAAAGTACGATCAATTTGGTCACGCGGCGTTTGACCCAGCCAGTGGTATGGGTGGCAATCCATTTGCGGGTGGTTCACAGCAGGGTCCTTTTTCATATTCTTACTCAACCGGCGCTTCGCCGTTTGAAAATGCAGATTTCGGTGATCCGTTTGAAATTTTCGAACAATTTTTTGGTGGCGGATTTTCGCGCGCAGCTCAGCGACCTCGATACTCCATGCGTGTGGAGTTTCTGGAAGCGATTCGAGGTGTTACCAAAGAAGTCCAAATTGATGGCAAAAAGCATAAAATTAAAGTGCCAGCTGGAGCCAACGATGGTACCCGTATTCGCTTTGATAACTTCGACGTTACTATCAATGTCGGCACACATCCTCGCTACAAACGAGACAACGCTGACTTATTTGTTGATCAGCCGATTACATTTAGCTTGGCCAGTCTCGGAGGGACGACCGAAGTAGCAACAGTGGATAGCAAGCTGAAGCTAAAGGTTCGTGCAGGCACGCAGTCTCATACATTGGTTCGTTTGCGCGGAGAAGGTGTGCCACATTTACAACATTCGGGCAAAGGTGACCTCTACGTACGATTGATTGTTGCGGTGCCATCCAAACTTTCTAGTGAGCAAAAAAGAGCAATTGAGTTGCTGAGTCATTTAGATTTGTGATATGACCACAGAATAGCAACGGCTTTTAAAAATACTCGAACAAACCTGGGTTCGTTTGCAGCCCTCAAAATTGCATGGAGTTGGTATATTTGCGATTCGAGATATACCCGCAGGGACAAACATTTTTTTTGGTTGCGAGGATGGTACACGAGAGCTTTTTTCAATGAAAGATTTGGAAAACCTTGATCCTGAGGTCAAGAATATGATTGATGACTTTCTTGTTATTGAAAAGGATATGACGGTTTCGATTCCAAAATTTGGTTTGAATGGTATGGACATTTCTTTCTTTTTTAACTTTTCAAAAAATCCAAATTGTCAGACTATTGATGGAGGTCAAAACTTTGTGACCATAATGCGGATAGCAAAAGGAGATGAATTGACAATCGACTACAGTACGTTTGACAGTAAGTATGTTTAACTTGCCTTTTCTCGAGTTCGCGCTATAATTGCCTGGCACGCTCGTAAACATAGAGATTGGACTCGAAAAACGAGTCCTTTTTACTACAAAATTTTAGAAAGAAAAATATATGCAACAGTCGTCTTCACATAACATGGTTCGCACTGAGTTCGCTGCTGCCATCAACCAGATTGCCAATGAACGAAAAATCGAGCCAGAATCAATCTTAGACGCTATCCGCCAGGCTCTTGTGTCGGCATATCGCAAACAGTACGCAGGCGAAGAAGATGACTCTCACTACTTTGTAGAGCTCGATCCAGGTACTGGCGAATCAAAGATTTTTGAAGCACCGGTTACGGAGCGAGATGAAGAAACACTCGAAGTTTTGAAGTGGGATGAGACAAAAGCAAAAGACGTTACTCCAGCAGGATTTGGTCGCATTGCAGCCCAAACTGCCAAACAAGTTGTTCTACAAAAAATTCGAGAATCAGAACGTGCGCAGATCATTTCTGAGTACACCACCAAAATCGGCGAAATCGTTTCGGCCCAGATTTTGCGTATGGATGGCAGAACAGTTGTGCTCGATATTGGTCGAGGCCAGGGTATTATGCCTCCAGAAGAGCAGATGCGTGGCGAGTTTTATCGCATCAACAACCGTGTCTCCGTTCTCATCAAAGAAATTCGCGAGACCAATCGTGGTCAAGCAGTTATTGTTTCTAGAGCAGACAAAGAAATCGTCAGTAAGCTTTTTGAGCGTGAAGTGCCCGAAGTTGCTTCTGGTGCAGTTGAGATAGCATTAATCGCTCGTGAAGCTGGTGTGAGAACCAAGCTCGCAGTACGTTCTACCCAAGAAGGGGTTGATCCAGTCGGTTCCTGTGTTGGACAGCGCGGTGTTCGTGTGCAAGAGGTTATCCGTGAGCTCAACAACGAAAAGCTCGATATTATTCCTTATTCAGAGAATCCTCAATTATTGCTCCAGGCAGCTTTGGCTCCGGCAGACAACCTTACCATCAAAATCGATGAGAAACTTAAGGTTGCAGTTGTGACAGCGCCAGACGACCAACTTTCACTTGCGATTGGTAGAGGTGGTCAAAATGCGCGTATTGCAGCCAAATTATCTGGTTACAAAATAACCATTAAGTCGGCAGAGGGAACTATCAAGTCTTCGGCTACCGGCAAGGAAGAGTACGAAATTGATACCTTCCCAGGTTTGACCGCAGAATCACGTGCACACTTAGTGGAGCACAAACTGACTACTTTGGGTGATCTCAGTCGTTTCAAAGACAAATGGCACGCGTTTGAGTTCCCAGCAGATCAGACAAAAATGCTAGATGATCGCATCGAAGCTTTTGACGCAGAGCAAGCAAAATTTGATGCTGCGCGCATCGGACGGGAAACACTGTAAACATGGCCATTCAAAAACGCCCACCAGTTGTTACGATCATGGGACACGTTGACCATGGCAAAACAACCTTGCTTGATTTCATCCGCAAGTCTCGTATTACCGAAGGCGAAGCAGGTGGTATAACCCAGCATATTGGTGCATATCAGATTGAACACAAAAACCAGGCGATAACCTTTATCGATACTCCTGGTCATGCAGCTTTCAACAAAATGCGAGCTCGTGGCGCACAGATCACTGATATTGTAGTGTTGGTTGTGGCGGCAAATGATGGCGTTAAACCACAAACCATCGAGTCGATCCGACATATCACCGAGGCAAAACTGCCCGTGATCGTTGCGATCAACAAAATGGATTTGAAAGATGCTCAGCCAGATCTTGTGAAATCGCAGTTGGTTGAACACAAGATTCTTGTCCAAGGTTTTGGGGGCGATGTAGAGGCAATTCCACTTTCTGCCAAAACAGGCAAAGGAGTCGATACACTGCTTGATACGATCTTGCTTATTGCAGAGCTCAACGAACTTACCGTTGATCCAGACGCTCCGCTTGAAGCAGTCGTCATTGAATCTTCGAAGGATTCTCGTCGTGGTTCACTTGCATCAGTCATTGTTCGCTCGGGCACACTTCATTTGCGACAAGATATCGTCGCTGGTGAGGCCGAAGGCAGAGTGAAACAACTTTCTGACCCGCTTGGAAAAGCAGTTGAGACTGTGACACCAGGATGTCCAACAGAAATCATTGGTTTCAAAACCGTTCCCGCAGTGGGTGCAGTTGTGCACGACCAGGCTGCCGAGTATGCAGCGGTTGCAGAAGCGGAAGCTGCTGAGGCTCCGGTGACTGACGCAGCTATCAGCCAAGAATTGACCGATCTAGATTTTAACTTTTTACTCGATGATAAACCTCGTTTGAAATTGATCATCCGCGCCGATGTAGAAGGCACGCTTGAAGCAATTATCGACACCCTTGATCCCGAAAGTACCGAACTACTTTCTTCTGCAGTTGGTCAAGTCAGCGAAGCGGATGTCGATCTGGCGGTAGCTACTGGCGCACTTATTGTGAGTTTTCACACCAAAGTTTCCAAACAAGTGTTGCTGCTCGCGAAGCGCGCAAATGTACGTATCAAAACCTACGACGTTATTTATGAGTTAATTGAAAATCTCCAAAAACAGATGCTTAAACTCATCGACCCAACCCTCGACGAAGTCGTCACGGGCGAAGCAGAAATCTTACAGATCTTCGAAATGCGTGGTGAACGCATTGCTGGTATCAAGGTCAAATCTGGCGTGATTAATAAGGCCGACACTTTTTACTTGGCTAGAGGTGAAGATCGTATCGGTTCGCCAACAATTAAGAGTATGCGACATGGCAAAGAAGAGGTCGATTCTGTCAAAACAAAGGGTGAGGCAGGACTCGTTTTCCGACAGGCAAAACTTACATTTGAGGTCGGCGACAGGCTCGTTGCCTTCCATATTGCAGACTAGTGATATACTACATAGGCTAAAAATGGTTGCTTTGCTCGTTGGTTGCACAAACGAACGGGACAAGGAAATAATACAGAAAGGAATACCATGGCATTAAATAAGGTCCAAAAGACCCAAATCATTACAGATTTTCAACTCTTCGAGGGTGACACTGGTTCGCCAGAAGTGCAGATTGCACTGCTTACCGCTTCGATCAAAGAGCTAACAGATCATCTTATCGGTCACAAAAAAGATAATCATTCTCGCAGAGGCCTTCTCAAGCAGGTTGCCAAACGACGCCGTTTGCTTACCTTCTTGCTCGACAGATCCGAAGATCGCTATAAAAAGCTCATCGATCGACTTGGGTTGAGTAAGTAATTCTTAATTCATTTTTTTAGACAGCGACCACCAGAGGAAAAATCCTCAACAAGTTGGATAGTGTAAACTGCTGGTATATGACCAAATCCCTCTCCCTCAACAACGGCAGGACTATTCCCGCCCTCGGCCTCGGCACCTGGAAGTCAGAGCCAGGCAAAGCAGGTACTGCGGTTGCAGCTGCTTTAGAAATGGGCTATCAACACATAGACTGCGCTGCAATTTATATGAATGAGCCAGAAGTTGGTGCGGCGTTTACTCGCACATTTTCCAAGGGTGCAGTCAAGCGCGAAGATGTGTTTATCACCAGTAAGTTGTGGAATAACAAACACCATCCCGACGCGGTAGAGAAAGCTTGCAGGCAAACGCTGGCAGACTTGCAACTAGAATATCTAGATTTGTATCTCATGCACTGGGGCATTGCTTTCAAACCAGACAAAGAAAAACAGCCACTCGACGAGTATGGCATGATTATGACCGAGCCGGTATCCATCCAAGAAACTTGGCGTGCGATGGAGCAATTGGTCAAATTAGGGTTAGTGAAATCGATTGGCGTAGCCAACTTTACAACCACCATGCTGCTTGATCTTTTGACCTACGCAAAAGTGAAACCAGTAACGAATCAGGTGGAAATTCATCCCTACAACGCCCAACCAGAGCTGGTCAATTTTTGCCAGGCAAAAGAAGTTGCGGTCACTGCCTACTCACCACTTGGCTCGCATGGTGATGAGAAAAATAGACCAATTAGTGATTCAGCAATACTTTCTATTGCGAAAGTACATGGCAAATCTCCCGCTCAGGTACTTATCCGCTGGTCGTTGCAGCGCGGGATTGTGGTAATTCCAAAATCTACCAATCAGAAGCGAATAGCAGAAAATGCCGCGGTGTTCGATTTTGAACTGAGCGAGGCAGAAATGGCAGAAATTAACAAACTAAATAAAGACCACCGATTTGTTGATCCGATTGCTTCGTGGGGGTTGGGGTATTTTAGGTAGCCATTTTTTGTAAAAAGAACTGTTGTTGGGGACTGGTAAGTCACCTCGATTCATTTACTCCTGTGGTCGGTAGCAGACATACTGTAATTGCTTGACAAAAGTAACTTTTATGTCACACTATGAAAGCAAACAAACACATTCTTCTTGACGGAAGAGCCAAACGGGAAATTAGTGCATTTCCGAAACAAGTTCGCACTAAATTGGCAGCATATACAGCGATGTTGTCTGAAGAAGGAAGACTAGAAAAACCGTTTGCAAAAAAACTACAAGCTGATCCTGCTATTTATGAGATTAGAATCAAGTACAAAGGAGTTTGGAGGGTAATATACGCATATTTTGGTAGTGTGAACATACTTATCTTATCTGCGTTTCATAAAAAAACCCAAAAAATTCCAATTAATGAGATCAAAAAGGCACAACGAAGGCTAGCCGAATATGTCTGAGGAGTAACTATGAAAAAAAATAATCACAAAGAAAAAAATAGGCCCGTTACAGTACACTTTGATACTATTACCGCCGACTTCACCAAGGAAGATTGGCAGGCTGTGGAAAATGAGAAGAAGTACTATCGACTGGTGACGTCGCTGAGAGAGCAGCGTAAAAAGAATGGTTTGACTCAAAAAGAGCTCGCCGTTAAATCACAATTACCTCGTGCAACAATCGTAAAAGTCGAGTCTGGAAAGCGCAATGCTACGTTAGAAACGCTTACAAATATGGCTCAGGCTTTGGGAAAAGACTTAGTGATTAGTTTGAGATAGATAAGACGCGGAAAAGCAACTATGCAACAAATGGATCTCATTTTTACGACCACAGAAGATGATCTCAAGCTCCCTGGTTTGTACTATCCAGTTGAGCAAAAAGATATTTGCGTTTTATTTATTCACGGCATGTCTGGTTTTTTTCTCGAAAATAAATTTGGTCATGTTTTAGGTCAGCAGCTGCAAAAAGCGGGATTCGGTTATATTTTTACTCATAATCGTGGCTATGCGCACATGAATGACATCCACACCACTCAGAAGAATTCTGATGGTGGTCATAAATCAGAACGTCACGGCGCAGTCTATGAGCGATTTGAAGGTTGTGTTCCAGACATTGAGGCATGGTTAGATAAGGGACGAGAACTTGGCTACAAGCGATTTGTTATTGTCGGCCATAGTTTGGCCGGTCCAAAAGTCGTGCATCACTTTTACAAAAAGCAACCACAAGATGTGTTTGGTATGGTGTTAGCCTCTCCCGGCGATATGGTTGGTTTAGTTAAGAAAACAGAATATCAACCAAATTACCCAGAGTTGCTTGCCGAAGCACGCAGTAATGTAGAGCAGGATAAACCAGAAAAACTGCTTTCAGGAAAAGTTTGGGATTGGTATGTCTTGAGTTCTCAGACATTTTTAGACATGTTTGAAGAAGGTGGTCCCGCCGACATTTTGCCGCTTTTGCGAAATCCTAGTGAGTTTCCCGAACTGGCTTCTGTAGACGTACCGATTTTATGTATCATGGGAGAACTCGACGACGTGGCGATTCGCACACTAAAAGATGATATGGAGTTGCTCAAAAGCAAAGCAGTTGCAGCTTCGTCGTTTGAAACGCATTTGCTGGCTGGAGCCAATCATGGCTATGATGGCAAAGAACAAGAGTTTGCACAGAAAGTAGTTGAGTGGATAAAAACCTTATAATTCCACTTCTAATTGGTACCATATATGGTATCATATAAAAAGTGACAAAGCGTCAGAAACGAGTCAAAAAACTCTCTAGTAACCCCAAAAATATTCGTTTCGAGGTGCTTGACGCCATCTTGCTTGAGCATGGTTTCACTTGCAGACAACCGAGCGGCGGCAGTAGTCACTATGTGTACTACAAAAAGGAAAAACAAATAACCGTGCCGTATAAACGACCATTTATTAAAGAAATATATGTTAAGCGAGTTAGGGAGCTCATCGAAAATGAAACAAAATAAACAATTAAACTACTATTTAGATCTAGACTACACGATTCGACTCAAAAAGAATGGTGATGGCTCTTACTTTGTTGAGGTCGAGGAATTGCCTGGTTGTTTTTCTGAGGCTGACTCAGAGCAGGCTGCAATCTCAATGATCGACGATGCAAAAAAAACTTGGATTGCAGCGGCATTGGAAAGAAAGATTTTGATTCCTGAGCCAGCAAGAGATGAATATAGCGGAAAACTGCACTTGCGCTTGCCAAAATTTTTACACAGATCTTTGGCGCATCATGCAAAACAAGAAGGTGTGAGCTTGAATACTTATATCACCTCCAATCTTTCGAGAGGAATGTAGGAAAAATAATGGGAGGAACTCATATATGAAAATCAAAGAATTGCTCAGTGCCCTGTTGGAAGATCCCAACCGAAAAATTTCAATCAGAGGTAAACAAAAAGAAATAGTTGGCTTTGCAGAGTTTCGCACAGTTAACTTAGGAGATGATGGATACTTCAAAGTAATTTTTGATGATCACTCTTTTCTGTTTATTGTGCCTTCCGAGAACTTGCTCTTGTACACAGACGAAGCACCTGCTCCTTTTGACGAAATTGTTGATGGAGATATAGGCAATGTACAAAAACTCTCATTTAGAGGCAGAGAATATAAAATTGAAAATGCGCATGATTACCAGTATGTAGTGAAATTGATTAAAGGAGACTATCGAAATATTGAGGGTGAAGTTAGTTTTTCTGATTATGTGCCTGAGGACGGTGCAAATGAGTTATTGAGTTTGGGTTGGATCGTGCGAACAGGTGAGCGGGCAGACGTTAATCCTCAGGAGCTTAAATTGAATGAAGTTGAGATTTAATGTGCAATCAATAGAATAACTATGCAACCCCCTCCATTTTTCCCCAATACTCCTGACAACACGCATTGTTATCAAGCAGTCTTCAAAATGCTGCTGAAACAATACTTTCCGAACGAAGAGTGTTCCTGGGATGAGCTAGAAAAAATCACAGCGAAAGTTGAGGGACTGTGGACTTGGCCGACTGCAGGTTTGCTATGGTTAGCAGAAAAGGGTTTGGCGGTAAAAAGTGTCGGCCTTTTTGACTATGAAGCATTCGTTGAACAAGGCGAAGGATACTTACTGGATTTTTACGGTGAGAATATTGGTCAAAGCCAAATTGATCATTCAGATATTCCACAGGAACAAATCATCGCGCAAGAGTACGTGGCAAAAGCTATAAGAGAAACACGGTTGGCACAGATCGCAGATATCACCACAGCCTTAGATTCTGACTCGTTTGTTATATGTAACGTCAATCTTAAGGCATTAAATAATGAAGCGGGCTACTCTGGTCACTTTGTCCTCATTTATGGTCATGATGACAAAAACTTGTTTTTACAAGATCCTGGACTTCCTGCGCAGAAAGAGCACAAAGTTTCTTTTGATCAATTTATCAAAGCTTGGGCGTATCCAAGTGAGAAATCACAGGGGATGGCAGTGATTTCATTTGTGCCAACTTTTGCTGCTTCAGAAAAAACAGAAGAGGCTTATCGAGCGGCGAAAGCCGATGAAAAGGCAGGAAAGTTGATTTCGGTAGACAATCTTGAAGAGTTTCTAGCTGATTTATAAAAGTTATTCGACAACCTATGCTATACTACTCGAAGTAATTCGCGAGGATTGTGAACTGTTGAGGATTCAAGAGAGATGGCAGGCTACGCATAGATGTCTTTTCTCCAGAATACTTGCAGCACACTCCCCGCATTTAGTTAAAAGGAAAATAGCATGGCTTATCCAGACTATTCCAAAACATATAAAACCACTATCGCTCTTGGCGATAAGGAAATCTTTGTCGAGATTGGTAAATTTTCAGAGCAAGTGGCCGGCGCTGTTATCACCCGCATGGGCGATACCGTGGTGCACACTACTGTTGCGCTCGGTCGCAAAGTTAACCTCGGGTACTTCCCCCTTTCGGTAGAATTTGCCGAGAAATTATACTCAGCAGGAATCATCAAAGGTTCTCGTTGGGTCAAGCGTGATGGTCGCCCACTCGATGACACAGTTTTGAAAGCTCGCGTTATTGACCGTTCACTTCGTCCATTATTTCCCGATGGCGTTACCAATGAAGTACAGGTTATTTCGACCGTCTTTTCCTACGATGGCGAAAATGAACCAGATATGCTTGGGTTGCTCGGTAGCACGATCGGATTGGCGATTTCCCAAATTCCTTTCAATGGTCCATTGGCTGGTGCGCGTATCGCTTACAGCAAAGAAACGAAGCAATATATTTTCAACCCAACGCAAGCAGAGCAGGCAGCAAGCGATCTCGATTTGATCGTTTCTGGTACTGGTGATGCAATCGTTATGGTCGAAGCTGGTGCAAGTGAGGTATCCGAAGCAGTTGTGCTTGAGGGTATGCTCAAGGCACAGGCAGAGTTTGCAAAGGTGTGTAAACAAATTGCAGCCATCGCAAAAGAAATCGGTAAAGAAAAAGTAGAACTTGTCACCAAAGATGAAGCGGCCGAAGCCCGCAAAGCAACACTCGTCGCCCACATCGAGAAGAAATATGAGAAACCAGCGACAGTAGTTGTAGCCAAAGATGCCAAGCTTGAACCCTCAGGTTTTGCAGAATTGGTAACCCAAATCGCCGAAGAGCAACCAGAAAGTGAAGTTCCCTTCACTGAAGGAGAAATCAGTTCTGCCTTGTCTTCGATCACCAAGCAGATTGCTCGCACTATGATCATTGAAGATAAAATTCGTCCCGATGGTCGTAAGACTGATGAGATTCGTCCCATTTGGTGTGAAGTCGATGTTTTCCCTCGTACACATGGGAGTGCTATGTTCAAACGCGGTGCAACTCAGGCGGTGACAATCACCACCCTTGGTGCCCCAAGTTTGGGTCAACTCATCGAGAGCATCAAAGGTGAGGAGACCAGACACTACATGCATCACTACAATATGCCTCCCTACGCTTCTGGTGAAGCAGGTCGGTTCGGATTTCCAAAACGGAGAGAAATTGGTCATGGCGCACTCGCAGAGCGAGCGCTCCTGCCGATGATCCCTTCACAAGAGGAGTTCCCCTACGCAATTCACGTTGTATCTGAAATCATGAGTTCCAATGGTTCAACTTCCCAGGCTTCAGTCTGTGGTTCAACTCTTTCACTCATGGCAGCAGGTGTGCCACTCAAACGACCGGTAGCTGGAATTGCCATGGGCCTCATGTCTGATGGCAAAACATATGTAGTGCTTTCCGACATCCAGGGCTTGGAAGATCACGTTGGTGATATGGACTTTAAGGTTGCCGGAACAACTGAGGGCATTACTGCTATTCAGATGGATATCAAATTAACTGGTATTCCTCGCGAAGTTCTCGAGCAAGCACTCGAACAAGCACGTTTGGGTCGTCTCCATATTTTGGGTGAGATGAACAAGTGTTTGGCAGCGCCTAGAGCAGAGCTTTCACAGTATGCACCAAAGATTGAGCAAATCACGATTCCTGGTGATAGGATTGGTGAGTTAATTGGTCCAGGTGGCAAAAATATCAAAGCATTAATCGAACGCACAGGTTGTGAAATCAATGTAGATGAGGACAAAGAGAAACAAGTCGGTATCGTCTCTATCTCTTCTCCAGATCAAGCAGCCATTTCTGCGGCTAAGACAGCGATAGAAAACATGTTCCGCGAGATTCATGAGAATGATGAGTTCGATGGTACGGTTACGAGAGTCGAAGACTACGGCTGTTTCGTTGAGTTCTTACCCGGCCGAGAAGGCTTAGTTCACGTATCTGCTATGAGCACAGAGTTTGTACCTGACGCACATGAAAAAGTTGCCTTTGGCGATTCCCTCCATGTCCGTGTTTCAGAGATCAAAGAAGATGGCAAAATCGGTCTCTCACTGCTCTCCGCTGAAGAGCAAGCAGCAGCACGATCCAACCGACCACAAGGCAGACCTCCGTTCCGCGGTGGCCGACCAGGTGGTGGAGATAGACGAGGCGGTGGCAGCAACTCACGCGATCGTTACGATCGCCGCTAAGGTATACTGAGTGTATGACACTCGATGCCATACGCGCTGACTCAGGTTATTCACTACTCAGTTTGGCTGATCCATTGGCAGTGGCAGATCACGCAGGTTTGTCGCTCCAAAATCTAGATCATGCTGCAGAAGTAGCCAGCCTCATTTCAGAAGCAAGTACATTGTTGGCTCCCCATGTGAGCGGTGTGTGTCTGGCTCCAGATATTGGATTTTCTGCCGTGGCAAGTTTGCCCAAGAATGCGGGCGTCATTTTCGAACTTTCTGACATGGTGCGCGCGAAGGATCCGCTGACAGTGCCAGTGTTGGCGCAGACTTGGGGAGTAGAACAAACGCGCAATAACTACGGGCTTGCCAAGCTCGAGCTTTATTATAATCCACAAGAAGAAGACGCGCGCTCCAAAAAACAAATGGTGGTGGAGTTGGCAGATTACTGCAGGCATGAAGGTATCGCCTTTATTCTCGATTTAGTTTTGTATCTAGAAACAGCTAAGGAAAAATACCAGGCGCAATTTTTGGAATTACAGCTCGACTCAATTGCTGAGTTGCAAGAGTACTGCGATTTGTTTTTCCTAGAGTACCCAATTGATCCACTTTCGGCTGTTACGCTTACCGCAAGTCTCGATGTACCTTGGGTTGTTTCTGGTCGTGGGGTGCCGTATGAGGAGTTCAAAGATCAGGTGCGCGCTTCATTTGAAAGTGGTGCGCAAGGCTATGTGATTGGCTCGCAACTTTTGCCAGCAGAAGTCCCACATGAACAGCGCTCGCCAGAGCGTGTGGCAGAGTTTTTTGCTACCACTGCGCGAGATAGAGCAATAGAACTTGAGCGGATTCGGCAAGAAGTTATGCTATAGTGGCCTAATATGCACATACTTCCTCCACTCTCATTTGAGTACACCGCTCTCGAGCCACACATTGATGCCCGGACAATGGAAATCCATTACACCAAGCATCACCAGGCTTATGTTGATAAATTAAATGCAGCACTCGAAAAACACGCTGACTTACAAAGTTTGTCAGTCGAGGCTTTACTTGGCAAACTATCCTCTTTACCAGAAGAGATAAAAATGGCGGTGCGCAACCACGGTGGTGGGCACGCCAATCACTCGCTTTTTTGGAGTATTCTCGGTGTTGGTACGACCGAGGCACAGGCACCAACTTTGGTAGCTGCACTGACGAAAACGTTTGGCAGCATGGACGTGTTCAAGCAAAAATTCGCTGAAGCTGCTGGAGGTCAATTTGGTTCCGGTTGGGCTTGGTTGGTGCAAAAAATTGATGGCACGCTTGCGGTCAACAGCACGCCAAATCAGGATTCGCCATTGCTCCAAGCAGACAAGCCGATTATCGGGCTCGACGTTTGGGAACATGCCTATTATCTCAAGTATCAAAACAAACGGCCAGATTATATTCAGGCATTTTGGCAGGTGCTCGATTGGGCAAAGGTTGAAGCGTGCTACGCGGCAGTGGTACAGTAGTCTGTCATGCGACAGATTATTCTCGATGTAGAAACCAAAAAGATTTTTGATGATGTTGGTGGGTTTTTCCCTGATCGACTGGGAATCTCGTTTGTTGGTGTTTGCATCCGCGAAGGCACTATGGGCCAAGGCGAGATGCGAAGTTTTTTCGAGGATGATCTTCCGGATCTTTTCCCCTTGCTTGAGACAGCTGACGTCGTGATTGGTTTCAACATCGACGGCTTCGATATGCAGACCATGGTCCCGTACTACAAGGGAGATATTACGCTCATCCCGACGCTCGATTTGCTGACGTGTATCAAAAAAAGCGCGGGTCACCGAATTAGCTTGGACGCAGTGGCACAGTCGACACTCGGCATAGGCAAAAGTGGTGATGGGCTCGATGCGGTCAAGTATTACAACACTCATAATTTTGATGCACTCGAAAAATATTGTTTGCAAGATGTTGCAGTGACAAGAGATGTCTATGATTACGGTAGGACTAAGGGTGAAGTGAAGTTTCGCAATAAATGGAATAGGCTTGTCGATTGTCCGGTAGACTTTAGCTTTACCCCAAAAAAACAGACGGGGATGCAGATGAGTTTGTTGTAATACTATGGCCAACCTCCAACAATATCCCGCCAAAATTTGTCACACCGCCGCAGGTATGTTGATACACGACAACAAAGTGTTACTTATCCATCACAAGAAATTGCACCTTTGGCTTTGTCCTGGCGGACATATGGAGGACGGAGAGTTGCCACACCAAGCAGCAGAGCGAGAATTTTTGGAAGAAACAGGGGTCAAGGTCGAGACCTATGATCCGCTCTATACGAGAAATTCAAAAATAACAGAGTACGTGCCATCACCGGTAGAGACCAATTTGCACTGGATTTGTGAGCAGAACTTTCAGGAACGCAGAAGTGATCCAAAAGCCTATGCGAAAGCACCGCTGCGGATGAAGGGTTGTGAACAGCACGTAGGCTTTGTGTATATGGTTAGATCGGTTGGCACACTAGATTTGTCTCCCCAGATGGAAGAAGTAACGCAGATTCGCTGGATTTCCCGCGAGGAAGTAACAAGTTTTGATTTGAGTGAAGATATGAAAGCACAACTTACACATGGGTTCGCACTTGTAGATACCTTGGAGAAGTAATATGAGAGTTTTACTTTTTGTTTTGTTTTTGCTCAGTTTTTTCGGCACGTATTCTCAAGTATTTGCCGCAGAAACTATTCCCCATTACACCGTGATTATTAATCAAGTGCGGGGGACGGAGTGTTGTGATGCTGGTACCGTTGCAGCATTTGCACAGCAACAAGCAGAGTTGCAACAGAGAAATCTTTCTGCCACGTTCACCATCCGCTATGACGCGCTTAGTGATCCAGAATTTGTTGCTGCAATCCAAAAATATCCTGCGTTTGAGTATGGCGGGTTGCTCGAAATAACTCCTGCGCTTGCCGAGGCAGCGGGCGTCAAGTATCGCAGCACGTCAGACAATTGGTTTGAGGCCCAGCACGTATTTTTGGTGGGGTTCACTCAAAGTGAACGAGAAGCCCTGATAGACGCATATATGGAGCAGTTCAAAGCAGTTTTTAATTTCTATCCGAAGACGACGACGGCGTGGATGATCGACCCGTTTTCGCTCAAGCTGTTGCGAGATCAATATGGTGTCACCACACACGAAATCACCCGCGAGCAGTTTGGTACAGACTCGTACACACTCTACGGTGGGCCACCACACTATCCGTATTGGAGTGGAAAAGATTGGGCACTGATGCCAAGCGAGGGTGCAGCTGATTCGACGCTTATGCTTCGTCAAACCATAACTGATCCTGTGTACAACTATGGCGACCAAACGAGTAGCTATACGTCGCAGCCAAATGACTACAGATTGCGCGGTGCTACTACCGACTATTTTTCGCATTTGTTTTTACAGGCCCATAATCAACCGTTGAGCAACGGCTATACCTTTGCCATGCTTGGGATAGAAAATTCACTCACAGCAGAAAGTCAGCAGGAGTTTCTCAATCAACTTGATTTGGTAGCGCAGTGGCAAAATAATTCGCAAGGCAAAGTATTAGCAGCAAAAGATTTTTACGCTTGGTTGAGAACGCAGCCAGTACAACAAATTTCAATCTATGGCGGTGTTAGTCAAACAGACGAGACCGAACAAGCTTGGTGGATAACAACTCTCAAGTACAGAGCTCGACTACGTCTGAGCGATGGCGTACTTTCTATTACAGACTTGCGAATTTATGATGAGAAATTTCCCGATCCGTATGTAACTGACACGGCAAAAAGTATGGGTTGGTGGATTGCGCCATTTATCCTCGATGGTTCGAGAGGGAGTAGTACACAGGTGGGCCAAGCTGCGCGCAATGATGTGCTGAAAAATAGACCGAGTTCATTTCCTGAAGCAAATTTTTGGCAGCTTGCAAGCGATTTGCCTGAGATTTCATTTGACGAATTGAATAAATCTGTAATTCGTTTTTCTCCCGATTCATTTGAGTTATTAGAAAATACCCCAATGATTGATTTGCAGTGGCTAGCGACAGAGGGGAAAACAGCTTGGGGTTTTGAAGAAACAGAGAATCAGTTTGTTCCCTTTGCTATACCAGAATTACTAATATCAGAACGTAAAAACCAGAAAGGCTTATTATTTCCCGAGATACAATTGGGCGAGCCACACTCAGAAAAAACAACGCTCTACATCAACAACCGCTATGCAATTGCTGGTAGAAACCCCGCTCGATTGGTTTTGTATCCTCGGGATGAACAAAATTTTCCTGTTTTGCTTTCCGAGCCTCCAGAAATCTCACTTTCACAGATAGAAGCGACGGCAAGTAGTCAGCCAGCACATGGCAGCAACGGCATGATTTTTATCGATATTGCTTCACAAAAGCCACTGCAGGTGACTGTGACAATTTCAAGTGACAAGTATTCACAGGAGGAAATTGTTTACTTAGCGCCAAATTGTGCGAAAGAATTCCGCTATTGTGTAAGTCATCCACAACAAGCCTATTGGTATCTGCGATCGGTGTTGGCAGACAAGCTACGCTTTTTTGAGCAAAAAAAGCAGTTTGAAGAGCAGGTGCTGTTATAATCCCCCCTGCATATGTCACAGGGTTTAGTACTCACCAACTTAGCAGTTTCGATCGATGAGAAGCAGATTCTCAAGGGTGTATCGCTGGTTGTAAACCCTGGTGAGACGCACGCCATCATGGGCCCCAACGGCTCGGGTAAAAGTACGCTGGCGTACGCGCTCGCAGGTCACCCGTCATACACCATCCTCTCAGGTTCAAAAGTTACCCTAGACGGTGAAGATATTATTTCACTCTCTCCAGACGAGCGGGCACAAAAAGGCTTATTTTTGGCTTTTCAATATCCGGTTGAAGTGCCCGGTGTTTCAGTCCAGAATTTCCTCCGTCAAGCGTACCAAGCTCGTTTCGCTAGTGAACCGAGGCGGTTATTCAAAACGGTGCTCGAATTTCGCAAACATTTACAAGCAATTGCCGATGAGCTCGAGATTAGTCAGGCATTTCTAACCCGCGGACTCAACGAAGGTTTTAGCGGAGGTGAAAAAAAGCAGCTCGAGATTTTACAACTCGCCGTGCTCGAGCCAAAGTACGTTGTTCTCGATGAAACAGATTCTGGACTCGATATCGACGCAATCAAAAAAGTCGCCAAGGCAGTTGCGCTTTTACAAAAAAAATTGTCACTTGGTGTTCTAGTCATCACCCATTATCAGCGTATTTTGCAGTACCTCAAACCAGATTTTGTGCACGTAGTAGTTGCGGGTAAGATTAAGCAATCGGGTGGTCCTCAACTAGTCGAACAGCTCGAAAAAACAGGCTACGCAGCCCTCAAGGAGTAACGATGCATCAACTAACAGACACAGTAAAAGTTTTACAAAAAGCCGCGCTGGTCGCAGACAACAGAGTCTTGATTCTCAAGCGGGCAGATGACAGTGCAACTCGCGCTGGTCAATGGGATTTGCCAGGCGGTAATAGTGAGTGGCCACAATCAAAACAGACAGAGCGGAGTTTACACCAAGCAGATATTACGCGAGAAATCTTGGAAGAGACTGGAATTTCTTTGGCCGATAGCATGTTTACGCGACCGATTTTTTTTGACACCTACTTTGACGGAGAGAAGCAACTTTATACGCTCATTGTTGGCTGGAAAGTTGCATTGTCCGGGCTGCAAAAAGTACGTATGAGTGCTGAGCACACTGAGTTTGCTTGGGTTTCTTTTGCCGAGATTGCTCTCTATGATTTTGGTTTTGCTGGTGAGACCAATGGACTTATTCGCCAAATTTTGAGCCGGAGTAACATCTGATGGCTCGGTTTGCGCAGAAAAACACCACCGCCTTTACTCCAAGTCAAGACACCAACTATGAGCATGGGTACTTTTCTTCGACGGCGAGTTACAAGCATATTGCCAAGCCTGGATTATCAAAATGGGTAGTAGAAGAAATTTCGTCGATGAAAGACGAGCCAGACTGGATGCACCAGCTGCGTCTAAAAGCGTTTGAGCAATACGAGCACATGCAGTTGCCACCTTGGGGTGCAGATTTGTCGGCCATTGCATTTGAGGACATTCATTACTACCTGAAGCCAACCGATGCGCCGTCAAAATCTTGGGACGACGTGCCACCAGAGGTCAAAGCAACTTTCGATAAACTCGGCATTCCAGAAGCAGAGCGTGGCGTCTTGGCAGGCGTCAAAGCCCAGTACGACAGCGAAGTTGTCTACGGCTCACTCAAAGCTGCTTACGCCAAAGACGGCGTCATTTTTCTCTCGATGGATGAGGGTTTGGCGCAGTATCCTGATTTGGTCAAAGAATACTTTGGCAAATTGATCCCGAGCGGCGATAATACTTTCGCGGCATTGAATTCCGCAGTTTGGTCGGGTGGTTCATTTGTCTATATTCCAAAAGGCGTCAACGTCCAGCTGCCGCTCCAAACGTATTTTCGCATCAACTCTCCTAATGCTGGCCAGTTTGAGCGCACACTGATTATCGTTGATGAAGGGGCAAAAGTGCATTATGTAGAAGGTTGTACAGCACCAAGTTTCTCGAGCGGCTCGCTCCATTCCGCAGTCGTCGAGATTTATGTCAAAGCTGGCGCACGCTGCCAATATACTACCATTCAAAACTGGTACAAAAATGTCTATAACCTCGTCACCAAACGCGCTCGCGTAGAGACCGAAGGCGAAATGATCTGGACGGATTTCAATATGGGTTCCAAAGTGACCATGAAGTATCCGAGTTTCATCCTGGCGGGTAAAGGTGCCAGGGGTGAGACCCTCAGCATGGCGCTAGCGGGCGAGGGACAACACCAGGATACCGGCAGCAAGGCGATTCACTTGGCACCGTATACGAGCTCCACAATTGTCTCAAAATCTATTAGTAAAAATGGTGGCCGCACGAGCTACCGCGGTCTAGTTTCTGTTGGGCCCAAGGCCCATCACAGCCAAAACTCAGTCATTTGCGACGCGCTTTTGCTCGACCCAGAGTCGCGCTCAGATACCTATCCAGTCGATAAAGTGTTCGCTTCTGATGTAGCAATCCAGCACGAAGCAACAGTCTCCAAAATTGGCGACGAGCAGTTGTTCTACCTCATGAGTCGTGGCGTCAACGAAGAAGCTGCTCGCAAAATGATCGTGCATGGCTTTATCGGTGATTTGATCAAAAAACTACCATTGGAGTACGCGGTTGAGATGAATCGACTCATCGATCACGAGATGGCAGGGAGCATCGGCTAATGTCTGCAATCCAAACAACTATCAGCGAGTCACAAAGTATCACCGTTTCCAAGCCTGGTGAGTACGAGTACTTTTTAACCAAACCAGGAGTGGAGTTTACACTCAGCGGCAGTTTTCACGCTACTGGCAGTGAGCGCATCAACATTAGAATTACGATCCATCACCAAGCACCACACACGCTAGCAAAAACTAAATTGCACGGCGTGGTTGCAGACAGCGCTTTCATTTCCTTTTGGGGGAAAATAAAAATTGATCCGGATTGTCCGGATACCAATTCTTTTTTGACTGAGCGAATCCTCCTACTTTCACCACAGGCCAAAGCGGAAGCGGTACCAGAGCTTGAGATTTTGACCGATGATGTCAAGTGTTCGCACGCGGCGAGTATCAGCTCTATCCCAGAGAGCCAACTGTTTTATCTCATGAGTCGCGGGGTGAGTCGAAAAGAAGCGGAGAAGTTGATTGTGGAGGGGTTTTTGGGGGTAGAATCTAGTAATCAGATTTAGTTATTAAGCAATACTTAATAACTGTCAGCGATGGCAATGGCTGATTGGACAGAGCATTCGTCTCTGATTTTGATCGGGAGGTTGAGGAGTTGGTTGGGGGAAGAAAAAAAAGAAATTAATTTCTGCGATTGGAGTAGAATTTGATCATGTCAGATATACAAGACCTAACTAAACAAATTATAAAATTTCGTGATCAACGGGATTGGAAGCAATTTCACACGCCAAAAGACCTAGTAATTTCACTTTTGTTGGAATTATCAGAATTAGCAGAACATTTCCAGTGGAAGAATGAGCAAGAACTAACTGCATACTTGCGCAGTCACAAGCAAGAAATTGGCGAAGAGTTAGCAGATGTTTTTTATTGGGTTTTGCTGATGGCAAATGATTTTGGTATTGATGTATCGGAGGCTCTGAGAAGAAAACTAATAATTAATGAAAAAAAATATCCTATTTCAAAAGCAAAAGGCAAGCACACCAAGTACTCTAGGTTATAACTATCACAGATGAGATTATATTCAGCTTCAGCTTCAGATTTCCGTTTTGATGTCATGAACAACACCATCGCCGATCAATTGGCGCAATCATATTCTGATTATTATCGCAGAAAGGTTGGTCCAGGCGAATATCGTTCGTGGTACAACTCGCTACGGTTCGTGAAAGATTCCTTGGATATAGTGTCGCTAAATGACTTTCATATTGCTGTAGAGCATGAGTTGCCTTTTACCGCAAAGAGGATTGATGTCTTACTTTTTGCAAAAAACACTCAAGCACAAGACTCTTCAGTGATTGTTGAGTTAAAACAATGGACTGAGGTACATAAGACTGAAATAGTTGGAAATGTGTCGACACCGATTGCGGGCAGATTTAGAGAGGTAGCACATCCTTCAGTTCAGGTTGAAGCATATGTGCGGGAGATGGAGGATTCGTACAGTGTTTTTGAAGAAAAAGATCCTCTACTGCTTCGAGCATGTGTGTATTGCCACAATTATGTTCAAAATGAAAATGATGATCCGCTACTTAACTCTGAGTATCAGACAGACTTGGCCCGCTTCCCACTATTTACTAAGGGGCAGGTTGCTCAATTGGGCGAATATCTCAAGCACCACATGCTCAATGGAAAAGGTTCTGCTGTGTTGGCAAGATTCGATTCTAGTAAGGTTAGACCATCAAAAAGACTCTTAGAGGAATTTGGTCATATGATTAGAGGTCAACAAGTATTCAATCTTATCGATGAGCAGATTGCTGCCTACAACGCAATCAAGGATCAGGTGAGTCGGCTCTCAAAGGAAAAAATAAAAAGCGTAATAATTGTGAGAGGTGGGCCGGGGACTGGTAAGTCAGTAATTGCACTTGAGACCATGGTTCAGCTGATGCGAAAAGGCCTTACCACCTTTTATGCGACTGGTTCTTCTGCGCTAACAAAAACTTTCAGAAAAATTGCTGGCACGAGATCCTCAATGTTTTTCAAATATTTTTATAGTTTTACTAAAAATGAAGAAAATTCTATTGATGTCTTGATTTGTGATGAGGCGCATAGACTTAGAGCACACAGTAATGATTGGGGAGTTCCTTTCATGTTCAAGTCAAAGAATCCTCAGATTGACGATTTGATTTCTCCTGCAAAAATTTCCATTTTTTTTATTGATGAGCGACAGGTTGTACGACCCACAGAAATTGGCAGTGTGGACTTGATTAAACAATCAGCGAAAAAATTTGGAGCAAAGGTATTTGAGTACCAACTGGAAACTCAGTTTAGATGCAGCGGTTCAGACTCATACTTACAGTGGTTGGACGCTGCACTGGGAATTCAAGAATCTGAAATTATGCAGTTTGATACAAAAATGGAGTTTAAAATTTTTGATAAACCCACGACAATGATGGAACAAGTCAGGCTGAGAAATAAGGAAAAACATAACTCAGCCAGAATTGTGGCAGGCTTCTGCTGGACTTGGAGTGATCCGCTAAAAAATGGTCAGCTAGTAAGCGATGTGGTGATTGGTGACTTTGCAATGCCGTGGGAGCACAAGAAAGATTTTTGGAAGTGGGCAACAGACGAATCAGGTATGGAACAAGTTGGAACGGTGTATACAGCACAAGGTTTTGAGTTTGATTATATTGCTGTAATCTTTGGCGATGATCTAGTTTGGCGAGAGAACAAAGGCTGGATTGCCCAACCAGACAAGTCTTTTGATAGTATGGTAAAGCGAGGAAATAAGCAGATAGAGGAGCATCTAAAGAATGTTTATAGAGTTTTGATGTCGAGAGCTCATAAGGGAGTATATGTTTACTTCTTGGACGAAGAGACGAGAAAGCATTTTGAGGATATGAGGGGTTCTTTATAGAAAGTGAGGTCATAATTGCCTAAAGACTTACCATTGTTCGAGAAAGGCGACTCTGTTCGTTATGAAGGAAAGACTTTTACTGTTGGTGGAGTAAGCTATAACGAATCCATTGGTGAGTATATCTATGTACTTGAGAGACATGACTATTTGATGAGCCTATATGTTCGGCATTCTGAAGCCAAAGACAGGGTAAGAAAAACAAGTGGCTCGTTTCTATAGTTCAAGTGTTAGGTAAAACTTAGCAGCTCAAACAGAGGCCGAACTAATAGCTTGTAAATTTCTCAACCATTCCCATTTCGGGAACAGTTGAAACCTCCAGCGAAGATAAAACAACTACTTTTCTGCAGCCGACTTAGAGGCTTTTGATATAGTTTATAATAGTTTTTGTGCCGAAACACTCAGAGCTTCCCGGAGAATCCAAAATTTTGATCCCACATGAGGTAGTCTTGCAAAGAATTACTGAGTTGGCCGGGGAAATAGCAAATAACTTTAAAAAAGTTAGGTCGAATGATGATGAGTGTTTGCAACTTTTTTACAGATAGACCTGTATAAACTTGGTGTGCGCACGACAATAGATGATATTTCTGCAAGTAGCTATGGGCAAAACTTGGTTGCCACGGGAGAACCTCTTGTTGAGCCGATCAAAAAACCTCATCTTATTGAGGGAGCACATGTGCTTGTAATGGATGATATTATTGATTCAGGAGAGACTTTAAAGAAAATTTTGATCTTTGTTGCTTCGCTGGAACCTTGTTCGCTACAGCTGGCTGTTTTATTGGCCAAAGTTGATGTGTCTGAGGAAAACTTATTTTTCAAACTTGCTCAAGAAGTTTGGATTGGTTTCAAAACGCCGCTACTCATTTGGGTTGAAGGCTTTGGTATTGATTCAAGCGAGTTAAATCGCGACCTCCCAGGAATTTGGGCTCGAATTTTAGGAGAGGATGATAAGCTAGCATATGAGAGGTATATGCAAGAAGTTTCTAAAGTTGGCCGCGCGAACTGGCGCCCGTAACACTGTACAATAACACCCCCTCCTTGTGATCAGCGCCCAACTCGCCTACAATTTTTTTGTGATGAAATTTATACTTTTTTCCGGCGTTTTAGTTTTTGTTTCGATTGTTTTTTTCTCTATCTCAAAAATACCTTCGGTAACAGCCGCAGATCCGACGTGCCAAAATTTTAGTCGCCCGTTGTTATTTGGCATTAATCCTGGGGGAAATGTCGGCAACATGTATCAGGCAATCAGCAATGTAGGAGGAACCGCAACAAAATTAGTGCTCAATTGGGATTTATCTGAAAGGAATCATGGCACGTATAATTTTGCGCAATTGGACGCAGACACAAAGGAAGCAGAGAAATATAAGCTTGCATTGACAGTACTTATCACTGGTACGCCAGCCTGGGCAAAAGAAGGAGGTCTTCCTGCGCACCAAGCTTTGCCAAAGCGCGAGTTTGCTCAAGAGTACGTACGTTTTATTCAGACAGCAGCGAGACGGTACCCTCAAATCAAGCGATATGAGTTTTGGAATGAGCAAAATGGTTGCGGTTCTAGCGCAGGCGGCTGCGGTAATACGGATGACTCTGTGAGAGAGTACGCCTATTGGCTTGACGTCACCTATTCAGCACTCAAAGGTGTTGACCCATCGATACAACTCTCAGTAGGCGGTTTGGATCGTATGGATGATGCATTTGTCGATCGTTTGCACAACAGTCCTGGTGGGCACTCCTATGATGTGTTTTCAATCCATCCATACAGTTGGCATGGTGCAGCCGATCTCGATAGCGTCAAGCATTTATATCAAATTGTACAAAAACCTATTTGGATCACTGAGTACGGTTGGAATGTTATGCCGGGCGCAGACACTTCAAGTACAGAAGCACAGGGAGCAGAGTATTTGTCGGCAACACTCCAAAGATTGACCTCTGATGAATTTTCTTTTGTGACGGCAGCCTTTTTTCACACGATGGGAGACTTTTCTAGTGACCCTGCAATGGGACTGATTGACAACAACGGAAATAAGCGACCGTGGTATTCGGTATTTCAAAATTTTGCCACCCGTCTTTGTCCACAACCTACCCCCACTCCTATTCCTACAGCCCCAATACATACCCCCACGCCAACTCCAATTCCTTTGCTGGGGGATCTTGATAGAAACAACCTGGTAGATATCTTTGACTACAATTTGTTGTATCAGTATTTCTCGCAAGAAAACTGTGCTTACAATCTAGTTGGAGACTGTATGATAGACGCAGATGACGTTGGAGCAATTGTTGCCAATTTTGATATGTGGATTTGAAGGCCACAGCAACTTCGGTTGTGCTTGTGGTCTGTACCCAACCAGATTACAATTTTTCTTATGAAACGATTGACAGGCATTTTATTGTTCTCAGTATTTTTTTGCTTGTTATATCTAGTCTCACCCGTTTGCGCAGCTGATCCAACTTGCCAAAACACAACTCGTCCGCTGCTGTTTGGTCTCAACAAAGCTACGGATGAACCCGCTGTTTATGCAGCAATTCAGGAAGCTGGCGCTACCTACGTGGGTTTGGCCGTAAATTGGGATATTGCCGAGCCAACTCGAGGCGCAATTGATTTCAGCCTTTTTGACTCGACTTTAGCGCAAGCTGAGGCCAGAAATTTAGGTAATACTGTGATGATTTGTTGTACTCCTGATTGGGCAAAGGAGGGTAATTTACCACCACACAAAGCTTTGCCGAGACGAGACGCACAAGCAGATTACGAACAATTTATTCGTGCTCTTGCTACCAGGCATCCTCAGGTGAATCGATATATTTTTTGGAATGAACAAAATGGCTGTGGTTCGAATGTGGACGGCTGCAGAAATACTGAAGAGTCAGTGCGAGAGTATGCATACTGGCTCGATGTCACCTACAAAACTTTAAAAGCAATAAATCCTCAGATTCAGCTTTCTGTGGGTGGACTAGACGGAAACGATGAAGGATTTATGGACGTATTGCACAATAGTCCTGGCGGGAGATCGTATGATGTGATGACTTTGCATCCGTACAACTGGTTTGGTCCAGCCAATTTAGATGGTGTTAAGCACATGTACGAAAAATATCACAAACCGATTTGGATGACTGAGTATGGGTGGAATGTCGCCCAGGGCTACGAACATAGCATTTCAGAAAATGAGGCAGCGGATTATTTGCGTCAAACGTTTGATCGTTTGCTTTCAAACGAGTTCTCATTTGTTGAGATCGCGTCATTTCATACAGTTATGGATTTTGCAGACACTTTGAGAATGGGACTGATTGATGCGACGGGTAGAAAAAGGCCGACATACACAGTGTTTCATGATTACGCTACTCGGTATTGTCCGCAACCGTTGCCAACCCCAATTCCAACTCCAGTTCCCACACCTTTTCCCACACCAACCCCTTCACCTAGTCCGATTCCTTTGCTGGGGGATCTAAATAAAGATAATCAAGTTGACATTTTTGATTACAACTTGGATTATCAGTATTATATGCAGCAAAACTGTGCGTACAACCAAATCGGGGACTGTGTTATAAATGCCGATGATCTAGCGACCATTGTTGCCAATTTTGATGTAAGGATTTGAAGACCAGGATGTTCAACCCAAAAACTATTCGCCAAGATTTTCCCATTTTTTCCCAAAATCCACGGGGAGAGAAACTTGTCTATCTCGACAGCGCGGCTACGAGCCAAAAACCACAAGTAGTTCTTGACGCAATTACCAAGTATTACCAGACAAGCAATGCCAATGTGCACCGCGGTGTCCATCAGCTCTCAGACAGAAGCACGCAAGTTTGGGACGAGAGTAGGGCTACGATTGCAAAGTTTTTTGATGCCAATCCAGAAGAATTGATTATTACGCGCAATACGACGGAAGCAATCAATGGCGTTGCGTATGGTTGGGGCGATCACAATGTACAATTTGGCGATATTATTCTCACCACGCTCATGGAGCATCACTCAAACATTGTGTGTTGGCAAGAACTTGCCCGGCGCACCGGCGCCACTGTCGAGTACATCGAGATCACAAAAGAGGGACGGTTAGACCAAAAATCACTTGCAGCCAAACTTTCATTACCAAAAGTGCGGTTGCTCGCACTCACACACGTTTCAAATACACTCGGTACACTCAATCCAGTTGCAGAAATCATTGTGCAAGCCCGCGCGCTGCAACCAGACATTCGTATACTCATCGACGCTGCGCAGTCTGCACCGCACATTCCTGTTTCATTTGCCAAACTAGATGTAGATTTTCTCGTTTTTAGTGGCCACAAAATGCTCGGTCCGATGGGGATTGGTGGCTTACTTGTTCGCCAATCGCTACTGCAGTCTGGTGAAATGCGACCATGGTTGTTTGGTGGCGGTATGATTGCCGCGGTTACCAAAGACGCGACTACTTTCACCGATGAACTCAGTGAGCGGTTTGTAGCTGGTACACCAGATGTAGCCAGCGCAGTTGGTCTAGCAGCAGCCTGCGCGTATCTCACCAAATTGCACATGAGTGATGTCGGTCAGCACGATTTGGAACTGGTACTCTATGCGCTCGAAAAACTCTCAGCAATTCCAGAACTAGAAATCATCGGCCCGCAGGATTTTAGTGAAAGTGAAGTCGATCGCGTTGGCTCTGTAGCTTTCATTTACAAAGGTGTTCACGCCCACGATGTAGCGCAGGTGCTCGACAGTGTCGGTGTGGCAGTTCGCAGTGGCCATCACTGCACAATGCCACTGCATGAGCAGTTTGGTTGGGTCGCGAGTGTGCGGGCAAGCTGCAACATCTATAATACGACAGCAGACATTGATGCGCTCGTAACTGGTTTGGCAAAAGTGCGGCAAGTTTTCAAAGTATAGAAAGAATCTGATGGACGATCTATATCACGAAGAACTACTCGAGGCGGCACGCAACCCTCACAATAAAGGGCAGTTGCCAGATGCTGACCTCAGCTCTCCACCAGCGACCAATTCTTGTGGTGATAGCTGCCACATCTTTCTCAAACTAAGCGATGACAAACGGAGTATTTCAACCTTGTCTTGGGAAGGGACTGGTTGCGTCATCAGTACAGCGAGCCTGAGTTTACTTTCAGACCATATCCGAGGAAAAAAGGTTATCGAAGTACTTGCTTGGGACGAACAAACACTCCTTGGTTGGCTTGGTATTGAGTCATTTTCCACTGCCCGCAAGAAGTGTTTACTTCTTGGTTTAAACACGGTACAAAAATTGTTAGCAAAAACATGAAAATCGCAGTCGGTAGCACCAACCCAGTAAAACTCAATGCAGTACGTGTTGCCGCCCAAGGTCAGTGGCCAGATGTAGTTGTTGCAGGTTTCGAAGTCCAGAGTGGTGTTTCAGAGCAACCGCGCAGCGACGAAGAAACTCGCCAGGGCGCGTGCGCTCGGGCACAAGCCGCCCTTACAGCAGGTGGAAAAACAACCCAACTTGGTCTTGGACTCGAAGGTGGTGTTCACACTTTCAATGGTGAGCTCTGGTCAACAGTTTGGGCTGCAGTGCTCGATACAGCAGGGAATTACTATGAAAGCAATGGCGCACGCTTTAAATTGCCAAAAGTAATCGCAGACAAACTCGCTGCTGGAGCAGAAATGGGTCCAGCGGTCAGTGCGCTTTTCGCTGGCGACAACATCAAACAAAAACAGGGCGCAATAGGAGTGATTACCCGCAATTTTGTTGATCGCACCACAGAGTATGCTAGTATTGCAAAGCTCGCACTCGGTCTGTGGTTTGGTCGTGACTGGGAGCAAGATATCAAAAAATAATACACAATGAATCCTCCGAAACAATACCGTGCCAAGCTAGAAGATAAGCAACAGCTCAACGAGCGTTTTGTGCAGTACTATTTTGAATTAGTCGAGCCAAATGAGTTGGTCTTTTCGGCTGGACAGTACGCTTCACTCAAAGTGTCAGAGAAAGGTGAGCGTCGATCATACTCAATTTGTTCCTCTCCAGCAGTCTCGCATGGTTTCGAACTACTGATTGATCATCAACCTGCAGGTGTTGGTTGTACCTATTTGGAAAATCTGCAATTTGGCCAAGAAATTGAACTGCTTGCGCCCCTCGGAATTTTTACCATCGTCGCTGACGAAGCAGAGACATCACTCGCACTCGTTGCCACTGGATCTGGTATTGCTCCATTTCGCTCTATGTTGCTCGAGCGTCTCCAGGTAGTAAAAGACACACGACCAATCACCTTGTATTGGGGTATGCGTCATGCCAACACTCTGTTCTGGGAAGATGAGTTTGAAGAACTCGCGCAGTCGTTTCCTAACTTTTCCTTTCATCCGGTGCTTTCACAGGCAGAGCAAGCTTGGCCACTGTGTCGTGGTAGAGTGACTGACTGTCTCAATACCCATGAGCAAGCAGCGGGAGTAGGCTATTATCTTTGTGGCAGTACAAAGATGATTACAGATGTGAGCCAAACAGTACTTGCAAAAGGAGTGACAGAGCAACGCATTCATCACGAAAAGTTTTATTAGCAAAAGTATAAGAAGGAGTTATGGCAGATCCACAAGTGAAGCAGATAGGTAAATACAAAGTCGAAGTCATTCGAGAAAAGTGCATTAGTGCGGCGAGTTGCGTTGTAATTGCTCCCGGCGTATTTGATCTCGATGCAGAGCAGATCGCTCGGGTGATTAGCCAGGATGGTAACGACGACGAAACAAAATTGTTGGCAGCCCAAAGCTGTCCAACAATGGCAGTAATAGTAACCGACACGGAGTCGGGCAAACAAGTTTGGCCACTATGAAAAATCTTCCCTTACTCCTCGGTACAATCATTGGCACGTTGCTATTGATCGGTGGCATAGCCTTTTTCTTTTCCAAAGAGACAACGCCTACGACACAAGTACTTGATACAGCTGAGCTCGTCGCAGATGCACGCAATATTCTCGGTAACGAGTCTGCTGTAGCAACAATTGTCGAGTTTAGCGACTTTCAATGTCCAGCGTGTTCGGCGAGTGAGCCACTCGTCCAAGCGGTAGTCAAAGAATTTGGTGACCAAGTTCGCCTTGTATATCGACATTTTCCGCTTGATCAACTCCATCCACTTGCCCGGACTGCAGCCGTAGCTTCCGAAGTTGCTGCCGAAGATGGCGCGTTTTGGCCAATGCATGATCTGTTATTCGAACGCCAGGCAGACTGGTCAACACTCGGCTCAGTTGCAGAGGCAAAAACTACCTTTACTCAATATGCTGTAGAGCTTGGACTTGACGAGGAGACTTTTGGCGCTAAGATACAGGATAGTAGCGTATATTCTAGTTTGGTACAAAAAGATGCAGATCTAGGTACCAAAGTCGGCATAAACGCAACGCCAACTTTCTTTGTGAATGGTCAAAAAGCCACTGCCCCACAATTGCGAGACCTGGTGACCGCAATAGTACAAGAACACTCTGCTACACAGTAAACTGTACGTAGAGGAAAAAGGGCTAACATGAATCTAAAAAAATACACACCGTACATATTTCCATTACTCGTTTTTTTACTTGTTTTCTTCTTAATCTTCCGTTGGTTCCAACTGCGCAGTGAGCGAGCAAACAACGAGCTAAACTTCTCCGAAGGTATCCAGATCGAGAACCTCAGTGAAGATCAGCAACGAACTATGTTACAGGCCGCAGGTGATTACGACACAGTCAATCTTTCTCCAGAAGCATCAGATGATGTAATGGTGAAGCAAGATGTTACCGGCGTCATCCGCTATGAAGTTACAGATGGCAAAGTCCTTTTTAGCGTCATCGTGACTGCTATGCAAACAGATGAATACCATGTCTGGCTGCACGACACAGACACCAATGAGTTATCGCCAGCGTTTGACTTAGTTGCTGGTAAAGGTGGCTTGGTTGGCACCGCTGCAATCAACTCAGATTTATTGCCTGTAGAGGTTGTAGTAAGTACGAGTAGCGACAAAACAAAGGTCCTAGACAACGTTGTCCTCCGTGGGATACTGAGTCCAGCACTCGAGGAAACACAGGAGTAAACGAAGTTTGCTTCTTGATGTGCCCGTCGAGTATGCTATTCTTACAAAAACTGCTACTCGATTACGGTGCTGAGTACTGAGAGTAACGCTAGATTAAGTAGCAAGGTATAAACGTATTAATTTTCGCAAAATTGCGAAAAGAAAAAAAGGAGATACTATGGCAGCATTTAGCTACACAAACGCCAAAGGTCAGGCCTACTACCTACACACCAAAGAGGTGACTCTTAAGAATGGTCGTGTACAACGCATTTACTTCTTTGCACGAGATGTTCGCGCAGATGGTTCGCTCGATGCAGTTCCAGCTGGTTATGAGGTCATGGAGACCAAACGAACCAACATGCCTGTTCTCAAGAAGAGTAACAAGTAATTTGTTTCGAATGAAATAAGATAACACCCTCCAGCAATGGGGGGTGTTTTTGTATATGACAAAAAAATCTGAACTAGAACAACATATTTGGAAAGGTTTAGCAAACGTTATCGACCCAGAGCTTGGTATCGACATCGTCAGTTTGGGGTTAATTTACCAGGTTGTGGCGCCAGATGGTGTTGTCCCACTAGAAGCAACGATTACCATGACGCTGACGACTCCTGGTTGCCCGCTCGCGCACGTGTTTGAAGATTTGGTAAAACAACAATTGCTCGATATTCCTGGGTTTGATCCCTACCGCGACTTGGCAATTACTTTGGTTTTTGACCCGCCCTGGGTGCAGGACATGATGACGGATGAGGCAAAGGCAGAGTTGGGGTTTGACATCTCTACAGAACACTCCACTGGAGTCCCTCACTAATTTGTCGTACCATAGAGTTATGCACGATGTTCTGTCCATTGGTTCGGCTTTGATCGATATTTTTATCCAATCAGATCAATTTGAACTTAGGTCAGAACACGACCATGTGTTGTTGTGCCAAGATTACGGCAATAAGGTGGATGTCGACTCGTTCTACGTTCTGACTGGCGGTGGCGGTGGCAATACAGCTGTCGGTTTTGCCAGAGCTGGCTTCAATGCAGCAATTCTTTGTGAGACGGGCAAAGATTCTCTAGCTCAGGTGATTTTGCAGGATTTTCACAAAGAGACAGTCAGCACAAACTACGTTATTCAGGAGAAAAAAGAGCAAACAGGTGGCTCAGTTATTTTGGTCGGCCAAGATGGCGGACGCTCGGTCCTTGTGCATCGGGGCGCAGCCTCTCAGCTTGATCCAGAAGACGTTCCGCAAGATGCAGTTGCCCGAGTTGGTTGGGTTCACCTCAGTAGCATCTCAGGGCGATTGCCGACACTGCAGACGATCGCAGCCGCTAGACACCAAGCAAGGCATCTGTCTTGGAATCCTGGTTCTCAGGAATTAGAAATGATCCGCACACAGCAAATTTTGCCAGCGGATCTCGGCTGTGAGTTATTTATTTTAAACAAAGAAGAGTGGGAACAGTTGCACGATGTGGTTCCACAAATAGAATCGCAAGCTCCGACTATTGTGGTTACCGATGGCTCACATGGCGGGAGAGTATTTACTCAGGGTAGTGGCTGGATGCCGTACACTGCAGAGGTAGAAAAAGCGGTAGACGAGACGGGCGCAGGCGATGCATTTGTCGTTGGTTTTGTGTCTGCACGTCTGCGAAATGAAACGCTAGAGACAGCATGTCTTTGGGGAAAGCAGAACGCTGCTGCAGTCGTTCAACACTTTGGTGGCAAGGCAGGCTTGCTCAGACAGGACGATTTTTTGAAAGAGCAAGTATAAATGCAAGATTACAACAAGCTCCTCGAGCAAGAAATAGATGAACTGCGCACACGTGTGGCGGCGGCGACATTACCAGAAGAATTGCGCCGAAAAGTAGACAAGGATATTGTCGCTCTGGAGCGCTCAGTGGCACTTGGTTCATATGACGAAAAATATGAAAAAGTTTCTCGCTATATCGAGTGGACGCTTGGCATTCCATGGACAGAAGAAACAACTGATCGGCTTTCAATCGAAACAGCGAAACAAATTTTCGACAAACATCACTTTGGTATGCAGGATGTAAAAAACCGCTTTTTGGAATACATCTCCGTATTACAGTTGCGACAGACACAGATGGCAGATGAGGAATTTCGGGCGCCAATTTTGTTGCTCGTTGGTTTGGTTGGTACGGGTAAGACGACATTCGCCTACTCATTGTCCGAGGCGCTTGGTCGTAAGTTGGTCCGTATTCCGTTTGGTGGCATGAGTTCTGCCAAAGAGTTGCGGGGAAGTACGCGCCTCAACATAGAATCAGAACCTGGCAGAATTGTGAAGGGTTTAGTCGAGGCCAAAGTGCGTAATCCCGTTATTTTGCTCGATGAAATTGACCGTGTTGCCGAAGAAGCAAACAAAGACATCATGGGTGTACTGGTTGAGTTGCTTGATCCAGCACAGAATCACTCTTTCCGCGATGCGTTTATCGATTATCCGATCGATTTATCACATGCGATTTTCTTAGCTACCGCCAATAACACCACCGCAATTGCGACTGCGGTGATGGATCGTCTCGAGAAAATTACGATGCCGTCGTACACCGATCATGAGAAAATTGTTATTGCGCAGCAGTATATTTTGCCAGATTTACTCAAAAAATCTGGTTTACGTCCAGAACAGTTTGTGATGGCAGAGAGCGTGTGGCCGAGTATCACCAGACCACTCGGATATGATGCTGGTATTCGTACGCTCAAGCGGACGCTTGAGGGTGCAGTACGCAAGGCTGCTCGAATTATCGTCGAAAAAAATTATCCAAAAATTGTCATTACGCCAGAAAATCAAAAGATATTTTTGCCACAATACTAATTTTCTCCGTGTTACGATAGCGATATGAATGCAGCAGCGCAGCTTGTTGAACTCTATGCAACGCTACAAAATGAAGCATCACTCGGCAATTTGTTGCTGGCGAGATCTCAGTCAGATATTGTTCCTGGCGAAGGATCACCGACGGCGGATATTCTTTTTATAGGTGAGGCCCCTGGTTATCAAGAAAGTGTTGATCACAGACCATTCGTCGGCAGATCCGGCAAACTCCTACGTCAAGTTTTAGAGCAGATTGGCCTTGCTCCAGAAGAGTACTACATTTCAAATATTGTCAAAGTCCGCCCGCCAGACAACAGAGATCCCTCACCAGAAGAAATTGAAGCATTTCGACCGTATCTCAATCAAGAAATTGCCATTTTGCAACCAAAGTTGATCGTCACATTGGGCAGATTTTCGATGGCTAAATTTTTACCAGACGTACGTATTTCGCAAGTACATGGCAGATTACATCAAGTAGTCTGGAACGAGCAGAACCAGTATGTCCTCCCGATGTATCATCCAGCTGCAGCGCTGAGAGCAACCCGCACAAAAGAGCAATTTATTCTCGATATGCAAAAAATTCCCAAAGCACTTGTTTGGGTGCAGGAGCAACACGAGACAAAAATGTTTAAGCAACAAGTGGCTACAGCATTGTTATAATCAGTTACTATGATCATCTTTCTGACAGTAATTCCGTTGTTAGTACTTGCGAGCGGTTTGTTGCTCTATCGTCACGATGGCAAACGGGAAATTCTGCGTTTTGACGTCGTCCAGTTTGTCTATAGTTTTGTGATTGCACCGGTCATGTTCATCTGGATAAAGAGTTTTTTCTACTTTGTTTTGTCAAAAGAAATCCAGCCGCCGTTATCGCCAAATAATTTGTTTATTATCGATACGGTGCTGAGTACACTCGCGCTCATTGTCTACGCATTCGTTGTTATTCATTCACTGACTACCTCATTTAATCGAAAAATGTACAAAGATCCGTTACACGATTTATTTGAACACACAGAGTATTTTCACCTCTGGTTGTCGCACTTGATTATGTATATCGGGTATATGTTGTTGTTCGCCGCATTTGGTATTGGAAATATCTTCTTTCCACTTGAGGCTGAGTTGACCAAGCTCCAGTTTTATGGGCTCTTTTTCATGTCTGCTGTTCTTGGCACTATCCAATTTATGGTGGTCTGGCTTTCTAATCCAGGTAAGGAAAACTTCATGCGGGTTATGAAGTTGGCTTTCGCTTTTTTCTTTATGATTCATGTTATTGCTTACTTCTTGTATTCTCCGGCATTTGCGGGCAGAATGAGTGTGTTCTGGGTTTCGTTTGGTGCATCGGTCACCTCTGTTTTGTACTCACTGTTTGCGGTGAAGTTTGAAACATTGAGTGCATTTTTTGATAAATTCAAACGACCCAATTGGGGTTTTCAGTATGAGGTAATGAATAAAACTAGACAGGAGCGCAAGTGAATGGTTTAAAAATAATTTCTCTCGGTGGGAGCGGTGTCGTTACCCAAAATATGTACGTGTACGAGTACGAAAATGAGCTTTTGCTCGTTGATTGTGGCATTGGTTTTCCTGATATACAGATGCCTGGCGTTGACATTTTGATCCCAGATATTTCGTATGTTTTGGAGCAGCTGCAAGCAGGTAAAAAAATTGTTGGTATGATTTTGAGTCACGGCCACGACGACCACATTGCAGCTACCGCGCACATCTTGCCACATCTGCCAAACTTTCCAATCTATGCCTCGCCACTGACTGCCGGATTTGCAGAGGATCGTATGCGTGAAGCAGGGACAGAGCACAAAGTAACCGTGATCGATAACACCAGGCCGTTTACACTTGGGTCGTTTTCCGCTTCGTTGATTCCCATTACACACTCTGTGCCAGATACCCGTCATATTGTGATTCGTACTCCAGTGGGCATCGTGTACCACGGGAGTGACTTCAAGCTCGATCCGACCCCAGTAGATGGAGAGCCAAGTGATCTTGCTTCGATTAAAGCGATTGGCGATGAAGGTGTTTTGTGCATGCTCATCGATTGTTTGCGTGTCGAGCGGACGGTACGTACTTCGTCTGAGCGAACTGTTGGGCCAGTGATTGCAGAAATTATGGCAGAAACTAGAGGGAAAAGTGTCATTACACTGATGAGTTCGCACATTCACCGGATTCAACAAGTTGTAGATGCGGCGAGTAGGCTTGGCAGAAAAGTCGCGTTTATTGGTCGCTCGGTCGAACGCAATATTGCCGAGGCGATGCGTTTGCACAAGTTGCATTTTCCCGAAGGTGTTTTGATCGACAAAAATGATATGAATCAATACCCAGATAAAATGCTGTGTGTGATTGTTGCTGGTAGTCAGGGACAAGAGGGTTCTTCGATGATGCGGGCGATTTATGGTGAGCATCGCATGATCAAGATCACTGATGATGACACGGTAATTTTTTCGGCAGACGCGATTCCCGGTAACGAACTAAATTATTTTGGCGCAATAGACGAGCTTGCTCGCAATAAAGTACATGTTGTGTACCCAGATGTATTGCCAGGATTGCACCAATCTGGTCATGCCAGCATGACAGAGCAGCGAGAATTACTTGAGCTCGTGCGACCAAAGTTTATTTTGCCGATCGGTGGCGCAGATCGCCATCGCTACAAGTTCTTTGAGTCTGTGGCAGAGCCATTGGGTTATTCTGTACATGACGTACTTTTGCCGAGTTCTGGCGATATACTTGAATTGACGGCCACAAGTGCGAGCACGGTCGGTCACGTTGATCTTAAACCACCAATCATTGACGGACTTGGTATCGGAGATGTCGGACCGATGGTTTTGGCCGATCGAATTGCGCTTTCCAAGGCAGGTATTGTGGTTGTTGTGCTTATCCGTGGGCAAAATGGTTTTGATCTTCGGCAAACGGAAGTTATTTCGCGCGGTTTTATCTTTGTACGAGATGCCCAAGAAGTGATCGAGTTTATCAAACAAGAAGTTGCAGATATTGTCTCCAGAGAAAAGAAGACAAAAGACGAGGCATTGCGCCATATGATCGAAAAGCGTCTGGCACGCAAACTCTATAAAATTATCAAGCGTGAGCCACTTATCGTACCAGTTATACTTGATGTATAGATTTTAGTACTTGCCATGAAGATAAAATTTGTTATATCCTATAATAAATAAATATGAAGAAACGTAAGCGTAGAAACAAGAAAAAATCACCACTGCAATTGAAAGATGGCACCCTGCATTCTTTGGCTGCAGTGACTTTGTTTCTCTGCGGCATTCTAGTTATCGTTTCATTCTCTGGGCAAGGCAAATTACTTCAGACAATTAATGCATTTCTGTTCGCAAAGTTGGGTTTATCCGCGTTGCTTTTGCCATTCTTGTTTTTCTCAGGTGGAGTGGTATTCTTTCGCAGTCGTTGGATTTGGGCACGACCACACTCATTTTTGGGCGCTGTACTTTGTTTTACCGGTATACTTGGGTTTTTTCAGACCGGTAGTGTTGGCGTAGTCACCGCTGCAAACATTGGTGCATTACTCACACCCATCGGTAGCTACTTTCTCTTTTTAGCCGTCCTTGTTGCTGGGTTACTTGTCTTGTTCCAAACCTCGTTTGTTGAGCTGGCCGATTGGCTCGCTAGCCTGCGACAGAAAAAAGATGCGGCTGATATTGCTGCTGCAAGTGAGGAGCCAAAATCTAAAAGTAGATTGTCACTTCCCAAAATTACCTTTCCATTTGGCAAAACTGGGGGGGCGACACCATTTCAGATTAACCAAGGAAAAGCGATCGAGGAAGACCCGACAAGCAAAACTGGCACAGCTGTTGAGGCTGCCAGGCAAATCGCCCAAGCAGGCAAAGACGGTGAGTTACCAGCTGGCTTTACTCCCTCAAACGCCCAGATGATTTGGGAGTATCCGCCATTGTCACTTTTGAATGAATCAGAAGGTGGTGAGGCAGACCGCGGTGATGTGCGGAAGAATGCGGCAACGATTGAGGCAACCCTCGACTCTTTTGGCATCAAAGCAAAAGTGTCTGAGGTAAATTATGGTCCGTCTGTGACGCAATACGCATTAGAAATTACCCGTGGCACCAAGCTTTCAAAGATTACTGGACTCGCAACTGATCTTGCGCTCGCATTGGCTGCTCCAACAGGACAGATTCGTATCGAAGCTCCGATTGCAGGACGTTCGCTGGTCGGCGTCGAAGTGCCAAATTACACCGCACAGTACGTTACCCTGCGAAAAATGCTCGCCTCGCAACAGATGAAGAAGCATCCGTCCAAGCTCGCTACCTCACTGGGTATCAGCGTTGCAGGTCAGCCCGTGGTTATGGATATTGCCAAGATGCCACACGTCCTGATTGCTGGTGCCACGGGATCTGGTAAGTCAGTCGCGATTAACGCCTTTATGTGTTCAATGTTGTTCCGCGCCAGTCCAGCCGAAGTTCGCTTTATTTTGGTCGATCCAAAACGTGTTGAATTGACTGGCTACAATGATATTCCACATCTCCTCGTCCCAGTTATCGTCGAACCGAAGAAGGTTGTCTCGGCCCTCAAATGGGCAGTGCACGAAATGGAGGAGCGCTATAAGAAATTGGCAGAGGTTGGTGTCAAAAATATTGCGGGCTACAACGAACTCGCTGGTCATTCTGCCATGCCAAGTATTGTCATTATTATCGATGAGTTAGCAGATGTGATGCTTTTTGCTCCAGCAGAGGTAGAAGAGAGTATTACTCGGATTGCCCAAATGGCACGTGCAGTTGGTATTCACTTGGTGTTGGCGACACAACGACCATCGGTTGACGTCATTACCGGTTTAATCAAAGCAAATATTCCTGCTCGCATAGCTTTCAACGTTTCTTCTATGACTGATTCTCGAGTTGTGCTTGACACGCCAGGTGCCGAGAAACTGCTTGGACGTGGAGACATGTTGTTTATTCCACCTGATCAAGCAAAGCCTTCAAGAATCCAAGGCGCATATGTTTCAGATAGCGAAATTCGTTCACTCATAGATTTCATCAAGGCGCAGGGTCAGAAGCCAGAGTACGAAGATGATGTCACCACAAAGTACACGATGACTGGTAAGGGTGGAAGTTCGATTGCAACCGATGGAGAAGTACAAATAGAAGATCGCGATCCATTGTTTACTCAAGCAGCGCAGTATGCAGCTAGTGCGGGCAAGGGCTCATCGTCGATGATTCAACGAAAATTCTCAGTTGGATATAATCGTGCAGCGCGCATTTTGGATCAACTACACGCGGCTGGCATGGTTGGCCCCCAAGAAGGCAGTAAACCACGAGAAGTAATGGTATCAGCTATAATGGATCACCTGCGTAGCGTTGAAGCAGGAGAAATACAGGAGTAATTCTATGTCAAAACTTTTTTCAAAAAAATTGATCGCCATTGCGTTTTTTCTTTCTTTGGCGACCGCGGTGTTGCACCTTAGCTTTCAATTCTTTACCAGATATCAACCAGTTGGTATGTACACACAAACACGTGGTGACTTTGGCATGATGCAAGAAGCTACATTGAACCTAGGTGTTGCAGAAAAAATGATGCCTTTCAGTGATGAGACCTGGCAACAGGATGATGCGCTCAGTGTCGATCAACGCTTGTATAGCACAAGTTCGTACTCACAATTGGTTGTCAAAGATGTCAGCAGTTACACAGAGCGAATTCGCACTGCCATCTTGGCTCAAGACGGACGCGTACTTTCTCAAAGCATTGAAAAGTATGGTCGTTACAAAGTTGGCAACATCTCAGCTCGTGTTCCAAGTGAAAAAGTCGCAAGTGTGTTGGCAACAATCAAGGAGGGTGTAGTTACGGTTGTTTCAGAGAATACGTCGATTCAAGATGAAACAGGCCAGTATGTTTCAATAACTGATCAAATCACAGCACTGCAAGACGAAGCTTCAGTGATAGAAGCTGATCTGGCAGATACAGAGAATGGTCTGAGTGATGGCGCTCGACGTAAGTTAGAACTACAGTTGCAGCGATTACAAGCACAGATCAAAAGTCTAGAGAATTCAAAAGATTCGGTCGAAGAAACTGTGCAGTATGCCCGCGTTGATGTATCTGTTGCAGATGGTGCGCGTTACTTTGATCCAAGTGCACGACCCACCGGTTGGGAAATGCTTGAAATGGGCTGGGGAATGTTGGCTGCACTTTGGCACTTCGGCTGGAATACGGCGTTACTCACCGCCCTGTACATGCTTATTTGGTTACCGGTGACGTTTGTGATTTCGCTGGCTGGTAGTGCGCTTAAGAGTAAGTAGTCCAATAGCAACACTGGCGATAGAAATATACAGTCCGAGCTTTTTTGGCCAGGTCTCTTTGGTGAATTGTACTTCAATAGTGTGCTCGCCTGCCGTAACGGGAATTTCCAATCTACCAGGAAATTCAGGATCAGAGTGAATAATTTCCGTTGTAATGCCGTCAACTCTTGCCACCCAACCAGGAAAATACATTGTTTTTTGCACAATTGTGGCAGGTTGATCTGTTTTTATAGAGTATCTCATTTGTGTACCGTTCCAAAATTGTTGTTGTACGCTACCAATACTCCCTATTATTTCGTTGTTGTCGTCAAAAAGCAGCTTGCCAGCAGGCTTAAGAACGACTGCCTCAGTAAGGCGTAGATTTTTATGTGCATCCCACTCACGGGTTAGTAATTCATCCCATGTGGTAGCGGTCATTGGGTACTCAAACCACTCAATTTCTGGTTTGCTGATATAGCTCGCAGGACGTGCATAAAATATTGCTTGGTAGGAAGCGACAGTTGCTACCAAAATAAGTAAACTCAATTCTAACTTTTTTTGCAATAGATGATGTTTTCCGATAATCAGCAATAGCATGCTGCCTGCGAGCACTGGCATCCAAAGCAATCGCCAGGGAAACATGAGAAGTGGGAGGACTAGGCTAATATCCCATATCGTTTTTGAGTACGATGTAAGGAGAAATGTGCTTGCTGTAAATACGATACTCCAAAAGTAGAGAGTTTTTGGTAGTTTATTGGTTTTTTTACGACGAAAAATGAGAAATGCAGAGATTGCAAATAATAACCAAAAGATAGGACCGATCATGATGGGAAAGATATTTGTGGCACCATTATTTTCTAATCCGTTATAGCCCCAACCCGTCCAAAACAGCTGAAGAAGTGTTGGGAAGCGCAGATAGTATTCTTTCACTAAAATATTGCTGCTAAGAACTGTGAACTTTTTTTCAAAAATGAGTGGCAGCCAAAAGAACAAAGAGCTGCCGATACTAACAGCAGCAAGTAGTAGAAATGACTTTAACCATGGTTGCCAGACTTTTTGTTGTAATTCGACAAAAAAACCGTCTCTCCAAAGCAAGCCGAGTAGGAGTGGTACGGACAGCATTACCAGCAAGGGGTGCGACAATAGCCAAGCTACTGTAAGAGACCAGAATAGAAACCAAAGCAAAGGTTGATAAACCAACTTATTTCGTAGTTTGATAAGTAACAGCATCCACGGAAGAAGTCCTAGAAAAACTACTTCTGCTGCTGCAATGCGCACAAAAATATCAAGCAATAGATATGGCGAGGTGACATACACAGCTGCTACAACGGCTGCAAGCCATGGACGCTTGGTTTCCAAAACTCCAAAGATGTACATGCCAGTACCGGCCAAAAATATTGAAAGTACGAGGACAAGATTTACACTCAGCTCAATGCTAAAGCCAAGTGCAAAAAAAAATGATCCAAGTAGATACAATGTTTGGTAAGAAAACAAAAACATTGGATATCCGTATCCATAATTGAGGTTGGGAGCCCAAGCTGGCAGCAGCTGACCTTGCTTGATAGCTAGATAATAATTTGCCAGTCTTGCGCCATGAAAATCACTATCATCGCCGCGCACAATTTGGTTGGTAAATAAAGTGCGTGCAGCCAGAAGGCAAATGATTAAAATAAACAGTAATGAAAGTCGATGTTTCATGGGTTATAGCGTAGCATGGTAGCGTTTTTCCAGTTGCAGAGAACTTGAGTAATCTGGCGTTGTCAAAAACAGCGGAGTAGAACTTAGTTGTTCTGTAGGTTCTACAGGCGAAATCTGCTTGAGTTGTTTCACTACGCCATCACTGGGTGAAAATAGTTCAGCATCTGGCCACGTTTCTTGCATTTCGTTGGCGACTAAGGGGAAGTGTGTACAACCTAAAACAATTCCAGAAAATGTAATTTTTGGGTACGAATCTCGTATAGCAGTGAGCACCTGTTTGACTTTTGCTGCGTCTCCTGCCTCAATCGCTTCGACAAGATCTGTTGAGCCAAGTATTTCCCAATTTGGACCAGACAAATTTTCCAATAACTGTTGCAGATATTCACTTTTAGCCGTTCGCTCCGAGGAGAGAACTAAGATGTTTGCATCATTGCCGAGTGATTTTGCTGCAACGTTGACTGGTGGCACGGTGCCGATAAATCGAGTATCTGGAAAGGCAGTTCTAACAGCAGCGAGAGCTGCCACGCTGAGTGTATTACAGGCCAGGACAATGAGAGAACAGTTGTGTTTTTCGATGAGAACGCGAGCATGTTCTTTTGCAAGCTCTATCAGATTTTTCGTCGATCGCTGTGAATAAGGAAAGTTTGCTTGATCAGCCAAGTACACGTACATATGGTGCGGCAGCGCTTTTTGCGTTGCGCGTAAAATTGAAAAACCACCGATGCCAGAATCTATGAGGCCAATTATCATATGGCGTATTTTAACAGTCTTCACTATAATGATGTTGTGCTGAAAAAGTTAGTTGTGCTGGATGTTTTTTTTGTGTTTTCCTTTGTAATTACAAAGCAAGCTGTTGCTCTTGAGGTTGATGTCTCAAAAGGAGTAATCTCTGTATACAAAAATAGTGTTTTAGGTGAGTCGGATTCAGGCGAAAGAAAAGAAGAAGTACAAGATACAAAGCGTGAACAAATTTTAAGTCGGCAAAAGCAAAGTATTCGGGTCGAAAAAAGTGGTGACCACACTGAAATTGAGATTAAGCCTACTGTACCTCAAGCGCAAAAGACAAAAGAGAAATTGGAACAGGTCAAAAAAGTTGAACAACTGCAAACCGATCGTTTGGAAATGAAATTTGAACCCTCAGTCTTGCAAGAAAAGCGTCAAGAAATGGAAAAAGAGTTCAACGCTAAAATTGAAGAGGTGCACAAAGAGCGAGTAGAGCGAAAAACTGAGTTGGAAAAAGTAAAATTGGAATCAAGAGACGTAGATGGCGGGCACAGACTTGAGCTGGAATCTCGTCAAATCAAAGCGACAATCCCCGAAGGGTTGCGGTTTGAACTGAATTCTGAAACCAACGAAATAACACTAACCACTCCATCTGGTGAGCAAAAGACACTCAATCACCTGCCAGATCAAGCCATCGCGCGTATGCAGGAGGTTGGTTTATTTGACAATGGTGCTGAGCCAATCGAGGTTGCCGTAAATTCGGATACTCAACAGCTTGAGTATCGACAAAAGGTGGGGGTGACCAAGCGTCTATTTGGTTTCTTCAAACGTAGTGTTCCAGCGGAAATAATACTTAATGATGAAACAGGAGAAGTACGTGAGGAAGTGCAAGCCACTGGTTTTGAGAAGTTTTTAAATTCGCTTTCCTTTTAACCAAATTGACAAAGTACGTACTTTAAGACATACTTAACAATATATGTTACAAAATGTATTTGGTATTAAACAGTTTCAGACACAACTGCCCGCTTTGGCTCGGCAGATCAGCGATGTAGGTGGTCACTATGTAGTGACTAATCGTAGTAAGCCAGCTTTTGTTGCAATCTCTTTTGATGACTATAAGGAAATACAAGATATCATGATGGAGCTGAGCTCTCCCAAACTAAAAAAAGAAATTGCTCAAGCGCGAGAAGAGTATCAGCAAGGAAAAGCAACTGATTTTGATCAGTTTGTATTGGAATTAGAAAAGTAGTTTGACGAGGTGTCAAAATTTTCTATTCAAATTTCGAGTAAAGCAAAGAAAGATCTGAAGAAAATTTCCTCGCCTGCTCAGAAGAAAATAATTAGAGCAATTCAAGATTTAAAAATTAACCAGCGGCCACAACAGTTTAAGCCGCTAGTCCGTCATGAGATTGCACAATGCAGACTAAGAATTGGGGATTACCGAGTTCTCTACGATATCTATGAGTTTAAAAAGACAGTTTTAATTTTGAGAATCGGGCACAGAAGAGATATCTATCGCTGAATAGCCTAAATTTGTGGAGATGGGGGGCAATGAACCCCCGTCCGTATGTGAACAAAAACAGCATCTACAGGTATAGAACATTTTTGGTTAATTGTCGCTGCGGTGAATGACCAAACCATACAGAGACAACCTCGGTCGTTAGTTGCTTAGTGATGAATAAACCAAATAATTCATCAAGTCACACGGGCTGGGTTTCCACCTAACACTCACCACCCATGAGAGTGAAATGTTAAATGTCATATTACGCTAAAGCGTAAGCTGAAGTTGCTGGGGTGATGGTGAAGAAGTCAGCGACTGCTTTACCTGCCTTTGCAACTGTGCTGCGAATTGAATTTGCAGTTATGTTTTGATCTGTTTTACATCTGTTATCAAAGATGACCTGCCGATGTTAATGAGCGCCATACGTCAAAGCAATACATCCCCGACGTGAAAAAGATTATAGGGTATTTTAATTAATGCGCAACGGTCAGTCCGGAAATCTCTTTTGGCGCGGCTCGCTGGAGTACTTCTGCGCAGGCAGTTAGGGTGGCGCCAGTGGTCAGTACATCATCAAGCAGCAGGATGTGTTTGCCTTGTAGACTTGCTTGATATTCTGGCGCAAGCACAAAGTGTCCTGCCAAATTATGGAGTCGTTCGTCTCGAGAACTTGTCTTTGCCTGTTGGGCAGAAGCGACGACTCGAAGTACGGCGGGGATGACTGGAATTTGTAAATGATGCGCCAAGCGCATAGCAATTAATTCGGACTGGTTGTATCCACGCGCCTTTTTTCTGCTTCTGTGCAAGGGTATGGGTACAATCATATCTACTGGAGGGATATAACTTGCGAAGTACAAAAGATCAGCCAGCAGCGGCGCAGTCTCGTACATACCTTGGTATTTAAGTCGGTGAATGAGCGTACGCACTCGTTCATCAAACTCTAGCATGCTCCAGACAGTCATAGAGGAATCGTCGCTCAGCGTAAACTTTTTTGGCAGCATATAGAATGAAAGTTTGTTGTAACAGTACGGGCAGAGGGGTGAAAACCAGGTGCCACAGCCAGCACAGGTTTGTGGCCAGAATAGTTCCTTGCCGAGTGTGAGCAATGTTTGTAGCACTAAAAATGATGATAGCGACACAACATGACGTTAAGTGTAGAAACATGCGATACTATCGTCTGTGCCAAATTTCATGCAACACAAGTGGTTTTTGCCCAGTACATTGGCAGTGTTAGCTTTTATTTTGTACGCCCAGAGTTTGTTTTTTGGGTACACCTATCTAGACGATGATCGGCTGGTTGCAAATAATTTTTGGTTTATTGGTTCTTCCTCCGGCATTACTCAAGCATTTACCCGAGACGTATTTTTGAGCACAACTGCCATATATTATCGTCCGCTCGTGACTGTTTCACTGGCAATAGATGCATTTTTCGCTCGAAGCCCAGACAATTTACTACCATTTCACTTTAGTAATATCATGCTGCATGGTGCAGTTGTGGTGCTGTTATACTTTTTTTTGCAAAAATTGGGATATAGCAAACGCGTAAGCTTTCTCAGTAGTTTACTCTTTTTAGTGCACCCAGCATTTGTTCAGGCGGTTGCTTGGATTCCGGGGAGAAATGATTCACTACTAGCCCTTTTTTTATTGTTGAGTATCCTCAGTTTTTTACATTTCTTAGAGAAAAAATCTTGGGTGTGGTTGGGAGCAGGTGTTGTCACATTTGCTTTGGCGCTTTTTACAAAGGAATCGGCGGCAATGTTTCCTTTGCTGATACTACCTTTGGTAGTTGCCTGGAACAAAAAAAAGCCAGCGTTTTTATATCAGTGGGTGCTAATGATGGGGTTGCTCACGGTCTACCTTGTCTGGTTTGTGGCACGAAGCAATGTGGTCATTAGCTCTACTTCGTTTTCTATTGTTGGATTTATCGCAGCATTTATTCATAACTACTCAGCCTTCTTCGTTTACTTAGGCAAACTTATTATCCCAATCCACCAGTCAGTTTTTCCCATTGTAAATGGATACTCCCCAAATCTCGGCGTATTTGTCTTTGCTGTATTTGTTGGCATACTATTCTTTTTAAGAAAAAAACGTACAGTTTTTTTGCGAGCAACTTTTGGCCTAACTTGGTTTTCCCTTTTTCTGTTTCCTGTAATCTTATTCCACAATGAGGGTTTTGCGCTGGGTCAGGATGTACAGCTAGAACATAGATTGTATGTACCAAGCATTGGCATGCTGATTTTTTTGCTAGAAGTATTTGTATACTTTCGAAATAAAAAATGGCAAAAGCTATATTTCACAGCCATTGGTTTAATAATTGTAATCTTTGCAGCAAAGACGCTCGTATATAGCAGGTCATTTATCAGTCGCGAAGTATTTTGGGATCAAGCGGTGAAAACGTCACCATTGTCTGCATTTGCACATCGAAACAGAGCAGCAATGTATCAACTTGCAGGCAATCCAGATCAAGCTGAGTTTGCGTATCAGCAATCACTCAAACTGCATGCTGAGGAGCCAATGGTACATGGCAATTTGGGGTTGATTGCATATGAGAGAGGTGATCTTGAACAAGCAGAACAATTGTATCTCAAAGAAATTGAGATTAATCCTGCATTTTCATTGGCATATCTAAATCTTGGTCGATTGCAAATTGATCAAAAAAGATTGGAAGAGGCTCGCAAAAATTTGTGGACAGCCTACCTATTAGAACCACAAGATACTGCATCACTGAGATTATTTATTGAAACATATAAGGAATCAGACCCAGAAAAATTTGCACAACTACAAGCAAAGTTTTTTAAGTAATTATTTTTCAGCTGGCATACAGCTGTGGTCGCAAAAGGATTCGAACCTTTGACCTCTGCAATGTGAATGCAGCGCTCTAACCAACTGAGCTATGCGACCAAATGACCTGGCAATTATAGCATTTACACAAGACCGTGGCGTTTAAGAATTTCGCGTACTTCTTGACTTGTGTTTGCCTGAAAAAGCTCCGCACGCACCTCTTTTGCGTTGGGAATTGAGCGAACGTACCAACCCAAATTTTTGCGCATGGGCAAAAATGCATAGGAATCATTTATTTGGTATGTCGCCTCAAACAATTTGGCATGTTCAACGGCAATTGCAAATAGCGAAGGCTCATCTAGTTGTGAGGCCCGAAAAACAAACGGATTGCCCATACTTGCGCGTCCAATCAATACACCCGCAAGTTTATATTCTTCTGTTCTTTGGCGCGCTGTTTCGAGAGAGTCCACATCACCATTGCCCAGTATGAGCGTGTTGCTGCCAGCAGCGAGTTCGGCAGCCTCGCCAATGCGTTCCCAGTCAGCTACTCCAGAATACTGTTGGCGCAAGGTGCGGCCGTGTATAGCGATACAAGTTGGTTCGAGTTCGAGTAATCGAGGAATCCATTCGCTAATTACTGGTGCGTCATACCCAACGCGCGTTTTGATGCTGATTGGTAGCGCTCTTTTTTCTTGATATGCTTGCGGCAATGCATCGTGGCGTGCTTGTACAATTTTCGCAATTTCTGGAGTGATATCTGGTAGATCTGCAATTTTCATTCCCTGGAGCCAATCCTCCACACCCGCTTTTGTTTCTCGGATTATTTCTTGGGCCAGTTCTGGTGTTTTGATCAATGCCGCTCCAGCCCCACTATGTGCCACGTTCTTGGCGGGACAGCCCATATTTATATCAATACCGTCAAAACCAAGCTCACAGAGCACAACCGCGGTTTGGCGAAAAAACTTTGGCGTCGTACCGTAAACTTGCGCAACGATCGGACGCTGGATTTCATCAAACAAAAAATCTTTCAGCAATTTCGCTGCGCCACGACAGAGTCCTTCGACACTCGCAAATTCTGTGTAGATCACCGTGGGATTGCCATATTTCTTTTGCATATGACGATAGGGATGGTCGGTCACTCCATCCATGGGTGAGAGACCAATTATCGGTTGCTGTAGTTGTTGCCAAAAGTTCATAGGAGGGTATTATACCTGGAGAACATGCAACAAACAGTATTTCATCTCGCTCGTCGTTCTGCACCGCAAATTGGTGGGGTTGAGTCACATTTGTCGCAACTGATTCCTGAGTTACAAAAGCTTGGTTATCATTCTTCGATTCTCAATGAACAGATGTTGTTAGATCACTCAGGGGGAATTCGTTCGCACAAACTTGCAGTTTGGGCCGGAATGTTTCGACAACTGCCGGCATTGTGGCAAGCAGCAATCATTCATGTGCACGATGTTTTTTGGTGGCTGCTGCCTTTTTTGCCCCTCCTTTGGTGGAAGCGAATCTATATAACATTTCATGGTTATGAGTCAGTCGCAGGGCCAAGTCAGACGCAGAAGTTTTGGCATCAGTTAGCTTCGTGGCTAACACGAGGCACTATCTGTATCGGTGGCTTTCACACAAAATGGTATGGAGTAACGAGTAACCAAATTTCCTACGGCGCAGTTGCAAGAGTGCAAAAACAACCGCATACCACAATCAAAAAAGCTGTATTTATTGGAAGACTAGAGTCAGATACGGGATTTGGTAGTTACATGCAAGCAGTTGCATTGGCAAAGAAAAATGGCAGTAAAATTCACCTCGATGTTTATGGCGAAGGCAGTCAGCGATCCTGGGCAGAACAGTACGTTCGACGGCACAAACTGCCAGTAACATTCTATGGCTTTGTACCAAATGCAGGCGCATTGATCGGTCGATACTCCTGCGCCTTTGTGAGTCAATACTTAGCAATCCTAGAGAGCTTGTCTGCGGGCGTTCCAGTTATCGCATATGCCAAAACCGAGTTTAAAAAAGATTACTTGCAAATGACGCCGTTTGCGTCTTGGATTTCGATTGCAAATTCTCCCACACAAATTGTTGCTGCATACACAGACCTAGTTCCGCTAGCAGCTGCCGCGCGTTCGTGGAGTCACAAACAAACATGGAAAAAACTAGCCCAACAGTACCATGAGCTGTGGAGTAAAAAGTGAAGCCACTTCGCATTTGTTATATTTCGCAAACGTTTGGCTTGGGTGGCGCTGAGACCTTTGTGAGTGAGCTACTTGGATCGTTGGCACAAAAGCAGCATGCGGTGACGGCATACACAAACTACCAACCGTTTCAAAAATTACTGCAACAACAGGGGATTTCGGCGCAAAGCATTCCCGTAGAGATCGATATTATTGGTGACTGGAAAGGATTACTGAAGGCAGCGATATTGTTGCCAGCTGCTTGGATTATCTATGGTCTGATTGTTTGGAAGGAGCGCAAAGTAGACGTCTTCCTCATTTCTGGTTTTGCCGAAAAACTATTCGTCTCATGGTGGGCGAGAGTCTTTGGCGTCTCGGTAGTTTGGATAGAGTTTGCCCCAATGGCTACAGTACTTGATAAATTCTTTGGATTACCTCGGTTTTGGTATCAGCTCGCTGCCAAATTTGTTGCAACAGTAATAACCTCTTCGCGCCACTCACAGCGAGGTTTGTTGGCAGAAAAGATTTTGACGAAACAGCAACTTGCGATGATTCCCTGCGGCCGCAATATTCGCCCTGCACCGTTTGCAACACTCCCAAAAAAACCAGAAATAATTTGTATCTCACGGATGGAAGCGGGAAAAGGGCAAGATCTATTGGTTAAGATTTTTGCGATAGTGCAGAAAAAAATTCCTCACGCACATCTGACTTTAGTTGGTGAGGGTGCATTTTTGGCAACTGTTCGCAAGCTGGTAAAAAAACTGCAATTATCAAAATCGATCACTTGCACTGGTCGTGTGCCCGATGCACTCAAAATCTTGGCAACTGCGAGAGTATGCGCTGTTCCATCTATTTGGCCACTTGAGGGATTTGGTTTGGTATCTTGTGAGGGAATGGCATTTGGCAAGCCGGTTGTTGCATTTGATCATGGGCCAGGTAATGAAATTATTATGCACAACAAAACTGGTCTACTTGCATCAGATGGGGATTTGCAGGCGTTTGCAGATAATATAATTCGCCTGCTCACAGACGACAGTCTGGCAAATCGTTTGGGCAGCGCAGGTCACCAGAGATTTTTGGCGCACTATACAATAGAGCGTACTGCGAAGCAGTACGAAGTCATATTACAAAAAGTATGCCAATAAATTCTGAATCTACGACATTGGTATCCGTCATCATCACAACGTTTAACGAAAGCAGAACAATTGTTACACTGCTTCAGGCGCTCGAACGACAAACCTTGCCACCAGCAGAAATCATCATTGTCGACGCTGATTCGCCAGATGGCACAGGCGATATAGTTACACAATTCGCAAAAAAGTCCTCGCTTAACATTAGGCTGTTTTCCCTTACAGGCAACAGGAGTGTCGGTCGTAATCTGGCTCTACAAAAAGCAAAATATTCGCTACTTGCCATCACCGATGCTGGCTGCATTCCAGAAAAAAACTGGCTCGAACAGCTGGTAAAAAAACAACTCAAGACTCAGGCTGCGGTTATCGCCGGTTACTACAAAGGAATTGCAACAACTTCATTTGAAGAAGCAAGTATTCCCTATACGCTCGTGATGCCAGACAGGATAAATGAAAACACTTTTCTTCCGGCCACGCGCTCAATGCTTATGACCAAAGCAGTTTGGCAGAAACTCAAGGGCTTTGATGAATCTCTTTCTGACAACGAAGATTACGATTTTGCGCGAAGACTGCAACAGCAAAAAATTTCAATTGCCTTTGCAAAAAATGCAATTGTTTCGTGGCAACCAAGATCAAATTTGCGAGACTTCTTTTCTATGCTTTTTCGTTTTGCGCGTGGGGATGCACAGGCTGGATTGTTTCGACCGAAAGTGGCGCTGCTTTTTTTTCGCTATGTGCTGTTGCTCGGTGCTTCGCTTGTTATTTTGTATTTCCTCGAACCGAAATTTGTTCTCAAGCTCTGGGTGCCGCTTGGAGTTTTGTACGGCATGTGGGCGGTAGATAAAAACGTTCGTTACGCACCAAAAAGTTGGTTGTGGTTGCCAGTATTGCAGTACACTGCCGACGCAGCTGTGCTAGCTGGGACACTCGCTGGTTTAGCTACAAGAACGAGAAAAATTATTTTCGGATAAGATCAATTTTGCGCAGGCGCATATTTAATGGAGTGACTTCAAGAATTTCATCATCTGCAATCAGGGTGAGGAATTGTTCGAGCGAGGGTTTCCATGCTGGAGCCAGTACGACAGTTGCATCTGCGCTAGCAGCGCGCATGTTGGTCAACTTTTTACCCTTACTGACATTCATGACAATATCTTCTGCTCGTTTGTGGATGCCGACGACTTGACCGCCATACACTTCTTCACCTGGGTTGACGATGAGCATGCCGCGGTCTTGTGCTTTTTCGATTGAGTACGCTGTTGCTGTGCCAATTTCGTGACTGATGATAGCGCCACCTCGATTTGCTTCAATACGAGCAGAAAGCGGTCGATATTCAAGAAATGAACTATTGAGCACTGCTTCACCCGAGGTTGAAGTCATAAGCTCGTTGCGCAGACCAATGATGTTTGAGGTAGAAATCTCATAGGTAAATCGCGTACCGCTCTGTGTTGTTTGCATCGAGATTAACTCTCCGCGTCGTTGTGCCAAGTTACTCGTGATCACGCCCGTGCGAGTTTCTGGTGCGTCGATTGTCACGTACTCCCATGGCTCTTCTTGCTGGCCATCGGTGATTCGGATAACCACTTCTGGTCTCGAAAGTGAAAATTCGTACCCCTCGCGACGCATAGTTTCGACTAGAATTGACAAATGTAGCTCGCCGCGTCCAATGAGTGTGACGCGCTCACCGGTTGTACCGTCCGTCACGCGTAGTCCGACATTGGTCTCGAGTTCTTTTTTGAGTCGTTCTCGTAGTTGGCGAGACGTAGAGAATTGGCCTTCACGACCAGCAAATGGTGAAGTATTAACAGACAGTTGTACTTTGACCGTTGGTTCACTGATATTAAGTGCTGGGAGTAGATCCTTTGCAGAAACATCAGTCAGCGTGTTGCCAATATGTGGATCATTGAGTCCAGTTATAGCAACAATTTCTCCGACAGAGGCTTCTTCAATCTCGATGCGATCGAGTCCGTAATAGGTAAACAGACCCTTAACTTTTTCTGTACTTGATTCTGTCTCAGAGCGAAGCAGGGCAATTTGCTGATTTCGCTTGATACTGCCGCGGACGATGCGACCAATGGCGTACTTGCCTTGGTAGTCGTCGTAATCGACGTTGGTTATTTGCAGCTGCAGTGGTCCGTCGAGATCACCTTTTGGAAAGGGAACAGTCTCGACAATCGTTTTGAATACGGGAGTGAGGTCTGTGCTATCAGTAATTTTGAGCGAATGGTCTGCCTGTTCTTCTATATCAAACCCAGCAATGCCTTCGAAACCACGAGCGTAGAGTAGAGGAAAGTTGAGTTGTGATTCATTGGTAGCGAGCTCAAGAAAGAGATCGTCAATCTCATTTCTTACTTCTACCACTCGTTGGTCTTTGCGGTCGACTTTATTGATAATGACGATCGGGATAAGTCCAAGTTGCAAAGCAAGTGCAAGCACAAAACGAGTTTGCGAAAGTACGCCTTCGGCTGCATCAACCAAAAGTACACAGCCATCCGCCATGTTCAAGACGCGCTCTACTTCGCCACTAAAGTCGGCATGACCAGGCGTATCGAGAATATTAATTTTATACTCTTCCCAAAAAACTGCAGTATTTTTGGCCAAAATCGTAACGCCACGCTCTCGCTCCAGATCATTGGAATCCATAATAGTCGTCTGTTGGTTTTCTTTTTGATGCGCTGCAAACGTTCTCGTCTGCTTCAGCATCGAGTCCACCAAGGTTGTTTTGCCATGATCAACGTGGGCAATGATGGCGACGTTACGTAATAGTTGTTGTGTATGTTTCTGCATAGCCGAAGGGCGTATTGTACAGGGAGTTCTCGAGAAAAGCTATCTAGGAGAGAGAAAACCAGAAAATATTGCGGAAGGGGAGGGATTCGAACCCACGGGACTGTGAAAGTCACGGTTTTCAAGACCGTTGCAATTGACCACTCTGCCACCCTTCCAGACGGACAAACGCTGGTGAATTATACCACTGCGAGGGCAT
>Ga0210043_1000080_pt1 | contig 106399 bp, 117 predicted proteins | sample CryGeymet201501t_FD_183990 | JGI IMG/M metagenome (GOLD analysis project Ga0210043, IMG submission 183990) | Groundwater microbial communities from Crystal Geyser aquifers in Utah, USA - Crystal Geyser metaG 2015-01t (SPAdes) (version 2) | ecosystem: Environmental > Aquatic > Deep subsurface >...
GCAAGACAATAGGTGCAATTCGTAAAGAGGTGGCACAAAAGATGGAAAGTAAGTAATCATAAAAAATCATGGCAAAAACAAAAGAAACAAAGAAAATAACAAAAAAAGAAATGAAATTGAGCAAGGCAAGATCCAGCAAAGCTGGAGCAGATAAGAAGATTCTTAAAGGAAGAATATATGTTCAAGCAACTTTTAATAATACCTTGGTTACGGTTACAGATGCTCAAGGTAATACACTATACTGGGGAACATCTGGTTCAGTGGGATTTAAAGGGGCAAGAAAAGCTACTCCTTTTGCAGCTACTACAGCTATAGACGAAGTTATTAAAAAATCTAGAGAAGTTGGTATGGAAGAGGTAGAGGTATTTATTAAAGGGCCTGGAGCAGGAAGAAACGCAGTATTGCGTTCATTACAGACAGTAGGAATGACAATTAAAAGCATTAGTGACGTTACGCCCATTCCACATAATGGTGTGCGTCCACCAAAACGGAGGAGAGTTTAATGGCAAGATATACAGGACCAAAAAATAAAATAGCTAGACGTGAAGGACAGGACCTAGGACTAAAAACAGTTGGTTCTAATGCTCAATTATCACTGCAGCAGAGAATAGCTGTTCCACCTGGACAACAAACTCGTAGATTTAGACCAAAGACTTCGGACTATGGTTTGCGATTACGGGAAAAGCAAAAAGCTAAGAGACTATATGGGTTACTTGAAAAACAGTTTAGTCGTTATGTCGCAGAGGCAGTAAGTGAAAAAGAAAATACTGTAAATGCACTTGTTGAAAAGTTGGAGCGCAGATTGGATAATGTTGTTTATCGGATGGATTTTTCTCCAACAAGAGCTGCTGCTCGTCAATTGGTAAGCCATGGTCATGTGAAAGTTAATGGGAAGAGAGTTAATATTCCTTCTTATAAAGTGAGCGTAAAAGATCAAATTGAGCTAGATAATAAGGCGCAGAAAATTCCAGCAGTTTTGGAATTAGCAAACGGGCAGACAACAAGTTTACCTGGGTGGTTAACAAAAAAAGAATTTTCTGGTAAAATAGAGACCTTGCCCAGTCAGACGGACATTACAGAGCCCGTAGATTGGCAATATATTATTGAGTTTTATACCCGCTAACAATGCAGGATTTTGAAGTTAAAGCAATAGAAGAAAAATTAGGATACGCAAAGTTGGAGATAACTCCACTTGCTCAAGGCTATGGTGATACAATTGGTAATGCGTTGCGACGCATTCTAATTTCATCTCTACCTGGGGCAGCGGCAACTAAAGTAAAGATAAAAGGTGTGCAACATCGTTTTTCTACGCTTGTTGGTATGAAGGAAGACGTCATCGAGTTACTCCTTAATTTAAAAGAGGTGCGCTTTGATCTTAAAGGGAGTGATTCAGCACAAGTTAAATTATCTAAATCTGGACCAGGATTAATAACTGCGGGAGATTTTGAGTTATCCGGTGGAGTCGAAGTTGTGAATAAAGATCAAGTTCTAGCCAATTTGGCGAATAAGAATAATAAGTTAGAGATGGAAGTAGATGTTGAGTCGGGATATGGGTATTCTCCTTTTGAAGAGCGAAAGCTTGAAAAGGTAGGTCTACTACCTATTGATGCAGTTTATTCTCCAGTGCTTAGAGTGAGTTATAAAGTAGAAGAAACTCGAGTAGGTCGTATGACTAATCTGGATCGCTTGATTCTTGAAGTATGGACAGATGGAACTATCTCCCCACAAGATGCTGTAAAACAATCAGCAAAAATTCTTAGTCAATATATGACGAGAATTAGCGGAGGAGAAACAATAAGCGCTCCATTGGCTGTTGAAGAGAAAGACGAAGAATCAGTTGAGGCATTAGAACTGAATACCCGTGTGGAAAATGCACTAAAGAAAGAAGGCATAGAGACGGTTCGACAGCTTGCACAATATAAAAGAGCAGATGTGAAAAAGATCAAGAACATGGGGCAGAAATCAGTGCAAGAGATTAAGGAAAAACTTGAAGATAGAGGTTTATCCTTTAAAGAGTAAAAGCAATGGCCAGACATGGAAAAAGCTTCAGGCTAAGCCGTGATAAGGACCACCACAAAGCATTGTTTAGGAATCTAATCAGTGCTCTCATCTTAGATGAGCGTGTCAAGACAACCAACGCAAAGGCAAAGGCGCTAAAAAGCCTTATTGATCGTGTTGTTAATAACGCTAAAAAAGAAGGAACGCTTACGCGTACGCGTGGACAGTTGACTAATTATCTTGCAAGCAAAGTAGCATTAGATAAACTTTATAACGACATAATTAAACGTTTTCCAGATAGATCAAGTGGTTATGCTCGTAATGTTCGCATTGGTGAACGGCAAGGAGACAATGCTACAATGATGCTGGTTGAGTGGGTAGTTAAGAGTGAAGAGAAAATAGTAAAGAAGGAGAAAAAAGATGAATAGCTATACAGCATCTACAAAAGCTGGCGAAATAAAAAGCGAATGGCGTGAGATTGATGCTGCAGGTATGGTTCTTGGACGTTTAGCATCAGTTGTTGCTCAGTTGTTAATTGGTAAAGCTAAGCCCAATTTTTCGCGCAATTTGCTTATGGGGGATTATGTTGTTGTTATTAATTCTTCTAAAATAGTGGTTACGGGTGATAAGTCTGAGAAAAAATTATATGAGAATTATTCTGGTTACCCAGGTGGACTTAAACAGGAAAAATATAAAGACCTGAATAAACGTAAACCTGGTGAGGTGATCAGGATTGCAGTATCCGGGATGTTGCCTAAAAATAAATTACGGAAAGAAATGCTTCGTAAATTGTATATATTTCCCGATGAAGAGCATAAATATAAAGATAAGATCGAGAATATAAGTTAATTATGTCTAGTAAAATTAAATATGTTGAAGCAATAGGACGACGCCGGACGGCAACCGCCAGGGTTCGGTTGTATGATGTGGAAGATAAGCGCAAACTAGTTAAGTTATGGGATTACAAGCTTAGTCCAGGTGTTATCTTGGTTGATAAAAAACCAGCATCTGACACTTTTCCTAGTTTGGTTGAAAACAATATTTTAATGTTGCCATTTAAATTAACAAAAACACTAGATAAATATGCGGTAACAGCCCAGGCTTCGGGATCTGGCCTAAAAGGTCAGCTCGATGCAATTGTACACGGAATTGCTAGAGCACTAGATAAAATAAATTCAGAGGAATATCGACCTATTTTAAAGAAACAAGGACTTCTAACGCGTGACCCAAGAGCTAGAGAGCGCCGCAAGGCAGGTTTGGCTCAATCCGCGCGAGCCAAGAAACAATCCCCTAAGAGATAAGCTTATTAGCGAGACAAGGCGAGGCATTTCATGAAATGAATGGCCTTGCCTCGTAGAGCAAGACATTTCACAGGTTTATAATGTTCTTCAAACAGAATCACATGGTGTGTTGCCAATCCAGATGGCTGATATGCTTCTTGGTGGATATTTGTATTCATTGAATCCTAAATCTGGAGATAAAGAGGGGAATAAAACAAGAATTTCTAAGAAAGTATTAGAGTTAAAGAAAAAAATGGGGAAAAATAAGTTTAACTGTTGGGAAGTAAACTGGAATAAGAGTAGCAGGATCGAGAGGGTATAGATGCAATCTATGCCTCTCTGTTAGGAAGATTTCTTCAAACAATACCCACATTTTTTTAAAAAGCTTGATGCTAATGAAAAAACTCCTGAGTTATTACCAATTCTTAAACAAGATGGCAGTTATCCTGAGGATTTGAAATTGTTAGTAAATCATAATTTTTTTCACTACTCTGGATCAAAGGAAGCATATTTTCATCATTTTGATACTTTAGAATTTGCAACTATTCTAGTTGAAGGTCATTGAGTGCAGTTTTGAAGGTAAAAAAACACCTCGAACTTTTATGTTATCTAGTTTTGTTATAAAGGCTATCGACCCCTTCTTGAAGCAAGTTAACATTACAACATCAAAATAAATAAAAATTTGAAGAAGCATTATTGCAATAGCTTGCTTGGGTTGGTTTGGGATCTGGTGAAACCGCTCAACTTAAGGTCCCACCCTTCACTTCGTAAAGGCCTCGCCTTGTTTCGCTTAGGTTTTTGTTGACAAGTTTAGGCTGATTGTGGTTTACTTAATGTAATGCCCAATCCAATTTCTGATATTAAAGATAAGTTCAAGAAAGATAATGTCAGCGTAATCAATGCAGACCCAGTCACTCCTGTGGTGAATGATTCTCCTGTGGATCCAAATAAAGGAACAATGAATCCTGAGAAACGCACAGGAATAGATATTTTAACTCGCTTAACTCAGCGTTCAAATCAGACAATGATGGCGGGGGTTAACAAAGCTAAAGAGTTACATAGCCAATTCATAGATACAGAACACGTGTTTTGGGGTCTATTGACAGATCCAGGTATATATAAGCTTCTTTCTGAGATGAAAAAAACACCAAGCGAGATCCAGACAGATGTTGAGGCAGTGCTAAAACAAGGCGATAGTCATGATAGTCCTCAGTTTTCTCCTCGAGTAAAGCGGGTATTAGAGTATTCGTTGTCTGCAGCCAGATCGTTGGGTTATGAGTTTATTTCACCTGAACATCTTTTATTAGCGCTTATACAAGAGGGTGAGGGTCAAGCAGCGCAGATAATGAGCAAGCATGGATTAAGTGTCGAAGAGGTGAATAAAAAAATATCTGGTAAGACAACAAGCGTGGCAGGTGAAGAAACAAAAAAACAGTTATCAGCTATTGAGCAATTCTCGCATGATCTTACCAAGGCAGCTAAAGATGGAAAACTAGACCCAGTTGTTGCCAGATCAGCTGAGATTGAACGCATGATGCATATTTTATTACGTAGATCAAAGAATAATCCCGTGTTAATAGGAGAAGCTGGAGTAGGAAAAACAGCAATCGTGGAAGGCTTAGCGCAGAGAATTGCGAGTGGAAACGTACCTGAATCACTGATGAATAAGAGAATATTATCCATTGACTTAATGAGTATTATTGCTGGCGCAAGCCATCGAGGAGAATTTGAAGAAAGACTAAAAAATCTAATTAAGGAGATTAAAGCCTCTAAAGGGGAAATAATTATTTTTATTGATGAGATTCATAATATGGTAGGTGCCGGTGGTGGGGGAAACTCAATGGATGCTTCTAATATATTAAAGCCATCGCTTGCCCGGGGAGAGCTGCAGACGATTGGTGCTACTACGGTGGCTGAATATCGTAAATATATGGAAAAAGATCGGGCTTTGGAGCGACGTTTCCAGCCGGTTATGGTTGATGAGCCTACGCCAGAGAAAGCATTACAGATGGTACGAGCTCTCAAAGATAAATATGAAGCATTTCACAAAGTATCTATTCCAGAAGCTGCTCTAGAGGCGGCGGTGCGGTTATCTCATAGATATATAGGTGATAGATTTTTACCTGACAAAGCTATAGATTTAATAGATGAAGCTGCCTCGTCCATTAGGCTACCCTCTATATCACTGCCAGAGGAAATTCAGAGCTTAAATGAGCAGATAAAACGACTTATAGCCGATAAAGAAGAAGCTGTCAAAATTAATGATGATGTTCAAATAATAGGACTTGATCGAAAGTTAAAGAAATTTCAACAAGAACTTGGTGAAAAACAAAAAGCGTATGAGATGAAAAAAGCGACTACTACAACTGAGGTAACGGTTGAGGCAATTCAGGATATTGTTTCCCGCTGGACAAATATTCCAATCTCTAAACTAACAGAGTCTGAAACTAATAAGCTACTAAATTTAGAAGACATGTTGCATGCGCGATTAATTGGTCAAAAACAAGCAGTAACTGCAGTAGCGGAAGCCGTGCGCCGTGGGCGAGCAGGCTTAAAATCTACTAAACGGCCAGTAGGATCGTTCATTTTTATGGGGCCAACGGGTGTGGGTAAAACAGAGTTAGCTAAAGCATTAGCTGAGATATTATTTGGATCAGAAGAGCGCATAGTAAGGCTAGATATGACTGAATATATGGAAAAACACGAGGTTGCAAAGTTAATTGGTGCTCCTCCAGGATATGTTGGATATGAAGAGGGAGGTCAATTAACAGAAGCAGTACGTCGACACCCCTATTCTGTTGTATTGATGGATGAAGTAGAAAAAGCTCATCCAGATGTGTTTAATATTTTACTGCAGGTGCTTGATGATGGAAGACTGACTGATAATAAAGGACGGACAATTGACTTTAAAAACACAATTCTTATAGCAACTAGCAATATTGGAACTGAATTGATACAGGAAGACATGGTTCAGGAGGGTACTTTTGAAGCAGTAGTTGAACCAGTTTCAACTCTAGTTTATTCACCAACGGGACGCATCGTATTAACACAAGGCAATAGAATGTGGCAAAAAGAGAATAGAGATGTGGCCTGGAAATATGGTGCATTAGAAGATTATTTTCAAGGTGAAGATTTGTCTCAAGCAGCTCCCTTAGACTTAAAACAGAAATTTCCAGTTGATGGCTTTGATACTCACATGATTGCACCCTCAGGGGAAGAACTTATAACTCGAGATAATCGACTGTGGAGACGTACATCTACTACTAGTAAAGCCTGGGAGTTAAGTAAATTGTTGGATTATTTTAAAGGACACGAGGTAACTAATGCAGGCGCGGATAAGCCGGAACAGCAGCTACCAACTGCAAAGCTCTCGACGGTGGCAGTATCACCATCGGAAACACAAATTATTACATATGGAGATAGATACTGGATGCGCAATGGCATGGCTTCACTTAAGTGGGAAACTGGTTTTCTAGCAGATTATGTTATTGGTACGCTAACAGGTAACTCTATTGTCCAGGAAGTTGCGATAGTTGCGCCGCAAGTGGCAGCTGTCTCAACTAGTGGACCATCAGAACCTGACATAGAGTTGCAGAAGAAAGTTAAAGAGCTAATGACAAGTGATAGTGGGCAATTGGTAGAAAAAATAGATAAAAGTGAGCCTTTACCTGCTGATGGATGGAGTGCACACTTTTTCAATGATAAAGGAGAAGAATTTATTGTCAAAGGTCGTAAGTACTGGAAACGTAAACAATTTAATGAAAAAACTTGGCAGAGTGGAATGTTGCCTGAATTATTCACTTCTTACACAATCCAAAATGCTGCTCCAGACAGCGTCGAACAGATGCATCCTCTTGGAGAAGAAGTAAATAAATTACAAACTGAGCAAGAGAGCGAGGATAAAAAGAAATATGCTCAGCTAAAGAAGATGTTGACTGAAAAGCTTCAAGAATTCTTTAGACCGGAGCTTATTAATCGTTTTGATGATGTCCTAGTCTTTAAGCCATTGTCACAATCAGAACTATTAAAAATAGTTGACCTACAGATAGCGGGATTGGCAGACTTATTAGAAGATCAAAATATTGGCTTGCAGGTTTCTGATTCTGCTAAGAAAGAGTTAGGCGTAGAAGGATATGATCCTATGTTTGGAGCTAGACCACTGCGCCGAACGATTCAACGCATGCTGGAGAATCCAGTATCTTCTATGATTATTAAAGGAGAACTTAAATCAGGAGATATTGTTATCGTTGATTATAACGGTAGCGAGTTTATCTTTACTGCGAATACGCGTTTAAAGCGTCCAAGTAAGATAGAAACGGAGGTGAATACAATGGATAATAACAATCTACAACAAGATCCGACACAGACACCGCCAGTAGTACCACCAGTGACAGAAACATCAAAAGTGGATGCGCCAGCACCAACAAGTGGGATACCAGTAGATGACGTAAGTCAGCCAGTGGTACCTGAAACACCACCTGTGCCAGTAGTGCCTTCAGTTGATATTGCTACGAAAATGCAGACTCCTTGGAGTAGTTAAATAAGAAAATAAGGACAAGGCTCGCTGTTTTATCTAAATATTAAAGGCAAGGCCTTTAATATTTTTCAGTTGACAAATAAATAAATTGTATTGGAAATAGAGATAAAAATTTAATAAAACATAAAGTAGTCAATAAGGAATGTGAAGAAGTGTTTTTTAATCAACCATTAATCATTAATTCTGATAGCAAACATTTCAAAAATGAATATAGATACCAAGCTTTAGGAAAAACAAGCGCAAATAGATTATTATTTATTGCATTTACTCATAGAAACAGACTTATAAGGATTATTTCTGCCAGAGACCAAAATAAGAAAGAAAGGAGGCAATATGAAAAAGCTTAAAACAATACCAAAATTTAAAACTGAAGATAACGAACGAGAGTTCTGGACAACTCACGATTCAACTGATTATGTTGATTGGAGTAAAGCAGTAAAAAACCCTGCCATGCCCAATCTTAAACCATCTACAAAGCCTGTAACCGTAAGATTGCCAGAATCACTACTTGTTGATCTAAAAACCTTAGCCAATAAACAGGATATACCTTATCAATCGTACATGAAAATGATATTAGCTGATAAAGTAAAGAGAGAATACTCTGCAAAATAACACCTTTGCATGGGGTCTTGCCTTTGGTAGGTTAACACCTTATAATTACCTATGGTAGATTTACAGTTTGCTGGCATGGAAAACATGTCAGATCTTCATCAGCATTTAGGATCTTCATCGACAGCAAATTTTCTATGGGAGCTAGCTCATCAACAAGGCATTAAGTTGCCTGAGAAAGACTACTGGAAATTTATGCAGCTTATAAGGATGGATACAAGTGTTTCCTTTGAGGAATATGTTACACGTTTTTTTGAAATTCCAGAGAGGATTCAATCTAGTCCTTATGCAGTAGAGCGATCAGTGCACCATGCTATTTCCAATACTTACCGCAAAGCCAACGCAAAACTAATAGAAATTAGATTTAATCCAATGCTTAGAAATAGAGGAGGAGAGCACGATTTGGATAAAATTATATTGGCATCAGTTATAGGAATGAAGAAGGCTGTTCTAGAATATCCAGTTTCAGCTGGAATCATTTTAATGATGGATAGAAGGTTTAGTAAAACTAAGAATGAAGTAATCGTAGATAAAGCAATTAAGTTTCATAGAGATGGTGTAGTGGGAATTGATCTAGGCGGACCAAATAGTGAAAAATTTAATTATCTGCAAATTGCAGATGCAGTTGCAAAAGCGAAAGAAGCTGGTTTGGGGGTTACTGTTCACACTGGTGAATCTACTCCCGCAGAAGATGTCTGGAGCGCCGTTGAAATCCTTAAACCCGATAGAATAGGGCATGGGGTACGAGCATCTGACGACGTTAAACTTATGAAGTATTTAGCCAAGAAAAATATTGTACTTGAGGTTTGTCCTACTTCAAACTTGCGAGTTAAGTTTGTGAAAGATTTGAAAGATATGAAGAGAATTTTGCATAAATTTATGGAATACGATGTAAAGTTTACAATTAATTCTGACAATCCACAATTGTTGCAGACAAATGTTTCTAATGAGATGGATCTTTTGTATAAAAATGGTATCCTAGACAAGAAGCAGATTGAGCAGTGTCTTAAAAACTCTCTAGAAGCATCTTTTATTCGTTAATGAAAAGTAAAACTGATAGACTACGTGAGATTAGAGATGAAGTTCTTGAACTAGAGTTGTCACCGCTGTATGAGTATCGGAAAGCCAATAACTATTTCCCAGTGTTAGGAGAAGGAAGCCATGACTCCAAAATTATATTCATAGGTGAAGCACCTGGAAAAAATGAGGCAGAAACTGGCAAGCCATTTTGTGGTGCATCGGGGAGGATATTAGATGAATTGCTTACCTCTGTAGATATTGAGCGCTCTCAAGTGTATGTTACAAATATTGTAAAAGATCGCCCACCAAATAATCGCGATCCCAAGCCAGATGAAATAGCATTGTATTCGCCATTCTTAATTCGCCAAATTAATGTTATCCAACCAAAAGTTATTGCGACACTAGGAAGATTCTCCATGGTGTTTATTATGGAGCAATTTGGGCTAGGTGATGAATTGAAGCCAATTAGCAAGATGCATGGGATGGTTTTTGATGCAAAAACAGATTCTGGTAATGTAAAGATTTTGCCACTTTATCACCCAGCTGTCTCGGTATATAACCCTAATACAAAAAAAGATCTACTAGCTGACTTTCAGACACTAAAAAAGTTGCTCATTCCAGGAATGTCAACCTAGTACATTCCTGGAATGGGTTTGTCTTCATGAAGTGATATACTTGCAGACTCATGGCAAAACGAGTAAAAGTTACTGTTGTCATCCCACTGGAAGATAGAAGTAAGTATCTATCTGAGACGCTTTTGTCTTATGAGAAGCAGACATATAAAAATTTTGAGGTTATTCTTTCTTCAACCAACAAGTTTCAAGTTAAGCAGAAGTTTGCAAGGTTGATTGTAGATAAAAGCTTAGCTGGTGATCCGGCAAGTAAGAGGAATAAAGTAATAGATCATGGTAAGGGAGAAATAATTATATTCAATGATGACGATGTTTTTGTACCACCTGGCTATATTGAACGCATAGTTGAGTTGTTTAGTAAGTCAGAGACATATGGAGCGGGTGGACCACTTCTGACACCTCCAAGTGATAACCTCCTCAAAGGAGCTGGTGGACTAGTGTGGGAGAGTTATGTTGGAAGTATGGGAGCGGGAGTTTTTCGTTCGCGTAAAATGAAACCTCGTGTGGTATATGACTACCCAGCTGCAAATTTAATTATTCGTAGAGATGTATTTGTTGAACTTGGTGGTTTTGAGTCAGGCATGTACCCTGGGGAAGATACAAAGCTGTGCTTGCTGTTATCTGAAAAGTACAATACAGGAATACAGTATAGTCCAGATCTATTTGTATATCACCATAGGCGTTCTTTGTTTAGACCTCACCTACAGCAAGTAGGTAGATATGGAACGCAGCGTGGTCAGTTTGCCCTTTCCTACCCTCAGACATCATTTACATTGCCATACTTTATCCCATCGGTGTTGCTGTTATATTTTTTAACACTACCTTGGACTGCTCATTACTCAAGGCTTGTCTTAATTCCAGGACTGTTGTATTTAGCAGTAATTATTGCAGAAGCAATGATCTTTGCTTATAAAAAGAATATAATAATCGCAATATTAATGGTGCCAGCTGTGATCACGACGCATATGTATTATGGATACAGGTTTATGGTGAGTTTTATGCGTAAATTAATTGTTAAGATCGGTAATTCTGTATGAAAATAGTTATTAGTTATCTGCCACTGCAAGGACCAGGAGTGCCCTTGTTGGGGCAAAACCGTCAGTTTCAGTGGTTTAGGAGCCCACTAACATCGTATGTAATTTATCCAGTTGTGCCAGCTAGCGCGGCAACCTTACTTTCAAAAAATGGACACGATGTCTTGTGGTTAGATTGTGCGGCAGAAAAATTAAATTACTCTCAATTTACCAAGAGGCTTGAGGAAAATACACCCGATGTAATGGCGATTGAAAGTAAAACACCCGTTATTAAGCAACACTGGAAGATAATTGATGATCTAAAGATAAGGTTTCCTAAGATGAAATTGGTATTGATGGGAGACCATGTTTCTGCTCTCCCTGAAGAATCGTTAGAACAGTCTAATGTTGACTATATTTTAATCGGAGGAGATTTTGATTTTAGATTGCTAGAGTTAGTAGATTACATGTCTGGTAAGAGCAAAAAACTAAGTACAGGCGTGTGCTATAGAGATAAAAACGGGAAAATTGTTCGTACGGGAGGCAATCAGAGAGGATATGATCTTAATTCGTTGCCAATGATTGATCGGGAGCTTACCAAGTGGCAGCTATATTCAAAAGGTAATGGAAACTTTAAATATACCCCCAACACCTACACCATGATTGGTCGTGACTGTTGGTGGAGGAGACCCGCAGAAGGAGGTAAAGCAGGGTGTACATTTTGTTCCTGGACGAGCATATTTCCAACCTGGAGTAAAGCAAGTCCAGAGAAGTTGTTAGATGAAATAGGACAACTAATAAATCTTGGTGTGAAGGAAGTATTTGACGATACTGGTACGTTTCCAACAGGAGTGTGGTTAGAGCAGTTCTGCAAAGGTATGATTAAGCGAGGGTACCATAAAAAAATAGTAATGGGCTGCAATATGCGAGCGGGGGCATTAACAAAACAACAATATCAGCTACTAGGAAGAGCTAATTTTCGCTTTGTTCTCTATGGGTTGGAATCGGTAAATCAAAAAACTCTGGATCGCATTAACAAAGGTACTACTCACCAACAGCTGGAGCAATCATTAAAATGGGCGAAAGAAGCTGGTCTTGAGCCACACATTACAACCATGTTTGGTTATCCTTGGGAGACCTTACGGGATGCAATGCGTACTGTGAAATTCATTCACCGATTATTTAAAAAGGGGCTGATTGACACTATGCAGGCAACAATATTAATACCATATCCTGGTACAGCGCTGTATGACCAAGCGATGGCTAACGATTGGTTAATAACGAATGATTATGCTCGCTTTGACATGGGTGAGCCAGTGCTTAAAACTCCACTATCAGATAAAGAGCTTAAAAAAGTGGTGAGAGATAGTTATAGTGCTTTTTGGTCTCTAGGATATATTAAGCGAAGAATTGTTGAAATTAGAACGTTAGACGATTTAAAGTTTCTTGCCTTTCTGGGAACAAAATACGTTAGCAAACTATTAGATTTTCTACCCAGTAATACACTAAGGCAAGGCCTTTAATTTTATTAAAGGCCTTGCCTTAAATAAACGTATGAAATATTCTACAGTTAGCATAATTATAGCTACATTAAATTGTGCTGATTCTTTGGTTGAATGTTTAACAAGTATATCTGGGCAAAAGTATCCAAAAGGTAAGATTGAGATAATTGTAGTAGATGGAGGATCCAGAGATAGTACAGTATCAATTGCGGAGAGATTTAATTGTAAAGTATTAATAAAAAAAGGAATATTATCTGAAGCAGCAAAATCCTATGGTCTAGAAATAGCTACGGGAGAATTGGTTATAGATATTGCTTCGGATAATATATTACCAACTAATGATTGGTTAAAACTACTAGTTAATCCATTGATGAAAGATAAGCGATTAGTTGGCAGCTATCCTTTGCGCTATTTGTATCGAAAAACTGACTCGATATTTAATCGCTACGTTGCCCTTTTTGGAGTTAATGATCCTCTTCCATTTTATTTAGGCAAGGCAGATAGGTTGAGCTATTTGTATGATAAGTATAATTTGGCTGGAGATGTTGAAGATATGGATGAATATTATAGGGTTGTATTTACTCCAGAAAATATGCCAACCTTGGGAGCAAATGGATTTGTAATAAGGACAAAATTGTTAAAAAAAGCGCGTGTAGATCCTGCGCACTTTTTTCACATAGATGTTATTTATGACCTTGTAGAGCAAGGTTTAAATAATTTTGCAGTGGTAAATAACTCTATTATCCATAAAACAGCTGATACACTAATATCTCTTATGAAGAAAAGACTGAAATATATGGATACTCTATATCTAAAACAGATAACTAATAGACGTTATCATATGGTCACAAAGAAGAGCTATTTAAGGTTATTATTATATGTATTTTATTCGCTAACTATATTCCAGCCACTATGGGTTAGTTTTGTAGGTTTTCGAAAGAAGAAAGATCTTGCTTGGTTTTTACATCCTTTAGTATGCTTTACTATAACTCTAACCTATATATATTGCGTAGCTAGAGCGAGTATAAGGCTAAGCCCTTCACGATAGTGAAAGGCTTAGCCTTTAGTACGAGCAGTTAAGCTGAATTCTAAAACTTTACAAAATGGGCTATAATTGATGAGTAGTTAATAAGTAATAGCATGAATTATAAACTAAACCTAACTGATAACGAAAAAAGAGATATTATAAAATATTTGGAGTCAGGTAAACCATTGCCTGAAAAATACCGGTTTTTGCTTTTTGATACAGATCGAGAGGTTGAGCTTTTATGGAACGGAAAAACTGATGAAGTGGAAAATATGGTTTTGCCTTTTCAAGCGATTGAACATATTGACGAACCGAGAAGCGAAGAAAAAATCACGGCACAAACTACATTATTTGATACTTCCGGCAGACAGATCAAGGGTTGGTCAAACAAACTTATTTGGGGCGACAACAAGTTGATTTTATCATCGCTCAAAAATGGTCCGCTTAAAAAACAAATTGAAGCCGAAGGCGGACTAAAACTAATTTATATTGATCCGCCGTTTGATGTGGGCGCGGATTTCTCCATGAATATTGAAATCGGCGAGGATACTTTTACCAAAAAACCGTCGGTTATTGAAGAAATCGCTTACCGCGACACGTGGGGCAAGGGCGCTGATAGTTTTATTGCCATGATTTATGAGCGGTTAAAACTTATGCACGGGCTTTTAGCAGATGACGGCAGTATTTATGTGCATTGTGATTGGCGAGTGAATAGTTTTATGCGGTTGGTCTTGGATGATATTTTTGGTAAAGAAAATCAATCCGGAGAAATAGTATGGAATTATAGTTGGGGATTAAGAACTGAAAAAACATGGAACAGAAAACACGATACAATTTTGATGTATTCAAAAAATGCAGAAAAGATTATTTTTAATACGAATGATGTTTTAGAAGACAGAAAAATGTCTGAAGCTACTGCTAACAGATTAAAATATAAAGGCGCTTTGATTAAGGATGGTAATAAGGGGCGAGGTAGTGAAGAAAAGGCTTTACCTTCTGATGTTTGGTATATTGCGACAATTAACGGAATGTCTGTTGAAAGAATAGGATATCCAACACAGAAACCGGAAGAATTAATCGAAAAAATTATAAAAGCTTCGTCGAACGAGGGTGACCTCGTTGCCGACTTTTTCTGTGGTTCGGGTACTACTCTGGCGGTGGCGGAAAAAATGGGCAGAAAATGGATTGGCTCAGACTTGGGAAAGTTTTCCATTCATACTACTCGTAAACGAATGATTGGTGTGCAACGGAACTTAAAAAAAGCTGGCAAGGATTTTAGAGCGTTTGAAATACTTAATATCGGTAAATATGAACGAGAAAAGTTTTTGACGGTGAATGAAAATTTGCGTGAAGAAGAAAAAAGAATCCAGGCAGATATTAAAGAAAAAGAATTTGTCAAACTGATTTTATCAGCCTACAAAGCCGAGCCAGTTGATTCTTTTAATACTTTTGTCGGTAAAAAAAGGGATAGATTAGTCGCCGTTGGATCAATTGACACACCCGTTACTAATGATTTTCTGGAAAAAATAATCAAGGAGTGCAGAGAAAAGAAAATCACCAAAGCCGATGTTTTGGGATTTGACTATGAAATGGGTCTTGATTTTGAACAAGCAAAAAAACTTGGCATGGATATCCAATTCAAAGTCATTCCCCGCGAAGTGTTTGATAAAAGAGCGGTAGAAAAAGGGCAAGTGAAATTTTATGATATTGCCTACATTGAGGTTAAACCGATTATTCGTGGACGAGGCAACGCCAAAGAAGTTGCCATTGAGCTAACTGATTTTTCGGTTTTTTATAATCAAGACAACACCGGCGAAGTAGAAGAAAAATTGCAATCCGGTGGAAGCAAAATTGTGATTGAGAACGGACAAGTAATTAAAATTTCCAAGAACAAGCAAACAGACATAATCTCCAAAGAAGTTTTAACGAAAAAATGGACGGACTGGATTGATTATTGGTCGGTGGATTTTGAGTTTGAAAGCAAAAAGGAAATTGTCCGCGTGGCTGGTGAGAAAACCGGCGAAGAAAAAGAAGAATGGACTGGAAGTTATATTTTTGAGAACTAATGGCAATCTTTCCGAACAAAAAAAGACCGGACGCTTGAGTTAACTTCCGCTTTCAAAGACGCTCAAAAAAGCAAAATGAAAATTGCAATCAAGGTGATTGATATATTCGGCAACGACACGACCAAGGTTATTGAGGTGAATATTTAATCCTATGGAAACAACAAAAATAGCATTATTTAAAGGCAAAAAAATTAGAAAAAAGCTATTTCAAAATGAGTGGTGGTTTTCAATTTTGGATGTTATCACAGTACTTACAGATAGTCCTCAGTCTAAAACGTATTGGGCAAAAATGAAAGAACGTGATATAGAAATGTCCCAACCGTTCCCATTTTGGGAACAGTTGAAACTTCCCGCAGAAGATGGAAAAATGCGTAAAACTGATTGTGCCGATACCGAGGGAATTTTTCGCATTATTCAATCTATCCCATCGTCTAAAGCTGAACCATTTAAGAGATGGCTGGCAAAAGTAGGGTTTGAACGAGTTAAAGAAATAGAAAATCCCGAACTGGCAACAAAAAGAACTAGGATACTTTACAAACTCAAAGGGTACCCAGACGATTGGATAGAAAAAAGAATGCGTGGTATTGCAATTCGGGAGGAATTAACAGATGAGTGGCAAAAAAGAGGTGCGAGAGAACAAAGGGATTATGAAATATTGACAGCGGAAATTTCTAAGGCTACTTTTGGTATAACTCCGAGTGAATACAAGAAAGTAAAAGGCTTAAAACGAGAAAACTTGCGAGATCATATGGATGATTTCGAACTTATTTTTACTATGCTGGGTGAAAGGTCAACCACAGAAATTCACCGCAATGAGGATTCCAAAGGTGTTAATAAGTTGAAAGATGATGCAAGAGTTGGTGGAAAAATTGCAGGGAACGCCCGAAAAGAGCTGGAAAATAAACTTGGACGATCAATTGTTTCAAAAAAAAACTATTTACCAACAAAGAAAGGCAAGAAAAAACTTACATAAAACGCTATGGCATTACACAAAAATTTTCCAAAAGACAAATTTCAAATACTTAATCCGTCAATCAGGTGGTTTCCGGCAGATGAAGATTTACGCAAAGAGGGTTATGAAAAACTTTTACCTCCTTTTGTACCAGAACTGCGAGAGCGTGTTGCCGAATGGCGAAAAAAAAATTATGAAGGCGCAAGCGAAACCTCAAAAGCTCTTTTAAATTGGTGGTTTAAAGAATTGCACACAATTTATGCCAAAGACGGCACGAGCGTTGCATTCCAGTATTATTTTGCCCAAAGAGAAGCGGTAGAAACGGTTATTTGGATTTATGATGTTGAAAAAGTCGTCAATAAATACGATTTGATTAAGTTTGATAAATTAGGACGAGTAAGCCCGAATATGTTTACCGAGGACTGGCTCCGCTTTGTGATAAAAATGGCAACCGGAAGCGGAAAAACAAAAGTCATGAGTTTGCTTTTGGCTTGGTCGTATTTTCATAAACTTTATGAGGAAAATTCAGAACTGGCCAAAAATTTTTTGCTTATCACCCCAAACATCATTGTTTTGGATAGAATAAAAGCTGATTTTGAAGGATTAAAAATATTTTATGAAGATCCGATTTTGCCTGACAACGGTTATGGCGGACAAAGCTGGCAGGACGATTTTCAAATAAAACTGCATTTACAGGATGAAGTCGGCACGATTTCAAAATTGGGAAATATTTTTCTGACCAATATTCATAGAGTTTATGAAGGCAGTATCTTTGAGCCAAGTTTTGAAGATGATGATACATCGGATTATTTTTTGGGTGATAAGGTAGTCGGCAAAACCAATGATTCAAAAATTGATTTGGGCGAGATTGTCCGCGATGTTGATGAGTTAATGGTTATCAACGACGAAGCGCACCATATCCACGACCCAAAAATGGCGTGGTTTAAATCTATTGAAGATATACACAACAGATTATTACAAAAAGGCAAAAAATTAGCTTTACAAATTGATTTTACGGCCACGCCAAAAAACAATCGCGGGGAAATTTTTGTGCAGACCGTTTCTGATTATCCTTTGGTTGAAGCCATACATCAAGGCGTGGTAAAAAATCCAGTTTTGCCAGATCAGGCAAGTCGTGCAAAACTGCAAGAAAAACAAAGCTCAATATTTTCCGAAAAATACGAGGACTATATCCGGCTTGGAGTTGAAGAATGGAAAAAGACATACAAAGAACTTGAACCGACCGGCAAAAAATCGATTCTCTTCATAATGACAGACGACACAAAAAATTGCGATGATGTGGCGGAGTTTTTAGAAAAAAGCTACCCGCAACTAAAAGGCGCGGTTTTAACTATTCACACAAACAAGAGCGGTGAGATTTGGGAAACTGTTACCGGCAAAAAAGAAAAAGAATTGCAGGATTTGAGAAAGAAAGCCAATGAGATAGACAGCATGGAAAGTCCTTACAAGGTGATTGTATCCGTTTTAATGCTTAAAGAGGGCTGGGATGTCAAAAATGTAACGACAATCGTTGGTTTGCGCCCTTATGGGTCAGATTCAAAGATATTGCCGGAGCAAACATTGGGTCGCGGACTGCGCCGAATGTTTTTTGGCCAAGATGTTGAGGAATATGTGAGCGTTATCGGTACGCACGCATTTATGGAGTTTGTGGAATCAATCAAGGCGGAAGGCGTTGAGCTGGAAAAAAGAAAAATGGATCGCTCCGGCTCGCCAATTACCCCGACTGTTATTGAAGTTGATAATCAGAATGAAAAAAAAGATATTGAAAACTTAGACATTGAATTGCCGGTTTTGACGCCGAGAATACAAAGAGAATATAAAAATCTTAACTTGCTGAATGTTGCGGGATTTAAGCACAAAAAAATCTCAATAAAAGAATTTAGCGAGGAAGAAAAGAAAGAAATTGTTTTTAAAGAAATAATTGACGATAAAACTCACCATACAACAATTTTGAATAGCTCTGTTGAACCAAACTATCAAAGCGTCGTCGGATTCTTTGTGCAAAGAATAATGAAAGAACTGCGCCTTTTTGGTTGCTACGACATACTTTTTGGCAAAGTAAAAGAATTTATCAGTGATGATTTGTTTAGCGAAGGCGTTGATCTCAATGACGCAAATATTTTGAGGAATTTGTCTGAATTGGAAGCAGTAAAAACTATCGTGGAAACATTTAAAAAGGAGATTAACGATTTGACTGTACAAGATGTTGGCGATACAGAAATAAAAAACTATCTGAAAGTGAGTAGTGCCAGACCGTTTGTTGTTACTGATAAAAAATATTTATTACCCAAAAAGAGCGTGTTCAATAAAATTGTTGGTGATAGTGATTTTGAGCTTGAGTTTGCTAATTTTTTGGAAAGTGCTGATGATGTGCTTTCTTTCGCAAAAAATTATTATGAAATTCATTTCAAAATTGATTACAGAAACTCCAGTGGAGCGATTTCCAGTTATTATCCTGATTTTTTCGTAAAGATAGATAATAAAATGATTTATATCGTGGAAACAAAAGGACGTGAAGACTTCAATGATATTGAAAAAATAAAAAGATTAGAACAATGGTGCCAAGACGCAAGCGAGAGGCAGAAAAAAATTGCCTACAAAATGCTATATGTTAGGCAGGAAGAATGGGATAAATACAAGCCGACAAACTTTGGGAAACTGGTAGAAATTTTTAAATAATGTCCGATCAGATTGTGAAAAATGATATTACAAGTCTGACTATTGTTGTTTCTACTTATAATCGTTCAAGCAGCCTAGATGATTGTCTAAATTCTTTATCCAAACAAACTGATCCTGATTTTAAAATACTAATAATCGACGGGGATTCAGATGATAATACGCCAAGAGTTATAGCCAAATACAGTAAAAAATTATCTATTAGAGTTATAGTTGATGGAATTGCCCATCTCTCGTATATACGAGATCTTGGCTGGAGGAAAGCCGATACCAAACTTGTTGGTTGGATAGATGACGATGTAGTGGTTAGTAAAGGCTGGGTTAAATCAGTAAAAGAGGCATTTAAAGTTAAATCTGTTGCTGGAGTAAGTGGTCCAACGATTATTCCACATAAATTACTTAATAATAGAGATGTTTTTTATTTTCATAGATCAAAATCTTTTCTATCAACAATATATTTTCATCTATTTATGCAAGGAGAACGTTTCGGGATTGGAAAAATATATCCATCAGGCGCGTGGTCACCGGGGTCTAATTTTCCCCAGTCGCTAAAGATAAAACCTCGTGAAGTAGATTATTTAGAGGCATGTAATTTTATTATTCGCAGATCTGTGCTGAAAGTCGCAGATGGTTTTGATCTGAAATATATTGGAACTAGCGAATGGTGCGAAGTAGATCTGGCATTTCGTATACGAAAAGTAGGTCGTAGACTTCTTTTCGATCCTAAAGTTGCGGTTTCGCATTGTATTAGTACTGGTGGAGTCTATGCGAGGCGCAACAACGTCACCCATAGATTAAAAAATTTTCTTATGTTTTATCTGTTTTCATATTATCCAAAATCTGTCATAGGCTGGTTTCTATTTATGTTTTATCTACTTTATATTTTAACCTATTATTTATATCTTTTTATTAAAAGACGTATATGAGGTTTTCGATTTTTCTATACAAAAATATTAATCATCTGGTTTACTTCTCGCTCTGAAAGTTCTGGGTTATTAGGAATATATAGTCCTAAATTATTGACTATTGTTGCATTTGGTAATGTTACATGTGGAGATGTCACATACTTTTTGAAAAATGGTTGTTCTATTATATTTCCACCAACTATTGGACGAATCTCTATTTTATTATTGCATGAGTTAATTACTTTTTTGCGAATAGTATTATTTTTACAAATAAGTGGAAATGCGAAGTTAGAAAGAATATCTAAGTGATGTGATTTTATAGGATGATATTTATCTGTTAGACGGTATAATTTTGACGCTAGTCTATCATAGTTGGTATTTCTTATGTTTACTATTTTATCTAGGTGTCTTAGTTGCAGATTGCCAATATATCCTTGTATTTCAGTTGGTCTAAGATTATAACCAAGATCGTAAAAAGTATATCTAGAGTAGAAGGAAGTTGATACATTATGAGACTGACGAAGGTTTCCTTGTTCTGTCGTTGTAAGGTTTCTATCCCAACCATGGGCACGAACAATTTTCAACATTTTTGAAAGCTCTGTGTTGTCGGAGCAAATGGCTCCGCCTTCGATTGTTGACAAATGGTGACCTACATAAAATGAAAATGTGCTGGCTAGTCCATAGTTACCAAGCTTTTTACCTTTATACATAGACCCAAGAGCTTCGCAGTTGTCTTCAACTAGTATGATATTTTTCTTTTTGCATATTTCTGCAATTTTGTCTAAATCATCACAAAATCCCAATAAATTAGTAATAAAAAGAAGTTTAAGATTGCTCTTTTTAAGCACGCGTAAAAGATTTTTGCTGGATACATTTAAAGTGTCTAGCTCTATATCTATAGAAATTGGTTTTAGACCAAGTTGTATTAGAGGCATTACATTTGTTGACCAAGTAATTGATGAAAAACCGACAAGGTCACCTTTTTTTACTAGATTGAGATTTAAAAGAGATTGTACTACTGCGAGATTTGCAGAGCTTCCACTATTAACGAGTATAGCGTGTGATCGTCCTTGCCACTTTGCGAAGCTATGTTCGAATTTATTACATTCTTTTCCAAAACTTAATTGCTTGGTTTTATTTATAAATGCTGATAGTTTTCTCTTAGTATCTTTTTCTTTGTAAAAAGTTGACTTAATTAGTTTTATCATATGCAATATTGATGCTATTGAATATTTTTAGCATGCTATGAGTGTAATCTTCCCATGAGTAGTTTGCAAGTATATAATTTTGTGCTGTTTCCCCTATTCTTTTACGCAGTTGACAGTTACTCGAAAGCTTAAGAAGTCTTTCAGTTATGAGATTTGGTTGTCGTGGTTCTACGAGTAGTGCATTATTGTTATCGGTTAATACTTCATGAACTCCTGAGCCTTTAGATACGATGCAGGGTTTTCCTAATGCCATTGCTTCTGTTACTGCAAGACCCCATGTTTGTTTGTCGTTAGGGAATATGAAGATATCGCAGGCATTATAGAATTTGAGTAGTTCATGTTCTTCTACGGATTTTGTTATAAGAGTTATAATAGTATCTAGTTTAAGCTGTTTGATTAGGTTTTTTGTGTTTTGGTAGTAGTCAGAATTTAGGCTTTTTTCTCCAATAATAATATATTTAATAATTTTGTTAAGTCGAGGTTGAGACTTAATGATATTCTTTATTGCAAGTATTGAGTCTTCATATCTTCTGTGAGGAAAAAAAATTCCTACAGATAAAATTAGTAACTGTTTATTTGTTACTTCTAATTTTTTTCTGAAGTCTGTAAATTGTTGTTTTGATTGAGTGAAATGTCTTAATTTATTTCTATCTAAACCGCTTCTTATGACAAACGCTTGTTTTTTATATATTTTCCTAACTAATCGCTTAATTCTGTTGTCTAAAACAACGATTTCATTAGCTAACGTACGAGTTAAAAGTATATCGATATGACGAGTAATTTGATCAAATGAAACAAAAGAATTACTACCCTTTGAGTTATTCACATGCCATAAGTCATTGCATGTCCAGATAATTATTGTCTTTTTAAAATTAAATAATTTGGCAAAAAAAGCGATCCAATTTGCTGGCCACTCATGAGGATTTAATATGTCGTAATTATAGCGAGAAACTGTATATCCCATTTTTACTAAATTAATAAAGTGGTTTATTTTAATCAACAACGGATACCTTGATGTGCTCAATATATTGTTGCTTATGACATGCTTTAGTGTCAATATTTTGAGCTTGTTGCACAAATTCCAATAGCATTTTTTACGATTGTAATTAATTGTATATACTGTAATCTCATAGCCTTTTTTTTGTAAGTTTTGGGCAAGTTGTAGAAATTGACGTTGCCCTCCGCCTTTTGTATTTAGAGCTCCAATGATTAGTGCTATTTTCACTGAGTTAGTTAAGCATGAGTTTTTTAAATTTATGCATTATATTTGCTTCTGAGTAAGTATTCAATACTGTTTTGTAGCCATTTAATCCGAGTTTATGATTAAGTTCTTTATTTGTAGTTAGTATATAAATAGCTTGCACAAGTTGATCAGTATTCCCGGATTCTATTAGCAATCCTCCTTTTGCTTGTTGAATAATTTCTCGAACAGGTGGAATATCAGCGCCAATTACAGGTTTCTTTTTGTACCATGCCTCTAGATATGTTAACCCAAAAGACTCACAGATAGAAGGCATACAATATAAATTACATATTTCAAAGACAGTTTCTTTCAGATGGTCATCAACAAACCCCAGATCTATTAAGAACTTGCTTTTTAAATTGTTGGTAATTTCATTCCAATGTGGGGTGCTATTACCAATAGCAATTAGTCGATAAGAGTTATCTTGCTTGTACAGCTGGTTCATAGCTTGTAATAAAACATATGCTCCTTTGGGTTTAATTTTGCTGCCTGCAAAAAGAACAACTTTCTTATTACTAAGTCCATATTTATTTGAAAATTTTTCTACTAGTTGCTTGATATGGACAGTCCCCTCGTTTTTTGGTTGGCTTATAAAGTAAGGAAGATGAATAAATTTATGACTTGGTACATTAAATTGTTGTTGTATTGAGTTAATTTCAGCCTTAGTGGATACATGTACTTTATCAACAATGTTAAAGATATGTTGTAGTTGGGAGTTTTTAAAATCAGACATTTTTTCATGATAGTTTGATCCAAGAATAATTTTTGGTTTTGGAGCCAGATTTTTTGTAGCAACTATTACTTGTTTATTGATATATGCAGGTAGTGGAGATGAATATATAATATCAAACTTTTGTTGTTTAAGAAGTTTTGATAGACCTATTAAATGAGGGCCGCAATAGTGCAGTTCTAATTTATTGGTTATTATTTTTGGAAGAAAAATCTTTAAGTATCTAACCAGAATCAAGCTTATAAAAGAGGCAATATGGAGACAAGGTAGACGATAAATCTTGACGCCGTTAATGCAGTTAAAATTTTGTCTTATCTGCTTTCCCAAAAAAGGATCATACCACCAGCGAGTATTGTATCCGTTTGCAGTAATAATACTACAATCATATCCCATATTTGCCAGTGACTCGGCATATTGTTTGATAACTAAGCCAGATCCCGAAAGAGATACTGGTAGGTAAAATGGCGTTACAAATACAATTTTATTTTTTCTTAACATAATCATTTATAAATATAATTAAAAATGAAGTTAGTAGAAGTGAAAAAGCAATTATATTTGACCTAATAATAAAGTAAAGATTTTGATGGAATTGATAGATTAGCAGTATTTGCAGAAGTGTGAAAAATAAAAGTGGGAAAATAAATGTTTTTGTGTTTCTAGCTAAAAAATAACTCAAAAACGTTTGAATTAAGACAAGTAGAGTAGAACTAATTCCATAAAATACGAGATAATTATATACACTAATAAATTTATTTCCAAATAATAGACCAATACTATATTCGGGTATTGTTCTAAAGACAACCAAAAATATGCAAGATATAGGGATTATTATAGACAATGCGGCTAATAATATATATGTTTCTTTGCTCTTTTTTTCCGAGTAAGAAGATGAAATCATCGGAAAAATTACCGCGATAATAGGAGCACTGCTTAACGTAATTAGCCTTCCAATTGTTGTCAACGCTGCGTATTGTCCTGCAATTTCTGCTGATAAATAATGCTTTGCTAAGATCAAGTCTATTGTGGATAGTATGGAAAATAATAAGGTGGTGATAAAGAAAGTTTTTGCATAATTATAAATAGAGTCTTTGATATCAAAAGCCTTTGCAGAAGTAGGTATATTGCTTTTTGAAGGTTCTACATTTATTGATGAGTATTTTTTCTTAATTATCATATTTACATAAAAATATGTGAATATAGTACCTATTAAAAAAGCAGAAAAAACACCGGAAATAGAAAAACCAAGTACAACTAGCACGATTCCTATAACTAGTTTACTTGCTGTAGCGAGTATGGAAGAGGTTGTAAATGAAATGAAATTTTGCAATCCTTGCAATGTTCCTATTCCAACCGCGGCCAACATAGTTATGGGAATACTTAACCCAAAAATAAGCATTGGAAGTTTTGAAACATGTAAAAATGATGATAGAAATGGCACAAATAAGTAATAAACACCTAGTAAAATAGAACCTATAATTAATGCCCTTCTTTTTCCATAATTAAACAAGCTAATGGCATTGAAATGTTGTTTTTCAGAGTTATATCCGGCTGTGAATTTTGCCATTATGTTTGTTGTCATTTCAGATGGGATATTAACGATCGCCAATAAGCTAAATATGGCTAACATTTCTCCGTAATATTTGGGTCCCAGTAAGCGAGCCATAGATAATGCAAAAATAAGGTTTAAGACATTTGTAATGTTGTTGCCAATAAAAACAACACTACTATTTTTGAGTAAATTGGTAAATATTAAGCTAAATCTTTTATGAACGAGTCTTGGTAATAAATCAGATATTTGTAGCAAAATAGCACTAATTATTTGAATAGGTAGAACTGTAAATATCTTAAGTATGTTTAAATTATTGACAATTGTTATTATTCGATTACGTCTATGGTAGAAATTTTGTTTTTTAATTGAGATATTTCTTTTAAAAGTTAGTGAGCCTTTATGGTATACAACTGCTTCATAACAAGACCAGCATTCATAGCCATTTTGTTTTGCTCGTAGGCATAAATCAACGTCCTCATAAAAATAATGGAAGCTAGTGTTAAATCTGCCAATTTTATTAAATAATTCTCTATTAATAATAAATGCTGTGCCGTTTACATAGTCGTATTTTGTATTATGGTTATATTGTCCTTTGTCGATTTCATCTCTTCCAACTGCATGCGCAATGCCCAAATTATCATATCTTCCCCCAACATTATCTATAATATTTGGTTTGTCATAAAGAAGTATTTTTGGCTGAACTAGTATTTTATTATTCTTTCCAATAAAACTTACTAAGTGCTTAATGCAGTTTTTCTCAACAGTGGTGTCGCTATTTAAGAAAAAGAGTAATTCTCCTGTCGCTTTCTCTGCAGCAAAATTACAGCCTCCAGTAAAATATAGTTGTTTATTTGAGCGATACAGCTTTACCTTGGTTTTATTGCCATATTTTTTGATAAGTAGTTGATAACTGTTATCGGTGGATGCGTTATCAAGGACGATGATTTCAATATTTAGATATCTTGATTTTAATACAGAATCAATGCAGTTCTGAATAAAGTTTTTACCATTGTAGTTTAATATAATTACAGAGACTTTCATTTCTTAGCAATTATACAGACTGTTGCTCCTTTGTCATCTGTTTTTTTTGCATTTTTATAGTAGCTATAAATTAGGTTTTTAAAGTAGCCTTTGTAAATACGAAAGTAGAGTAATATATCCCAAAGCTCGGCTTCTTGCTTAGTTATGTAGTAATATCCTTTATCTACCATTAACTTATGTTTAGCTAGGATATTCTTCCACTCTTCAATTGAGTGAGTATTAAAGTGAGAGTATTTTTTATCTCTTAGTTTGCCATAAATCTTTGAGATGTACTTTAAGCCAAGTTTAGAAAAGATACTGTATTTGTAGAAATTATGACTTGGTGTGGTGAAAACAAATTTTCCACCTGGTTTTAGAACTCGGTGGACTTCACTAAAAACTTTGTCAATTTGCCCAATGTGTTCAATTACGCAGTTAGAGAATACTAGATCCACGCTTTTATTGGGTAAAGGTATTTTTCGAGCATCTCCTATGATTACCTTTTTGTATACACCACTTTCTTTTGCTAGTTTAGCAAAGAACTTGTGGTTATCTAAGCCAATGTCTAGTTTGCGGCTAAACACTATAGCGGCAGTAAGTCCTTCTCCACAACCCAAATCCAATATTCTTGCATTGGGTTTGGTAATCTTTGCAAGATGCTGTTTTAATAGTTTTAGCTCGATACTGCGAAATAAAATTGTCGAAGGAGCTTGAAACTGTTCTATTTTCTCAAATAATTTATCCATTTTTAATACGGTTTTCCTAAGACATAAGAAATACCTTTACCAAAATACCACTTTAATGGTCTCTTGTCTTGTATTTGCTTCATCCAGCTATTATCCGAATAAGATCTTTTTAATAACAGCTTAGGTAATTTTGTGATAAGAGAAACATAGGCAAGAATAACCATTCCTGCTCTAGCAAAATTTAGCTTAAACAAAAACATAACAAATAATCCTACCCAGGCAAAGCTCACTGTTAAAAACATCACTACTCCATTTAAGCCATTACCATTTTTAATCATGGTTGCTAAATGATTGCGACAGCCATAAAATGTTATTTGAGTTTCCCATTTTTTGCTAATTTGTTTATGCTTTGTGCCATAAGCATGATGGACAGTATCAAAGGGTAAGAAAACATAACGTAACCCGGCTTTCCAGATGCGCCAGGTTAAGTCCGGCTCTTCCCAGTACATGAAGTAACTTTCATCAAATCTCCCAAGCTCTAGAAATAGTTTTTTTCTAACTATCATTGCCGCGCCTTTACCGCTAAATATATCGGATACTTTATCAAATTGACTTTGATCGATCGCTTCCTGGGCGCGCTCTGCCAAAAATCCAAAAGGAGTTAACTTGTCCCCGGCTGAATCAAATTTATTAGTTCCAAGGCGCAAAAGTTTTAATTGCCCACCTCCAATATCTTTATGTTGATCAAGATATTTAATGGTTGTTGCCAAGAAGTTTTTATTGACGGCTTTCGTGTCGTAGTCTAAGAAAAGTAAATATTTCCCGCGTGCTTTTTTAGCTCCAATATTGCGCGCGGAGCAAGGACCAGAAAAAGTCCCGTCTTCAAAAATTATTTCGTGCGCAATTTTTGTATTTTGTTTGATGGATTTTATGCACGTTTGAAGAAACTTATCATTATCAAAACTAGCGATTATTATGGAGATAACTGGGGTTTGACTAGTCATGGCTTAGTATAAATAACTTCGTAGTTAATAGTTAATTCGCGGTCTCTATCAAGGCCATCTAAGATAGTAGCAGTAAGATTGAGAACCAAGATGATTGGGGAGAATGCAACTAAATAGATCAAGGTTAGTCGGTAGTGGTTTTTAAGATAGAGGCGAACAGGTAGGGTGGTTATTATGTATGATAAGACTTGGAAAATTCCACCATGACTCCTTAGGTGGTCAATTTTAAATCCTACTGATTTTCCTAAATGCTCTAATCCGAATGAAGTAAATCTATAATAATCGTACGGTGCCATATGGATTTGGTAAAGGAAATTGGTAGTAAGAAATAGTTTACCATTGGGTTTTAGCATGCGATTGAATTCTTTAAAAGCCAACTGGGGGTCAGTTAAGTGCTCAATTACCTGTGTGCAAATAACATAATCCAAGCTTGAGCTTTTTACTTTGGGTAGACCCTTTTCTATATTTCCTATTATATCTATGGTCTTGTTTTCGTTTTGTTTAATATCGTTAGTTAGGTATCTGGTTTTTTTGAAATACTTGTGGTAGGGGCTATGGCCAGATCCAATATCCAATAGAATAGTATCGGGTTTGTCATATTGTTTAGCTACTTGAGCCACAAAATTTTCGATCTGAAAATAGAACCTCATAAAGAGATATTTTACGATTAAGGATGGATTGGTAACTAGATTATTCATGACTACTTAGTTAGATGAATTTCCCAGAAATTACTCAAAGGCCTTAAGATAGCTGGAACTGATTCAAGATATATATAGATGGGACCTCCGTGTAAACCAAGTACCACGGGTTTGATCGTATAGTGTTTAAACTTGGACTTATGAATCAGGTTTATTAGATCCTTCTCTATGTACTCTCTTTCATGTTCCCAGTAAGGAAATTTTCTCTTTCCCGTGAAGAGCTCAATAATTGTTCTAGTTAAGCGCTTGCGGTTGGGAGTATTTATTATGGCTACGCCATCTTTTTTTAGAACAGAATATAACTCATTTAGCGCAAGTAGATCGTCTGGAACGTGTTCGATTACATGGGTGCTCACGGCAATATCTATGCTGTTTGTTTTAATGAGAGAAGATAATTTTTGCCAGTCTCCAGTTATGTATTTAACGTTGCTAAAGTTTAAAGGTGTGCGTTTGGGGGAAAGCTCAACTCCTATTAGTGATTTACAGTGCATTGCAAGCTGTTTTGTATTAGAAGTATTTGATGCTCCGATTTCAAGGACTGTCATATTAGGTTTTACTATTGATTTGTATTTTTTAAATACAGAATGCCAATCATAGATAAATAAATTTGGGACAATACAGCTTTTCATAATTTTGGATTTTGCTGAACTTGGTTAATAATCTGTAGACGTTGTGGATTGTTTTTGGCAAGAGTTATTGCGCGGGCTAGAGCTGAAGTGGCTTTATTAGTGTCTATTTTGCTATATACAACGTATAACAATAAATATTCATTAAAAGGATCAGGATTAATTTCTGTTGCTTTAACAAGATAATCTATAGCAGGTTCAAATTGTTGTAAAGATAGGGCAATCCGGCCTAAGTTTGTGTATGACTGATATAACGTTGGACTATAAGATAAAGCCTCTTTAAATAATTCAGACGCTTTAGTTGCTTCTCCTATCTGCATATATACATTTGCCAAGTTATGAGTTGCATCTGCGTAACGTGGACGAATTTTGCGGGCGTTTTCAAATGCTTGTATTGAGTTTTTTGTATCTCCGTGTCTGCCGTAATAATCTCCCATATTGTTCCAGGCATATGCGCTATCTGGTGAGATTTTTACTGTTGCAGGCCAGAGAGTGTCTTGACTATGCCATTGTAGATTTCTTCTTATGGTTAGAATTGCAAGCAAAGGTATTAATACTATAAAAGTCCATTGATAAAAGCTATCTTTATTAATTGACAGTTTATCTATAATAATGTAGATCGTTGCGGATATGCTTATGAAAAAACCAATTGATCCAAGGTGTACATATCTTTCTGCTACCACCCAGGCGATGTTGATGGGTAATAGAGTTAGAGCTAATGAAGATATAAAGAAGATCAGACCAAATGGTATTAAGGCAACTAGAGGTCTTTGTTTTTTAAGAGCATAGTAAGAGGATGCAATAATTATTGCCAGGGTTATGATTGTGACAATAACTGCCAATGCATATTCCCATTGTGGAAAACTATTAAACTCATGATAAAGAGTTAAATTAAATGGTATGAGTATAAGTTTAATGTATGAGTAGATTGCTATGGGAATCTGGACTAATGGATCGAAAGCAACTGATTCACCTGTGTATCCAGAATTGACGTTTCCTAAGCGGGCGCTAACGTCTGAAATACGTGATAGTGTATAAATTCCAGAAATGATAAATGCGGGAATAGTGCTAAATATATTAATTTTAGTGAATGGTCGAATAAAGAAGACCAGCATTGCTATTAGTATTGCCGGATATATGACCGCTTTTTCTGAAGAAGATAGAGATAATATTAAAAAGATGTTTGCACAGATTAAATATTTAAGCTTATTGGAAGTATTTTTTATAGCTTTAAATGCTACTAAGTAAAAAGTTAGTGAAATAATAAATAGCAATGTATATGTGGCATACGATAAGCCAGAGATCCAGGCAATAACCTCTGTCTCAATTGGATGTATCGCAAATAAAAGAGTAGTTAATCTGGTAACCCAGAGAGTTTTGGATAGTTTATGTATAAATACATAAACAGCTACAACTGCCATAAGATGAAAGATTGTATTAGACAAATGAAACCAGAATGGTTTAACTCCGAAAATATTGAGAATAGTGGAGTTGTAGATATTGTTTATGTTTAAAGTTTTGAGTTGGAGGAAGAAGTCGCTTATATTTGGATTGTATTGGATACCAGCAATATCATCAGATAAAAATTCTCCACTCCAGCTAAATGCATAGACAACTGTAGTTAATATTAAGAGAAAATATATAAATTGAGGGTCAAGAGCAAATATCCTTTTTAGATACTTCATTCCCCTATTTTATACTATTTATGGTATTGTTTAAGAGTGAAGAGGTTTATAGGTAAGCCTAATGTTTTAGTTTTATCTCTAACGCTTATTGGTTCACTTTTATTTAATGTATTTCTGTTGAAAAATCTCCAGAAGGTAGATAGTTCAAAAAAGATCTTTGAGGTTATCCAGGTGATGGATGGGGATTCGGTGATGGTGACAGGTAATTTCCAGTTAAGGCTGGGTGGGGTGGAAGCTCCAGAAAAAGATAACTGTTATGCGGAAGAGTCTAAAGGATTTTTAGAAGACTTGGTACTGAATAAGGAGGTGGAGATTGAGACTTTTACAGAGGATGCCTATAACAGACCAGTAGGGTACCTATATTTAGATGGTGAGCTAGTGAATCAGAAATTGCTAGAAAGTGGATATGCTCGGTATGGGAGTCGTGGGGCTGGGAGACACAAGGAAGTTTTGCTTAAAGTGGCGCATGAGGCGGAGGCAGAAAGTAGGGGCTTGTATGGAGAGTGTACGAGTATGACGCCAAAAAATAAGAACTGTGCTATTAAGGGGAATATTAATAGGGATACAAAAGTAAGAGATTATCATTTGCCAGAATGCAGGCACTACAATTTAACGATTGTGCAGGAAGATCGAGGTGAAGGCTGGTTTTGTAGTGAGGAAGAGGCAATAAAAGCAGGCTACAAAAAATCCCCCACCTGCTAGAAAATGGAAAATGGGGTCAGCCACCTTTTTTCTAGGGAATAACTGTTGTAATTGCAGGGTTTGACCCTATAATCGTCAAGACGATTTCGTTTTTTGGTTAGCAATCAATCAGGACTTGGTACGGATAAATTTCCCGATGAAAGTTTTTGGACTCCTCAGAATAAATTAATGGATATTTTTGAGGATAATAATATTGTATTTGAAAAAACATATTTTTGTCCCCACTTTAGAGAAGATAACTGTAATTGTATGAAGCCTGAAACTCGTCTTATTGATGACTTTCTTGAAAAAAATAGAGTGGATCTTAAGCAATCCTATACTATTGGAGATAGAGAATCAGATGTTGAGTTGGCAAAAAATATTGGGTGTAAGAGTATTGCTTATTCTGATAAACCCAATCTAAATGCAGTCTTTAGTTCTAATCACTGGAACAAGATTGCTGATCTTATATTGCAGGGTTTGACCCTGTGATAACAACCTGCTTCTTGAAGTTAGAGGTTTTTTAGGGTGTTGATGTTTTGTTTATTAGGGCCTTCTCTGTTTTCTCCGGGGGTTTCAATTATAAAAGGGATGTCTTTTAATAGAGGGTGGTTAATGATGTTTTTGAATCCTAGAAGAGTAATGTTTCCTTTACCAATATTCTCATGTTTATCTCTGCCACCGCCTAATACAGTGTCGGTATCGTTTAGATGCATGACTTTTAGCCTCTTTACTTCGATTGTTCGAATAATCGAAGTGATCGTGGTTGGATTGCTTAGATCGTAGCCAGCTGAGTATAAATGGGCGCTGTCTAGGCAAAACCCGAGATGAGGATTACCAACTGCTTTGCTGATATATTCTAAGTCTTCAAGTTTGCTCCCTATTTTATTATTTTCACCAGCTGCATTTTCTAATAATAGTGGCGTTTTATATTTTATTGCTAAAATATTTTTTATTGCTGCAACTACTTTGTTTAATCCATCGGAATGTGATTGGCCTTTGTGACTGCCAATGTGAAAAATGACACCACTGGCATTGATTTTGTCTCCAAATTCCAGTTCATCTTGCAGTATCTTTATAGATTTAGCTCTTGTTTGAGGGTTGATACTGGCAAGATTAATTAAATAGGTTGCATGTATAAATATAGGGCTTAAGCTTTGCTTGTCTATGGCTTGATTAAACTCAGTAATAGCATTTTCAGAGTGGTTGGGTCCATACCAGTTTCTAGGTGGGGATGAAAAGATCTGCATACAGTTTCCCCCAATTGCTTGTGTTTTGTCTACTGTATTCAATAATCCACCAGCAACGGATACATGACCTCCCAGTTTCATGTGGTTATTATACACGTTGCTAGTTGGGTTTGACGTGAACCTAGACCGATGGTAAAATTACCCCTACGTTATGAGGTTGTTTAACCCATAAGCATACTAATACCTCGGCAGTAAGTGAAGGTCAGCGACCTTACCGAGGTCGCTTTTTTTGTGATTATGATAAAAGGATTGATTGGAAGAAAATTAGATCAGACAGAGTTTTTTACCGAACAGGGTAAGCGACTTGTGGTAACTCGTATTAATACGGGCCCATGCTTTGTCTTGCAGCTTAAGACTGTTGATAAAGATGGATATGATGCCGTTCAAATTGGGTTTGAAGCATACCGTAAAAACAAAGACCCAAAAACTAAGACAGGAGTAGCAAAAAAAGCGGGGTTAACAGAAACACCCCGTTTTTTAATGGAAATCGAAAGTAGTGATAATGAGCTTAAATTGGGTGAAAAAATTATAGTTGATCAGGTTTTTGAAATTGGAGACACCGTAAAAATTACAGGTACTACCAAAGGTAAAGGATTTCAGGGAGTAATTAAGCGTTGGGGGTTTAAGGGTGATTCTCGTACACATGGTACGAAACATACAGAAAGAGCACCTGGATCTATAGGTTCATCAGCGACTCCATCACGTGTCTTAAAAGGTAAAAAAATGAGCGGACGTATGGGTGGAGTGCAACAAACTGTTGGACGATTAAAAGTAGTTGCGGTTGATGCAGAGCAAAATATACTAACAGTTGCGGGTGTAGTCCCTGGTCCCAAAAAAGGTTTGTTAAAAATAGTTAAATGAAAGCTAATATAATATTAGCCAAAGGAACCAAGAAAGAAGCAAAAATAGATCTTCCTAAGGAGATTTTTGGTCAAGAAGTGAATGAAAATTTGCTTCGCCAAGCTGTAAGGGTGTATCTTTTTAATCAGCGCCAAGGCAATGTGAAGGTTAAGACTAGGTCGGAAGTTAGTGGTTCGAGGATTAAAATATGGCGTCAAAAGGGAACCGGGCGAGCTCGCCATGGAGATCGTTATTCAAACATTTTTGTCGGTGGTGGAGTAACACATGGACCAACCCAGCGCGACTGGTCTCGTCTGATGCCAAAAAAAATGAAGAGAAAAGCCTTAATTTGTGCACTTTCAGCGCAATTTGCTGCAAAGCAGATATTTGTAGTTGAGGGGCTGGATAAGCTTAATTCTAAGACTAAAGAATATGCTGGTGTTATGACAAAAAAACTTGGAGTTGAACTTGGTAAAGATAAAGCTTTGTTTATTACAGGAAAAGGCGAGAAAAATTTACAGCTTGGAATGAGAAATTTGTCCAATGTTGAGCTTAAGACACCTAACTTAATCAATACCTATGAGGTTTTGTATTATGACAAGTTATTTTTTACACCTGATGGATTAACAGAGTTGAAAGATTTAATTTCTAAATAACTTATGAGAGCACGAGATATTATTAAAAAAGCGGTGATTACAGAAAAAACATTGCAAGATGCTTCTAAGGCTAATGTGTATACATTCCTGGTAGATACACAAGCAAATAAAAATCAAATAAAAGTTGCTATTGAAGAGCAGTTTGAGGTAACTGTTATAGATATTAAAACCATTACAATTCAAGGTAAGACAAAACGTAAGGGTCAGATGCGTAGAAATACTGTTAAAACAAGCCCACGAAAAAAAGCCTTATTAAAACTTAAAGAAGGAGATAAGATCGAGTTATTTGAGATTGGTGGTTAATAATATGGAGATAACAAAACATAAACCAGAAAAAAGCTTAACAAAGTCACTGCAGTATCGCGCAGGTCGCGATAACAAGGGTCACGTGGCTATTCGTCATCGCGGTGGTAGACATAAGCGTCTATATAGAGAGCTGGACTTTAAACGGGACAAATATGGAATTGCTGGTAAAATAGCAGCAATTGAGTATGATCCAAATCGTGCGTCAAGGATTGCCCTAATCTATTACGAAGATGGTGAAAAGAGGTATATCTTAGCTCCAGCAGGGATTGAAGTGGGATCAGTTGTACAGTCTGGTCCAGATGCAGAGATAAAAAATGGAAATGCTTTGCCATTGAAGAATATACCAATTGGAAAAGAAGTGCATAATGTTGAACTTGCACCAGGTCAAGGAGCAAAATTGGTTCGAGGAGCGGGTGGTGCAGCTTTAATTGCTGCACACGAGAAGAAATATATTAAGTTGAAGTTGCCTTCAGGAGAGTTAAGACTTGTGCATGAAGATTGTTATGCGACTATTGGACAGGTGTCTAGAGAAGAGTTTAAGAATGAAACGTTAGGCAAAGCAGGACGAAAGCGCTGGTTAGGGATTCGTCCAACTGTGCGTGGAGTTGCTCAGCATCCTGGGTCCCATCCACATGGAGGTGGAGAAGGACGCTCAGGTATAGGAATGCCGTCGCCTAAATCGCCATGGGGTAAAAAGACGTTAGGTAAAAAAACTAGGAACCCTAATAAACATAGCCGGAAATTTATAGTTGTTGATCGTAGAAAAAAATAATGTCAAGAAGTAGTAAAAAAGGTCCATACATAAATGAGAAACTCCTTAAGAAGGCGTTAGCTCTAAAAGAAACGGGTAAAGATGCTCAAATTAAAACTTGGGCTCGTAATTGCCAAATTCCACCTGAATTTGTAGGAATGAAATTTGGTGTTCATAATGGACACAAGTTTGTTGAAGTATTTATATCTGAAGATATGGTGGGTCATCGACTTGGAGAATTTTCTCCAACTCGTACGTTTAGGGGACACGGAAAAGTTACAAAACGAGTATTAGAAAAGACTTAATTTATATGGAATACAAAGCAGAGATTAAATATATAAAAATTGGTCCTCGTAAAATGCGAGAGGTTGCTGATGTTGTGCGTGGTAAGTTGGTAGATGAAGCTTTATCTAATCTAGATTATCTTAAAAAAAATGCAGCTAAGTATCTAGCAAAATCGCTGCGAAGTGCAGTTGCAGGTGCAGTTAAAACTCACTCCGCTCAAGAAAATTTACTTGTTGTGAAGCTTTTAGAGATTAATAAAGGGCCAGACTCAAAGCGCTGGCGCCCTGTTAGTCGTGGAATGTCGCATCCTTATGTTAAAAGAAGCAGCCATATTAAGATTGTTTTATCAGAAAAGCCAAAGCCAAAACCAAAACCTGTCAAATTAATAAAAAAAGTTAAAAAGGTGGTCACAATATAGTTATGGGAAGAAAAGTACATCCAAAAGCATTTCGAATGGGTGAAAAGTTCACTTGGTCGTCTCGTTGGTTTGCGGACAAGAGGAAATATAAAGATTTCTTGATTCAAGACGTCAAGTTACGTTCTGCTCTTATGGAAAAACTGGCTAATGCAGGTATTGCAGAGGTAGTTATTGAGCGTTCAATTAGCACTGTTAAAGTAGTGATCTATGTTGCTCGACCGGGAGTGGCAATTGGTAGAGGTGGGCAAAATCTAGAAATAATTAAAAAATACATAATGAGCTTTTTTGAAGAAGGAGCAGCGAGCGCTAAAATAGAGATTCAGGTTGAACCTGTATCTGCGCCAAGCTTGAATGCTCATCTAGTTGGAAAAAATATTGCTGAGCAGATAGAGAGACGTATACCTCATAGACGAGCAGTCTATCGTGCAATTGAACAGGTTATGGGAGCTGGGGCAAAAGGAGTTCAGATTATGTTATCTGGCAGAATTCGGGGTGCAGAAATTGCACGAGTGGAGAAATATAAAGAAGGAAGTGTTCCGATGTCTACTATACGTGAAGAGATAGATTTTGCGGTGGTTCCAGCTTTGACAAAATCTGGTTATGTAGGAATAAAGGTTTGGATTTGTCGAAAGTCATAAATTAATATAAACACATGATATTACAACCTAAAAGATTAAAATATAGAAAGCAGTTTCGTGGAACAATGCGAGGAAATGCAACACGTGGAACAGAAGTTAGCTTTGGTGATTTTGGACTTCAGTCGTTGGGTCGCGCATGGATAACTAGTCATCAAATTGAAGCTGCTCGTGTTGCGATGACAAGGTATACAAAGCGTGGAGGAAGAGTTTGGATAAGGATTTTTCCAGATAAGCCTATTTCAAGTAAACCATCTGAGGCATCAATGGGTAGTGGTAAGGGTGAAGTTGTGGGATACGTATGCGTGGTTAAGCCAGGAAGAATGCTTTATGAATTAGGTGGTGTACCTGAGGGGGAAGCATTAGAGGCGTTGCGTCGTGCGGCGGCCAAACTTCCTATTAAAACTAGAATTGTTAAACGAGGCGAAGATATAATATGAAATCTAAACAATTAAAAGATAATAGGGCAAAAAAAGTTGTCGAACTAGACAACATGGTTGTTGACTTGCAAAAAGATATTCTTGATCTAAAATTGCAGTTTACCATGGGTAAGCTGAAAAATACTCAAGAGATGAAATTAAAGAGGCGCAATATTGCTCAATTAAAAACAATAAAGCGCGAAAAGGAGCTTAATAAAAATGCCTAAACGATTAACAGGAGAAATTGTATCTATTAAAGGGTCTCTAACTGCGATTGTTGATGTGGAGCGAAAGTTTGCACACCCTTTATATAAGAAAATTATAAAACGCAACAAACGTTATATAGTTCATAATGAGTTAAATGAGCTTAGCGTAGGTGATCAAGTAATAATTGAAGAAACTAGGCCGATTAGTAAGACCAAAAAGTTTAAAGTGGTGAGTAAAATTGAGAATTAAATAAAATGGTTCAATTACAGACAAAATTAAAAGTAACAGATAATTCAGGTGCAAAAGGGTTAATGGTTGTCCAAGTTCTTGGTAAACGACGTAAAGATGGCAAGATAGGAGACATTGTAATAGCTAGCGTTACTAAAGCTGACCCGTTAGGTGCAGTAAAAGATCACACAATAGTTAAGGCAGTTGTTGTACGTACAAGAAAAGAGCAAAGTCGTAGCGATGGGAGTCACATTCGTTTTAGTGATAATGCAGCGGTAGTTTTAGAAAATGTCCAGAATAAGACCATCATTGGTACGCGTGTATTTGGCCCAGTTGCTCGCGAACTTAGAGAACTAGGATTTGATCGCATTATTAGTTTAGCTAAAGAAGTTTATTAATTAGTAATATGAGATTAAGAGTTAACGATACAGTGGTGGTTCTTCTAGGTAAAGATAAAGGTCGAGAAGAAAAAATAGAGAAACTAATACCTAAAAAAGGCAAAATAATTGTAAAAGGAATTAATATGTTCAAAAAACATATTAAAAAGACACAAGATAATGAAGGAGGAATCATAGATATTACTAAACCAATTGATGTGTCAAAAGTTGCTTTAAAATGTCCTGAGTGTGGTAAAAGCACGCGAGTTGGTTACACAGTAATCAAGAATAAAAAACAAAGAATTTGTCGTAAATGTAAAAAATTGATTAAATAATGGATCTAAAAACATACTATCAGCAAACAGTAACATCAGAATTAGCTAAAGAGCTGAAGATAGTTAATTTATTGGCTATCCCAAAACTCTCAAAAATTGTTATTAATGTTGGGGTTGGTGAAGCCTTGACTAATAAAAAAGCACTAGATATAGTTGCTGGGCATCTTACTTTAATTACAGGTCAAAAGCCGTTAATTACTAAGGCAACACGTGCAATTTCGGGATTTAAGCTAAGAGCAGGTCGAGATATTGGTGTAAAAGTAACTCTTAGAAATAAACGAATGTATGATTTTTTTAAGAGGCTAACGGATATTGTGCTTCCAAGGCTTCGAGATTTTAGAGGAATTGATCCTTCGGCATTTGATAAGCAAGGAAATATATCTATTGGTTTTAGTGAATATTCGTTGTTTCCAGAAATGGACAATGTAGAGGCGTCTGATTATCGAGGGCTACAGGTAACCATAGTAACTTCTACAAAGTCTGATGAGCATGCTAGAGAATTGTTGATAAAATTAGGTTTCCCTTTTACAAAAGAAAAATAAAATGGCAAAAACATCAGATATAGAAAAATTTAAACATAAACAAAAGTATAGTTCACGCGACGTAAATCGCTGTGAGTTGTGCGGTAGAAGTCGGGCGTATATGCGTAAATTTGGTACATGTAGATTGTGTTTTAAAGAGTTAGCAAGGAAAGGAGAGATACCTGGAGTCAAAAAGGCATCATGGTAAAAAAATAAATATGTCACATACAGATCCAATCGCAGACATGTTAATTCGCATTAAAAATGCGTACATGGCTAATCATGCTAAATTAACAGTTGGTTATTCTCGTATAAAGGAGGATATTGCAGTTGTATTAAAACAAGAAGGGTATCTACGGGATGCTAAAGTTGAGGGTGAGGGAGTAAAAAAGCAGCTAGTTCTTTCGCTTATGTATGTTGATGGCCAACGGGCATTTACAGATGTACGTCGGTTGAGTAAGCCGGGTTTACGGAAATATTCGAGCAAGTCAGCTTTGCCTACTGTATTATCGGGTGTTGGTCAGGCATTAGTGTCAACGTCTAAAGGCGTGATGAGCGTAAGAGCCGCCAAGAAAGAAAACTTAGGTGGAGAATTAATTTGTGAAATTTGGTAAATATTATGAGCAAAATAGGAAGTCAACCAGTAAAAGTGCCAGAAGGAGTAGAGGTTAAAATTAACATTACCGATGTTAATGTAAAAGGTAAAAACGGTGAATTAACCGTGCAACTTCATCCTAGTCTGAAATTAGAACAAAAAGATGGTATGGTGACAATCGAACGGAAAGGTGACTATAAACAGGCTAAGTCAATGCATGGAACAGTTCGAAGCTTATTACAAAATGCAGTTATAGGGGTTTCTAATGGATTTACCAGGGAACTTGAGATGGTGGGAGTTGGTTATCGGAGTAAAATTGAAGGTAAAAACTTGGTATTAACAGTTGGGTTTTCTCATCTTGTTAAAATAGAGCCAAAAGAAGGCATAAAGTTTGAGGTGGAAAATAACACCATGATTAAGGTATCTGGTCATGATAGGCAGCTAGTTGGAGAGATGGCAGCGCTTATTCGCAAAGTTCGTCCACCTGAGCCATACAAAGGAAAAGGAATTAGATATAAAGGTGAAGTTGTGAGAAAGAAACAAGGTAAGGCTGCTAAAGCAGCAGGAGAGTAATGTAAAATGAAAAGAATAATAGGAGACAAAAAGAGACCACGGATGTCCGTGTACAGATCAAATAAGCATATTTATGTGCAGGTTATAGATGATGTGCAATCAAAAACTCTGGCATCTGCTAATAGCTTACAGATCAAGAGCAAAAAAGCTGAAAGTGGTTCAGATATAGCATTTTTAGTTGGAGAGAAAGTGGCGATTGACGCGAAGAAAAAAGGTGTAAAACAGGTAAAGTTTGATCGAAGTAAATATAAATATCATGGCCGTGTAAAACAACTTGCGGAAGCTGCACGCAAAGGTGGACTAGACTTTTAATATACAAATATGAAATATATGAGAGAAAATAGTGAATTTGAAGAAAAGGTAATACAGATAAAACGTACCTCTAAAAAAACTACTGGCGGAAGCGCGATTTCTTTTTCGGCTTTTTGTGTAGTTGGAGATAAAAAAGGCAAGGTTGGAGTGGCATTAGGCAAGGCGTCGGATGTTGCATCGGCAATTCGTAAAGGAATGAAAAGAGCAAAGAAAAATATGATAACTGTTTCGATGAAAGGTTCAACGATTCCGCATGTGGTTGAGATAAAAAAAGGTGCAGCATTGGTGCTATTAAAACCTGCTCCAGATGGAACAGGGGTTCGAGCAGGAGGAGCAGTGCGTGCGGTAGTTGAGGCAGCTGGAATTCAGAATATCGTTTCTAAAATACTCGGAACAAGGAATAAAATAAGCAATGCAACTGCAGTTATTGAAGGATTGAAGAAACTTAAATAAACTAAAAAAACATGTTTAATCTAGCACAATTGCAAAAAATAGTAGACGCTGGCAGCAAGCGTGTTGGTCGTGGTAAGCGTGGCGCTAGAGGAGCAAAGAGCGGACGTGGCACAAAAGGCTCACTCAAGCGAGGTAAAATGCCTTTGAATTTTGAAGGTGGAACTCTCCCAATGACTAAACGTTTGCCAATGTTTCGTGGTAAGAGTAAAAATAAACCAGTAAGTCCGAGGCCAGTAATTATAGATTTTGATGTTCTAAATCAGTTTAAGGCTAATGCAGTTATCACACCAGAAAGTTTGGTGAAAGCAGGTGCACTTAACGCAGTTGAAGTAAGGACTCGTGGTGTTAAGATACTAGCAAGAGGGGAACTAAAGAAAAAAGTGAAGGTAGAGAATATAGCGATGTCAAGTTCTGCCAAAAAGATAATAGAAGGAAGCAAAATAAAAGCTTAAATGAATTCTATCTTAGATCCGATTGTTAAGTCATTTCAGGCTCCAGATTTAAGGAAAAAAATCCTGTTTACGTTTGGTATTTTCTTTGTATTTAGATTATTCGTATTTATTCCTGTTCCTGGCGTCCAGCGTGAAGCGCTAAGCAATTTCTTTGCGCAGAATCAGTTGTTAAGTTTGTTAGACATATTTTCTGGAGGAACTTTAGCCAATTTTTCGATCATGGCGCTGGGTTTAAATCCATATATTAATGCTTCGATTATTCTACAGCTTGCTACTGTTGTGTTTCCAAAACTTGAAGAGCTAAGCAAGGAGGGGGATTTTGGTCGTCAAAAAATTAATCAATATACGCGTTTTTTAACTGTACCAATTGCTATTGCTCAGTCTGTAGGTATCTACGTTTTACTTCGTAACCAAGGAATTATCAGCGAGCTTTCAATTGTTAGCTTAGTTGCAGTTGTGGCAACTTTGGTTTGTGGATCACTTCTTTTAATGTGGTTGGGAGAGTTAATTTCTGAATATGGAATGGGTAATGGCATCTCTCTGCTTATTTTTGCAGGTATCGTTGGACGATTACCAGTGTCTATTTTTCAGACTGTCTCAGTTATTAACCAAGAAACTATTTTTCAAACATTAGTCTTTACGACAATGGGAATAGTAGTAATTGGAGCAATAGTATTTGTAAATGAAGGCACAAGACAAATTCGCATACAGTATGCCCGTAGAGTACAAGGTAGAAAGATGTATGGAGGAAATGCAACCTATTTACCTCTAAAAGTTAATCAAGCTGGTGTTATCCCAATCATTTTCGCTGTATCACTTATATTATTACCAGGGTTTTTGAGCAATTTTATGGCTCAGGCAAGTAATCCAACAATTGCTTCAATAGGTCAAGATATTTCATCGCTATTTAATCCAGAAGGCTTGTTTTATAATATATTTTATTTCTTATTAGTTGTTGCTTTTACTTATTTTTATACTGCAGTTACCTTTAACCCTGAAAAGATATCGGCGGAAGTAAAAAAATATGGTGGTTTTATTCCCGGAATTAGACCAGGTACACCAACTAAAAATTACTTAAATTATGTCTTGACGCGTATTACATTGGCAGGGGCGATCTTTTTAGGTATAATAGCAATTCTTCCTTCAATTGCTAACGCAGTTACAGGTATTGGAACTTTAATCATTGGGGGAACTGGTCTCTTGATTGTTGTTTCGGTGGTTTTAGAAACGACTAAAAAACTTGAATCACAGTTGGTGATGCGCAATTACGATAAATATATATGAAATTAATATTAATGGGAATTCAGGGTTCTGGCAAATCTACTCAAGGAGTAAGACTAGCAAAGAAATTTGGGTTGCAGTATTTGTCTACAGGGCATATTTTTCGTGATATGGCACAATCAAAATCCAGGCTTGGAAGATATCTTAAAGAAACTATGGCAGCTGGTTTATTGATACCTGACAAAAAAACTATAGAGATTGTTGAAGAATATTTAGCTCGACCTGAATATAAAAAAGGCTACATCATGGATGGGTTTCCTCGCACAATATTTCAAGCAGAACAGTTTAAACACAAGCTGGATTTAGTGATCTATTTAAATGTTACAGATAAAGAAGCCTTATGGCGAATATCGTATCGTAATGATGTGCTGCGTGATGACGAGACAGTTATAGCAGTTAGAAAGCGCATCGAGCTGTTTCATAAAGTAACAAAACCTGTCCTTTTATTCTACCGACGTCGCAAAATTTTAGTTGAAGTAGATGGAGAGCAACCTAAAACTAAAGTAGCTGAAGAAATAATGAAGCAAGTTGCTAAAATTAAAGTAAGTAAGAAGAACACATAGATTTATTCCATGAGTAGAAGAGTTATTGCTATCGTTGGAATGCCAGGTGCAGGAAAAACTGAAACTGCAGCATACTTTCGAGCTAAAGGATATCCAGTATTGCATTTTGGTGATCAGACAGATATTGGTTTAAAAGAGCTGGGGAAAGAACTAAATCAAGATAACGAGCGTTGGTACCGTGAAAAACTTCGCAGTGAGCTGGGTATGGCTGCATACGCAATCAAGATAAAACCTCGTATTGAAGCAATAGAAAATAAAAAGAAGGCAGTTGTACTTGATGGCCTCTATTCGTGGGAAGAGTATCAATATCTCGAAAAAGAATATTCAAATTTATTGATATTATGTATTTATGCTAATCCGGATACTCGATATAAAAGACTACTTGATCGAAATCATCGAGGTCTAGATGTTGTTGAAGCTAGGAAACGGGATGTAGCTGAATTGGAGAATCTTAATAAGGGTGGACCGATTGCGATGGCAGATTATTTAATCGTTAACGTTGCGGGGATTGAAGAGTTACACGAGAGACTAGGTAAATTTATTTTTATAGTCAATAATCAAATTTTTTATGGGTAACCCAGGAAAACTATCTATCATGAGGGAGGGGGGAGCAAAGCTTGGAGAGATTCGAGAGAGATTGTTGCGGGATGTTAAACCCGGAATTTCAGCAATTGAGCTGGATCAGATTGCAGAAGCGCTTATAACTAGAGCAGGAGGAAAACCTTCCTTTATGACTGTCGATGGATATAAATGGAGTACATGTATCTGTATTAATGATTGCATCGTTCATGGTATACCAGATAAATATTCATTGCAGATAGGGGACCTTGTCACGGTAGATGTAGGAATGCTTTATGAAGGCTATCATACCGATACAGCAGCAACAGCTATAGTTGGCAAACCAAAAGGTGACCATTTTTTGGATATAGGAAAATTGGCCCTTAAAGAAGCAATTGCTCAAGCAGTAATAGGTAATCATATAGGTCATATTTCATTAGCTATGCAGCAGGTTATTGAGGATGCTGGCTATAATGTAGCGCGGAATCTGGTTGGTCACGGAATAGGTAGAGAATTACACATGGATCCACAGGTTCCATGTTATCTTGATGAGGAAATTGAAAAAACGCCAAAGCTTGAAGATGGGTTGACGATTGCCATAGAAGCAATATATATGAAGGGTAAATCATCTCTTATTGTAGATAACGATGGATGGACTATGCGCACAAGAGACAGAAGCAGAGCTGGTATGTTTGAACATACAGTTGCTATCACAACTTCTGGTCCAAAGATACTTACTCATGCGTAAATTATTGGCGATAGTTGGTCCAACCGCAACTGGAAAGACTACATTGGGAATTAGTTTAGCAAAAACCTTTAATGGAGAGCTTATTTCTGCCGATTCTCGTCAGATATATATGTATTTAAATATAGGTACTGGTAAGGATATGCCTAATGGTGTAGAGGCGACATTCCAGGAATGTGATACACATTCCTGGAATGTGCGTGATAAGCAAATTGGCTATTATCTAATCGATGGAGTTAAAATCTGGCTATATGATGTTGTTGACCCTAGTTTACGCTTCTCAGCGGGTGAATATATGCGTCTTGCAAAGTCTATTATTGAAGATATATGGAAAAGAGGTAAATTACCCATAATCGTTGGAGGTACCGGTTTTTATATTAAAGCTTTATTGGGAGAGCAAGAATTATCATCGGTTGATGCGGACTGGGAATTGCGGGATGAGCTTGAGAAGCTTTTAGTTGTAGAACTTCAGCAGAAACTTAATGATCTTGACGATCAAAAGCTAGGCATAATGAATGACTCAGATCGGCAAAATCCACGGAGACTAATTAGAGCAATAGAGATAGCTAAAAAAATCCAAAATCCAACCACGCCTGCCGGCGGACAGGAATCCAAAATCCAAAAAAGTGATTTGAAAGTAGAGAGTTTGTTAAAAGTTGGGCTTTCAGCTGACAAACAAGAGTTATATAAGAAAATAGATCAGAGAGTGGAAGATAGGTATAAACAAGGAATTGTTGAAGAAATAAAAGAATTGTTTAAAAATGGTTATAGTTGGGAAGATCCAGGGCTTAATAGTTTAGGCTATTGGCAATGGAAGTTGTATCTAGAGGGTAAAAATACAGCAAGCGAGGTGATTGAGCGCTGGAAATATGACGAACATAAATACGCCAGGCGCCAGCTAACTTACTTTAAAAAAGATAAACAAATTGTTTGGTTTGATATATCACAACCTGATAATAATAGGCTTGTTCAAGATTACGTGCATAAATGGTATGATAAATAGTAATTATTATGGCTAATCCAGTTGCACAAATAGAGTTTTCGTATCGAACAGTTGTTTATGCAATCTTAACCCTTCTGTCTCTTTGGATATTATTTGTTGTGCGCGATGTAATTTTTTTACTTATGGCTGCTTTTGTGGTAATGGCTGGACTTAGACCATTTGTTGATCGACTAGAGAAATTTAAAATACCCCGATCAATCGCCATTGTTCTAACATATGTGATTCTTGTCAGTATTATAGGATTAATTGCAACATTGATTATTCCACCACTAATTTGGCAGTTTCAAAAACTGCTTGAGCAGATAGGGGAGTATATTTTACCATTATTACCATTTTTAGAATCGTCAACAGGTAATCTAACAGATCAGATACCCAAGCTTTCACAGAACGTTTTAAAGATAACTACCGGAGTATTCTCAACTGTAATAGGCCTTTTTACTTTTGCTATTATAACTTTTTATATGTTAGTTGAGAGACACCATTTTAAGATTTTTTTGGATAATTTTATTGGAAGAAAAGCGGAGCGTAAGGTATCTGTGATAATAGTAGCAATTGAGAGAAAGCTAGGTGCTTGGGTGCTGGGGCAGTTAGCTTTGGCAGTTATTGTTGGGGTAATAACCTACATAGGCTTAACTCTTTTGGGAGTGGAGTTTGCATTATCACTATCCATTATTGCGGGTATTCTGGAAATAGTTCCAATTATTGGTCCAATTATTTCAGCTATACCAGCGGTTTTGGTAGCTTTAACAATATCACCGGTGATGGCTTTGTTAGTTGTGGGGCTGTTTTTTGTGGTGCAGCAACTAGAAAATAACATATTTGTACCGTTTGTTATGCGTCGCGCTGTGGGTATTCCACCAATAGTGACGATTCTTGCTTTAACAATAGGTGGTAAGTTAGCGGGTGTTGTAGGAATTATATTATCTGTTCCCTTAGTTGTTGCCATACAGGTGATTTTTCAAAAGCTTGTTGTAGAAAACGAAAAATAAAACAGATTTGGTAATTATGTTATTATTCTTTTATGTCTCTAACTAAAAAAGACTTACAGGATATTGAGTGAGATTCAAAACCTTAGGGATGATATGCAAGTGATAAAATTAGAACAACCCCTGGCAAATTAACTGCGGGGAGGAAAAGTGAGAGGAGGCTTGTAAGCCAGATTCTGTTTGTTATATTAAATGGGTATTTATTTTTAATAATTGAAGTCAATAATTACCGTTGATGGCTATTCGGTTGATGATGCTTTTTCTAAAGCATTTAGAAATCTCTATGAAGAAAATCATGCTACCACGGATCCTGATTTAATTAAGGAATCCCCCCTAGTCTTATCGATAGATAACAATAAGGAGGACTCGTTGATTATTAAAGTAATAAATCAGAAGTTCTGTTTAAAGGATGATTTAGGTAGTTTAATTAGTGATTCTAAATCCACTATTGATAAAGTACTAAATCATTATAACAATGAATTATTCAAATCGGGAAAAGTTGCTTGGCTAGTTGACTATATGAACACTAATCCGCACTCAAGAAGAATTATTATGAATATTTGGCAGGATCAAACCGATAGTAAGCCTGATAAAGATAGTCCTTGTGTTGTTTATTTCTGGTATAGAATTATCAGCGGTAGTCTACATTTGCACACGCATATGAGAGCAAATGATGCATTTAGAAAGTTTATGCTTAATTTGGAAATTTTTGTCTCGCTACAAAAATATATTGCTGAACTAACTAATAATAAATTGGGAAAATATGTTCACTTTGTCGACTCATTTCATTTCTATAAATTCAATGAAATTGCTATTAAGAAATATTACGAAACAAAAATTTTCCAGAAATGATTAGGAAGCTTGCAGTTTAAAATTAATTTCTGGGTAATTTATTAGAAGTTTTCTTTCTACTTCTTCCTCCTCGGGATTAAATACACCAGTTCTGTAGTAGTCTCCTTTTTCACGTCGATATAAAAACTGCGCTTGTTTTATAACTATAGACCTTTTTAAAACATCCGGGTTAATGCAGCCACAGCCTTGCTTTATCATATGAGGGAGTAGCTCCTCCATAGAAAATCCAATACAAGCAAAATTAACAGAAGGGTTCCCTATTCTTGCTAAGTACCGAACCACCTTATCTACAGTTCTTCCTGTTACCACATTGTCATCTAGAACTAAAACACGCTGGCTCTTGAGCGACTGAATATTACTCAAGGGTGTTTCTAGTTGAGCAGAATCTCCCAGTTCTCCAGCAAGCATTGATGAAAAGGTTGCATTAATTAGTGAAAATGGAATATGTTTTGATCCTTTTAATTCCATGAATGCGTTAAGGGCGAAAGGTAATTCTATACCACCGTATTCAATTCCCAAGACTCTATCCCATTGACTATTTTGTTTGTAACGGTAAATAAGCTTACTGCTAAGCAATGCAATATCCATCGGATGATTTGCTTCCCTATACATTTTCAATAGTGAATTATTGATTATAGTTTGCTTGTTGCTATTTGCTCTAATTTTTGAAACTAAATAAGAAAAAGTAGTGTCTATTAGACCAAAGGTACCAGTATCTGCTGTTGGAGGAGATTCATATAAAAGAAGATTGTAAAAATCAAACACTGACGAGTAGCAAGATTGAACAAGTGCATGATAGGTCTCTTGTGGTATAGGTTCTCCTTCGGGAAGATATCTAGAGGACTGGTGGACCGCATGAAGTAGTTCAAGCACATGGTGTTTCTTATTGTCTAAAACCGCAAGTAAGGTGGCTCTATTCTGATAAGTTAAATCCTTTGGATCAGGCTTCTGAGCAATTATATTAACGACTTCTTGTGCTGTTTGCACTTCAGTACATACTAGACCCGCAAGCGTTTCTATATTTTCACTTGTTCTTGTTATATAAAAACCCAGACCTCTTAGGTGCTCATTGTCACCTTCAGTTATCCTTCTTAAATAACTGCTTTCATATTTCTCTGTAAAATATCCATTTAGCGATGTGTCTATTTGAGAGAAATCAAAAGTTGTCATTCTTACTGAACCAGTATGGTCAAACTGTTTTTCCACACTTATTACTCTTTTATAAGTCTCCGTATCAAAATCCTGATCTTGCTCAGCAAGAGTTGCAACCACATGTAATTTGTCCATATAATAATTAGGTTGCTGACGAAGATCTTCTTCAGAAATGATAATTCGCATGCCAGATATATCTCCTATTTCAAAATTGCTTGGTATCTCGCTATGGTATTCTTCTCTATAACTCATAAGTTTTTATGCTGTACTTACTGACTCAATACCTGGTCTTAGTACTGACAATTTAGAAGGAATAATTTTGTCTACGATTTTAATACCAAGTTCTTCTTCCAGAGTAATGCGACCTTCGTTATCAAGTGATGCTCTATGAACTCTATACTTTAAATTTTCATATTTTGGGTTAATTCCAATTTCACCTTTTGGTAGCAGAGCATTATATGGAAATAGGATTTTTTTCTCTGTCCAGTAAGACCATAATTTACTTGCACGAATTTGTTCATAATTTATGTGATATCCTTGATTATCAGTTCGCTGTCTTATGTCTCTATGAATTATGTGTCCGACCAAATTAGGATTGAGTCTCAAATATTCTTCTAAATGAGCATCTGGTTTTGGAAGGGCCCCTGAGCCAAGTACTCTGCGCCTAATGTACTGCGCAATTCTCCATTTCATGAAGTCATAAAAATGATCTTGTGAGAAGCTCTCAATAATTTTTCCTTGATTAGATGCATCTTGCAAGTAAGCAGCCACTTCTGTTAGTTTTGGCTTGAACCTTTCAAGTCTAAATTTTGTGTACAACTGTGGTGATAAATCAAAAACTAATTTGAAGTAGTTGTAGGTATTTAACTCTCCTTGTTCTGCCAGGCGTTTAGATTGCGGATCATCCTGAAACAAAGAGACATATTCAAGAATTGTCTCAAAGAAGCAATGGCCTAGAATATGTAGTGATTGTAGAGCTTCATTAAAGAAATTTTCAAACTGCTCTATTCCTACCGATTCTAGATCATACTCTCTGCATAATGCCAAAAAACTCATGTGCTCCATTTACCTGTTGAACCACTTGCTGTTCAATGCTGATAAGTGTTGAATCCGAATAAACACCCTGTTCTACTTGCTCTTCAAAAACTTCTGAATACATCTGTCCAAATCTCAAATAATCAATCCAGTTCTCCTCCATATTAGCTTCAATACAGCATTCAGGATTCAGAGATATAGCTACTATTTCTGGTCTGCTATTTCTCGGGTTATTAGGAATTTGATCCTCTAAAATAAATCTTGTTAAGTTGTGTATCCTCCCATCTAAGCGTAAGGGAGTAGTATATACACTTGCTCCTAAACAACCCCCAGTAGACTGTAATTCAGATCCATTACTTAAAATAGAATTTAGCGAAGGAGTTACGTGTATCAAGGTTAAACCATCACCTTTCTTAATCTGATCAAATAGCCGGTTGTCTTTGTATAAGTGGCCATTAGGGGTTTCATTTACTAAGTAATACTGCCATGCGAGTTCCACTGGATCCACTGAATTACTTATTGGATCACTTTCAAATAAGCTAATAAGTGGATTGGTATCGGGATTAAGTGCTTCACCATATAGATTTCTATTAATTGGGGCAACGGGATGGTTTGTTACTGCGGCTACCGATAAAGTGTGCCCATATTTCAAGCTACTTAATCTTTGTAAAATATGTTTTGTTCTATACCATAGTACTTGATTCTCTTGCTCCTGAAGACTTGCTACTTCTAATTCAAGCATAGTTTTCTATAAGTAATCCTACTTCTAATGCAGCTTTTTGTATTGCGTCTGAATTATCATAACCAGACATTGCATATAATTCACTTTGTAATGTGACATATTTTGCTAAATCTAGCAATTTGTGAACAGATTCTAGACGTATAAATTGTTGTTTGGGCCACCATCTCATTGTTGGGAGTCTGTATCGATCAAGTAAATCTGCATGTTTAACAATATCTAATGATCTTCCATACGACTCTTTGACATCACCAGGAATATCGTCATAATTATATTCATGATATGTACAAATAGCTACAATTTCCTTCACATCGCTATCTGACAAAGATACACCCCTATTGCTAAACGCCTGCACATTGTTAAAAAACCAGAGACCCGATCTTAGTCCATGTTCTGGATCGTCTCGATCATTAATTCTTTCTAAATCATGAATTCCTGCAGAAATACAGGCAACTTGAGTCTCTTGTTCATCATAACCTTCCAATTGTGCCAATACTGCTGCATATAGGGTGGCGCGTAATAAGTGTCTAATTCCGTGAATACTTTCAAAATGAGCAGGATTACTAAACCAAGATTGCTCAGGCAAGAAGTTGTTAATATAGCTCCAGGAGATAGGATGGTAATGATCAGTGCAATCCTCAACCTTGAACAACTGTAGCTGTCCTTCTTCAATTAAAAACAATACTGTGTCCAGATCCATAGCTTGAAAAGAGAGCTGTCTAAGATCCAGCTTGTATAATGGATCTAAAGGATTACGACTTGATTCGGTCAATGTCATCTGTATGTTAGAATAACCTAAATAGGTTTTAGTTTAACATAAACACTATAGGATAGCTATGTGTATGTAGTATGATAAAAGCAGTTATATTTGATTTAGACGATACTCTAGTAGATACAACCACCGTTTCACAAAGAGTCGTAGAAGATGTTTACACTAAGAATATCAATATGTTTGGTGGTAAAAAAATTGACGACGTGTGTGCTATTGCATCAGAAGTATTCAGCAATCTTATCAATAATACCGAAATCCCCTCTCCATCTGCTGCTATTCTAGTTTGGTTTGGAATTTTTAATAAGCTTGATAAAAAACCAAGTATAAAAGATATAGTTAGTTTAAGAAAGCAAATGATAGATAGTTTTTCTCGAAATGTAAAAGCTGTTTTTAGTGTAGATAAAGTTTTTGCATATTTACGTAAGAATAATATTAAGATTGGAGTGTTAACTAATGGCACTTTTATGGAACAAGCAGAAAAACTAATACAAACTAATCTTGATATAGATATTGATTATCTAGTTGGGACTGACATGACAGTTGTAGAAAAACCTAATGCCAAAGCTTTTAATTACATTCTTAATCTTATAAATGCTAATCCACAGGAGGTTGTTATGGTAGGAGATAGCTTAGAAAGTGATATTATAGGAGCAATGAATGTGGGAATGACTGGTGTGTTGTTTAGATCTGGTTGGAGACATTACTCGGAAGAAGAAGAGAGAAAAGCAGATTTTGTAATTAGTGAACTATCTGAGCTTATTGATTTATTGGCAAGATCTTTTGTGAGAGGAGGCTTGTAAGCCAGATTCTGTTTTAGATAGCAATTTATCTTGTGCCCGTTTTCTAACCTTGGCCGGATGTCCTTAAAACGGTTAAGTCAACGGTTGCAGCGGGTGGGATTGCCCGTTTCACCCCTTCGACATGCTCAGAGTTTATTCTGAATTTAGCCAAAGATTCGTCACTGTTGCTCTCAGGTCTAGTTAATTCTAGACTTGTTCTATCATCCTTTCGGAATCAAGACACCAGCTGTTGCCAGTCGGAGCTTACACTCCATCCCCTCATCCGGAGCTGTCTGGACTTTCCTCCATGAACCACGTTGGGTACACAGTAGCTATCCATCCTCCTCTCAGCTTATATTTTACCACGCTAAGCGTGGTTTTTTTACCACGCTAAGCGTGGTTTTAGCAGAAAGCACACCAGACTGCTAATAATCTTGCTTATTTTTAATTTATGTATTATCTTAACGTTGTAGTGTATATGCAGTTAAGAAATATAATTATTGGTTTTGTGTATCGGAGTTTTATAAAACCGGTGTTTTTTAAACTAGATCCGGAGGATGTTCACGATCAGCTGATAAAGGTTGGTCAGCTATTGGGGAAATTCTCTTTAACAAGATCCATTACCAATCTTCTATTTAGCTATAGTAATCCAAAATTATCGCAAATCATACTGGGCATTTATTTTTCTAATCCTGTTGGCTTAGCCGCTGGTTTTGATAAGGATGCCCAGCTTACTCAGATCTTGCCTTCAGTGGGGTTTGGATTTGCGGAAGTTGGTTCAATTACAGGTGAGTCTTGTGACGGTAATCCAAAGCCAAGGCTCTGGAGATTGCCTAATTCTAAGGCGCTTGTAGTTTATTACGGATTAAAGAATAAGGGGTGCCAAATTTTATCTGCAAAGCTTAAAAATATGCGGTTTAAGATTCCAATCGGAATTAGTGTAGCTAAGACTAATAACAAAAAAACTGTTTCTACGAAGGCAGGTGTAAAAGATTATGCAAAAGCGCTTAGTGTGTTTGTGAATATTGGAAGTTATATAACAGTTAATATTAGCTGTCCAAATGTGTATGGAGGGGAACCTTTTACAGATGCTAAAAGACTTAGGCTATTATTAGCCGAACTGGATAAGATTAAAGTAAATAAACCAGTGTTTGTGAAGTTGTCTCCAGATCTTGCTAAAAAAGAAATAGATGAATTATTAAAAGTAGTAGCTAATCACCGAGTAAATGGATTGGTTATATCTAATTTGACGAAAGTTAGAAACAATCCCAATATAAAAGATGCTAATATCCCAGATAAAGGAGGAATGAGTGGAAAGGTTGTGAAGGATTTATCCGACGAGCTAATTAAGTATGTATACAATAAGACCAAGGGTAAGTTGGTGATTATTGGTTGTGGTGGGGTGTTTACAGCAGAGGATGCCTATAAGAAAATAAAAGCGGGTGCATCGCTCATTCAGTTAATAACGGGTATGATTTACCAAGGCCCTCAGGTAATCAGTGAAATTAATCAAGGGTTGGTGGAGTTGTTAGAAAAGGATGGATACGACTCAATTTCAGAGGCAATTGGTGAAAATAGTAATTATCCCGAGGTGTCAACCTAACCCACTCCAGGAGTGGGTTATAATATTGTCCAAGCAGTTGGAAAAAACGTTGACGATACGCACTAAAACTGTTAAACTTATGGGATTATTGTGAGCCCAATATATTAATGCAAGATTCATACACAAATAAAAGTCTTTTTGAAATAAGCTCTGAATTATTTAAGTCTTCCAAAAAAGTTGTTATTTCAGGTCAGGGCTTGCAGATTAATGATGTAGTTGCTGTTGCCAGATCGGGAAAAAAAGTATCTTTAACTGATGACCAAGAAGTTATATCCAGAATAACTACTTGTTATGAGCACATGATGAGCGATGTTAAGCAAGGTGTACCAGTGTACGGATGCAATACTGGGTATGGAGGGCAAGCAGGTAGAGTGCTAACTAATGGATCTTCGGAAGCCCGTGTAAATATTGCTAAGAAGATATCTGAAGGAATTGTTCATGTTGATGTATCAGTGGGTCCAAAATTCTCTGCGGATGTAGTACGTGGAGCAATGCTTATTCGGATTAACATGTTAATGAATGGTGTTAGTGGGGTTAAATTGGCAGATTTAAAACTATACGGAGATGCGCTGAATAAACATCTTACGCCGGTAGTTAATCAATACGGAGGAATAGGTGCTTCTGGTGATCTAGCACATAATGCACGAGTATTGAGTGTGTTGAGACAGCTACCTGGAGCTATGGTTATGGATAAATCTGGGAAAGAGAGATTAGCGAAAGAAGCTTTATCTAAAGCAGGCATTAAGAGCTTGCGATTAGATCCTAAAGTAGGATTAGGATTGGTTAATGGTGATAATTTTTCAACTGCATTAGCAGCTCTTCTCGCCGTTGATACGCTTAGTGCACTGTTACTTTCAATTGTTACTGGAGCAATGATGGTAGAAGTTCTTGAAGGATCAGATAGATCTTTTCATCCTTTATTGAGTGATGTGCGTCCCCATGCTGGGCAAAAAGAAGTTGCTGGTTTGTATAGATATCTACTTAATGGGAGTGGACTTGCATACCAGGAAATGAAGGAGCATAAAAAACGACCTAGAGGTAGAAAAGTTCAGGATGGATATAGTCTCAGAGGAGCAGCACAATATCAAGGGGTTAATGTCGAGAAGATAAAACAGATCTTGGATGTAATAACGGTCAATGCGAATTCAGTATCTGATAACCCTCTCTGGGTTGCACCCGAGTACGCTGTAGAAGGTGAGGATCCCTGGCACTGGGTAAGTGGTGGCAATTTCTTAGCAATGCATATGGTTGATGCGATGGATAGTTTACGCAAAATTATGACTCAAATAACGAAACTTAACGATAGACATTTAGCTAGGTTAATTGATCCTAGTGAAAATAATGGTTTACCACCAAATCTTTCTGATAAAAAAGCCATTACGGGGTGTGCGTTTAAAGGTGTGCAGATCCAGTCGGGTATGTTTGATATCTATTCAACTTTATTGTCATTTCCAGTTAGCACGATGTTTGGTGTACATGAAGAGAGAAATCAGGACATTACTGCGCATTCTTTAACATCTGGAATATTAGGCCTTGAGAATTTGAAAATAGCAAGATATTCATTAGCACAAAATTTAATAGCAGTAGCGCAAGCAGTTGATTTACGTGGAGGTCCAAAGTTATTATCTCCAAGAACAAGACCAGTATATAATTTTATCAGGGAGAATGTAAAATACTTGGATATAGAAAGGTCTCTAGGCGGTGAGATTGAGCAGATTTATTCACTTATTGAGTCTAATTCCTTTAATTCGGTAGTGATAGATAATGTTTTTTCAGAATTATCGTAGATGATTTCGAAAGGAAAAAATAGCACACTGTTCACCAAATGGATTAATGACAGAAGTTTTTATGCTGATACCAATTTACAGAGTGCGTCAAATCTTCAAGTACAATCCAAAAAGCATACCCTGAAACTTTTTCATGAAGCTGCGATAAGAGTTCCAGCTTATAAGAATTTTTTAAAGAAAAACAAGATCAATCCTCAATTGGTTAAGACTATAAGTAACTACCAACAGGTTCCACAAACTGATAAAGATAATTATGTTCAGAAGTATGATGTGGAAACTAGGTGTTGGGATGGTAATTTGGATCAAATGCATATTATATCTACTAGTTCAGGTACTACAGGCGTGCCTATTTTTTGGCCACGTAATTTATCTTCTGAGATAGAAGGTGCTTATTTGCATGAGTTAATTTTTAATACCTTACTAAATGTAGGCCAAAAAAGAACGTTACTAATTAATGGGTTTGCTATGGGAAATTGGATAGCTGGAACATTTACTTCTGCTGTTGTGAATTTAGTTTCATGGAAAGGTTACCCACTAACATTAATGTCTCCAGGATATTCAACGGACGCAGTAATTGAAGTGTTAACAAATGTGGCTGATGCTTTCGAACAAATAATTTTAACTGGTCATACGCAGTTTTTAAAAGATGTTATAGATGAATGCATAAATAGGGGCATACAGCTTAATAAGTTGTCATTGAGACTTTTAGGAACTGGTCAAGCAATAACAGAAAGATGGCGCGAGCATATTATTGAAAAAGTAGGATCAGATAATATTTACCATACATTTATAAATCTATATGGATCTGCAGATGCGGCCCTAATGGGTTTTGAGTCTCCAAGCTCAATTTATTATAGAAAAATAATTACTGATAACCAACAATTAACAAGTGAGATATTTAAGTCAAACCGTATACCATCCATATATAATTTTGATCCAAGATTGATTTTTTTCCAACAAGAGAATAATGAATTAGTTATTACTAAGAATTATGGTTGCCCTCTTATTCGCTATAACATTAAAGATGAAGGTGGAGTAATTAGTGCAAAAGATTTATCTAATTTTTTTCCTAGTGGAAACCAGAAGCAGCTATGTACATCTAAATGGCAGTTACCTTATGTATATTTATATGGTAGGGATAAATTTATGGTTAAGATTTATGGTGCAAATGTCTATACAGAGCATGTTCAATACGCACTAGACCATAAGCATCTTAAAGATTATATTACTGGTAGATTTAAGCTTGAAATAATAGACGATGAAAATAATAATCCCGTTTTGTACTGTAGGGTTGAGTTATTAAAAGGTAATTTAGGAGCTAAAAATATGGTTTTAAAAATAAAGGACATATTTGTTGAAGAACTTAGTAAAAGAAACAGTGAATATAGATATGTATTGAACGAATTAGGTGATAAGGTTAAGCCAGTTATTGTTCTTCATGAACACGAAGATAAAGAATATTTTTCGAGACATAAATTCATTAAAACAGCCTAAATTATGTCTAAGTCAAAAAAAGATTTATTTAACAAGCTTCTTAAGGAGTTATATAAGGTTAGAAATCCACATCTGGATTTTAAACAAGATATATTTCAAAACTTAAAAAATCAAGTTTCAAGTCAGGTAAAAAAAGAAACCATATTAAAAGGAAGGAAAGATACATTTTTGCCGAAAAAAGCTTTTCTAGATTTAACTACCTCACGTAATAAAAATCTAATATTTCCAGACGAGCAAGATGTTTTAAGAAAAACAGTGGTTGCTTTCTTTGGTTTGAGCGTTGGTAGTCATGCAGCAATTACGTGGGCTATGCAGGCAAGACCCGATGCTATAAAGATTGCTGATTACGATAGGATTGATGCTACTAATCTTAATAGAATTCAGGCTCTGTGGAATGATTTAGGTGTTAGAAAAGTAGATTATGTTGAAGATAGGATAATTGGTATGAATCCATATACAAAAATCTACAAACATATGGAACGTGATGCATCAAAAATTGAACCCTTTATAAGGGATAATACAGGTGCTGACTTAATTGTAGATGAAGTTGATAATCTACATGCAAAAATAATTCTTCGTAGAATTGCTAGAGATAGGAAGATACCTATTATCACCGTGGCTGATGTTGGTGATAATGTAATTATGAATATTGAGAGGTACGATCTTGATGTGAATACTGTGCCATTTTTAGGCAGACTTTCCCAAGAAGATATTTATACTATACTACAAACAAACGATGAGGTTATTTTGAGAAAAATGATTATCAAACTTGTTGGTTTAAAAGGAAATTCAGAGAGGATGAGTAAGTCATTATTTGCAATAAATGGTTCAATATCTACTTGGCCACAATTAGGAGCAACAGCTACTATTGCAGGAGGACTAATTACGACTACCATAAAAAAAATAATTCTTGGGGAGAAAGTTATTAGTGGTCGATATTACTTATCTTTAGATGATCTGTTGGTTTCGGATTATAAGTTGGAAAAGAATATAAAAAAGAGAAATACATTAATTAAGCAGCTAGAATTAGTTTTGCAGAAAAATGATGAGGAAAAATAATATTACAAATCCATATTTACCATGGGAGGTAGATCTTAAGAATTTTCCAATTGGTGGAAAATTTATGGATAAAGCTGAATTTTTGATACGATATGCAATCCTTGCTCCAAATAGTCACAATACGCAACCTTGGAGATTTGAAATAACAAAAGAATCTATTCAACTGTTGCCAGATTTAGAAAGATCGTTATATTACTCTGATAGAGAAAATAGAGAACTTTATATAAGCTTAGGATGTGCTTTAGGTAATCTATTAGTTGCGGCAGACTATTTTGGCTTTCATGTAAGAATTGAATATTTGCCAGAGTCTAGATTAAATGGAGTAGCGGTTGAGTTATTTCTTACTAAACGGACGACAAAATCTTTATATAGCGATATGTTCTCTGTAATTACCAAGAGATCAACGGATAGAGGTGTATATGAGGATAAGCAGTTAAATGTGCAAACTATAGATAAACTAAGGTCAAGATTCAAAGATAGTGGTGTTTCGCTAGGAATTGTAACTAGCAAGAGAGATATAGAGAAAGCTGCAGATCTAGTATATAAAGCAATTATGTTTGCATTTAGAGATACAATATTCAAGGAAGAATTATCAACCTGGGTTAGGCCTAATAATACAAAAAAATTCGATGGAATGCCTTTATCTGGATTTGGAGTTCCAGGAATTATTTCGTTATTTGCTCCATATCTAATAAAGCTAACTAATCCATCTATTCAAGCTAATATGGAGCGAAGGATGGTATTAAACTCTACGGGGTTGTTAGTTATTAGCTCTGCTATGGATGATAAAGTTGGTTGGCTTAAGACAGGAAAGTTGTATTCGTTTTTAACATTAGCTTTTTTAATTGAAGGAATAGGAACTGCTCCTTTTAGTGGAATGATTGAATATAAAAAGGTTCGCACTAAGTTAATGAAGATGTTGGGCATAGAAATGAGTCCTACTTTCTTTGCTAGAATGGGCTATTCAAATAACTCACCTCACCATAGTCCTCGTAGGGATGTTGCTCAACTGCTATCTAAGATGTAATAATGGTTCTATGCTGCTTGATCTGCTCATAGTCGTAATTGCGTTTGTTGGAAACTCGGCAATAGGATTAGTAACCTATTATAAGAATCCCAGAAGTACAACGAGTAGGATGTTTTTTCTTTTTGCAGTTTCAATAAGTTTTTATCTTTTATTTAACTACTTTGCTCTTCATCAATCATCCGATGCAGAAACTTTTTTCTGGATAAAACAGGTGATGACAATTGCACTTGTTATTAACCTATTTTTCTTTTTATTAGCTACTACTTTTCCGTATGCAAGATTCCCTATACAGAAAGTATATGTAATATTGCTGATAACAATGACTGTGGTCTTGTTGCCACTTGTTCAGATGAATCTGGTGTTTAGTGGGGTAGAAAAGAATACAACGCAACCGATTCCTGGGATAGGTATGTTGTTATTTGTTGCTCACACTGTTTTTTTTATTGGTGGAGCTATATTTGTGCTGATTAGAAAATATCTCAAGTTATCTGGGAGACAAAAAATTCAGCTTAAATTATTTTTACTTGGTGCGATATTAATGTTTATGTCAATACTCATTAGTAATATGTTATTTGTTATACTTTTTAATAATACACAGTTTGTTGGACTACTACCGCTTTATACTTTATTTTTTGTAAGTTTTGTGGGTTATGCAATAGTCAAGCACAGGTTCTTAGATATTCGACTAATAGTTGCTAGATCTGTGGCATACTCCTTATTAATAACTATTCTAGGCGGTTTATATGCGTTAGGTTTGTTTGTAGTTGGTAATTTTATTACCAGGGAACCTTCTTCAAGTGTAAATTTAATTACTTCGACCTTATTAGCACTTGTTATGGCGTTTACGTTTCAGCCACTACGTCGTCGATTGGAGCGAGCAACGGATAAATTATTTTATAGAGATAGGTATGATGTAAATCATTTACTTGGAAAGCTTGGGAGGCTTATGGCGTCAACGTATGACCTGACAGGTCTATCACAGGGGGTGTTGGATCAGATGGAATCTAATCTGAAAGCTACCAATGCAACTATAGTGCTTGTAAAGGGTTCGAGAGTAGATTGGTCGTTAACAGTTGGTAGTAATAAGTCAAAATTAGTTGCTAATGATATAAAAAAGCTTATTGCAGCTGGACCGAATAAAGGCTCAAATGTATTAGTCTTTGACGAACTAGATGAAGGAGGGGTTAAGGAGATTATGCGGAAGAATGAGTTTAGTGTGGTGGTCCCATTAATTGCAGAAAGGGTGGTAATTGGCGCTTTAATATTAGGAGACAAAGCCTCTGGTGATGTATATACCAGTGAAGATATTAATGTGTTGGAGATAATAGGTCCCCAGATCTCAGTAGCTATAGATAATGCCAGAGCTTATGAAGAAATAAAGCAGTTTAATATAAAGTTAAAAAAGGAGATAGAAGAAGCTACTTCCAACCTACGGGGTGCGAATAAGAGACTTAGGGATCTTGATAAGATTAAAGATGAATTTATCTCCATAACAAGTCATGAGCTCCGAACCCCAATGACGGCTGTCAAGAGTTATTTATGGATGGTTCTCAATAAGAGCGGAAAAAATCTAGGTAAAAAAGGAACTGATCATTTAAATAGAGCATATGTTTCTACTCAGAGAACAATAAATTTGGTTAACGATATGCTCGATGTATCTAGAATCGAAGGAAATCGATTTGAAATTAATAAAGAAAAAATAGATATTGTTGAGCTAGCTAATGAGAGCATGCATGAGCTAATTGGTAGAGCGCATGAGCGGAAAGTTAGGCTAACGGTTCAAAAGAAAAAAATGCCGTTTGTGTTTGTTGACCATGACAAGATTTATCAGGTTATGGATAATCTTATTAGTAATGCGTTAAAGTTTACACCTAAGGGTGGATCAATTACCGTTGGTTTTATTAAACGGGGTAAGTTTATTGTAGTTGATGTGCGAGATACAGGCACAGGGATAAGTAAGTCTGACCAAAAACGTCTATTTAAGAAATTTGGCAGAGTAGAAAGCTCGTATACTGCCATGGCGGAAGTTGGAGGAACTGGTCTGGGATTATATGTTTCTAAGCAGATTATTGAAATGCATGGAGGAAAGATATGGATAGAGTCGGAAGCGGGTAAAGGCTCTACCTTTTTGTTTACAGTCCCGGTTGCCAAAGTATAGCATACAACCTCGGGGGTTACAAATGGCTTATTAACGGGCTAAAATAACTGGTTTAGAATTTCTGAATCTACTCTAACCCTCGGGGTTAGACCTTCATAAGCAGGTGAACTTACGAATGTGGGTTGAACCTATTATGCTACATTCTCGCTGTGTTTTAATTGCTCAGTTCAAACTCTGATACATGAAGCCAAGTTTTTGGATCTAGGTTATCAGCATTAACAATACATAATCTATCTGCCTTAAAGTTAGTGGTGTTTAATGTAATCTCATCAGCAATCTTGCTTTTTTCTGATGATGAAATATCTCCATGATGATAAGTGGTGCTTATTGAGATATCTGTAAACGCAATATGAATTGACTTATATGTTGAAACAACTGCTTTAACTTTTTGAATTATATCTTCCTTATCACCCGTTACCACATCTAAGACAGTAATATGTGGTTCAAATGATGGGCTATCTAGTTTCTTACTATATTTATCGATTATTTCTTGATATTCAGCTTGAATATTCTTTGGAGGTAGTAACCAAAATCCAAACGTATTCATGATTTACTAATTATACACAATCGTAATTTACAGGGTCAAACCCTGTTAATAGTCCTTATTTACGCTCTAAATAAATTAGAAAGATAGGTTTTTATTGAGTATGGTGTGTATTTGTTTCCGAATGATTCTAATATCCGGTAGTTTTCCAGTGCCTTCATATCCACGTGGGATAGCCTGCGAACGTGGGTTTGAACCTAATTATTTCTAGTCTAGTTGCCAAAGGATAGGAGATGTGGTATTTTTAGGTTGCAATGGTGGATAAAAAACATAGAATTCTCGTTGTTGAGGACGATCAGTTTATCCGTGATCTGTATGTTGAGTTGTTAACAGATGAGGGATATAAGGTTGATTGGGGTCAGAATGGTATAGAGGGGTATAAAAAAATGAGCAAAGGGGGATATGACTTGGTGCTTTTGGATATCATCATGCCTGAGATGGATGGAATGCAGGTGATGATAAAGTTATCTGAAAATACTCCCAAACAACCCAATAAGCATATAATATTTATGACAAATCTAGGTGAAGACAAGACATTAAGTGAAGGGAAAAAACTAGGTGTTGAAAGTCATCTAATTAAGTCAGATCTTACCCCAGATCAGTTTTTAGAAAAGATAGCTTTAGTACTTAAATAACATGTCCGATCAAAACTCTAAACTTGCAGAATTATTACACGACTTTAAAAGTCCTTTGTCTAGTTCAAATATGGCTCTGCAATTTATCGTCGATGGTAGATCAGGACAAATTGATAAGCAAGTAAGGACAATATTACAAGAAGTAGTAAGTAGACAAAAAGGTCTCCTGGAAAAAATAGTTGAGTTTGAGAAAAACCATGACTAAAATTCTATTAGTAGAGGATGATCCATTATTGGTTAATATTTACACCACTTTTTTTCATAGTAAAGGTTTAGAATTAGCTGTAGCTACTGATGGCTCTACTGCATTGGATAAAGTTAAAGAATACAAGCCCGATATTATCTTGCTGGATTTGATGATGCCTAGGTTAGGAGGATTAGGAGTACTTGAGGCATTAAATAAAGCTGGAAATAAAGCTCCAGTGATAATATATAGCAACCTGGACTCTGAAGATAAACAAAAAGAGGCCATGGATAAGGGTGCCACTGATTTTATCTCTAAATCACATAGCGATCCACAAGATGTGCTAGATGCAGTTAATAAGCATTTGCCAAGCTCAACTTAATTTTTCTCGCAATTTTCATCCTGTTTTGATAAGATAGTTTTACTATGCGTCTGCCCGATAAGCTAATTAAGGAGATTGTTGAAGAGTCGAAATATGTCGACCAAGATAAGCTTGCTGCTGCGGCTTTATCTTCCTCTGAACTAGGCATGCCCCTTTCAGAGACCCTGGTATTTAAAGGATTACTTTCTGACGAGATACTTGGTAAGTTGGTGGCTGAGCATTTTAAGGTTCCTTACTACTCATTGCAAAAAAAAAGAGTCTCAGAAGAGATGCTCGCTTTGCTCCCAGAGACTACAGCTCGTAACTTCCGTGTAATCCCACTTGAGTTAATTAAAAATAGACTAAAGCTAGGAATGGAAGATCCTCGTAATCTTGAAGCTATTGAGTTTGTTAAGCGGAAAACCGGTTACTCTATCGAACCAACCTTGGTAACTTCGGACGAGCTAAATGTAGCGTTAGGCTCATATAAAAAGAATATTAATGAGGAATTTAGCGAAATAATTAAAAAAAATGCAGATAAGACTAGTCGCGCCAAATTAGAAGACGTAGAGAAAGCAGCTATTGATGTACCTGTCGTGAAAGTCCTAGATACTTTGTTAGAGTACGCAACGGCTGAGGGTGCTTCTGACATACACATAGAACATGGAGAGGATGAGTCTATTGTGCGTTTTCGTGTTGATGGGTTTTTAAAAGACGTTATAACTTTAAACACAGATCTTCATCCGCCTGTTGTAGCTCGGATTAAGATATTATCAGGATTAAAAATTGATGAACATCGTGTTCCTCAAGATGGCAGGTTTAAGTTTAAATCTGATGATGAAATTATTTCACTTAGAGTTTCTATTCTGCCAAGTTTTTATGGTGAGAACATTGTTATGCGTATTCTTAGGGAGTCAGCTAGACCTCTTTCCTTAGAAGAATTAGGATTAACAGGTTCCAGTCTTGTTCTTCTAAAACAAAATATTCAGCGTTCACACGGTTTAATATTGGTTACAGGGCCAACTGGATCAGGTAAAACCACAACACTTTACAGTGTCTTAAATATGCTAAATACTATTAAAGTTAAAATCTGCACGGTTGAGGATCCAGTTGAGTATGCAATTAAAAGAGTAAGTCAGGTACACGTTAATCCGAAGACGGGATTGACATTTGCTTCGGGATTACGCGCGCTACTGCGTCATGATCCGAACATAATTATGGTTGGAGAGATCCGCGATAGAGAAACTGTTGATATGGCAATTCATTCAGCATTAACGGGTCACTTGGTTTTGTCTTCTCTTCATACAAATTCAGCAGCTGGAGCAATTCCTCGATTAATAGACATGGGCGCAGAGCCTTTTTTAGTTGCATCTACGCTGAACTTAGTCATTGCTCAACGATTAGTGCGGGGTATTTGTCCTTCGTGTGTGGAAAAAACCAAAGTTTCAGTGGAGATGTTGAAGTTTATCGAAAAGCTGGCGGGTGAGGATATTTCTAAGCAGGAATTTTACAAGGGTAAGGGTTGCTTGGAGTGTGGTGGTACCGGATATAAAGGGCGAGTGGGAATATATGAAGCGTTAGAGCTTGATGCTGATTTGCGTATTTTGATACGGGTCAAAGTCTCTGCTAAGGAAATTGAGAATAAGGCAAAGACAAAAGGAATGACCTCGTTATTTATGAGTGGACTAGATCAGGTGGCTGCTGGAGTAACAACAATTGAAGAAGTTTTGCGAGTTATGCGTGAGTAAAAAAGATGCCTACTTATGACTATCGTGCCTTATCAGAAGATGGGACAATTAATACAGCAAGCGTAACTGCAAAGAGCGAAGAAGAAGTTGGATTAGCACTTTCTCAGAAAGGTTTAACCCCAATTTATATCAAGTTAAGAAAGCAAAATAAGAAGTTTGATTTTGTGCGTAGTGTTTCCTTACTGGATAAATCGAGTTTTACCAGATATATGAGCTTAATGTTGGCTTCTGGCTTATCTATGTCTCAAGGCATTGATTCATTAGCAGAAGATACAAAAAATCCGACCATGCGTAAAATCTTAAACGATCTTGCCTATGGCTTAAAATCAGGCAAGAAAGTATCTGAAATATTAGGACGTTATCCTAATGTTTTTGATGAAGCTTTTATAGCTATGATCAAGGCCGGAGAGGCAAGTGGAACGCTAGAGGAAGCATTTTCGTATTTATCAGATAAATTGCGCTCTGAATATGAACTGCAGCGCAATATTAAAGGAGCAATGGTGTATCCAATTGTGATATTTATTGCTTTGATTCTGATGGGATTTGTTTTAGTTGTGTTTGTGCTTCCACGTATTGGTGGAGTATTTAAGACTATGGATATAGATCTACCTTTGCCTACTTTAATTATGTTAAATGCAGGTGAGTTTACGCAAGAACATTTATTTATAATACTTCCCAGTACAATTGTTGGTTTGGTTTTGGCCTGGTTTCTTGTGCCCAGAAACAAGTTGAAAACAGTGGTAAATGGATTACTCGCCAATATGCCAATAACTGGATCGATTATTCGCCGCATTGACTATGCGCGATTAACAAGAACATTAGGTGTTCTATTAAAAAGTGGAGTATCAATTACCGAAGCGATCAGCATCGCAGTGAGCACAGTTTCTCAACCTAAGCTAAAAGCAATGGCTCCTATGTTTCGCAAAAGATTATTAAAAGGTGTGGAACTTTCTAGAATTCTCAAAGAGACAAAAATATTCCCTTCCTTTATTACGCAGATGTTAACAGTTGGTGAAAAGAGTGGAAATCTTGAAGATGTATTGGCGGAAGTTGGTGCTTATTATGCCGAGGAGGCAGAATCAGATTTAAAAAATATTTCCCAAGTCATAGAACCAATTTTAGTGTTGGTGGTTGGAATATTAGTTGGATTGTTAGTGATTTCAATTATTGCACCAATATATAAATTAATTGGCGACCTTCAGATATAGTGATAAATATGAGCAACAAGCACCCATTCCAGGAATGTGAAGCACATTCCTGGAATGGGTTTACTATTATTGAGGCCGTTGTGGGGATGGCAATTTTTTTGATTGTAACTGGCAGTTTATTTGGAATCACCCAGCTAGTTTTTGAAAGCATCGGACAGACTCGTGTTCGACATACGGCGAGGCTACTTGCAAATGAAAAGATAGAGGAAGCCAGAAACCTTAGTTACGAGGATCTAGGAACAGTTGGAGGTATCCCAGCTGGACCAATTGCGCCAATTGAGCAAGTTTCCTTAGGGGGAATTATATTTGAAGTGACAACAACAATTGCGTACGTAGACGATCCATTTGATGGGGAAGCGCCGGCTGATTTGGTAAATACGGATTATAAGCGAGTCCGCGTTAAACTTGAGTGGGCAGGGGCATTTGCATCGGGCCGTAGGCCAGTAGTTTTAGTAACTGATATTGTTCCAAAAGAGATCGAGACAAATGATGGAGGTGGAACGCTCTCTCTGTTAGTCTTTAATTCAGAAGGAAACCCCTTAAATGGTGCAGACGTGAATATTGTTAATTCAACAGTTAATCCTCAAGTGGACTTAACGATAACTTCTGATTCGTTTGGTCGCGTTATCTTACCTGGTGCACCTAGCGCAATTGAAAGTTATGAAATTATAGTAACTAAAGCTGGATACTCGTCTGATCGTACCTATGGCGCAGAGGAAGTTACTAATTCCTCTAAATCTCATATAACTGTGTTGGAAGGGCAAGTTTCTGAAGCTAGCTTCGCAATCGATAAAGTATCTACATTGACAGTTAAGACCTATGGATCTCGTTTAGCTGGTTTTCCTACATTAACAAATGTGGAGCTTAGAGTCAGAGGAGAAAAAATAATTGGAAATGATGAGACGGAATCTCCTATATATAAATTTGATGAGTTAGTTTCGACAAATGCAGGTGGTACTTATACTTTCTCTAATATGGAATTTGATAGTTATATGTTTGAAGTAGTTGATGTTTCTTATGATTTGGCAGGAAGTAATCCTGCGCTTCCCATCGGATTGAATGCTGACGAACAACTGAGTATAGATCTCAGCTTAGCGCCTGATAGCCCGGGCGACGGTAGTTTATTGGTATTAGTAGCAGATAGCGGAGATGTTCCACTTTCAAGTTCAACTGCTAGACTTATTAATGGTTTATTGTCTTATGATGAAACGATCGAATCAGGTGATGAGGGTGATCCAGATTTTGGTCATGCTTTCTTTAATTCTCTAAACGCAGCTGCCTATGAGTTAACTATTTCTTTAACAGGATATGAAGATGCAACCTCTTCAATCCAGATAAATGAAGATGTATTTACAACCATCATTCTTAATCAAAAGTAGAGCCCTTAATAAAGGATTTGGATTACTTGAAGTAATAATTGCTGGCTTTATAAGCACAGTTGTCTTAATTGCGCTTGCTGGAGTGCAACGATTTGTTGCTGAATCCTATAGCTTTTCGTTTGCTGAAATTCAAGCAGTAGAAGAAGCGCGTGGTGGAATAGATGTTATGGTTAAGGAAATTCGTGAAGCACAGCCAGCTGAAGATGGAGGCTATACAATAGAGTTGGCTGACGACCAGGAATTTATATTTTATGCGGATGTAGATAACGATGATCGTGTTGAGAGGGTGAGGTATTATCTTGATAACACAAGTTTGATGAAGGGAACGATTAACCCTACTGATGATATACCAGTTTTGTATCTAGTAGAAGATGAAGCAACCCGGGTTGTAGCAGAGTATATCCAGAGTGGGAGTGCGCCAATTTTTTACTATTACAATGGAGACTGGCCGCTTAAAGGTGCTGGAAACCCACTAGATACACAATTTAGATTAATAGATACTAAGTATATGCGGGTGTTTTTGATTGTAAATGTGAATCCAGGTAGAGCTCCGCAGAATGCTGAGCTTAGTTCGGGGGTACAGTTGAGAAACTTAAAAACAAATTTATGAAAGTTGGATCTGTTACAATTCTTGTATTATTAGTCGCTACTTTATCTGTGATTATTTTAGGTAGTTTAGTGGCAGTAACGGCAGTGCATGTAAAGGGTTGGGTGCGCCAGGAGAATAGACAGATGGCTACTAATATAGCAGAGGCTGGAGCAAACTATTATCGCTGGCATTTAGCGCATGCTCCAGAAGACTTTCAGGATGGTACTGGAGAACCTGGTCCATATATACATGATTATTTTGATCCACAGGGAGATCAAATCGGCCAGTTTGAGCTGGATGTGATACCACCAGGGGAAGGGTCAAGTGTCGTTACAATTGTCTCGACTGGTTGGACTTTGGAGGAGCCTAATGCTAAACGGACTATCGAAGCTGCCTATGGTCAGCCGTCATACGCAAGGTTTTCTTTTTTGCATAATGCTAATGTATGGTTCGGGCAAGGCCTTACGACTTACGGTGATGTTCACTCTAATGGTGGAATTCGTATGGATGGTATTAATGAGTCAGTTGTATCAAGTGCTAAGGAGACCTATACCTGTGGATTTGAGACAGGCTGTAGCCCATCTGATACAAAGAACGGTGTATGGGGAGATGGTCCTAATAATACACTGTGGGAATACCCCACAACTTCTATAGATTTTGATAGTGTGGTGGTAGATTTTGCCCATATGCGCCTATCTGCCCAAGAGAGTGGCATATACCTGGCTGCGTCCTCTTATTTTGGTTATCATTTACGCTTTAATGATACTGGAACGGTTAGTGTTTATGAGGTTAATCGTACAAGATCAAGACAGGGATGGGATCCAGAGGGAGGATGTCAGACATTAAATCAGGTTATTCGTACAGAGAACTTAATAGGAACATATAGCCTAAGTGATAATAAGATTATTTTTGTTGAAGACACAGTCTGGATTGATGGAGTTGTGGAAGGTAAAACCACAGTTGTGGCTGCATCTTTTCCGATAGATACTTCCTCTGAAGTGATCTGGATATTGGACAATTTAATATATAAGGAAAAAGATGGGTCAGATTCATTAGGATTAGTTGCCCAACAAGATATATATTACGCATTGGATATTCCAAGTACTTTCCAGATTGATGCAGCTTTAATGGCGCAGAAAGGCAGAATTATTCGTCACTTCTATAGCTATTGGTGGGTGTGTAGTTATTATTCAAACGCAATACGTGATAAGTTAGAGATTTATGGTTCGGTTATTTCCAATCAGAAGTCGTACTGGAATTATGGTAATCCAATTTGGTCAGGTTTTGTTGATAGGGATATTACATATGACAGTCATCTTCGTTATGGTCCACCTCCTTATTTTCCTACATCCTCAGAGTACGAGTTTATTAAATGGGACGAGGAGTAAGAAGTATAAAAGGCTGGACCTTTTATGGGATTGCAAATAAGCTCTCTAATATTAATCAGACTTTTTTCTACATAGAGTATGGGATATGGATATCCCTAGGTGTCAACTCAATCCACTCCAGGAGTGGGTTGTATATATAGTAGTTATTTCTGTGTCAAACGCTGGACGTTTGACACATTTAGAATTTATAGGGTTTCATTTTCTATGTGGCAATAGAGCCTTTATTTGAGCCTAGAGATGGATATGAATCTCTTATAGAGGGACTATAGTCTCTAATTGTGGCAACTCTAACTCTTATCATATCAACTATGATATTTTTTATTGGACGAAAGCGAATGACTATTTAATGCTCAGCTCCCAGTTCATTAATATCTTGTGATTTTGCGGGCTATTGGTATATGATGTAAATATGTCAGGATATACCTGTGATCGTTGTGTTGGTTTAGCAGTTGGAGATACTGTGCTTAGGTCTGTTGTTATCGACTTAAATAAAAGACAAATTTCTGCTTTGGTAGAGCAGCCAATAGATGGACATATCTTAAACGGAGGCAAAATTATTAACCCAGATTTATTTAAAAAAACACTCCGCGAGTTGATTGGTAAAAGTAAAAAGAAAGCTTCCTGTGTTTCTATTTCATTACCTGAGAAGTATGCTTTAACCAGAGAGCTTTCTTTTCCTAATATATCAGATGCAGAAATTGAAGAAGCGGTAAAGTGGCAAGCAAAAAATATTTTCCCGCTACCGCTTGATGAAATGTATCTGGATTGGAAAGTGCTCCCTGGTGAACAAGATGAAAAAGAGATATTTGTAGTTGCATTACCTAAGCGTCTCGTAGATGATCTTGTGAGCATTGTTACTAGTATAGGTTTGCGCCCAGTTAATATTCAAACATCTGCAACATGTCTAGGGAGACTATTGCCCTCTAAGGGGAACAAGCTACAAGCCTTGGTTAACTTGAGCGATGGGGGAATTACTTCAACTTTGGTTAAAGGGAGAGTAACTAAGCTAACCGCAACCGATGAATATGCAGAAGGTAAAGATGTATCCATATGCGCTTTAGATACGATTCAAAGACTATTGAATTTTTATAATGCGAAAAATCTTGATGAATTTAAGCTTGAGCATATATGGTTGACTGGAGTAAAAGCAGATGACGAAATTAAGGCGAGTCTTAAAAAAGAGCTTAATACTAAAGTAGATTACCTGGAAGGGCCAATAAAGCTGGCAGATAAGCATAAAATGCTAGCATTTTCAGAAGCTATTTCGATTGGATTGTCTCCTATTAAACCTCCAGCATCAGATCAGACAATCAATCTTATTCCTAAACTAGTAGAAAAGTATTATGAAAGTTCTGAGAATGTTGAGCGAATTAAGCACTGGGAAAGATCTGTGGTTGGTATATTATCTACGGGTCTATTGCTTGCAATTAGTAGTTATTTATTTTTATTTTTCCAAGCACGTTCTCTGGTTGCCAATACACCTCCGGAGCTTTTGGCTACAAATCAGCTTGGAGAGATCATCGTGCAAGAAGGTGCTGATTCTACCGAGGTTCAATTGCGTAAAATTAATATGGAAGTGGATAAATTATTAATTCTCTCTAAATTAAAAACTTCCCCACAACAGTTCTTAAAAGTTTTTCCTGAGCTGTCGGTTAATGGGATAACTATTAATTCCTGGCGCTATATTATTGATGAAAAATTGATTTTGATTGATGGAGTAGCTACATCGCGTGATCAGTTGTTAAAGTACCAACAGAAAATTGAAGAAAATGACATGTTTGGAGTTGCAATAATTCCATTAGAGAATTTGGAAAGAAAAAACAATTTTTTATTCAGTATTAAAGTGAAATTAAGTGAATAATAGTACAACAAATTTGACAGCGAATAATGTGCTGAGGGTGAAAGCAGTCCTTAAACGAGGTGTGTACATAAGTCTATTTTTGGTGTTGGGAACTGTGTTATCTATTGCGCTATTGCTGAGACAGGCGAAAGATGTGCAGAGTGCTAAAACTGTACATGATCAAACAAAAGCGCTATTGAATAAAAAAGAAATAGCCACGGGGTTGCTGGAAAAATACCAAGGAGAAGATCAAAAGATACTAGAGCTGTATCCTGATGAACGCTCTATTATTAAATTTGTTGATGTAGTTGAAAATTTAGGGAGCTTGTATGGAAGTAGCCCAGAATTTAACTTTGGGACTCAATCAACATTAAAAGATAGAAGTGGTTATCCTTATTTACCGTTTACCATTAGCTTTACAGGAGAAATAGATAGTCTATTAGGTTTTCTGGAAAGTTATGAAAATATGCCATATTTAACAGCTATAACCAGTATTGAGGCTAAAAGCTTAAGTGGCATTGAAGGGTCAGGAACGTATATAATTAGAGGGAATGTTTATGTTTCTGAAAATTTTTAACAAAGAAAAGTTTAATCTATACCACTTGCTAAGTGCTGGAAGTGTTGTTTTTGCGGTGTTGTTTTTGGTCGTTGTGGGTGTTGTGGTATATCGTGGTATATCTGAAGCATTTACTAAGAGCGAAAAGGCCTCAGCTAGTGTGTCAACGTTAGATATTAAAGACGAAGATTTGCTTGAGGCAGTTGGCTTAGCTGAACTGTGGAAACAACAGCAAAAACAACAATTAGTGATGCCTGCTGTATCGGAGGTGAAAAAGTCTGATCTTGCAATTGAGGTTCTAAATGGTACTACCGAGACTGGTTTAGCCTCAGCCATAGCAGATAGGCTAAGACTGTCTGGATTTACTAACAGTCACCAGGTTGCTAGTTCTCCGGAAGCAGATCTTAAGGTTACACAGCTCCGACGTAAATTGTCGGTTAGATTATATGAAGATCAGGTAATAGAGGTTTTCGGGTTAACTACAGAAGATGTAAATATAGTGGACTTGCCTGAAGAGATAGAATCTGATATGGTAGTTATTATCGGACAGGATTTGTCCAATCTATAGGAGAGGAGGTGAAGATAATAATATGAAGAGAAATAAAGGTTTTACACTTATCGAGTTGTTAGTAGTCATGGGTATCATTGCGATACTGGCGGCTATTGCACTTGTGGCTGTTAATCCAGGAAGACAGTTTGCGGCTGCCCGAGATACTCAGCGGAGAAATGACGTTTACCAGATGGTTAATGCTGTGTATCAGTATTCGGTCGAAAATAATGGCACATTCCCAACTGATATTACGGCAACACCAACAAATATTGGTGATGGAACAGGTTCAACTATTAATTTAAGTGACGATTTAGTCCCAGACTATATACCTGAGATTCCAAGTGACCCATCAACTGGCACGCCAACAGACACTCAGTATGTAATTTTCCTGAACGGTAACAGAGTTACTGCTTCAGCTACTGGCGAATTAGCCACGACGATTACTGTAACGAGATAATTCTCTGTTTCTGGTGGGGTTAAAGAGCAGAGAATTATTTGTTTAATAAGCTGACCCACCCTATATAGTATTATATAGGGTGGTTTTTGTGTGTGACAATTAAGACCTGTTGGTTATGATAAACTAAAAACATAGAACTATGAAAAAAACTGCAGTTCAAAATATTTATGGTGACTTCGTTGGAGTTATTCTCTCGACTAATCCTTTTGGTAAGTCAGTTATCGAATTTAATAATCTTCCAGATAGTTTAGCTGGTTTAAAAAAAGTAATTTTAGTTTCTTCACCTACGCTTTCGATTTGCGAACGATTACAAGATACCGATAACTCCATTGTAGATAAAAAGGTTTCTACCTTGATAGATGATCTAAGTTTGGATATTAGGAAGCTGGCAATATATATATCTTTAGTTGAAGTTGATAGCGATAAACATAAAGAGACGCTGGTGGTTATTGTTCAGAAAGATAAATTGGATAGCGTGTTAGCTAAATTTGATTCTCGCAGCTGTAAAATTTCTGGACTGTTACCCGAGCAGTTAGCTATATATAGAATTGTAGAAGCAGGGATCACCCCCGAAGAAACTCAATTAATTCTACATATAGGAGAAAAATTTACTCAGATTTACTTACTGGATAAATATGGTCCCGTAAAAACTTATCCCTTAGCTATAGCAAATGAAGAACTTATTCCTACAGTGCAGAAGTTTATTAAAGAACAGGAATATTGCAGACAAGGAGTGTATTTTGGTAAACGTAGTTTGAGTTTTGATCAAAAACTATTCGAAGAACAGACGAAAATTAGGCTTAACGATGGAGTTAAATCGCTGGAGCGTCTTTCTCACAGTCAGAAGCAGGATATTTCTAATATTCAAGATATGCATGAACGAGTTGCCATTCTTGCAGCGGTGCTAGTGTCAAAAGATAGTGAGTTATTAGACATAAATCATAAACCGCAAAAAAGTATTAAAATTCGTTTAGCTCGCGTGAGCCCGCCCTGGAAGGGAATTTTCTTAGGATTAGTAGTTGCTGGTCTAACAGTTGTGCTTATTATGAGAGGAGTATCTTTTTTGCAACAAAAACCAAATAATACTATACCTATAGACAGCTCTACTAGTACTTTGCCTACGTCTCGACCGGAGCCAACAGCAGTTATTATGAAAGCTCAAGATATTAAGGTACGTGTCTTAAATGGATCAGGCATCCCAGGGGAAGCTGGCAGGTATAAAAATATACTTGAAGAGGCAAAATTTGAGGTGATTGAAGTAGGCAATGCCTCTTTTTTTGATTACGATACGACCGAAATTCGTTATAAGGAAGGCAACAATACAGAGCTTGATTTAGTTTTAGAAAATCTGGAAGATGTATTAACTAGTGAGGATTTTCTGGATGCAGATGACAAAGCAGACATAGAGATTATAGTGGGGAGCAATTAAATGTGCCTACAAGTACCTCGTAAAGTGCTATCTGTAGATGGAGACTCTGTGGTTGTTGAAGGAGATAGGAAGTTGGTATTCAAGGGTAATATATCTATCAAGCCAGGAGATTTTGTACTTCCGTATGGGAATATGGTTGTGTCCATTATAGATTATAAGGTAGCTATTAAAATGCGAAAAGCACTTATTTAAGTATAGTGTATAATTCTAAAAATGAGTAAAGTCCAGAACGGTATTGCCTTGGCGCTTTTAACAGCTGTTATTTCAGGATTTGCTAACTTTGTTGCCAAAATAGGTGTAACTGTTTCAGATCCATTTATTCATACGTCTTTAAGAGTAGGTATCGTTGCTTTGGTGTTAACCGCTATAGTTGCAAAACGCTATGGATTGGGAGTCTTGGGGACCTACGGTAAAGGGGATAAAATAAAGTTACTATTTATTGGCTTGCTTGGCGGAAGTATTCCATTTATCCTTTTTTTTGTTGGTCTTACCCAAACATCGGCTCTTTCTGCGTCCTTAATTCATAAATCTCTCTATATTTGGGTAGCTTTTCTGGCTATTTTCTTTCTTAAAGAGAAGCTATCTTTCAAGCAGATGCTAGGTTATACAGTTGTCTTGTGGGGTAATCTTCTTCTATTTAAAGGCGGAGATTTTAAACTGGGTACAGGGGAGCTGATGATCTTAGGAGCAACTTTATTCTGGGCAGTTGAGAATGTAATAGCAAAATTAGTACTAAAACGTGTTCCAGCTCTCGTTGTAGCGTGGGTAAGGATGAGTATTGGTGCAGTTGTAATTTCTCTGACCACTCTTGTTTTGGGTAAAGGAAGTATGTTTATTGGGTTATCTCAACCCCAAATACTTACTGTGATAGTTGGAGCTACAACGCTGTTTCTTTATGTACTAACTTGGTATGCTGCGCTGTCTTTGGCACCCGCCACCTTGGTGAGTGCGCTTCTGGTTCCAGCTACATTAATTACAAGTATTTTGTCCGGAATATTTATTACACAAACAATAGCTTCCGATCAGCTTTTGTCTGGTGGATTTGTGGTCTTGGGGGTACTATTTATAATAGTTTTTTCAAGATATATTTCTTTGCCGAAGCTAAGGCTAAGCCATCTATTTCATAAAAGGCTGAGCCTTTAAACGTGTCGATGCTTGGACTTTCAACCTGTATTTGTTACAGTACTCCTCCTAATTCCTTGTCTTTTTGTGGTCCGGATTGGGAAAATATAAAGCACTATCAGAGAGCTAAAATAGTAGATGCCTCAGTTAAAAACCACCTAACACAATATCAGACACTTTTTAGTTATTTATCATATATAGCTGGTGAAAATAATATTTTTGATCAGTTTGATTTAGAGGTGGTAAAAGCATACTGGATAGGTAATAAGCTCTTACACAATCTAGATATCAACCGATTTTATTATCACCTTCGAGATACTCTTAATCTTAAAAAGAGGTTAAAGCGCTCTGAGCTCGAGCAGTTATTTGGTAAGCTTCCTCAAGGAGCTTTGCCTAACCACTCTTTCCATGTTTTAAATGTTCCCTGGCGGACGGGTCACTTACCAATAGAGCACACGTTGGATACACTGGATCAGTGTAGAATAAGCTGGGGTAAAGTAACAAAAGTAAAAAGATCTGAGCTTGAAGTTGTTTCCCCGAGACTGGAGTACGACTCTGTTTCACTAAAGCTTTCCGAACCAAAAAAACATATTGTTTCGTATAGTACGGATGAAATTAAGAAAGGTGATTTAGTGTCATTTCATTGGGGAGTACTGTGTGAAAAATTAACAGATATTGATGTTGGAAATTTAGTTTATTATACTAACATAGCTATAAAATTAGCTAATGAAGATATACGTACTAGGGAACACTTTAGTTAAGGAAGACGGGGCGGCTGTGGCCCTGATCCCAGAGCTTGAAAAGAGATTACCATCCTATGAGTTTATTCTGGTAGATCCCACCGAAAACTTTACTCCGGATTCAGAGTTACCCTTGGTTATTATAGATACAGTTTTAGGGATAGATAAGGTTAAGGTATATGATAACTTAGACGCGTTTGTTCAGAATAAGGCTGTGTCTGTGCATGACTATGATCTTTTCTTGCATCTACAGCTACTAAAAAAGCTTGGTAAGTTGCCAAAAAAGCTGATGATAATAGGTATCCCTAAATTAGGTTTGACTAAGGAGTTAATTGATCAAGTAGTAGATTTAGTGCTTAAATATGCTCTTTTCTAAACCCCGGGGGTTTAGAATCTGCCCGGGGGGAAATATCCCACGCTGTAGGCCTATTGGCATGTGCATGTTGGAAAAGTAACTTATAGCCATTTTAGTCTCAAAAAGTGGGAGGCGCAAGAGATGCAAGGATCGTAGGCACGTATCAGTTTTTCCGCTTCAAGAGCAATTTTATCTTTAGATAAATCCAGTTTCGTTTCAAGGTAGGTTTTTAAACTTTGTTCGATGAGTATCTGATTCAATCCCGTGGGAACTACAATTTTTGCGCTCTGGACTTTTCCATCTTCAGTTATCTCATATTGATGGAATAATAATCCTCGAGGAGCTTCTATTACACCAGTGCCTATTCCAGCCTTATTGTTTATTACAACTGGTTTTTCTTGAGTAATCTGAATATTGTTTAATAAATCAAGAGCGGTGTCTATGGAGTGTAATATTTCAATAGCTTGAGCAAGATTGTTGTGAAAAATGTTGTTGGAAGGAAATAATCCAAGCTCAGTTGAAGCGTCTTTTTTTGTCTTTGGGTGGAGGCTATCCTTGTTTAGATTAAGCCTGGCTAGTGCTCCAACCATTACTTTCTTTTCTCCAATTAAATAAGCTGAGGCTTGGCTGTAGGGAATAGTTACATGGGTCAGATGACTAAAAAGCTCATTGGGTGCAATTTTACCACCTTGACTAGTTATTATGTCTCCAGAGAGATAATTAAATTTAGGATCATTTAGTGCAACAAATACTACATCTTCTTCAACATTAGTTTTGTCTGCTGCGAATATTTTAATTAGTTTAAGTATTCTAGGGCGAATTTTTTCAAGATGGGCAACTATCTTATGAGTTTGATCCATGGGAAGTTTTATAAACCCTCCAAGTGTTGCATAGGGTGCATGCACGCTTCGTCCACCTGCCCAGATAGACAGTAGATTACCAGCCTCTTTAATATCGAATGTGTCGTGCAGTAGTTCGTGTTCCTCTTTGTTGTTCTCATCAAAATCTAAGATAGAATCCTTGCCTAGTAAATTTGGTAAGACAAAAACATAGAGATGCAGGGCGTGGTCACGAATAATAAGACCGTGATTTAGAAGCTCTCTTAGTTTATTGGTTTGTTTGGAAGGAGCTGTCTTTGTAGCATTTTCAATCGTCTTGATTGAACAGAGAAGATGCGCATTAGAACAGGTACCACAAATTCTTGCAACTTGCTGTGGGACAGCTTGCGCTAATTTGCCTTCAACTGCTTTAGTGTAGAAGCGTTTGTAGTCAGCTATCTTAAATTTAAGACTTTCAATCTTGCCACTTCTCACTTTAATATCCAACCCAGCTTGTCCTTCAATTTTGCTAATTTCTTCTATAGATAGATCGAAATTTCCTTGGTGCATAATGCTTAAAGGCTAGACCTTTCACTTCGTGCAAGGTCTAGCCTTATTTTACTAATAAGTTGGTCTATTGTCTGTAAGAATATTTTCTCATTCATAGGACACCCAGGAACCTTAAAATCCACTTTAATAACATCTTCTATTTTTAGTACTTTGTCATTATAGTTAAATCTGTCAAGTAAAAATTGGATTTCGGCATTTTGAGCATCTGTAAATTGATTGCGTTGGCTTGAGGGCATTCCCATAACGCCGCAGGCTCCAATAGCTACAATGTACTTACTCTTGCTTCTTATTTCTTTAACTCGAACAGCTTGTTTGTCTGACGAGACGGCTCCCTCAATGAAAGAAACATCGAAAGGACCATCTTCGTTTTGTTGCTTTAGAACCCGAACATGTTTAAAGTTTAGAACTTTATTCCAGGTCTCATAGTGTTTATTTAGTAGTTCGGTAAAAATAATCGTGGAGTCTTCACAACATGTAAAAGAAAACCATCCTATGTCTAGTTTATTCATCTTAGATAATAGTATAGAGATATCTCTAATCCTATCGCAAGGAAACATAAAATAGCTGTTTTTCTAAGGTCTGATGTTACATGTTTAGGGGATACTGGTATAATTTGCTTAGTAACAGTTTTTTTAACAGAATGCGAAGAGATAGAGAGCGATGAAGTTGCTGAAACTGTGCCCTTTTTTAGTTCACGATGAAGTTCAGCAATAATTTTTTCTTTTCTTGTTTTTCTGCTCATGTTATCTATTTATCATATTGACTTGAGCTTGTAAAGAAGATAGAATATGAGCACATATGGTGTTCACACTCTTGCCTGGCGTATTAACTGCAATTTTGGGATTAATATTTGCCTGGTTGTTATTGCTCACATATGCAGTTTTTAAAAGTGTTTCGCATTATAATAATTTAACCAAAGGGTTAAGTAAGAATAAATTAGCAGAGATACTGGAGCATATATTGGCTGAGATCAAAAAAACCAAAGCTAATTTAAGTGATCTGGATAAAGATCATCACCAGTTAACAAAGAGGGCTAGATCTTTTGTGCAAAATGTGCGATTATTAAGGTATAACCCATTTAAAGAAGTGGGTGGTGACCAGAGCTTTATTATATCGTTCTTGGATGATGAAAGAAGTGGGGTTGTAGTATCTTCCTTGCATTCACGTCAAAATACAAGATGGTTCGCTAAAAGCGTTAAGAAAGGTAAAGGAGTAGACCATGAATTAAGTAAGGAAGAAGAGGAATTGGTTAATGGATAAGAAAAAATTATTAGTCATAGGCATAATTATATATCTGGCATCTACAGCTGTTGCTTTTGGAGTTTCGCGTATCTTTGCTCCTAAGATTGATGGAGATTTAGTATCTCCACAATCATTAATTACAGATTCAGAGGGAAATGTTCAGATTGATCCAGGCGAGCCAAAGACGGAAAGTTGTCCTTTGAACGGTATGTTATTTACTAAAACAGAACGTTCAATATGGGAAGGACGGCGTCCTTTGGCTGTGATGATCGAGAATCACACAGATGCTCGTCCACAGTCTGGATTAGGTTCCGCTGATATTGTGTACGAGGCAGTAGTAGAAGGTGGAATCACGCGCTTCATGGGAGTTTATTATTGCGGAGTAGCGGCAAACAATATTAATTTTTCACCTGTGCGTTCGGCTAGAACTTACTTTCTTGACTGGGTATCTGAATACGATGCATTATATGCGCATGTAGGTGGAGCGGGTAAATGTAATGATCCTACTGTAGATGAAAAAGCTAAGGCGCTTTGTCAGATTGATAGATATGGAATTAAAGATATGGATCAGTTCGGAATCTCATATCCAACATGTTTCCGTAATCCAGATAGACTTAGCAAGACCGTTGCGACCGAGCACACAATGGTTTGTTCAAGTAATGGGCTGTATTTTGTTGCAGAATCGAGAGATTGGACCAATGTTGACGAAGACGACGTGTCTTGGGATGAGGATTTTAGATCCTGGGAATTTTCTGATGGTGATAAGGCGCAAGACACACCCGATGCTACCAAAATTAGTTTTGGCTTCTGGGATGGATATAAAGACTTTAATGTTATCTGGGATTATGACAAAGCCGACAATAGTTACAAAAGAACCATGGGAGGGGAAGCTCACACAGATTTTGAGACAAAAAAACAGATCACGGCAAAAAATGTTGTTGTTCAGTTAACCAAAGAAACTGGTCCAGTAGACGAACATAAGCATCTTCTATATGAAACAATTGGCACAGGAGACGCATTTATCTTTAAGAATGGGGAGGCAATTGAAGGAACTTGGAGTAAAAATAAAAGAACTGCAAGAACATTGTTCTATGATGAAAATGGCAAAGAAATACAGTTTGTTCCAGGGCAGATCTGGATCGAAGTAGTACCCAAGGGTAAAAAAGTAGATTTCTAAATATGCCGCTAACAGACCTAATAATCTCTAAAGTTAGAGTAAAACTACTAACTATATTTTTTCTTGCCCCTGATGACATATTTTATGTTCGTCAGCTGGTGCGTAAAACTGATGAAGAAATAAATGCAGTTAGGCGCGAGCTTGCATATTTAGAGAAGAAAGGAATCCTTGGTAAGGAACCTAGAGGAAATAGGTTATATTATGCACTACGTAAAAATTACCATCTCTATTATGATCTTTTGGGGTTAATAAATAAAACAGCTGGGCTAGGTGGAGATATTCTAAAGAATCGCAAGAAACTTGGTTCGGTTAAGTTTGTAGTTCTATCTGGTAAGTACATTCGTAAGCTTACGCGTAAAAAGGCAGGTCTTGATCTTTTGGCAATAGGGAAGATTGATGCGGATTTACTGGCTGCAATAGTAGGTGTACATGAGAAGAGGGATAAAAAAGAAATAAATTTTAGCATTATGGATGAAAAAGAGTTTGCGTTTAGAAAAGAACGTAGGGATCCTTTTTTAAGTACTGTTTTTAGTGAAAGCAGAATGGTTATTATTGGTGATGAGGAGGAGCTGGTAGGTTGAGGGAGCCGAGATGAAGCAAAAAATTTTTAAAACAGGTAATAGTTTAACGGTTGTAATTCCAGCTGCCTTTGCCAAGATTATTGGTGCACGAGCTGGCGATGAAGTAGATGTTAAAATCGAGATCGAGAAGGCAGAGGTTAGGGTGCTATTTCCTAATCCTCGACAGTTACAAATAGGGAAGAAATAATATGCAAAAAAGAAGATTTTCAGTTTGGTTAATATTTATACTTACGTTGTTTTCGTTATTAGTTATATTGCCTGAGCAATTCTACGGATTGTCAGGTATTAATATAGCTTTTGGAAAAGTTAGAATACATAAAAGTTTCCGTACCTCCTTGGGTTTGGATCTGGCGGGGGGAAGTCATCTGGTTTTCGAGGCAAAACTCGAAGAAATAGATCAAGCGGATAGAGAGCGAGCATTGGAGGGTGCGCGTAATATTATTGAGAGAAGGGTGAATTATTTTGGTATATCCGAGGCACAGGTGCAGACTTCAAAATCTGGGGCAAGTTACAGAATTATTGTTGAGCTTCCAGGAGTGGAAGATGTAGGTAATGCGGTTGATCTGATAGGAAAAACAGCTCAGCTTAAGTTTCGTGAATCTCCAGAAAGTACACCTTCTGCCGACGAGGCATCTCAGACAGCAGAGCTGTCTTCGACATACGGGCCGTTTACTATTGATTCAGGAATTACTGGTAGAAATCTCAAAAGAGCAGAGGTCCAGTTTGATCAACAATCAGGTGAGCCAGTGGTAGGGCTTATGTTTGACAATGAAGGAGCAAAACTATTTGCAGAGGCAACAAAGCGAAATATTAATAGACAGCTAGCAATTTTTCTAGATGACCAGATTATGTCTGCACCCCGAGTTAATGAGGCTATAACTGGAGGGCAGGCTCAGATATCTGGTGGCTTTACAATAGACGCGGCTAAACAATTGACTACACAGCTTAATGCTGGAGCATTACCAGTTAGTATAGAGCTAATTTCCCAGCGTAATATTGGTCCAACTTTAGGACAAGTTGCAATAGATAAAAGTATTCTTGCTGGATCGGTTGGTCTATTGATGGTGGCTTTTTTTATGATTGGTTTTTATGGTCAGATGGGCGTTATTGCTGTGGTAGCATTAATCATTTATGGTTTAATATCTTTTATGGTGTTTAAAGTTATACCAGTTACATTAACATTGTCTGGAATTGCTGGATTTATGCTTTCCATAGGAATGGCAGTGGATGCAAATATTCTTATCTTCGAGAGAGTGCGAGAAGAAATAAGAGATGGTCTGCCCTGGCAGCAAGCTATGGAAATTGCCTTTGGTAGAGCTTGGGATTCAATCAGAGACGCAAATGTTGCAACGCTACTTACCACATTTATTCTCTTTAATCCATTAGACTGGCAGTTTTTACCTAGATTTGGATTAATACGGGGATTTGCGTTGACTCTTGCGATTGGGGTCATTATTGGGTTGTTTACTGGGGTATTTGTAACGCGAACCCTAATGAGAATGTTTTATAGGAGTAAAAAATGATTAACTGGCTACAGTACAAGCGAATATATTTTACGGCTTCAGGTATTCTTGCAGGAATAAGTATTCTGGCATTAGTTATTTGGGGTCTAAAACCAGGGATAGATTTTACAGGAGGAACCTTGATTGAGGTTAATAATAAGGAAATCTTGACTATTTTAAACAAAAATGACATCAATGTCCAAGCTGTACAAGATAGTGGTGAAAAAGTATTAATAAAAACAGATTTTATCGAGCAAAAGAAAATTGCTTTGATTAGAGAGGAAATAGCCTCAGTTGCAGGATCGATTAAAATTGATCGGTTTGAAACAGTAGGACCAACGCTTGGTAAGGAGTTATTAAATAAGACCCTTACAGCTGCAATTATCGCTGTGATAGGCATTCTTGCCTATCTGGCCTGGGCATTCAAGAACTTAAAGTATGGAATGGCTGCGATAGTAGCACTTCTGCATGACACCTTGATATTAGCTGGTGTATTTGCTGTCTTAGGTAAATTTATGCTTGTTGAGGTTGATGCATTATTTGTTACTGCGCTTTTAACGACGATGTCATTTTCTGTTCATGATACGGTAGTGGTGTTTAATAGAATTCGAGAGAACTCAGGAGATAAAAACTCCAAAGATATTACAAAAGTTGCCAATAGCGCCTTAACAGAGACAATGGTAAGGTCGATTAATAATTCTCTAACAATATTGTTTATGTTATTAGCAATGATTCTTCTGGGAGGTGAGACTATTCGCTGGTTTATGGTTGCACTTCTGATTGGAACTGTGCTTGGAACTTATTCATCGCCATTTGTAGCAGTCCCAGTCCTTAGTTTGCTGCTTAAAAAGAAATAAATGAATTTAGCTACATTTCAGAAACGTAATGTGAGAACCCACTCCTGGAGTGGGTTAGGTTGACACTTAAGGATTTGGAAAGGACTTTTCAAGTGTAAGATGTTTTATCTTGGCTAGTGCTCTTTGGTAATCAACCTGATTTAGGGTGAATTTGTTTAATTCATCAATTGAATTGTAGTAGGACATGAGGTTTGATGTGTTAACAAAACCTCTACTATTTGCACTGCAGTAGTCTTTATATGAGCACCACTCTAGGTTAGCTAGTTCGGACTGGTTTGTTAGAATGTACGATGTTAAGGGATTTAGGTGAATATATCTTGCTACATGGATAAATTGTTCGTCATTCTCTATTAAAACGGATTTAAATGGGGATTGAAGTAAGGCTCCATTACGTTGTGTTTTGATATTGATGTATCTGGCATAACTATTTTGGATTTGTCTGATAAATTTGCTTATGCCATCATCGGTTAGTTGCTTTAATAGTAAGTGATAGTGATTTGGCATAATGCAGAAAGAATATATATCTACAAGTTTATCGCTTTGTTGATATAGTTTATTGAGCGTTTGCTTCTTTGTTTCATCTTCGAGTCTTCTATAGTGAGAAAAGCGGTGTTTTGCATGGGTAAACGAGTAGTATTCTAATAAGTCTAAAAATATTTGATATTCTCTTATATTTCTAAATATAGTTTGTCCAGCTACACTACGATTAAAGATGTGGTAAATACCCTGCGTTATGAGAGGTATTTTACGTGAAGGCATAATATGACAATACTATAAATATTCCTTAGGTGTCAACTCAACCCACTCCTGGAGTGGGTGTTAGAGATTTGATTTGTTCCAGTAATTTTTCTCTTTCATTAGGGAGTTCGTCATTGTCTACTTTATCAAAGATTGCTTCGAGTATTTCTCCAACTTGACGGGAAGGTTTAATTTTAAGAGCCTCTATTATATCGTTACCGTCCACTTTAAGATCCTGAATGGAGAAAGGAGTTTTTTGAATTTCAATAAGGCGTTTTCTAAATAACTCGAATCTCCAGGAGCTTTCTTTGGCCCCGCTTCCTTTGCGATCAGCTACTCTAAGATCTAGCATAGCTTGAATATTTTCTAGTCCTACGTTTCTAATGAAGCGGCGTACTGCTTTATCTGTCAGAGTATCCTCCATACTAAATTGATGCCAGCGCACTAATCGAATAATCATACCTGTTTGTTTTTTAGATAATTTAAGACGCATAGATATATCTCTAGCCATACTTGCTCCAGCAACTTCATGATTATAAAAAGTGGTAATGCCAGATTTATCTTTGTTTACAGTTTTAGTCTTGCCAATATCGTGTAGAAGAACCGCAAGCCTTATGACTGGATCAGGATTTGAGCAATACCGAAGCGCTTCAACACAGTGGGTGCCTACGTCATGAATATGATGACGCTCGGGGCTTTTTTGATCAATTTTAAAGCTTTCTAGAAGCTCAGGGAGAATGTACTGTAGAAGACCAGTATGCTTAAGCAAGAGAATTCCATCGGCGGGATTAGCAGCTTTTAACAGACGTAGCAGTTCGTCTCGAACGCGTTCTTGTGCAATATTCTTAAGAAGTGAAACATCATTTTCAAGCGCATCTCTTGTTTTATCCTCAACCAAAAATTCAAGTTGAGTTGCGAGTCTGACTACCCGCAACATACGCAGTGCGTCTTCTTTAAACCGGGCATTTGGATCTCCAACTGCACGGATAAGCTTATTTTGTAGGTCAGATTGACCGTTAAAAGGATCAATGATCTCTTTGCCATTTGTGGCAATGGCGTTAATGGTAAAGTCACGACGATTGAGATCTTCCTCAAGAGATTTGCCCCATTCTACTTTTTCCGGGCGGCGATTGTCTTTGTATTCAGATTCTGTTCGGTAGGTTGTGATCTCAATAATTGAATTTTTCATAGGTATTCCAACCGTACCAAATTTATTGTCATAATAGCCATCAGGAAAAACTTTAAGAATTTCTTCTGGAGTGGCATCGGTCGTGAAATCCCAGTCAGTAGGTGACTTGCTTCTGAGTAAGTCACGGATACCACCTCCAACTGCATAACACTCAAAACCTGCTTGTTGCAGTTGGTTAATAATTTTTCTTGGTAAATCTGGTAGTTTAAGCTGCATAATAGATATAATTCCTATGATATAGTATACCTTATGCGCTGGAATGTTGAGACACGTAAATCTGAAAATATCCTTACTCACTTATTAAAATTACGAGGAGTAGAATCAGCGAGTGATTTTCTAAAACCTCACTCTCCTTATACTCTTACAGCAAAAGAAGTTGGAATAGATGAGGCTCAGCTGGCTAAAGCTCTAGTCAGAATTAAGAAGGCCATAAAAAATAAGGAGACAATTGTAGTATATGGTGATTTTGATATAGATGGTGTATCGGCAACTGCAATTGCGTGGGAGACCTTGCATGAACTAGGTGCGGTTGTGTGGCCCTATATTCCAGATCGGAAAAGTGAGGGATATGGTTTTTCTTCTGCAGGGATAAAGAGTGTTAAGGAAAAATATAATCCGACTCTTGTGATAACGGTAGATCATGGAATTACAGCTTCCAATTTTGTTATGCAATTAACGGACGCTGGAGTAGATGTTATTATCACAGACCATCATCAAGCGCCTAACAAATCTGAGGTAGTTAAGCTATGTAGTCATGCAATCGCGGTTGTGCATACAACTACGCTTGCCGGAGCAGGAGTTTCCTGGTTTGTTTCAAGACAGATAGATAATCTGAGGGACAATCCAGAGCGACTAGCGCTTGCTGCTCTTGGTACGATTGGAGACGTATTACCTCTTCAAGGTCCAAATCGTCAAATAGTTAGCCATGGTCTACCACTACTATCTCAATCTAGTCGAGTAGGAATTCGTTCTCTACTACAAGAGTCAGGTCTACTTGGAACTGATCTTGATCCGTATCACATAGGGTATATCCTAGGGCCCCGAATAAACGCAGCGGGTAGATTAGGTGACGCCTTAGATGCTCTAAGGCTTTTTTGTACAAAGGATGAACGAGCAGCAATCGCGATTGCTCAAAAGCTTGCAAGTCTAAATAGGAAGAGGCAGTTGCTGACAAATGAACAGATTGATATGAGCCTAGAACAACTTAAAGGGGTAAAAGGGATGCCACCTCTTTTGGTCATCGCTGACTCTTCATATGATGAAGGAATAATAGGGCTTATAGCTGGTAGTCTAAGTCGCCGCTTTTATCGTCCCACGATTGTTATTGCTCAAAATGAAAATGGCATTTCTAAAGCTTCGGCTAGATCTATTCCTGGTGTAGATATAATTAAACTTATTCGTCAAGTTGAGGACCAGTTAGTTAACGCTGGTGGGCACACAATGGCGGCGGGATTTTCGGTAGAGACGGGGAATATTTCTCAGGTAGCAGAAGAACTGATTCAAAAAGCTGTAGACCAGATTGATCCAGAGCTTTTGGAGAGAGTTTTGAATATTGATCTAGAATTAAATATGGAAGAGATAACGCGGGATCTATTGGATAAAATAGAGGAGCTAAAGCCATTTGGAACAAGCAATGAGAAGCCCATATTTAGTATGAACCAGATATATCTTGATGATGTTCGCAAAATTGGTAAAGAAGGTAATCACTTAAAAGTAAAAGTTAATGGGATAGATGCAATTGGGTTTAGTAAGGCATATATGCTTGAAAAAATAGATGTAAAAGAACCAGTAGATATTGCTTTTACTCTGGATCTAAATAAATGGAATGGAAATGAAAACCTCCAGCTGATGATTAAAGATATAAAACAAGGATAAACCTTAGGTGTTAACCTATATCACTCCTGGAGTGTGAATGAGCGCACATCTCGGAATATAACCGCTCAACTTAAAACAGGTCTTCCATTTCATGAAAAGCCTCGCTTTGTTTTGCTCATATAGATCGGATCTTTATATACTTATTTGTGGATTTGCCATATTCCATGAATCTGTCGATTGTGGATCTGGTTTTGCTAATTCAAACATCGAGTTTATTAAACTTGGTTTTTCGAGTGTTTGAGCAATTGAATCAACTAGTCTTACGCCACACGTAGGAGCGCGTCCTCTTTCCATTCCCTGTATAAATCCCCATATTCCAGCTGCCATAGGTGGATTTTTTTTGTTTAATCTTCTTAGAGTTACATCATGTCCAATACCTGTCTTTGCTTCTTTAAATTCTACAAAATGCCAAGGTTTAAGGGTAACATTAGGATCTGGTTTGTGTTCGTTCAATAACTCGCAAACTAGGTCTGCAGCAAAACCTACCGCATCTGCTCTTTTTTGATTTCTTTCACATAGTTCTAATAATGAGTTTTCATAAGTCACCTGATTCGGGTCAAGTACTGTAGTAATTTCTAATAGATTGGATATTATAAGAGGTTGTTCAATTTGGATTGGTGGTGTGGGCTCTGGAGGAGTTTCTGTTTTGACTTCTATATGTGATGCATTATGCTGAGTAGTTCCAAATAATAGCGTTGATCTTGTATAGCCGTATCTATTTAGTAGCCGTCCTTTTTCAGGGTATATGCCTAGCTGATGTAGGGCTTTAAGAACTGGTGTGAGTACTAGTCTTCCACAACGGATTCCGTCGTTGATAAACTCGGGTTTAACAAAACGCTTACCATAAGGATTAGGCATACGCCTTATGTGTTCTCTTTCTTGACCTGTTAATGGACCAATACTAATTTCTATTAGAGTCATAAAAAAATCCCCTTGCGGGGATGTTAATTAATTATTTATTAATTCTTACATCCCGCAAAAATCCTCGGTAAAGAGGATGTAGCGGACATCAAGAATAATATTACTTTGTTTCATATTGTCTATGTATTTTAGAATATATGTAATTTTTTGTCAATATCATTAAAACAGAGTATAATTAAGTTTGGGTAAACCATGAAACAAATGAAACGTACTTTGGCGATAGAGACAAATGATAAAGTTGGGGAGATGGTTATGCTTCAGGGTTGGGTTAATTCTAGGCGTGACCATGGGAGAGTGGTATTTTTGGATATACGTGATCGTTCTGGAGTTATCCAAACTGTTACAACCGACGCGAAACTTGTAGAAGGGGTTGGGTCAGAATACTGCGTAGAGCTGGTGGGCGCAGTTAAAGAAAGACCAGAAAATATGGTTAACCCACAGCTTGAAACAGGTAAAGTGGAGCTAGAGATTAAAGAGTTTAAAGTGCTCACGGAATCTTCTGAGTTACCATTACCTATAGATACAGATGGATCAGAGATTGATGAAAATGTGCGCATGAAGTATAGGTATCTAGACTTACGGCGCAAGCGCATGAATCATCATATTAAACTAAGATCCAAGACTTCTCAATTTATGAGGGAGTTTCTATTGGAGCGAGACTTTGTCGAGATCGAGACGCCCATTTTGACCAAAACAACTCCAGAGGGTGCTCGAGATTTTTTAGTCCCGTCACGATTACAGCAAGGAAGCTTTTATGCACTTCCTCAATCCCCTCAACAGTACAAGCAGCTTTTGATGGTAGCGGGATTTGAGAGATATTTTCAGCTGGCTCGCTGTTTTAGAGATGAAGATCCTCGTGCAGATCGAGCATATGGAGAATTTACACAGCTGGATATTGAGATGTCTTTTGTTACCCAAGAGGATATTCTTCAATTGGCTGAAGAGCTATTTACGAGTCTTTCTAAAGCTCTTTTTCCTGAAAAAAAAATTACCCAAACTCCCTGGCCACGAATATCTCATAAAGACTCGATAGAAAAATATGGTTCGGATAAACCAGATTTGAGAAAAGATAAAAACAACAAAGATGAATTAGCGTTTGTGTGGGTAATAGATTTTCCGCTGTTTGCAGAGCAAACAAAGGACGACTATTATCACGGAGTGGGAAAAAAGATCGCTCCCTCACATCACATGTTTACAGCCCCTCACCCAGATGATGTGCACTTATTAGATAAAAACCCTTTGATGGTTAGGGGATTGCAACATGATATGGTTCTCAATGGTTTTGAAGTTGGCGGAGGAAGCGTGAGAATTCATGACTCGAAGATTCAGACAAAAGTTTTTGAACTAATAGGTTTTAATAAGAAACAACAAGCACAGTTTGAGCATATGTTAACTGCATTTGCTTATGGGGTACCCCCGCACGGAGGCATAGCTCCTGGGTTTGATCGCTTTTTAATGGCGGGCCTGGGTGAACCTTCAATACGAGAAGTAATTGCTTTTCCTGCCACGGCGGGTGGACGTACAGCTGTTGTTGATGCTCCATCTTCCGCTTCTAGTGAGCAGCTCCAAGAACTGGGTGTAAAAATATAACCACGGATTAGTGTTATTATTGATGCATGGTTAAAAAACCAAAAAAGCATTGGCGAGAGCACTTACGTTTTGATCAGTATTTCCTAATTTTCACAGTTTCCTTGTTTTTTCTTGTGTATCCAGGGGAGAATAAATATACCCAAACCCCACTTGTTAATGCTGTAGGAGCAGTCGTTGATTCACTGCCTGAATTTGAACCATCTTTATTGCCACAGAAGAAAAGCTGGTTACCAGATCCTGAAGTTTCAGCACGTGCAGCCTATATATATGAGCCAGATGCAGGTCTAGTTCTCTATGATAAAAATGCTAATCAAAAGTTAGCGCCCGCATCTACGACTAAGTTGATCACTGCACTTGTTGCACTGGACTATTATCAACTTGATGACGTTATAGAAGTGAGAGGTTTGGCAACAGATGGGAAAACGATGGAGCTTTTTTATGGCGAAAGGATGTCTGTAGAAAATCTTTTGTATGGCGCTTTAGTTCACTCAGCTAATGATGCAGCGTTTGTTTTAGCAGACAATTATCCTGGTGGAGTTGATGCTTTTGTAATAAAAATGAATGAAAAGGGAAAAGAACTGGGCTTAGAAAATTCAAGTTTTGCTAATCCTATTGGTTACGATCATCCAGATCAGTATGTTACAGCCAGAGACTTGGCTATTTTAGGGCTGTATGTCCTTAACAATCCTACCCTGGCACATATGGTTGGAACAAAAGCAATTACGGTAGCTGATGCCAGTTATACCTATTTTCACGATCTAGCTACGGTAAATGAGTTGTTGGGAGAAATACCTGGAGTAGCGGGTGTTAAAACTGGATTTACAGCTGAGGCTGGAGAAAATCTGGTTACAACAGTGTCCCGTAATGGTCAAAAAGTGATGTTGGTAGTGCTGGGAAGTAAAGATCGTTTTGCAGACACAAGGGTATTGATTGATTGGGTGTTTAATGGGTTTGAGTGGTCGCCTATTCAATCCACATTGGATCAATAGCTGGTACATAAGCTTCAAACCCTCGGTCACCTGTGAAAACGTAGATAGGCTGCAAATATTCATGGAATTCTCCAGGGTCATAGAAGGCAAGATATGCGTCTCGTACAAAAACTTGCGCTTGGTTACCTGTTCCTATATTCACAACATAACCTTTGCCACTTACTAATTCTTCCCATGCTACGTGGCCAGGTTTTATTGGATATGTTTGTAGTGATCCAGGATCCACAGGGAATAGCTGATAGTGAAACTGAATAATTCGCTGATTTCTGTTATCTTTTCCAGAAAAAGTTACATAGACTGAAGATTGATTAGTATTAGGTGTTTTTATATCCATTGTGTCAATTGGTCCAGAAAAAAAATTTACTCTAGCTAAATTTGCCTCTAGCTTGTTTTGCACGAGACTATATTCATTATCTGCGTACTTGTAATATGCTATTTTTTGAATGCCACTTTCTAAAGAGGGAGTAAATTTACCTGTACTTTGTAAGAGCGTAATTGCTTCTTCTAAAATCTGGCTACTATCTGCAGATATTTTACTGGTCAAAACTGGTGAGTTATCTTCCTCCAAATTATATATAAGATCAAAGTTTCCTGTTGCAAGATTGTAAATTAAGCTGCGGGCAGGATATAGTGAATCATTAAAAACATGCTCAGTAGCTGTTTTAGTAGTTGGGGTAGAGTTAAAACCTTGAAGACGCGCAAACTGTTGGGCCTTGCTGGAAGCTAATAACCCAGGAGGATTCGATATAGTTTTATAGATACGTGCAACTGAGGAAGCCTCTGGTACACCACCTTGAATTGTTTGGAGAGTTAAGATTCCAGGTCTACTATTTTCTTGTGGAAAAACTAGTCCGGATAATTTGCCGAATCCGTTGGTTGTAATAATACCTGGTTCAGGTACCCGTGCTTTTAGATAGTCGCGGACTAATCCTATGGCTATAACAACTAAAATCACGAAGATCGTTAAAAATACGGCATAAATTACTATTTTTTTAGAGTAAGAAGCTGCTTGAGTCAGAGTGACCATATTATAAGTATACCTGTAACCATGGTACAATTCAATCATGACAAGGAGCGTTCGTACACGTATTGCGCCCTCTCCCACTGGTGAAGACTTACATGTAGGTAATGCATATACGGCACTACTAAATTTTGCCTATGCAAAACAACATAAGGGTCAATTTATTGTTCGTATTGAAGATACTGATCAGAAAAGAAAGGTCGAAGGATCTGAGGCAAGAATATTTAAATCTTTATCATGGCTGGGTTTGGATCCAGATGAGAGTATTATTCACGGCGGTAAAGTTGGTCCATATAAACAATCAAAAAGACTTGAGATTTATCAAAAGTATGCGAAACAGCTAGTTGAGCAAGGTGATGCTTATTATTGCGATTGCACGTCGGAGCGTCTAGATGAAATGCGAAAAGAACAACAAAAGTCTGGTAAGCCTCCTATTTATGACGGTAAGTGTCGTGATCTTGGAAAAAAATCCGGAAAAGTAGTCAGGCTTAAGATGCCAAATAAGGGAGAAACTAAGTTCCAAGATAAAATTCGGGGAGAGGTTGTTTTTAAAAATGAGCTAATTGATGATCAGATAATTTTAAAATCTGATGGGTTTCCTACTTATCATTTGGCAGTTGTGATTGATGATAACTTGATGGGTATTACGCATGTAATCAGAGGTGAAGAATGGCTATCTTCGACACCTAAACATGTTCAAATATACAAAGCTCTAGAATGGGATTTGCCAGAGTTTATACACACACCACTTCTTCGAAATCCAGATAAAAGTAAGCTGTCGAAGCGCCGAAATCCTGTTTGGGTGAGTTGGTATAAGGATCAAGGATTATTACCAGAGGCTATGCTAAATTATTTCGGAACATTGGGTTTTTCAATGTCTGATGGTCGAGATATATTTACGCTTTCGGAGTTTATTGCCGAGTTTGATTTTGCACGAATGAGTAAATCAGCTCCAATATTTGATGTGACAAAGCTCGAATGGATGAATGGAGAGTACATACGAAAATCTCAAATTCCAAAGCTCAAATCTCAAATAATGGATTATATTGGAGATAGCTACAGTGAGAAAATTGTTGAGAAATCACTGCCACTCACTCAAACTAGGATTAAGAAACTGTCTGAATATATGCCAATGTGCGAGTTTTTGTTTAAAAGACCTAGTAAATATGAGAAAGAAGTAGATGGGCAGATTATTTTGAAGGTTATTGATGAATTAAATAAGATAGATAACTGGAATCACGATATACTGCATAAGCAGTTGGAGAGCTTTGCAGAAAAACTTGAGTTATCTAAAAGTAAATTATTTATGCAGGTGCGAATTGGTGTGGCGGGACGAAAGGTTGGGCCACCACTATTTGAGTCTCTGGAAATACTTGGGAAAGAGGAAACGCTTGAACGCTTGCTTAGAAGGCTTCCATCCAGTGGCGATTGACTACAACTTTAAGCTCGATAAAAACCTTTTCATTTCTGGCTGTTTCCAATTCTTTTCTGGCTGTTAATCCTATCTGTTTAATTTTTTTACCCTCATTCCCAATAATCATTTTCTTGTACCTTTCCTCATTAGTAACAATATCTGCTCTAATGTATAAGGTTCCATTTTCTCTTTCTGTTATCTCACTTGCTGTTACAGTTAATGTATATGGTAGTTCTTGTCCGAGTGAGTGGAATGCTTTTTCACGAATAATCTCTTCAATATATAGTTTACTATTCACATTGAGCAAGGGAGTTGCCATTTGACTGGTGTCTACTAACTTGCTCTGGACTTCGGGTAAGTGTTTAAAAATTTCTTCAAGTAATAAGTTTAAGTTGTGTCCTTTTAGTGCGGAGATAAATAGAGTAGTATCAAACTCCTCTTCCATAAAGCGAAGTTCTTCGTAAAAACTAGGTTTCTTAATGTCCCACTTGTTAAAAACTAATATTTTGGGAACATCTAATTTTCTGACCATACCCAATGTTCTATTTTCTTCTACGTCGCGGTAGCGGGTATGATCAACTACATACACTGCCACATTTACTCCTTCCTTAAGGGCTTCTTCGGGTTTTAGTCCAACTTTTTTTGCCAATAGATCGGGGGATCTTTCAAATACACCAGGTGTATCTGTAAATATAATCTGTCCTCTCTTGTCCTCATACACTGCGTTTATTGCAAATCTTGTTGTCTGAGGTTTTCTTGAAGTTATAGCTACTTTTTGACCAATAAGACGATTTAAAAGGGTTGACTTGCCCGCATTTGTTCTACCTAGCATAACTACTACTCCTGCTTTCATACTTCTGTTATTATATAATAGAACTATGATAGATAAATTACGCAAGCCACTATCTACTCCTTTTGGTAAGTATTTTCGTAGATTTGATGAAATAGACAAAGGTGTTAAGAACACTCAAGAATTTGGATCTTTTCTGATACTTACACTTGTTGAGGAAATAGGAGAGATGGCTAGAGCTTATTTAGCTAAACATGGAAGAAAGCCAACTAATATAGCCGCTCAGGAAGACGAGACTTATGAGCAAGAATTGGGAGATATTTTAGTAGCGATACTTCGTTTTGCCAGAATAAAGCATATTGATCTGGATAAAGCTATTGACTACTCACTTAAAAAGATAGGAAAACGCAGAGTCACCCCAAAAAGATAACTAGATTACTTTGTAATGAAGGAGGAGAGTGCCCTTGTTATTTAGTTTCTTAAAATTCAAGAGCTTTAAATCTTGCTCTAGATTAACTGTTTCTAGTAGTTCATTACCTTTGCCAAATAGTTTTGGTTCTATAGTTAAATAGATTTCATTGACTAATTCGTTTTTTAAGAATAGTCCATTGATCTTGGATCCACCCACGAGAAGCAATTTGCTATACCCCAGTTTCTTTAGGTGATTAATTAGTTTTGTTGGGGCTTCATTACTAAACTCTAGTTGTCCGGGTACTGATTTTTTATTGTAATTTGCCGGATTTTTTGTTAGGACTATTCTTAATTTGTCGGGAGTTAGCATAATTTTACCCTTGGCTGCTTCAAATGTTTTTCTCCCCATTACAATAAGATTATGATTATTAATAAGTGAGTAGAAATGCACACTATCTTCTTTGGAGGTCCAGGAGTAAATGTTGGGGTTGCCGTTGGTAATTTTGCCGTTGACTGAAGCAACTATAACCATAATTATTTTCATGTCTTATCTTTCTTGAGCCAGGTTACTCCGAGGTAGACAAGGGGGGTTTCAATAATAGACATGAAACTTTTTAGTAACCAATATGGAATTATTATGCTGGATAAGAAAGATATATTGTCTCCCAGTGACTGTCCTAAGCCATAAAAAGCGACCGTCATAAAGATCGTTGTATCTACAAATTGTGAAACGATGTTTGAAACATTATTTCGAAGCCAGAGTGAACCTTTGCCAAGCTTTTTTCGAATATGTACAAAGATTAAAAGATCGGTAAATTCAGCTAGGGCAAAAGCGGTTAAACTAGCAAAAGATATTCTGGCAGATTTACTAAATACATTGTCATACGCCTCTTCGCTCTCTGCAAATCTTCTAGATGGTGGAAGGCTTATTGCTAAAAGTGAGAATATCATAATTAGAAATATTACAAAAAGCGCAGAGCGAACTAAGCTTCTAGCTCTCTCTTTTCCATAAACTTCAATAATCATGTCATTAATAGTAAAAATTAGAGGGAAGACAAATATTGCTACACTAGCGTTTAGTTGGTAAGTTCCAATCTTTATTAGTGGAAAAGTTTTTCCTCCCATTAGTTCAGAAACCATAATACAGAAAATGTATACAGAAACGAGAAGATCGAATTTCTTAATCTTAAACATAAGGGGAATTATATCATCCTATATTTTCAGCAAAGTTTGTTAGCTAATCACGTGTGGAAGTTTCATCCGGGAGGATAACTCTTTTACTATTTCGGATATTAATTTTTTTCCTTCAAAAACATTCTTTTTTATTGATGAATTCCAGTCAAGACCTGGACCAGTATTTCCCTCCATTAAATATACGTTTCCATTATTTGAAATAATAAAATCAAGAGCATAGAGCGAATTTTTCTTGCTTACAGATAGCGCAATTTTTTTTGACATGTTTATTACTTTCTTTGGAATTTCGGTAATATTAATATACTCAAGACTTCCTCCAAGATGCTCATTACATCTAAAATCACTTCCTGACGCTGTTCTAATATATGTCTGTATTACATTTTGTCCCATGAAGATAATACGTATGTCTACAAATCCTTTTAAGCTATTATATTTAAAATAGCCTTTGCTAAATTTGGTAAATGGCTGCAATAGGAATGATTGGTTTTTATCTGTCTCAAGAATATCTAAAATTTTGGAAACAGTATCTGTTGAATTAATTTTATAAATTCTGTTACCACCAGCACCGTATCTGTCTTTTACTACAATATCACTTGAAAAATCATTTTTATTTGGGTGGTTTTGTAATAGAATCGCAAGTTTTTTAAATGTTTTTGTAATGCCTTTTTCGCTTTTGTCATCTATGGAAACTGTGGGAATAGCGTATTCGCTAAGTTTATCGAATGTTTTTTGCTTATCAAAAAAAAGTGAAAATAGTTTTGGACTGTTGAAAGGTTTAACATTAGAACTTGAGAAAAGATCCAGACGCCTTTGCCTTTGTTTTTTAGTTTTAGGAGAGAATTTATCAAATATGAGAGGAGCTGAGCAAGTTTGCATAGATTTTTTCCAAGAGTTATTTTTATATATCCAGAAGCTATCAAAGTTTCTGCTGGAGTTCAAGTCTTTTGTCGTTGTAAATGCGGCTTTAATATTATTAAGATTGCAGGTTTCTAAGAAGTAGGCATAAGCATTGTTGTAATGTGTTCTATTTGACTCTTTGGAAAACGGAAACAAAGAAGATTTACTTGTTGAGGATGCACTCGTAGCAATACTATCGTTATATACGATAAGCATGTCAAATAAAACTATTTTTTTTATATACAAATACCTCTGCTTGAAGAAAGTGAAATTGTTTAACTTACGAAAGAAGATACAAAATTTTTTAAAAAAGTAAGGTATCTTTTATCTCTAAAAAACTAAATCAAAATACAAGCAGACGTATCCGTATACAATCTGCAATCTGGTACATTATAGCACAGACGGCACCTTCGGCACCTTCGGCACCTTCGGCACCTTCGGCACCTTCGGCACCTAGGGCACCTTCGGCCTGATATAATAGAAGTTATATGTTAGTCACGGAAATAGATATTTTATTCAAAGCAGGAAACGGGGGAGATGGGAAGATCTCTTTTTATAAAACAAGAAGAGGTCCTGATGGAGGTAATGGAGGGCAGGGTGGTAGTATTTATATAACCTCTACAACAGATATTTATGCATTAACCTCTCTTTCGGGACGTTCTAAGATTGAATCTGAGACTGGTCAGCATGGTATGTCAAATAAAAAACATGGCAAGAACTCTAGCGATGTGGAAGTTCGACTTCCAATTGGTGCGGAAATCAGAGACAAGAATACTGGGGAGGTTTTTGAAGTAACTGATAAAGACTTGCGATTCTTGTTGTGTAGAGGTGGCTGGGGTGGAAGAGGGAACTGGGAATTTCGTTCCGCAGCTAATGTTGCGCCAAAGAGAGCCGAGAGAGGATTTAATGGTCAGTCAAGGGAGCTGTATATTAATTTAAAGCTAATTGCAGATATTGGATTTATGGGTTTTCCTAATGCAGGTAAAAGTAGCTTGCTTAAGGAAATAACAAATGCAAATCCTAAGATTGGAGATTACCCTTTTACCACGTTAGAACCAAATCTTGGAGAATTGAACGGAAAAATTATTGCGGATATACCAGGGCTCATTGAAGGAGCCTCTGATGGAAAAGGATTAGGTACAAGATTTTTAAAGCATGTTGAAAAGGTTTCGCTATTTTTTCACTGCCTACCCGCTGATCAGGAAAACATCATAAAGAGCTATAAGCAGATAAGAAAAGAGTTAGAGATATTTAATCCCAAGCTACTAGAAGTACCAGAAATAATCCTTCTTACCAAAATAGATCTAAAATCAGAAAAAGAGATAAAGTTAATTATCAAATCTCTAAAAAAGCTAAAAAAAGAAATCATACCTGTTTCTATTCATGATGAAGATAGTCTAAATAAGCTAAAAAGTTATATTAACTCCAGCTCTAAGTAATTTTTAAACCGGGTTTTAAATAAAACTAGATTTGGGTTGAAACAAGTTTGTCTTTTTTGGCTCGGGGCCAGCTTTTTATCTGGATTTCTCTTTGCATTGCTTCTTTTCTAGTTTGATATTTTTCAGAATAGACCAAGGTAAAATCTGGGAAGCATCTTATATATTTTGCAGATTTTGAGGACTTACTCTTGTGCTCTTTAAGCCTGCGCTTAAGGTTATTAGTTTGACCTGTGTAAAGAGTGTTTGAAGAAGTCCGGAGGATATATATGTAGTAGGTCACGAGTAAATTATAAGCTATTGACCAAATGTTTTAAAACCGGGTTTTAAAATAAAAACCTGACCTCGCTGGAGTTTATCCCGAGCGCAGTCGAAGGGCTATTTTTTGCGCGCGCGATTTTCTCGCCCTTCGGGCGAGTAGGAAAAGAATTTATAGTTTTCCTTGCTCTACCCACCCATGCGCGGAAAACAAATTTTACTCACTAACAATTCTCCAGTCTTTTGCCACTCTCGTTCTATGAATCTTAGCAAGATTCGCTTGTTGATTTTTTAACTTATCTTCAGACCCCTTAATCAGTGATTTTTTACCTATATCAACTCCCTTATTAAAAAAATTGAATAAACCTAGCCACTGAGAAAAATTTAAGTCAGTCGGTTTAGCTGATGACGAAAAATCGAAATCCTTCGCTAAACGTAAAAATTGATGATCAGTAAAAATTTTCTTTAATCCTTCTTTTAAAGTTGGTTTCCATGTGTTAAAACTATAAACAATAAAGTCCCTATAAAGTTTTTCATTCTGTTGTTCGACCATTGGCTTTTCTCTTTTTTTGATTCTTAAAAGAACTATATCTACATTTGGAATTGGTCTAAAGTCGTTTCTCTTAAATTGATGTGTTATGGATAGTTCAAAAATAGGCATTAACAAAAGTGATAACTGTGTTTCTTTGGCGTTTGGCGCACCCAAAAATTTCTTTGCTGCGTCATGTTGAACAAACAGAAAAATGTCTGTGGGAAGGTTTTTCGCTTCAGTTAATTTTTTAACGATTGCCACAGTAATGTTAAAAGGAATATTTGAAAAAACTTTATATTTTTGTTCGGTAAGAGGATATAAAAGAAAATCTCTCTCGTGCACTTCAATATTTGGAACATTGATAAATTTTGTTTGCAATTTTTTTGCAAGGTTTTTATCAATTTCAATCGCAACAACTTTTTTACATCGTTTCGCTAACTCAGCAGTAATTATCCCAGTTCCTGGTCCTACTTCGTAAACAACATCTTCTTTTGAGAAAGAAGAGTGTTTAATCAAGTTCGCTACGAGCAAAGGATTAACAGTAAAATTTTGTGAGTAAATAACGCTTTTTCTTAAATTTTGACTATGTCGATCCATAGCTTGATTGTATCAAATTTTTCATTCTAAGGACTCCTATGGTATTGTTTTTCTTCTCCAGAATTCGGTATATTATAATTGTAGTCAATTTTCGCAGATTGCTTTTTTAATGGCCGTCTTGGTCAATTTGGAGAGATCCGAGTTGAGTACAACCAGAGCGGCTATTTGAGTTAATAAAAAGTTCTTTCCTCCATAGGCGGACAAGTAAAAATTTTGCGTTTTTTCTTTTACGAGCCGACAGTCTTGGAGGCGCGGAGGGTGGGGGCGTCTTGGAGCGGGTAAAAAGTTTTAAAACCGGGTTTTAAAATAAGTCAATTCTGATGAATTAGTTTATTTTTGTGTATATCCTTTTGACAATTTTTTTAATAATTCTAAGTCCCCAGTTATGAGTGCTTCTTTTTTGGCTCTTGACCAGCCTTTTATTTGCATTTCTCTGTTCATAGCTTTTTTACGTGTACTAAATGTTTCGTAAAAGACAGGTCTAAATACCTGATTATCTTTAGCGTATTTTGCTGTTTTTGTGGAATTACTTAATTACTCTTTTTCTCTCCGTATTAAGTTATTGGTTTGGCCTATGTATAGCTTATTAGAGTCACTTCGGAGAATATAGACGTAATATAACATTATGTTTCTTTGACAGGCTTAAGAACCTTCTCCAATCCCATGGGCTATAGCCCTGAGCTTGTCGAAGGGCTGCGGGACTAGGATTCGAACCTAGATAAACGGATTCAGAGTCCGTTGTACTACCATTATACGATCCCGCACTATACGTTAATTTTACCATCAACCCTACATTAACACCGGGTGCTGTTTTTGAATTAAAGGAAGATTATATCCCAAGCCTCTTTGTGATCACCTTCATAACCTAGTGCCCAGATAGCGATACCGCCGAGGTTATTTTGCTTTACAAAGTTCATTTTTGCAGATAATGAATGCCTGTTTTCGTAGTATATTTGCTTAATAGCCCCGCTTTGTTTGTATACTATCCAGGGAGATTGGGTTTTCGTATCCCAGTTGGCTTGAATATCGTCTCTGGATTCTAAAAGATCGTGTACTCTTCCCCAGGTGGCAAGAGCTCCGGAGTTTCGTACTGTTTCGCTTTGGTAGTTTTCGCTAACTGTTTCCCACTCATAACCATAAAATGGAATTCCTAGAATTGTCTTATCATCTGGTACTCTACCTGTTAAAGACTCTAGAGATTTTTCTATGCTTCCCCCACTTTTAGCCATAGCATGCAGTGGAGCAATGGGTCCAGCTTGTGATGACTTCATAGTGTGGTAGTCGTATCCCATAAGGATAACTTGGTCAGCTAGTTCTCCAATCTTAACCATGTCATATGCTGGATCAACCAGAACGGCAGTAGCATTCAAATCTACAGAAATAACTATATCTGGGTACTTTTCTCTTAGAGACTGGGTGACTTCAGACAAAAATCCATTGAAGTGTTTGGCGGTGGGGAAGTCGGATTGTGTAACATACTCAAAGTCTATGTTAATTCCATCAAGATCATAATCTTCTATAAGAAGACTCGCTTCTTTTATAAATTTACCAATAGCATATGGATCGGAGATTAATTGATCGATCTCTTGGTTATCAAAGTTTTTAAGTGCTACAAGTATCTTTGTATTATTCTGTTCGGCCTCTTTTCGTATTTCTTTAAAAACATCAGAATTTAAATATTGCCATTCAAGGACTGCATCTCCACCGTCTTTTATCTTTACTAAAGATCCGTCTTCATTGACACCTATACCAAAGTAGATAAGTTGTGAGAGCTTATCTAGATTAAGCTTTTCATTTTTAGCAATTACCCAGGAAGGTAAAAAAGCAATTATTTCTTGTTTTTTAGTGGGGATATAATTAATATCTGGATCTGGCGAGGATACTGCTTCAGCTTGTGCAGAGGCAACAACTTCTTGGGAGTCTGTGGAGCGCAAGGAATAGACCATTACTGAGGTTGCAGATATTAAAAATGCAGCGGCAAATAATCCTAAAAACATTACCCAGTTGCTTTCTATGTTTTCTATCCGCATTACCAGATTGATTTGTGGCAGTTTAAGCATAGTTACAGTATACAGATAATACTACCTATTGGGCAAGGAAAAAATCTGTTATAATTCTGATTAAGTATGCAAGATGCTAATAAAAACATTAATCAAGAGATTAATCTAACGGCGAAAGACTTATTAAAAAGGAGAGCCATTATTAAATGTACTCCTGATCAGACTTTAGCTCAAGCACTCGCTGCGTTAAACCGTACTCACGATGCCGCATTTATTTTTGATTCCAATGATAAATATCTAGGGGTTATTAACCCGTACATATCTGTGTTTAAATCTAGGCACCCGGGAGATACTAAGATAGCTAACATATTGTTTAAGCCGCCTCAGTTAACTCTTGATTCTTATGTATGGGATGTGGCTAAGTTAATGATGGATTTAAAGATCTATTTTTTACCTGTGTTTGCAGAAAATGGAGATTTTGCAGGAGTGGTATCGGTAAACCGTTTATTTGATGCACTTGCCAAGCGGGACGATATTGTAAAGCAGATAAATCTCGATACTAAAAGTGAGGTGCGTACTATTAAGGAAGATGCAAATTTAGACTATACATACAACTTAATGCGTGACGCGCGAGTATCGCGTCTGCCAGTAGTTGACGTACGTGGGCGTCTGGTTGGAATTGTCACGCGCTTTGATATTCAGGCTGTATTTTCTGAGCCTATGAAGAATAGAAGTTGGGCTCCGCGTATAGGAGAAAAATCAAGCTACCTTAGTCAGCCACTTAGAAATTATTACCATAAAATGGTTGTAACAGCTCCAGTTTCTGCAACAGCGTTGCAGATAATTTCGTTAATATTGGATAAACAAGTAGGGAGCGTGGTTATTATAGATAAAAATCGCGTGCCAGTTGGTATAGTATCTATTTATGACCTTTTAAGAGCTGTGGGAAAACTTCGCCCACAGGTTGAAGGAGATATGAATGTTAAGGTTGCAGATGACTTTGCGAATAAGGCCCAGCTGGAGGAAATACTAGATAAATTTTATTCCAAAATGGATCGCTTTAACCCAGTACGAAAGATTAGATTTGTACTAGACACAAAGCGGAATGCAGCTGGAGTGCCTAGTAGATATAGTACTCACATGATGCTGACCTTGCGCAGTGGGAGACAGTACATTGCAAAGGTTATGGATTATGATTGGAAGAAGGCAGTGAGAAAGACTGTAGACAAACTACGTAAACAACTTACCGCATGAGCAAGCCTATTGTTTTAGATCTGGAGACAAAACATTCATTTCGTGAAGTTGATAATGACTTAACTAAGCTAGGTGTAACGTGTGTCGGTATATATAACTATGCCGATGATAGTTACCGCGCATATATGGAAAGTGAGATACCCAAAGCGTTAAAGGTGATTGAGGCGGCGAATTTTACGGTTGGATTTAATATTGATCACTTTGATTTTCCTGTATTAAACCCATACTATACGGCTGATCTGGGTAAGCTTCCCACCATAGATTTACTTACCGAATTTAAGAATAGCTTTGGCAAGCGGGCATCTTTAGATTCCATTGCAATGGCAACTTTAGGAACTGGTAAGACTGGGCACGGATTACAGGCTATAGAGTTTTATAGGGAAGGAAAGTTAGAAGAGCTCAAGCGCTACTGTCTAGATGATGTTAAAATCACCAAGGATTTGTATGATTATGGCATCACTCATAGTGAAGTCTTTATTAGCAATTGGCAAGGTAAGCTTTCAGTTAAGGTGGACTGGGGTAAAAAGCAAGTAAGCCCTCAGGTTAATTTAACGCTGGGAATATAGATAAAAATGTTAAATTTACAAAACATTAAAGTAGACATTGAGAAGAAGACAGTTGTCAATGGAGTGAGTCTTACAATAAAACCGGGTGAGGTTCATGCCATTATGGGTCCGAATGGTTCAGGCAAATCTTCGTTAGCTAAATCTATTCTTAGTCACCCAGACTATTTGCTTTCAGGGAAGATCACTTTGGATAAGACAGATATCACAAGTCTTGAGGTAAACGCAAAAGCTCAAAAGGGTTTATTTCTGGCTTTTCAACACCCAATAGCAGTTCCAGGAGTGAGTGTGGCTAATTTTTTGCGTGCTGTAAATGAGAATAAAGTAGTAGGCAAAAAATCACCAGGAAATCGTGGAGCCCATCTTAGAAGTGTGGCGACGTTTATGCGTGAGCTACAACAAAAGGCAAAGACATTGGGGATTAAAGAGGAATTTTTAAGTAGAGGACTCAATGAAGGCTTTTCAGGTGGGGAGCGTAAAAAGCTAGAGATGCTCCAGTTATTAGCACTTGAGCCTAAATATGCAGTAATTGATGAAATAGATACGGGGCTTGACGTTGATGCTCTGCGTCTTGTGGCAAAAGGAATAAAGAATGCAGTTAAAGAGTATAAAACTGGAGTGCTTATCATTACTCATTACCAGCGTATTTTAGGTTATATTAAACCAGACTACGTTCATATTATGGTTAAAGGTAAAATTGTAGAATCGGGAGACGCTAAATTAGCTCACAAAATTGAAAAAGGAGGATATAAGAGCTATGAGTAATCTACACCTGGAAGGTATTGGTGATTATAAGTATGGCTTCTATGATAAAGGATTAGATTATAAGGTGGATACGGGAGCGGGCTTAAGTAAGGCTGTTATAGAGCAGATTTCAGCAATTAAAAAAGAACCAAAATGGATGAGGCAAATTAGACTTGATGCCTTACAGGTATTTGAAAGTAAGTCAATGCCTAATTGGGGAGCAGACTTGTCTGGCATAGATTTTGACAAAATTCATTACTACAAGACAGCTACGTCAAAAAAATACAAAAGCTGGGATGATGTGCCGGAAAAGATAAAACAAACTTATGAAAGAATTGGGGTTCCCGAGGCTGAGCGCAAGTTTTTAGCTGGTGTTGAAGCTCAGTATGATTCAGAGGTTGTATATGGAGCGATTAAAAAAAGCTTAACTAAGCAGGGGGTTATTTTTTGTGATACGGACACTGCTTTACGAGAATATCCAGAAATGGTTAGAGAGTATTTTGGTTCAATTATTCCAGCTGCAGACAATAAGTTTTCAGCGCTCAATACCGCAGCGTGGTCGGGAGGATCATTCATATATATACCAAAAAATGTAACTGTAAAATTACCTCTTCAGGCTTATTTTAGGATAAATGCTCCCAATGTTGGACAGTTTGAGCGCACTTTAATAATAGCGGATGAAGGTAGTCATGTGCACTACGTGGAGGGCTGTACCGCTCCCGTGCACTCTTCGTCGGCTTTACACTCAGCTGTAGTAGAGATAGTTGTAAAAAAGGGAGCACGAGTTAGATACACTACTATTCAGAACTGGAGTAGTGATGTCTATAATCTAGTTACGAAACGAATGAGAATAGATGAGGATGGAATAGGTGAATGGATTGATGGGAACATTGGATCAAAGGTTACAATGAAGTACCCGAGCTGTTATTTGATGGGTAAAGGGGCCAGAGGGGAAATATTATCTATTGCCTATGCAGGAGCTGGTCAGCATCAAGATGCAGGTGGCAAAATAATCCACGCTGCTCCAAACACAACTTCTAAAATAACGTCAAAATCTATTTCAAAAGCAGGTGGGAGGAGCACGTATCGTGGACTACTCCAAGTTCAGCCTGGTGCTATAAAATCAAAAAGCAAAGTAGTCTGTGATGCATTAATACTAGACCAATTTAGTCGTTCCGACACTTATCCCACTATGCAGATAGAGGAGCAAGATACTCAAGTAGAACATGAAGCAACTGTATCTAAAATAGGCGAGGAGCAACTATTTTATCTAATGAGTAGGGGGCTTTCTCAAGTTGATGCGGAAGCAATGATAATAAATGGTTTTATTGAGCCGTTTGTAAAGGAGCTACCACTAGAGTATGCGGTTGAATTTAATCGCTTAATTAGGTTGGAAATGGAAGGATCTGTTGGTTAATCATGAACGGTGTAGTACTTATAGATAATAAGACTAAGGAGACTACCATTCGTTTGTCCAAGAATGAAGTTAAAACAATTGTGATGTTGATTAATAACTCCACAACAAGGTTGGATCTTAGAGTTGAGTTAAATGGAGAAGGAGCTCATGCAAATATTTTGGGCATAGTTATTGGTAAAGATAATCAAGTATATAATCTTAATACTTATCAAATTCACAAAGCAGCCCATACAACTAGTGACCTTTTAGTAAAAGGAGTTTTTGATGGATCGAGTAAGCTTAAATATCGAGGATTAATTCAGATTGAAAAAAAAGCCCAAAATGCCAATGCCTTTCAACAAGAAAATAATTTGATTTTATCTCCACTGGTAAAAATAGATACCCGCCCAGAACTTGAGATTGAGGCAAATGAAGTGCGCTGTACACATGCAGCAACTGTTGGGCATATCAATGAAGAAGAACTTTTTTATCTAAAAAGCCGGGGTTTAAGTCAAAAAAAAGCAGAGAGTCTAATAGTTGCTGGGTTTTTGCAGCAGGTCATCGATCGCATCCCAGAAGGAACAATCCGTGACAAAATATCAAAGGCTAGTCCTTTGATAAAATAAGTAGTATGGCATTTATTAAAATTGCTAAAGTTAATCAGATAAGGGACGGTGAGGTAAAGAAATTTATTGTTAAAGATAAGATTATTGCTGTCGCCAATGTTGGTGGGGATTTTTTTGTAATTGATGATACTTGTTCCCATGCAAAATGCTCGTTGAGTAAAGGAGTTCTTTCTGGCAAGGAGTTAGCCTGTCCTTGTCATGGTGCTAAGTTTGATGTAAAAACTGGAAAAGCCCTCACTCTACCAGCTACAGTTCCTGTTGCCTCTTACGAAGTAAAGATAGAAAAAGACAACATAATGGTTAGAATTTTTCCATAACTTAGTGCTGATAATGGCATCATTTTCTGCAAGGACAAACCTTGTAGAAATGTGATAGCATATAATTATGTCAAGACGCTATAGTTTTGCAACGGGGTCAATTTACCATATCTACAACCGAGGTGTTCGTAAGGTAAATATATTTGAAGATACTTCAGATTATATACGATGGGAAAGTCTATTAGCTTGGTGTTTTCAATATGACTATCCTTATAGTCGTTATTTAGACAGGCTAAGAGAATTAAAATCACCAATTAGACAAGAGGCTTTTTGTAGGTTGGTGGAGTTGTCATATAGATATAAGAATCCTCTTGTAGAAATATTGACATATGTTGAGATGTCGAATCACTTCCATTTAGTTATTGAGCAGAAGGTGGAGAATGGGGTATCAATTTTTATGCGGAAACTTGCAACAGCTTATTCTATGTATATTAATAAGAAATATGACTTATCTGGCGCAGTGTTTGAAGGAAGCTATAAAACTGTACCAGTTGCTTCTGATCCGCAACTAACTCAACTTTTGCTTTATGTTCTTCGAAATCCAATTGAGGCAAAATTGGTTACCAATGAAACAGTTTTTCGATATAAGTGGTCTGCAACAAAGGAATATCTTCATAAAAATGAGCGTAGAATTGTCTCTTTAAAGAGACTACCTGACTATTTTTCTGATAAAGATAAGTTAAAAAAGTTTATTGAGAATAAAGAGCTTGAACTGGAGCTAAATACTTTAGGAGATATTGCAATCGACCTCTAATTTTCTGCAAGGACAAACCTTGCAGAAAATTTATCTTGATAAAAAACTAACAAGCAGCCCACCTATGATTCCTGTAGCTAGAATTGGGATGTATGTTTTGGTGATAATCGCATCGGGAAGACTAAGTATTAGACCAACTAAAATACCTTTAACCCAAAATGGCATTGGAGGGTTTATATTTACTACTACAAACCCAATTGCGAATCTATTAATAAATGCACCCAAGAGCGCAGCTTTTTTGTCAGGAAATGATAAGGGTAACATTAAGAGCACATCAATAACACCCAAGGCTAAACCAGCGACTACCCCAGTAAGTACATTATTCATAAGATACCAGCTAGAATGATTCTATCATGATCTCCCGACTTTCGCAAATTAGTGTCCTGACTCCAGTTTTTGTAGTAAATTGTGGATATCTTTAGGAATTTCCGGCTCCGCTTGATACTCCGTTCCATTAATAATTATGGTGCCTGAACGAATCGGTCGA
>Ga0210043_1000081_pt1 | contig 105330 bp, 95 predicted proteins | sample CryGeymet201501t_FD_183990 | JGI IMG/M metagenome (GOLD analysis project Ga0210043, IMG submission 183990) | Groundwater microbial communities from Crystal Geyser aquifers in Utah, USA - Crystal Geyser metaG 2015-01t (SPAdes) (version 2) | ecosystem: Environmental > Aquatic > Deep subsurface >...
TGGATGATAAGATGACTACTAGATATCTTTTCCGTCATTCAGATACTCCAGAAAAATTAGCAGAAATTATTCAATTGCTTCTCTGAAAATTCTGTCCAATGTAATCCTCTCATAGATTTTGGAATTATGAATCCAAGTTTAGTTGGCATAATTTTTGTTTTCGTTGGTTCTATCCTTTTTTCTGCAAAAGCGGTTCTTGTAAAGCTTACATATCTAGAAGGATTGGATAGTATCGATGCACTAACATTGCGCTTGTTATTCGCATTGCCTTTTTTCGTTATATCCCTTGTTTGGCTTATTGTAAAAAAAAGAATTCCGCAAAATATAACTCAGTTTCACATAGTTTCTGCTATCTTTTATGGATTTCTCGGCTATTATTTGGCAAGTCTATTTGATTTTATAGGCTTGGAATATATTACTGCTGGTTTAGAACGTTTAGTGCTTTTCATCTATCCTACTCTGGTTGTTCTTCTAAATTTTCTCATCTTCAAAAGAAAATTGCATTTTATGGATTTTGTTGCTTTATTAATAACCTATTCAGGGATTATATTTGCTTATCTTCATGATGTGAAAGTAGGCGGCGATAATGTGAATATTGGAGTTTTCTGTGTTCTGATATCTGCTATAAGTTATGCAGTTTACTTACTTGGATCTGGACATTTGATACCAAAACTTGGCACACAACTATTTACTAGTATAGCTATGATCACATCTTGTATTTTAGTATTTATCCAATATTCCTTTACTAAGAATTGGAGTAGCATTTTAGAATACAATTCGTACGTATTATTCTTGGGATTTTTGTTAGGTATATTTACAACAGTTGTTCCCAGCTTCCTTATCTCAGCTGGAATTCATAGGATAGGTTCCAGCAAATCCTCCATTTTATCATCAGTTGGTCCAGTTTCTACTTTAATTCTTGCTAAAGTTTTCTTAGGAGAAGAATTAGGAGTCTATCAGATTGTAGGGACTGTATTGGTTTTGTCGGGTGTTCTTATTATAAGTCAAAAGAAGAAGGAAGCTAATACTTCCGAAGATTGATTTTTCAAGAAATATACTGGTAGAATTATTGTATTTGCATAAGAATTGAATAAATGAGATTCAGTATTGATGTTTGAGTCGAAAAGATTGAGATAAAATATTATTAGCTGGAAAATTTATGAAATCATATGACGTATTATTGATAGGAACAGGTCAGGCAACTGGAGTTGTAATTCCTAAGTTAGTAGAAGCAGGAAAGACAGTTGCCATCATCGAATCTGGTAAATTTGGGGGAACCTGTGTGAATTATGGTTGCACTCCCACGAAGACATTGGTCGCCTCGGCTCATGCAGCTCATGTTATACGAAGAAGTTCTGATTTTGGTATAGATGTTGGAGAGTTTAAAGTAGATTTTGCCAGAGTAATGGATAGAATGAATTCCATTCGTTATACAAACTCTGAAAAAATGCACGATTGGTTGAGTGAATTATCGGGAGTTGATATATATAAGGGCGAGGGGAAATTTATTGACGAACATACTGTTCAAGTCGATGAAAATGAAACTCAAATCAAGGCTGAGACTATAGTCATTCACACTGGTACTAAGGCAAGATCACTTTCTATTCCTGGAATTGAAAATGTTCCCTGGTTAGACAATCAGAAACTTTTGGATCTAAAAGAGCTTCCTAAGCACCTTCTTATAATTGGTGGAAGTTATATAGGTTTAGAGTTTGGACAAATTTTTCGAAGACTTGGTTCTGAAGTTTCTATATTTCAGACATCTGCAAGTATCATGTCCAAAGAAGACGAAGACATCGCTAAGTTGTCCAAAGATTTCTTACAAGAAGAAGGTATAGCTATCTATGAAAATTCTAAGGTTAAGAAAGTGTCTTTATCCAAGGGGCAAATTGAACTAGATTGCAGCATCCAAGATGAAAATAAATTGATCTCAGGTTCCCATTTGTTAATTGCTATTGGTCGAATTCCCCAATCTAGTTCCTTGGATCTTGATAAGGCGGGAATTAAGACAGATACTCGTGGTTACGTTATTGTAGATGAATTTTTACGAACTTCCCGTTCGCATATATATGCATTAGGTGATATAAATGGCAAGGGTGCATTTACTCATACTTCTGTGAATGATGGAGAAATATTCTTAGATCAGTATTTGCAGAAAGGAAATCGTAAAGTTACAGATCGTACAATGATTTATGCCATGTTTACTGATCCACCTTTAGGAAGAATTGGAATGTCAGAGAAAGAAGCTAGAAAATCTGGACGAAACGTATTGATTTCAACTTTACCTATGTCTCGAATTTCGAGAGCAAAAGAAAAATCTGAGACTAAGGGTATGATTAAAATCTTAGTCGATGCAGATTCAGATGAATTTCTTGGTGTAACTATCTTGGGAGTGGGCGGGGATGAAATCATTAATATATTTGCTCCACTGATTCAGAATAAAATCACTTATAAGGAATTTCGAAAGACAGTTCTTGTTCACCCAACAGTTTCAGAGTTACTTCCTTGGATATTGGATGATTTAAAACCTTTAGAGTTAGAATCTTAAAATGAAAAAGAGTTTATGAATATTAATTTAAAAAAGGTTTGAATCTATTTTGAAAATTTATTCCTCAGAAGCTAAATGGTTGATTTCTCTTAAAATCAATTCTGCATTTATATTTAGGTGGAGCTTTTTCTCTATTATCATAGGTTTCCTTTCAGGAACTGCCTCCGCTATCTTTCTTGTTGCTCTTGATATTGCCACAAATACTAGGTTAGACTATCCATATTTACTATTCTTTCTCCCCATAGCAGGTTTATTTATCGGATTTATCTACCATACTTGGGGTGAATCTGTTGTGAAGGGTAATAATCAGCTAATAGAGCAGATTCATAATCCAAAGAAAGTTATTCCACTTAGAATGACTCCCTTCGTATTGATTGGAACTATTTTAACGCATTTGTTCGGTGGTTCTGCAGGTCGTGAAGGAACTGCAGTTCAAATGGGTGCCTCACTTTCAGATCAACTAACACATATAAATCGATATAAGTTTTTTCGTCAAAATTTTGGCCGAATTCGACCAAGAGATAGAAGGATGCTTTTGATTGCTGGGATAAGCGGTGGTTTTGCCTCGGTGTTTGGAACGCCTATAGCGGGTGCAATATTTGGATTAGAAGTTTTTATTTTAGGAAGATTACAATTTGATGCTATCCTACCAAGTTTACTCACAGCAATTGTTGCAGATTGGGTGACCCAAAGTCTTTGGGGCGTTGGGCATACTCACTATAGCGTACCATTTGCCCCAGATTTAGATGCGATTGGTTTGGTGATAGCTTGTCTGACAGGAATTGGATTTGGTATGGCTGCGAGATTTTTTTCCCATTCTACTCATTATCTGAGTCATCTTTTTGCAAAATTAATTTCCTACCCACCATTTCGCCCTCTAGTTGGCGGACTTGCCTTCGCCATTGTTGTTAGTTTAACGGAAACTCAACGATATATTGGCTTAGGTGTTCCCGAAATCGTGGAGAGTTTTGTAAAAGAACAAGCAATTTTTTCCTTCTTATTGAAGTCGGTGTACACTTCGTTCACTTTGGCTGCTGGATTTAAAGGAGGCGAGGTAACGCCTTTATTCTTTATTGGCTCTCATTTGGGTAATGCCTTCTCACAAATTTTCCCCTTACCCATGCCTCTTCTTGCAAGCATGGGTTTCGTAGCAGTTTTTGCAGGCGCAGCTAACACACCTCTAGCTTGTACCATCATGGCTATGGAACTTTTCGGAATGGAAGTCGCAGTTTATGCAGGCATAGCCTGTGTATTTTCGTATATAGTATCGGGGCATAAGGGAATTTACGCATCGCAATGGTTAGGTTATGAAACTAAACTAGGTAATAAGAAACGCAAGTGAGATAATTTTTATTTATCCAAACAAAAATTATATAAATATAACAGCAGGAATTATATCGTTTATTTAATGCAAGTTATCTATTGAACCAATTTGATCAAAATTCCCGCAACTGCCGCACCACATAAGGGAGCTATTACAGGTATCCAAGCATACTTCCAATTCGAATCGCCCTTGCCGTGGATAGGAAGTATTGAATGAATGATGCGCGGACCTAAATCCCTTGCTGGGTTGATGGCATAGCCAGTTGTTCCACCCATCGAAAGACCAATCGCCCAAACTAAGATTCCAACTAAAAATGTACCAATGTGTGCGGTAAGTCCTGTCATGGAAGGATGAAAGATCGCATAGATCCCAAGAATGAGTAGAAAGGTACCGAGAAATTCACTAAAGAAATTGGATGGTTTATGCGAGATGGCAGGTTCAGTAGAAAAAACTGCTAGTATCGCAGATTTATCGTTAGCTTCTTTCCAATGAGGGAAGTAGTGTAGGTAGACAAAGATCGCTCCTAAACTCGCACCTAGGATTTGCGTAGGTATAAAGCTGAGAATCTTCGAGTAGTCATTATCTAGAATCGCAAAACCAAGAGTAACTGCTGGATTCAAATGTGCTGATGGTGAGCCAAAAGCTTTTGCAATGAATACACCCATCATAACTGCAAATGCCCAGCCTGTAGTGATTACCATCCAACCTGCTCCTTCAGCCTTGGATTTCTTTGTCAAGACACCCGCAACTACTCCATTTCCTAAAAGTATCAAAACAAAGGTTCCTAAAAATTCCCCGACTAATTCAGCTGGTATCATAATTCTTCCTACATAAGAGATTCATTCATAAAAGTACGGATTACTCTATGATTCAAGAATAAAATGGAATTATTTTCTTTGCTGAAAGAGAAACTTTGTTGGAGTGGAAATAATTAAATGGGAACTCATGAAACTGGGAAGCTCATGCAAAATGGGATTCATCCGTAAAAGAGGCAAATGATGTTACATAGACCGCGAATACTTAGAAAAGCAAACTCAATCCGAGAGATGGTCTCAGAGACAAATTTTCAGGCTAGTAATTTTCTTCTTCCAATCTTCATTGACGAGGGAAATAAAATACAATCTGAAATTCCTTCTATGCCAGGAATCTTTCGTTGGAGCCTTGATTTATTAGAAAAAGAATTAGAGTCAGTTCTGAATTTAGGAATACGTTCTGTGCTTCTTTTTGCAAAAGTTCCAGATAAACTTAAAAATGAGTCTTGTAAAGAAGCTATTAATCCTGAAGGACTGCTTCCGAAATCCATTCGATTTATTAAAGAAAAATTCCCAGAAATGATAGTGATGAGTGACGTCGCCCTTGATCCGTACTCTCCGTACGGACATGATGGTCTAGTGAAAGATGGAAAGATACTCAATGATGAGACTGTAGAGATTCTCTCTATGATGAGTGAAGTTCATGCCGAAGCAGGAGCGGATTTTGTTGCCCCCTCCGATATGATGGATGGCAGGATTCTTGCGATTCGAAATACATTAGAGAAAAATCACCTAACAGAAACTGGTATTCTTTCTTATAGCGCTAAGTATGCCTCTTGTCTATATGGACCGTTCCGGGATGCCCTAGATTCTGCTCCAGGATTTGGCGACAAAAAGTCTTATCAAATGAATCCAGCCAATCGATTGGAAGCAATCAAAGAAGTGCAAATGGATGTTAATGAAGGGGCTGATATCGTCATGGTAAAACCTGCTGGATTCTATCTTGATATCATCCGAGAAGTAAAGGATGCTATTCATGTTCCTGTTGCTGCCTACCAGGTCAGTGGCGAATATGCTATGATTAAGGCATCTGCCGCAAATGGCTGGTTAAATGAAGAATCTGCTGTAATCGAAAGCTTACTTTCTATTAAAAGAGCAGGTGCGGATATCATCGCAACTTATTACGCCAAGAAAGCTGCTGAGCTTCTTAGAAAATCTAAATAAAAATTTAATTCTGAGATATTTAAAATTCTATAGGAAAAATAGTCCAAAATATTATGGTGAAGAAAACTTCAAAAGTAAAATCAATTAGTAAGACCTCATCTAAAGCTAAAAATTCTAGCTCAATCCAAGAAAGATTCGCTGCTATGCGAAATCAAATCAATACGACAGAGCAAGCTTTTCAACTTTATGATTCCCTCGAAACAGTGGAGGTTGATTTCATGATGGGTTCTTGGAAGGGATCTGGATTTCCAACTGGGCATACCATGGATGGCGCTCTAGAAACCTTCCATTGGTATGGTAAGAATTTCGAAGATGCAGATAATGTTCATCCGCTTGTGTTTCGATCCTTAACTAAAAAATTGTTCAAAGTCAACCCAGCTCTTATGCCTGTTCGACTAGCAACCATTATTCCTAATAAAAACCTAGGTTTCTTAGGATACATCTTTCTCATGATTCGATTTCTGTTTACGACCTATAAATCGAAAGCACGTCTTCGTTTGACAGAATTTCGAGGGAAGATAACTGCAACTATGATCTACGATCAACTTCCTATCCACGATGTCTTTCGTAAGGTTGATGAAAATACTTTGCTTGGTTGCATGGACTACAAAGGCATGAAGGAATTCTTCTTCTTTGTATTGGAACGGGATGTGAAACAGTGAAAATTCTCTCAGCGATCATTCAGCATTATCGAAAGAAAAGAGAAGATTTCTTTTTTGACCAAGAAAGAATGTAGATTATCCTATCTGAAAATGTTACTAATTTCAGATTTTTTTTAAAATAGATTCAAGCCAGATTATCAACTAACGAATGATTTTCGATTATGGTTTAGTAAGGGCTTAATTACCGAATGAAAAAGAACTCTTAAATTATGTGTAGTTTGTGTTTTTATTAGTTTTTAATCATATTTTCATTTAAAATCTTCAGGAGTTTTCCTTTTCTTGATTTATAAAAAAGAAAATCACTATCTAGTGTGAAAATGTTACGAATATCATAAATTTCTGAAATCGTCATAAGAGAAGCATCTGCAAAATCCATAGGTCTATCAGAATATTTTTCCATAAAAGCAAGTATAGAATCAAATTGTTGATTATCTTGATTCAGGATTGTTATAGCTCCATTTTTAATCCATTCAATAAATGATTTCTGAACCTTCTTGTTGTCAGCTAATAAATAGGAAACCTCAGTTACAACTGCTAAAGAAGTAAAAAGTTTACCATTAAAATCTTTTAAAAATAAACGACATTTTGCGCAATAAAAGTCTGACTCATCAAAAAAAGCAACTATTGGACCCGTGTCTATCAATGCTTTTATCATTTTTTCTTTTTCATTATAGCATCTTTAATATATTTTTGATGATTTACTGATTTGTCAGTTATTCCACTTTTATAACTTCCAAAATATTTTTCCCCTAGTTCATATGCGGATGGTTGTTTAGAATAATTATCTATATAATAAATTAAGGATTCTTTAATGACATCCGATTTTGTCTTATTTTCAATTTTAGCAACTTCGGATAATTTCTTCTCTAATTCTTCTGGTAATCGTAAACTTATCATATTTATTCCGTAATACAATTGTATTACATTATAAGTTTTTGTCAATTGTGTTTATTCTTAAATAATCATAAATTTTTAAAGAAAATTAATACAAAATACATATAACGATTGATTGCTGAAGAAGGAATCTGGGACAATTCAGTCAGTGAATACTTTTTTCTAGCGTAAAAAGAGAAATGTCTTATAATGTTTGCCATGATATTGAGAATGCATCGTTTCATATTTTTAGTTATATTGATCATTTTAATAATTGAAAGTAACTTCATCGAATTTTGATTATATTTGCCTTGGTAAACTTGAAGCAAATAAAAGTATCTACTAACTCAATATATAGATATTTAAAAATTTTAAAAAATAGAATAATTCTCTTTAAATGCTTGACGAAAAAAAATAATTTGCAATGACCTTAGGAGCAAAAATATGAAAAAATCTCTAATCCTCGTAACTATTTTACTACTAACTTTAACATGCAAAAAAGATGACAATAAAGAAGAAAATAATAATCTCTTAGCACTTCTATTTTTATTCTCTAGCCCTAGTGTGACATCTTGCACAGTAACATTAACAAATTCAACAATTTCTGTACCAGCTATTGAAGTATCTTCAACTTCTAAGCAACTAGAGTTTACTAGTTCTGGTGGTAGCAATTACAGCGTAGTTTATGCAAGAAATTTAACTCCAGGTCAGAAAATCGTTTTAAGTGGTTCTTCTACTGCAACTGCATATAGTTCGAGTTCTACTAACTGTAGTTTTGATATTGGAATCACTGCAGGTATATTAACTTCAACTTCAGGTGGATCTTTCTTTAGTCAAACATCTGTTGATCCCCCTTCTTTTACTGTATTAAAAAATACACCAGGAGCTGGAATATTAGTTTTAGCAAATTCAGGTGTGACTGTAACTGCTAAATTAGAATAGTTTACTTTCAGTATACAAATTTTCTCATTTAAAAAGAAGGGAATTGTTATTTTAATTTTTTTCTTTTAATGTAAATTTTTACTAAAAATTTATTTATGATCCTTAGAATTGTCTTTAATCATTGAAAAATTGACTTTAAGGTATATGATCTCTAGGACTTAAAATAACTAATTTATTTTACAAATTATCCTTCCCATCTTTTATGATGAGGAAATCGTATTTTTCTCATTTGGGCACTAGCTATGAAATCAGAAAATTTTTGATCAATTTGGCACGACTCGTGCCAATTCTCCTATATACATTGCAACCTAACGCAAGTTAAGTAAAAATATCTTATGTAAAAGGATGACCTCTATTTATCACCAATTCAGTAATAAGCTTTAGCATTTTTCTGGATTTAGTTTACACTGTATTATGAACTAAGAACAACACACTAGTGAGCCATTGCCATCTTTCGCAGCACACCATGGATGGCTTGCTTCGGCATTTGGAGCACGGATGCGGAACATGCCGACGAAAGATGGCAAGGTGAACTTCCTGCGCCCCTGATCGACCGAGCGTTGCCGTCGAGGGAGAGCAGGAAAAGGCGCCCATCCTACTTTTTATAAGGATAATGAAACTCCTTAGTGCAGAATTTTCCATTTTGAGGAGTTAAAGTTCCCATGAGTTTAGTATTGAGTTCTCTTTCTCTTGGATCCGGTTCTATCTCTTTGAGTTTTTCATTGGCGAGTAATTTGGAGGCATCACAGGACGAGGTCGCCATCATGAGTCCATTTTTTTTCTCGATAGAGCTGCTGGATGCCATGGCGGTGGATGTCACTCGGTAGAATTTTTTGCCATCTTTTTGGATGGTGTCTACGGTAACTCCTGTTTGTATGTCAGGTTGGGTTTCGAGTATAGAACAATTTGTTAAGCTACTGAGGCTAAGTAGAAGTAAGAAAGTAATCGTTGTTTTCATAATTTTCAATAATCCCTAGTTTAAATTATTCACAATTCAATTGATCCGTAAAGGATTTTTCTAAGGTCTGAGAATCAGCTTTAGATGAGATTGTATCTTTTCCTTAGATTTAGCTGGCAAAAAATCACTTTACATTGGATTTCTAAAGATATTTCCTTTCTTTATGTCCTCAAGAATGTTCGATGTGATTGTTATTGGTTCTGGTCCTGCCGGCGAAGGCGCTGCAATGAAGTGTTCTAAATTTGGCAAAAAAGTCGCTATCATCGAGTCCTATCGATTGATTGGTGGAAATTGCACTCACAGAGGAACTATTCCAAGTAAGGCGATGCGCCAACCTCTCCAGAATTTAGTCGAGCTCAAACACAATTCATTACTGCAAGATGAACTTGCAAATGTGCATTTACATCTACCACATCTTCTGAAAAATGCTGAATCTGTGATCCGAAGCCAAGTAACAATGAAAGATCAATTCTACCGTAGAAATGATGTTAGTGTTATAAATGGTAATGCTAAAATCATAAGCGATCATGAAGTAATGGTGGAAGATCCAAGCAATGGATCAAATAAAATTTATACCACTGATTCCATTGTAATTGCAACGGGATCTAGACCCTATCGTCCTCCCGAGGTGGATTTCCAACATGGTCGTGTCGTCGATTCGGATACAGTCTTGCAACTTCCTGTTACTCCGAATTCCATAACAATTTATGGAGCGGGAGTGATAGGTTGTGAATACGCTTCCATCTTTCGCGGATTAGGTTGTAAGGTAAATTTAATAAATACAAGAGACAAATTGCTTTCTTTCTTGGATGATGAAATCATCGACGCACTTGCCTATCATTTGCGTGAGCAGGGAACTATCATCCGACACAATGAGGAGATGGAAAGTATTGAGACAACAGATGATGGTGTAATACTTCATCTCAAAAGTGGCAAAAAGCTTAAGACAGCTTACTTGCTTTGGGCGAATGGAAGGTCAGGAAATACCGATAAACTAGGATTAGATTCTGTAGGCATTGCAGTCGATAGTCGAGGAAATATTAAAGTTAATGAATCATTTCAGACCTCTGTGCCGAATATTTTTGCAGTAGGGGATGTGATTGGCCCACCTGGTCTTGCCTCTGCATCCTATGACCAAGGCCGTTATGCGGGAGCCTTCATCTGTGAAGGTCAGAACGAAAATAGCCTAACAAAAAATATACCAACAGGGATTTATACCAGTCCTGAGATAAGCTCATTGGGTTTTACAGAAAAAGAATTAACCGAACAAAAAGTTCCTTACGAAGTAGGTCATGCTTTTTTCAAAAGTTTAGCAAGAGCACAAATCACAGGGAACACTACAGGAATGCTAAAGTTACTCTTTCATAGAGAGACATTTGCAATTTTGGGGATTCATTGCTTTGGCTACCAGGCTTCTGAGATCATTCACATTGGACAGGCGATCATGTCCCAAGAAGGTAAGTCAAATACAATCAAGTATTTCGTTGAGGCAACTTTTAACTATCCAACGATGGCGGAAGCGTATCGTGTTGCGGCCTTGAATGGACTCAATCGAGTTTTCTGAGAACCTGCATTCCATTTTCTTCTGCAAATATTTCGTAGCCATTGCTAAGCCAAATTTCTTTCCAAGAATCAATTTGACTTAGCGATACATAGGGAGAGAAGCCTTGCTTGGTATCAATCCATATGTAGTTGATATTAGGTGATATTCTCTTGGAATTTTTATTAAGTGGTCCATGCTTGAATTTATTTTTATAATTATCTTTTTGTTCTTCCTGTTTGGTTTTATTTTTTTTATTCGTTTCTAGTTCTTTCGAGTATCTGTTTCTGCTAGTAGATTCCAAAGAAACGGCTTCTAAAGGAAATATTTGATTTGAGTTAGATAGAAAGATTCCTAGGTCAAATTGTACGGCTACTTGGGAATTCTTCGGTATTTTTGCAGCCATGCTTTCCGCAAGTTCTACTCGGGCTAATTTTGAATTAGGAAGTGCGAAAGGAAAATTCTTATCCCAGGAATTTCGATAGAAACTAATCCCCAGAATAATGAGTAGAACTGAAATTCGTAATGAAGAAGAAACTTTCTTTCTTAACGTTCGCCATCCCTCTAAGGTTGAGTATAGTAGGATAGGAAGTAAGGGATAGATATAGTAATTGTAGAAACTATTGTGCCAAAGTCTTGAAGAAAGAAAATGAATTCCAAAAAGACAAAGAATATAGAACCAATACCTAGGCTTTACTAAGATCAGCAAGCCAGTGCTAAGTGCAATTTCAATTACTGTTGAGGAATGCTTGTAAACCTCATTGAATGCTCGTGGAAGATCGCTGAGTATTCCAATTACAATGCCTGCTGTGCTTGTTCCCCAAGTTGACCAAATCTGCCACCAGTTTTCTTCTGCTTCAACATCTAAAATTTTTCTAAGTAGGGGAAGAACTACAGTGAAAGTGAATACACTTATGCTAAGTAGTATTAAATTTCTAGATAGATAAGATAACTTGCCAGCAAAAATAAAATTTCCATCTCTGAAAGCTTCGCTCTCAATTTCACTGCTACTTTTATTGGGAAGCTTAGTATTGATTTTATTCCTTCTTAAATTCTTAAACTTACTTTTTATTCTCTTTCCATAGATCCAAGTTGTATTTCCAAGGAAGTAAATTATAAGATAAATGGATGCATCTTCTTTTACGAATATTGTATAAATTGTCCAAAATAGGATTTGAATAAATGATGTTTTGGATTCCAAAGAATGAATGAGCAATAAAAAAAATATTACAAAGAGGATCTCAAAATGATAGGAAGTAAGAATTCGATATAAATAAATATTGCTTAATAAAAACAGAAAGAGAAGGAACTTTTCTAAATGGACATTGAAATAAGTATATGTTAATGAATTTGTATTAAGCGCGGAATCTGATGATGAAAATTCTCTTTTGAATTCTAAATTAGCAATTATATTCCATATAATATAAAGTAGCGTTACAAAATAAAAGAGCTGCCCCCAAGCAAGAAACAATCGAGTTTCACTTAGAAAAGTAAATGGTACAAAGAGAAGGAGAAGAGGTGCAAAATGATGGGCTAAGTAAGAATTGTTCTCTTCGCCGTGAAATGGAGAATAAAACCAAAGACCTTTAGATGTATTTAAAATGACCTCCGCCATAGAAGTAAAATCTCTTTCTCCTAGGAAAAAACTATTTCGAAAAGCAAAAGTTATCTGTATGTAATGGAATAAAAGACAAGCTAATGTTATACCTGCGAATGAAATTAGAATAGGATTAAAAATTTTATAATTAATGTAAGAATTTGGATTTTTATTTTTACAAAGTAATACACTGAGTATTATACAATACCAGAAGATTAGTCTATTGTATTTGCGTGGATCAAAATGAGGGTCAATGCTAGGAAGAAGAAATAAGAAAGAAATTAGTAATCCTAAAAGAATTGCAGGCGTAGCAACAAAATTAGGTGATGATACCAACCTATTCCAAGCAGGCTTTAGGTGAGAAATCATCGAATGAAATAGAGTATTTTCCTTTCTCCAATTCTTTCGCGATTAGTTTCAATTCGGTTCTTATAATAGAAGGTTTTTTCAGGAAAGGCTTTTGCAAAAATATCATAAAGTTCCATTTCCATAGAGAGCATGGACTCTGCTATTTCTTCTCCAGAAACATTTCCTAATTTGGCAACGTCCACCATAATATGGCGTGAGTTGATGAAATCAGGTTGAATTTCACCTCTAATCATATCGAAATTCATCTTTGTGATGGTTCCGCCAACACCTGTTTTGATATTTTTGGATTTTGCAAGTGAAACAATATTACGAGTTATGCGAGTGACTTCTTTGTCATCAGGACTTAAATTCATTGAGGAAGATAAATCTGACCTAGCTGCTGTTATTTGATCCAATTCAGATGTGAATGGATTGTCTAAAATGTCTAAAAGATTTCTATATCCAGTAATTGTTTCGAGATTGATCGCTTTTCGAATCTTTTTGTAATAAACGGGAGCAACAACATTTTTTAAGGAGGTAATAAAGTTTTTGAATGCATATTCAGATTCTATCATAGGAGCAGAGATTCCCGCTACATCGGTTCTTTGGCAGATACGCATGTCATTGCGAGCTTCTGGTCCACCTATCTTTACATAAACGGGTAATAGGTTGTGGAAAATTTTCTGAAGCAGAGCAATCTCTTCTTCTCCCATGTCTTCCGTCTCAGTTCCGGTTTTGATTGCAATAATTGGATATCGTTCAATGTAATCTGAAAATTGCGACATGTTTTCCCCTCTGGGAGACCTTCGGAAGAATTCCAAGTTGGTACAAGCATTTTTTGCAAATTTTTTCCCTTTCTTGACAGAAAAGACAAGTATTTTCAACCTTATCACGACATGTCATTTTGGAATAAAAATCAGCCCGAACCTAAAGAAGAAGAAAAGCAAAATTTCTTCTCTTCTGTTACATCCTTTGTTGGTATCATTGTTTTAGTATTTGCTTTTAAATCATCCATCTTAGATGCCAATAACATTCCCTCGGGTTCAATGATTCCCACTTTGAAGATTGGAGATTTTCTTTTTGTCAATAAAATGAGATACTCCTTTAGGCTTCCTTTCACTGAGAAAGAATTATTTCGAATTGATAATCCAAAACGTGGTGATATTGTAACTTTCATTCCGCCTGAGGCAGCCTTTGAATATGGCGAATCCAGAGACGGAATGTTTTCCAAAAGATTTGTCAAACGAGTAATTGGAATGCCTGGGGATACGATACGCATCACAAGAAAATACAAAGATACCAAGAAGGGTAGAGTCTTTTTCGCTATTGTTGAATATAAACCAAAAGATGGTAAAGAATTTATTTCTTACGATCCAAGAGAAGTTGATCAAAATAAAGAACTTGCTGATATAGATAATACTAGAGCCTCATCCCGTGCATTGTTTGTTGAAACAAAAGGTGAATTCGACCATTTTATTCTGGAAGGACCAGAGGATGATAGAATGTCGCCTAGTCGTTTTTATTGTGATTTTGCAAATGGCTGTGAAATTCCGGACAGTCAGTACATGGTTATGGGCGACAACAGGGATGATTCCTCCGATTCAAGAGTTTGGGGTTTTGTTCCTAGGGAAGATATTTTAGGAAAGGCTTTGGTAATTTATTTTTCCATCAATTGGAAAGACCATACCTGTCAGTTCAAAGATGGTTTGGAACTTTCAGAAAAAGGGCCTGATCTAGCTGAAAGATGGAACATGGATGAGATTCAAAAGCACTGTGATGCCTCAGAATGGGATCACTACCAATATGGATCCAATTATTTTGAATACGAACCAAGACTTGCCTGGCTAAAGAGAACTCTACTTTATAGGCTTTGGAGAATGGAGGTTCGATGGCACCGAATAGGAAGGATCCTCCAGTAAATCCCATTTGGAATCTAGCAGGCCTCGGAGCAGAATTCACAGGTATCATATTGTTTCATTTATTTCTCTTTTCTTGGTTGGATGAGAAATTTGCAACAAAGCCCTGGTTACTTTTGTGTGGTATGATTTTAGGATTTACCTTTGGAATCTACCATATAATCAAAAGGACTAACTCTCGAAATAAGTGAATTATTTATTGAATAAATCTCTACTCAAAGATTCTATTAAAGGTTAATTATTAATGAAAGAACCCATTGACCTTTCTCGCTTGCAAAAGGGAAAATTCCATCTTATCTTAGCAATTGTTAGCTTTATAACGATTATTTGTTTCGCAATCTTATTCCCATTCTTAATTTCTGGATTTATAGTATCTTACCTCTTTCAATGGTCTATCCTAGAGTTTCGATTGCTTCTATTTTGGTGGAATCCCGTTCGATCAGCAAATTTTTCCATTCTAATAGGACTTTTCTCTCTTTTGGGAAATGCCGTTCTCTTGGGAATAGGACTACAAAAGATAGGGATGAATTTTATTTTGGGATTTTTTCTTGCGTATTTTAGCTTTCTTACAATCTTTGTTTTTGTAGCTCTGAATTCAAGAGGTTCGAAACTTCCGAAATAGAAATAGGAAGAATCTCTTATTTTTGTAGACAAATAATAATCTTCTATGAACTTAAAATACAATATGAGAACAAGCTGGCTAGCCTACGGCGCCTTGACTTTATGTCTTTTCTTTGGAAGTCCCGTATTTTCATCAGAATCGGCTACTGAAGAATTCAATCTTAACGAAGTAATCGTTCATCACTTGAGTGATGCTCCTATTTTCCCAATTAATTTTGGTGGGAAGCAGGTTTTTGAAGGGGAAGCTGAATTCCAAAAAGACCATCCTGAAATATTTCATGACCACTCTGGTGCAAACTACCATTATTTGGGAGGCTTCGATCTTCACATAACAAAACGTGTTACGATGATGTGGATTGGATGCCTGGTTTTATTTTTGATATTTATTCCTGCAGCTAGAATGATTTCTTCTAATCCTATGAAAGTTCAGAGCAGATTTGCGTCGGCTGTAGAAGCTATTGTCGGCTATGTGAAAGACGATGTTGTGGAAGCTTCTATGCACGGTCATGGACATGCTTACTACCACTACATGTTAACACTTTTCTTTTTCATACTTGCAGGTAATCTCATGGGAATCATTCCTCCGATTGGAGAGATTTTCGCAACTACATCTTCGATCGTTACGGGTGCAGATGTGCATCATAGTTTGACTGCCCAAGTTTGGAGCGGTATCACAACAACAGGTGATGTCAGTGTAACGGTTTCATTAGCTGTATTGACTTTTGTTTTAATTATGGGAACTGGTTTTGCATACCAGGGTATCAAATTCATTCCACATTCAGTTCCAAATGGCGTACCAATTGCACTTTGGCCTTTGATGTGGCCTTTAGAATTTATCATTTCCCCTCTAGCAAAATGTTTTGCACTTACGGTGCGACTTTTGGCCAACATGACTGCGGGTCACGTAATCATTTTGGCTCTTCTCGGATTCATTTTTAAATTTCAGAGTTACTGGATTGTTCCCATCTCTATTGTAGGTGCAGGCGCAATTTATGTGTTGGAGATTTTTGTAGCTTTCTTGCAAGCATACATCTTTGTATTGCTTACTTCCATCTTTGTTGGATCAGTAATGCATAGGCACTAAAATGAATTATGGTATCAGTTTAAAATATTAACAGGAGTTAACTTAATATGGAATTTGGTTTAGGATATATTGGAATTGGAATTGGAGCTGGTTTAGCTATTCTTGGAGCTGGTCTTGGTATTGGAAGAATCGGTGGTTCTGCTGTAGAAGGAATTAGCCGTCAACCTGACGCTGCTGGTTCTATTCAAACAGGTATGATCATTGCTGCTGCCTTGATTGAAGGTGCTGCACTTTTCGCTCTTGTTATCATGTTCTCTGCTGGTGGAGTTATTAACGACGAACTAGTAAAATCAAACGCTAAAACTGCTACGACTCAAGTAGAGCAGAAATAAGGGTTTTCAGCCTTGTTTTTCTTAGGAAGTGGCGGAAGTTTAAATCTGCTGAATGTCAATCCGGGTCTGGTTGTCTGGACCTTGGCGACTTTCATCTTTGTGTTGATCATTCTCAAGAAATTTGCTTGGGACTTAATACTTAAAGCAATTGATGATAGGACAGCAGGTATCGAAGGTGAGATCAGTAAAGCAACAAGCCTGCGAGCTGAAGCTGAAAAAGTTCTCAAAGACTACCAAGACAAAGTAAATCATTCCAGAGATGAAGCTCTTGGAATCATCAATGAAGCTAAATCTGATGCTAACAATCTAAAGCATAAGATGGTCGATGATGCGAATGCTGAAATTCGTAAGATGAAAGAGCAATCCCTAAATGATATTGAGCTTGCTAAGGCTAAAGCTGTTCATGAAATGCAAATTAAAATTGCAGAACTTTCTGTTCAGATTGCAGGCGAGATTCTAGAGAAGCAATTGAAGAAAGAAGATTATTCTGCTTTCATCGACAAAGAACTCAGTAAATTGGAGAGTATCTAAAACATGAGCCAAAGCGCCGTCGCACATTCATACGCAACAGCTTTGTTAGAGATCATTGTTAAAGACACGGATCTAGACCAAGTCGTTCAGGATCTTTTTGAAATCCAAAAAGTATTGTTCGAAGATAAGTCGGTCCGTGAATTTGTTCTTTCTCCCATTGTAAAAAAAGATATCAAACAAAATGCTATCGCAAAAGCATTGAGCGGACAGGCTCGAGAAGAAGTTGCATCTTTCATGGGGATTTTGATCCAAAAAGATCGATTGGAATTTTTTCCTGAAATTACAGAAGTTTTCTCAACCCTGGTTGAGAAGAGAAGAGGCAGATCTAAGGTTTCTATTGTATCCAAAGAAGCATTACCTGAAGCAGCCCTTGCAAGAATTAAGAAAGTCATAGAAAAGAAATTTAAGACAGAAGCAATCATTCATAACACAATTTCGGATGATGTAATTGGTGGGTTTTTAATCCGTATAGAGGATTTTTTGATCGATGCCACCATGAAGAACAAATTGAAAAGTATTAGTGAATCCTTACTATCCCATAAAATAACCGCCGGAGTATTATATGAAAATTAAGATAGACGAAGTTACGTCGGTTTTAAAGAAAGAAATCCAAAGTTTTAACAAAAATTTAAATGTAGATGAAGTAGGAACTGTCCTCGAAGTAGGGGATGGAATTGCTCGGATCTATGGACTTGCCAATGTAATGGCAGGTGAATTAATTGAATTCCAAAATGGAGTCAAAGGCCAAGTTCTTAACTTAGAAGAGACTTCTGTTGGGGTAGTAATTCTGGGAGACTATGTCTCCATTGAAGAAGGATTTACAGCCAAGAGAACAGGAGAGATCGTATCTGTTCCAGTCGGCCCTGAATTATTAGGTCGTGTAGTTAACCCATTGGGTGAGCCACTTGATGGTAAGGGTCCTATCCTTTCTAAGAAAACTAGACCTGTTGAGTCTCCAGCTCCAGGTATTTCCATGAGACAACCAGTAAGTGAGCCTATGCAAACTGGTATCCTTTCTGTGGATGCAATGATTCCAATTGGTCGTGGACAAAGAGAACTTATCATTGGTGACCGTGGAACTGGTAAAACTGCCATTGCAATTGATACTATCATCAACCAAAAAGACACTGGCGTTATCTGTGTTTATGTTGCGATTGGACAAAAGGCGTCTACTGTTGCTGGGCTTGTTGAAAAGCTAAAAGCAAAAGGTGCAATGAGTTATACAATCGTTGTGGCTGCAAATGCTTCTGATCCAGCTCCTCTACAATTTATCGCTCCATATGCAGGTGCGAGTATGGCTGAATATTTCATGTATGATGAGAAAAAGCCAACCTTAGTTGTTTATGATGACTTATCAAAACAAGCGGTTGCATACCGTCAAATGTCTCTTCTACTCAAAAGACCACCGGGTCGTGAAGCTTATCCTGGAGATGTATTTTACCTCCATTCACGTCTTCTTGAGAGAGCAGCAAAATTAGATGAAAAATACGGTTCAGGCTCTATGACTGCTCTTCCGATCATCGAGACCCAAGAGGGTGAGGTTTCTGCTTACATTCCAACAAACGTAATTTCTATTACGGATGGACAGATTTATCTTCAGTCTAACCTTTTCGCATCTGGTGTAAGACCAGCGGTAGATGTGGGAACTTCTGTATCTAGGGTAGGTTCTGCTGCTCAAATTAAAGCAATGAAAAAAGTTGCTGGAACTATGAAGTTAGAACTTGCACAGTTCCGAGAATTAGAAGCTTTTGCTCAACTGGGAACAGAACTTGATGCAACCACTCAATCTCAGCTTGATAGGGGATTTAGAATTGTAGAAGTATTAAAACAAAATGATAACAATCCTTATCCGATCGAAGAACAAGTAATTATAATTTTTGCAGTAACTAAAGGATATATGGATAAGATTCCAGTTCCTGAAGTGAAAGCTTTCAAAGATTTCTTGCTCAATAATTTTAGAGACCAACATCCAGAAATTCTTACAGAAATTCGTGAAAAGAGAGAAATGATCAGTGAAGAAAAAGTAAGACAGTACTGCACTGACTTAGGCGAGACATTTCTAAGAAATAGGAAACAAGGATAAGGTTCATTCGTGGCTTCTCCCAGAGAAATAAAGAAAAGAATCGTATCGGTTAAGAATACTCGTAAGATTACTCGTACTATGGAAATGGTTTCAACAGCTAAATCCAAGAAAGCGAGTAATCGAGTAGCAGCCTCACAGCCTTATGCGAGAAAGATTCAGGAACTTATTAGTTCCTTATCTTCCTTGTCTCAGCAAGTAGAGAGTCCTTATCTTAGAAACCCAGATAAGATTCGTAAGGTGGCTATTGTTGCCATTAATGGTAATCGTGGGCTTTGCGGTGGGTACAACGGCAACATCAATCGAATGACCTTAGCACGAGTTCGTGAACTGAACTCTCAAGGTATTGAAGTTGAATTGCATATGGTCGGTAAAAAGGGTATTTCCTACTTCCGCTATTTGAAAGTCCCTATGACTGGTATGTATACGCATATAGATGATAAGGCAGGATACAAAGAAGCAGCTGAATTTGCAGAAATGGTTATGAGCAAATTTGCTAAGGAAGAATTGGATGCGGTTGAGATCATATCTACTGTATATAAATCTTCTGCTCATCAATATCCAGAAATAACACCAGTTCTTCCTATTCGCGCTACAGATTCTACGAATGCTGAGGGCGGTAAGACTGTGAGCCCTAGTGTAATCTATGAACCCAATCCACAATCCATACTGGAGAGTTTGCTTCCTATGGTTGTCAAAGTTTCCTTCCAAAGAGCAATCTTGGAAGCCATTTGTTCTGAACACATTGCAAGAAGAATTGCAATGAAGTCAGCAACAGATGCTGCTGGGGATATGATCAAAGACTTGAATCGTGGATACAACAGAGCGAGACAATCTAAGATTACTCAAGAAATATCAGAAATCGTCAGTGGAGCGAATTCCATTAATTAATTTGAATATTGTAAATATCGGAGAAAGAGAAATAGTATGAATAAAGGTAAAATCAATCAAATCATTGGATCGGTATTGGACGTAAGTTTCGAAGGCGGAAAGCTTCCTGAAATTTTCAATGCCTTAGAGATCAACACAACCATCGAAGGAAAGCCAACCAGAATTATCTCCGAAGTTCAGATGCATATCGGTGGAAATGTTGTAAGAGCGATTGCTCTATCCTCCACTGATGGTCTCGTTCGTGGACTTGAAGTTGTTGATACAGGAGCACCTATCAGTGTTCCCGTTGGCGACAAAACTTTAGGAAGAATTTTCAATGTTTTAGGTGAGACTGTAGATGAGGGCGGACCAGTGAATGCTGAGACTCGTTTACCCATCCATAGAAATGCTCCTTTGTATGAAGAGCTTTCACCCAAGACGGAAGTTTTTGAAACAGGTATCAAAGTAATCGATCTTCTTGCTCCTTATATCAAGGGTGGAAAGACAGGTTTATTCGGTGGTGCTGGAGTAGGAAAGACTGTATTAATTCAGGAATTGATTAACAATATCGCTAAGCAACACGGTGGATTCTCCGTATTCGCTGGTGTTGGAGAAAGAACTCGTGAGGGGAATGACCTTTGGCGAGAGATGAAAGAATCAGGCGTTATTGACAAAACTGTTCTTTGCTACGGTCAGATGAATGAACCTCCTGGTGCCAGACTTAGAGTTGCACTTTCAGCGCTAACTATGGCTGAGCATTTCCGAGATACAGTAGGAACAGACGTACTTTTATTCGTAGATAATATCTTCCGATTTTCCCAAGCGGGTTCTGAAGTATCGGCACTTTTGGGAAGGATGCCTTCTGCGGTGGGTTACCAACCAACTCTTTCTACTGAGATGGGTGGTCTTCAAGAAAGGATTACTTCTACTCAAAAAGGATCTATTACTTCTGTTCAGGCTATTTACGTTCCTGCAGACGACTTGACAGATCCAGCTCCTGCAACTGCTTTTACTCACTTAGATGCGACGACAGTTCTTTCTAGAGCGATTTCTGATAAAGGTATCTATCCTGCCGTGGATCCATTGGATTCTACATCGCGAGTAATGAATCCAGATATCCTTGGAGAAGAGCACTATACTGTAGCTCGTGAAATCCAAAGAATTCTACAAAGATACAAAGACTTACAAGATATTATTGCCATCTTAGGTATGGATGAATTGTCTGAGGATGATAAGATCCTAGTTGCTCGTGCTAGAAAGATTGAGAAATTTTTATCTCAACCTTTCTTTGTTGCGGAAATTTTTACAGGATCTCCTGGAAAATACGTTAAGCTCGAAGATACTATCCGTTCCTTCAAAGAACTGATCAGTGGCAAATATGATGATCTTCCAGAACAAGCATTCTATATGGTTGGATCAATCGATGATGCGATTGAAAAAGCTAAGAAACTAAGAGGATAATACGAAAATGTCGGAAGCAGCCAACACAAAATCTTTAAAGCTTTCTATTCTTTCTCCTGAGCGCAATCTATTCACAGGAGAAGCTTCTTCTGTGATAGTGCCTGGGGAAGTTGGTTCTTTTGGCATTTATCCTAATCACGCTCCCTTAATTGCCTCCATGGATGTAGGAATCATTCAGATTCGCTTAATTGATGGTGGAACTCTTAAAATGGTAGTTGATGGTGGTTTTGTAGAAGTTAAGAACGGTATTGTTAACATTCTAGCAGATAGTGCTGACACAATTGACACAATTGATTCTAAGGAAATGGAAGCTAAACTTGCTGCTATTTCAAGCGAACCAGCCTCTTCTGACAAAGTAAAAGAAATAAAAAAAGTTAAAACGCGCATTTTACTGAAACAAAATTAATTTTTTTACCTACATCTTTCCGAAAATACTAAGGAGAGGTGAATTCTATTCCAAAATCTTGGTTGTATTTCGTTCTTGTTTTGCTAGTATTAGTGTTGGGTGGTTATTTCTTAAAAGAAAATCGTCCCATACTAGATAAGCTAAGCAGCAATGAAACTATTTATGTACAAATTAAGAATGGAGTCAAAAGCCCTGGAATATACGAGATGAGAAAAGGTGATACACTGAAATATCTAATCGAAAAAGCAGGTGGCTTTGACAAGGAATCCCACAGTTTACAATATGATATGAATGATGAGATCTATGATGGTCAGGTCATTTATTTGGGAGATAGGTAATAATTTAAAATGGCTGAAAAAGCTGGCAAATTAAATCCAGATGAATTTTCTGATCTTGAGCCCGTGTTAGATGATGATTCTTTCGCGTTTGATTTTGAAGAAGATGATTCCTTATCCGCAAGTAATAATGAAGAACTTGATTTCGGTTTAGATCCAGGGATGGAACCTCCCGAACTTGAAGATATAAATACTTTAGACAAAAATGATGAAGATGCATTTGACTTCGGGACAGAATCCTTAGATGGAAATGATTCAGAAGGCATCAATAATGAAGAAGATGATTTTAGTTTAGATGTAGATCCCGAAGAAATAGGTCTCGACTCTATGGTTTCTAGTGCTGGAGATGAGTATCCCGACGATACTACTAGTCTTGACCTTGATTTAGATAATGGTTTAGATTTAATTGATGAAGATTCAACTAGCGAGGCTAAGGTGGAAATTCCCTCTACCACTCAGCAATTTGATAAATCAGAAGACGAAGAAGAAGTTTTGCTCGATGCTCCTAATCTATTTACTGATATAGACGAACCTACTAAAAGTTCAAATCCAAAACCCACTCAATCCAATTCAGTTATTGAAAATAATGAAAATGAATTTAGTCTTGAATTGGAAATCGATGATGATGACCCACTCATTGATGAAAAAATTGATCAAATAGTTAACCAAGAGGATGAATCTTCTTCCATTAGCTTTGAAAATAAAGAATCAAATTCTGAATTTAACTTTGATGATTTAGATGCAGAAGATGAACCAATCACTCTTTCACTTGACGAACTAGAAAATATAGTTGCTGTTCCAATGACAGAACTCGATGAAGAATCACTTGAACGCTCAGCAGAAATCGATGATGAATTTTCTACTTCAGAGGAAAATGATGAAGTAAATGATAAAAATTATACTGATGATGAACTTGATCAAATTTTAGGAACTGATATTTATGAAGAAGATGAGAAAGAAGCTGGACTATTAGATTTAGAATCTACAGACCTTGACATCGCCTTTGATGATACAACCGATAGCAATGAACTAGCTGATTCATCCTTGTTAGATTATGAAGATATGTCCGATGAGCCTATTGCATTATCAATGGATGAATTACAAAATATAATGGCTGAAGGTGAAGAAGGAACCGAGAGTGAGAATTTAGCACTCGACCTAGATATAGATACCCCACCTGAGAATTTAAAAGATGATATTGATTTTACAGATTTCGAAAATGAAAATGAGATAAATGAGGCTGACGTTGACCTAGAAGAGAGCGATGATTCTATCTTCACTGAAGATGAATTAGCTGATGAACCAATAACTCTCTCTATGGATGAATTAGAGAATATCGCTGCATTTGATGAAACAACGGAAAATGAAAGTGAAGATCTACCAGCTGAAGATTCGGACGAAGTTTCCAATGAAGAACTAGAAGAATCAGAGGAAGAAGATATATTTAATGAGGGAGAAATTGATGAGGAAGACGAACCAATTACTCTTTCTATGGACGAACTTTCCAATATTACCGGAGACGAAGACGCAATCGGTTCTGCTTTTGATGATACACTACCAGATACTAGCCTAGATGAGTCAAGTATTGGTTGGGCGGAAGAATCTTCAGAATCTGATGAAGATGAAAGCGAATCTTCCGAGGCATCGGAACAAGCTGAAAAACCTGATTTGGATGAAGAATTTTCAGATCTAACAAGTGATATAGATTTAACAGATGATGAATCAGCTGCTGATGAGCCAATTACACTTTCTATCGATGAATTATCCGCAATAACTGCAGACCCTGAAGATTCTTCAGATATATTTAGCGAGGAAGATCTACAAGATCATTCACCAGCTTCAAAAAATATTGATAAAGAAGAAGATTTTGATATAGGGGATGACTTCTCCTCAGCTTTTGATGAGGAAGATAGTTCAGATAACATAGATTCGGAAAAAGAATCCGATGATGAAGAGTCCATCAAAGACTTAGATGATTTTAGTAGTCTTCCGGAACCTGATGACTCAGTAGATTTTGAAGAGTTTACTTTAGAAGATGATGATGTATCTTCTGAAGATGTAAATAAGCTATCTGAATCTGAAGAGAATGATGATCAGATTGAGTTTGAATCAACGGAGCCTTTAGACGGTGAGGATGAAGACGAAAGCATCACTCTTTCGGATGATGAATTAGGAAATATACTTGGTGGGGAAGATGAACTACCTGCGCTTTCTGATTTTGAAGATTCAGTTGATTTAACAGAAGATATAGCAGAAGAAACATCAATTGATGAGCTCCAAGAAACTGTTGATGAGAATGAAGAAACAGAAGAGATCTCTTTTGATGAAAATGATTTTGATGGAATCGACGAATCAGAAACTATCGATGAGCCTGAAGCTGAAACTATTGATGAAGTCGAGACTGATTCTAAAGATGAGCTTGATGATGAAAGCGATGAGCCAATTGCATTAACCTCGGAAGAACTAACGGATATTATTGGAGATTTACCTCCTGGTGAAGATCTAGAGGATTTAGATTCACTTTCTTTTGATGACAATCGTAGTATTTCGCAAGAAGAAAATATTAAACCATCGTTAGATCCAAATGACTTTGATGATGAAACTATGGTTGATCTTGATGAATATTCCGTTGATGGAGGTTTATCTCCTCTAGATGAAATGAGATCAACCCCATCACCTCTCGAAGAGCCAAAAGAAGTTTCTTCACAAGAGAACGATGAAAGTGCTGAGCCTTTCAAAGATTCACAAGGCAATGAGCTCTCTAATGAGGATAAGAAAAAAGTTCTTTCTTATCTAGATAATTTACTAGGTAATCTTCCTGATGATATGATTCGAGAGTTCTCTAAATCTAATTATTTTGATTTGTATAAAAAATTGATGAAAGAAATTGGTCTTTAACTATGGGCCTCTTAGAGAAGGCAATTGACAATACAAACTCTGAAGATGTTCATTCTGAATCAAGTCAAATGTCTTCTGGGAAAAGCTTACTTGCAAAAGCTGAATCTTTCATAGATGATAATCTATCTAGTCCAGACAAAGTAGAACCCATACAAAAGAAAGGTTTACTTGCTAAAGCAGAAAAACTAATTGAATCAGATGAACTTTTAAAAAATGAAGTTTTAGCTGAACCTCCTGCTTTAGATGAGTTTGAAATTTGGGAAGATGAAGCACGAGAATCTTCAATCAAAACTCCTATCAAAGATGACTCTCAAGAAGAACATATTGAAAACCAGGATTATCTTTTTGATGATGAATCCGATTTTACTACAGCTCCCATTGAATACCATTTAGCTTCTAAGAAAAAAATTGAGAATTATAAATCTATCTTTGAGATAACAAAAGAAATTGGATCCTCATCTAGTTTTGAAGACTTTTTCTCTAATTTAAATTATTCAATAATGGGACAAATTGGAGCTGAAACTCTTGCTATTTTTTCAACAACCAAGAGTGATTTTTCAAATTTTGAATTATTGGAATCACATGGTTTTGAAACTACAGAAGAATGGATTATTTCTGAAGAAGATCCAATATATTCAATACTAAAGCAACAAGATTCTGTAATCTATGCGCAAGAGCTATTGGGAATGGGACTAGGTAATAAAGGCAATACTATTTTAAAGTCTATGCAAGCTGAAGTGGTTGTTCCTATAAAAACTATCAATCAATTTTATGGAATTATTATCTTAGGTAAATTGATATCAGAAGAAGAATATATTTCTGACGATTTAGAATTTGTGAAAGTAATGGCTGATATTGCAGCATCTGTTTTTGAGAGGGTGAATGATTACGAAGCTAGAACAAAAGAAATAAAATACCTCAACAAAATTATAACTCTTAATGATGGTATATTGAATGTCTCTCGTGAGTTTGCAAATGTAAGAAAACTAGACCAAGCTTATGATATATTAATTAATGTTTTAAAATCAAATTATCAGATTGAAAGATTTACTTTCATGTTGTTTGATCCCAAAGAAAAAGATACCTACAAAGTATTTACATCGAATCAGTTTTCCCCTGAGACAACATCTAAATTAATTTTAGGTCGTAACTCCGACATAATTGGTATGGTTTCTAATGTCATGGGAATCTATAAACTTGAAGATTTTAAATCCAACATGGAATTGCAGTCTTTGATTTCTAATGATGAACTAGGAATTATTGAAGAATTTACTATTATCCCCTTAATAAACTTAAATTGGCTAGTAGGTTTATTTATTATTCACAAAACCAAAGAAAAGCTAACGGAAGATTTTAAGTTATCTTTAGTTAACATGTTTGAGTTAGCCTCTCCCATTTTTGCTAATATTCTCATTCTTGAAGAAAAAGAAAATTCTTTTAGTAACCCATTTAGTCCTATTGAAGATAGAATAGATTCAGAAATTGAAAAATCTAAATCCTTAAATACATCTTTCACTGTAGTAGTATTTAAAGTTCAAAACATCCCTAGAATGATTTCTATGCTTGGACAGAATGTTTTCTCTGAATACTGTGACCATTTGAGAAAGAGTATCTTAGAACATTTAGGTGAGAATGATCATTATGTCCGCGCAGGGCAAGGAAAGTTTACAGCAATTCTTCACTCTAAGGACAAAGAAGAATCTGAAATAGTTATCAAGAAAATTAAAAATCATTTTCAACCGATGATAGATTCAATAAAAAGTTCATTTAAACCAAGTTATAGAATCCTTAGTTTAGAATACCCAAAAGATACAAAAATAAAAGAACAGATAATTGAAATGATTGAAGAGGCTTAATTGCTTTTTAATTCAATATCATTCTTAATATTTTATTGTGTCGTTTTATTTTTATACTTTCGATTAAATACAAAAAACCAAAATATCTTACTGCTCCTTGCGGGATTTTCCTTTTATTCATTTTGGAATCTTGGTATGGGATTTCTTTTATTGATAGTTATCTTTCTTAATTTTAAATTAGGAAAACTTATCTATTCTAATTTAGGAAGTAAGAACGCAAATTTTTACTTTAAACTTGGTATTATTGGAAATCTGCTCTTACTTGGTTATTTTAAATATACGATTTTTTTTCTAAATTCCTCAAATGATATTTTTCATTTTATAGGCTTAGATTATTCTGTAGCTATTCCAAAAATTTTACTTCCCGTAGGAATTTCTTTTTACACATTCCATAATATTAGTTATATATATGATATAAAAAGAAAAGTTATAGTACCTTGTAATTCTCTACTTGAATTTTCAGTTTATGATCTGTTTTTTCCTTTATTGCTTGCAGGGCCAATAGAACGTCCTAAATCTTTATTACCACAGATTAAGAATGCTAGAGTCGTAAATAAGGATGATTTTAATCATGGAATTTTATTATTTCTTTGGGGAATATTTAAGAAAGTTGTTATTGCAGATAATCTAAGTAGTTTTGTTGAATATTCATTTCAATCTACTTTGGAGCCTGGTATTATAAACTGGGTGGCTTTCTGTTTCGCTTTTCAAGTGTATGCAGACTTCAGTGGATATTCTGATGCAGCAAGAGGAATGGCTAAGATGATGGGATTCAATTTAATGTTAAATTTCAATCTTCCATTTGTTGCAACTTCTGTATCAGAATTTTGGAAAAGATGGCACATCTCTTTATCATCTTGGCTAAGGGATTATGTCTATGTTCCATTAGGTGGAAATAAGTTAGGCTTCCTTCGCCAAAATATAAACATTCTTATAGTTTGGACTTTGGGTGGGCTTTGGCATGGAGCAACCTATGGGTATTTTATCTGGGGATTGTATTGTGGATTCTGTATTGTAGTTTTTAATATCATAAACTTTAGTATTCTTAAATCCAAATTGTTTCCTAGCTCAATAGATAAATATTTCGTCAAACCAATTGGACTTTTTTTGACATTCTGGAGCTTTTCATTTGGCTTACTGCTTTTTTCAATTAGAGATTTCAACCATCTGCTAAGTTTGGCATCTGGAATTTTAGGTTTATATTATAATAATAATTTATTTATAAAATTGATTATTTTACTTATTCCTCTCTTTATAATTGAGGGTGAGCAGTTCTGGAATAAAAAAGACGAATCCTTTTTATGGTATAAGAAACATCCATTGCTACTTGGTTTAACAATGGTAATCGGGCTATTCCTTTTTTCTAGCATAGGCATTTTTGAAAAAATGGAGTTCTTTTACTTTCAGTTTTAATTATGAAAAGAATTTTACTTTTGTCAACTTTTATCTTTTTAATTCTGGGAAATATTTTTACTCCTCTAATTTCAGGTTATTTAGAAGAGTCATCGTATTTTTGGTATTGGACTTCTCAAAGAGAAATTATTAAAAAACGTTACAACTATATTTTTCTTGGCGACAGCCAATGGATCAGCGGTATTGATTTATCTATTTTGGCGAAGAATCTTAATGTTTCTGAAAATGATATCTTAATCTATGCTAAACCAAGCCAGCAATTGGAAGGTATAGAACTAGACTTAAAATTTTTAAAATCCAAGGGCATTACCGCAGATCACTATTTAATCAATCTCTCCTCCACTTCTACTACTGTTAATAAGGTTTTTTATACTTTTAAGAATCTTGAATTAGCCTTTGGAATAAATTCTTGGAAAATACTGATTGAACCAAATTTATGGAGGACTTTTTATAAAGATATCGGTTCTTATTTTTATCACGCAATTTCTGAGTTTTGTCTTCTTTTAAAATTCAATTCCAATACAACCTCATTATTTAAAATTATTCCTACAATCGATTCTGATTTTACGACAAGTAAAGATTTAGAAACCAGACTCGGTCCAAATATTTTTGATCTATTAAACTCTACTAAAAGAAAAAATTTAATTATGAAAGATAAATTGGGCAGTAAGGGATTATGGGATTGGAAGAATTACACTCAAGACAATTCAAGTAATGAATGTATCGAGAAAATATCTTTACCTAAATTAGACCAAGCTCTTAAGCTTGCTTTTGCCAAAGAGAGAAAGGAGTCAATTAATATTTTACAAAGAATAGCTACTCATTCAATAGATATGAGATCTGATTTAACTTTAGTTAATATTCCATTTACAGCACAAATGAGGGAGATTGAATCTGTTTTTCCTATAGTCTGGAAGAGTTTAGACTCACCTGAGAAAAGATATAAGATGATAGAGGTTCCTAGTAACATTTTTGACCTAAGACATTATAATGATTATACTCATTTTAATCAATGTGGTGCTAAATTATTCTCTGAAATTTTATCTGAAAAGATGAAATAAAATTTAATTTTCAATTATGAAATTTTTTGATAGTAGAAAGCAATCCTGGAAATTTTTTATTCAATTCATTAATGCGTAGTGTATTAAGAACTTCTATTCCTTTTTTCTCTGAGTGAACTAAACCTGCCTCTCTAAGAATCTTATAATGAAAGGAGAGCGTAGAGGGAGCCAGTCCTTCTACACTCTTGTTGCAAGGCTTAGCTTCACATCCTTCTAAGTTGAATAAAATCTCTCTTCGGATGGGATCACTTAAGGCGTGTAGAATCCCATCTAAATTAATCTGCTCAATTTTAGGATGTTGTAGGGGACGCGCCAAATTAAATAAAGTGAAAGAATTTTTCTTTAGACTTTCGAACTTTCTTTGCTTTAGCTAATGGATCATTTGATTCATCTCTATAACCTAAGGCAAGTATGACTACAGATCTTAAATTCTTGTCAGCTAAGCCAAGAATTTCATCAAACTTATCAGGTGAGAAACCTTCCATTGGAGTTGCATCAACTTCTTCTAGAGAAGCAGCCATTAGTCCAGTTCCAAGAGCAATGTAAGCTTGCCTAGAAGACCAAACATTTAATGCTTCCTTACCCTTAGTATCAACCGTATTTTGAATTGTTTTTCGATATTCTTCTAAGCTTTCCTTACTTACTGATCTAGTAGTTGCGATATTTTCAATAAAATCGTTCACATGGCTTGCATCTAAATTATTATAATATGCAAAAACTAAAATTTCTGATGCTTCATCAAATTGTGGTTGCTTAAAAGCAGCAGGTTTTAATTTTTTTCTCATCTCCGGGTCTTTGATTACGAGGACTTCAAAAGGTTGTAGCCCGAATGAAGATGCAGAGAGACGGATCGCATCTAGGATTCTATTAAGTTTGTCCTGAGGAATTGATTTTCCATTCATTCTCTTAGTCGCATATCGCCAATTTAATTGTTCTAAATAATTCATTTTAACCTCTTCTACTTAGACATTTCTATATTTCAGTAATATTGAAATTATTTAATTAACTTTAAAAAAGTAATAGAATAGTAACTTTTTTTATTTTTTACCTACTATCCTTCCATATAAGGAAAAAACTGCTGGTATGAATACCAATGAACCAAAGGATCCAAAGCCCAGACCCCAGGCTAAAGAAAGTGTCATTGGAATCAGTATAGGATCGGAACCACCTATTGCATAAGCAGTTGGTATCATACCTGCCATAGTAGTAAATGTTGTAACTAGAATAGGACGAAATCGATCTGTGCAAGCTTGGACTAGGCATTCATAGAACGGAAGTCCTTTCTTTTCATATTCTTGAATTGTATCAACAATAACAATGGAAGCATTAACGATTACTCCAGCAAGTCCTATGATTCCAACCATTGCCAAGAATGAAAGAGTCTTTCCAGAGGTTAGAAATCCAATCACAACTCCGATGAAACCTAGAGGAATACAAGATAGAATAACTAAGGGTTTTAAAGGTGAATTGAATATGATTGCAAGTATGGCATATATTCCAAAAACAGCAAGTAAGGTTGCTTTAGCGAGAGATACCATTGATTTATTCGTTTCCTCTTGCTCACCTCTGAATTTTATTGAGTAACCAGGATAACGAAGTCCTACATCGCTAAAGGTATCAGAAATTTTGCCATTCACTTCTCCCGCATTAGTTAAATCTTCTCTTATATCGGCTGTTACAGTAATTGCTTTCTCAAAATCATTATGGAAGTAAGCTTCAATTCCTTGAAAAATTGTCCTATTCGATACTGCTTGGATTGGAGTTAGCAAGCCGTATCGATTTACAATATTAATATTGTCTAAATCAGTAACATCATTTCGATACTGATCTTGGTTAAGTAAGACAATTTTAACTTCATCTTTTCCTTTTCTAATATTCGAAGCTTCTACTCCTTCAATAGCAGTTCTCACATAATTAGCGACAGTTGAGGTATCAATTCCAGTTAGAGAAGAGTTTCCATCCTTTACTCGGATCTGAATTTCTTCTCTGCCTAAGTTATAATCATCATTGATATTGATTACTCCTTCCGTTTTAGAAAGCATTTCTTTTAATTCTTCAGATATAATTTGAATCGTCTTATAATCTTTTCCTTCAATGGCAACAGTTACCGCAGCCCCAACAGGAGGCCCATTGACAACTAAATCTACGAATACGGAATTCGCTTCTGGTAAACTTTTTATTTCTGAATCTAGAGCATCGAATATTACTTGAGCTGTCCTTTCTCTTTCTGTTTCGGGTGTCAAAATTATCTGAACCATACCGATGTTTTCTCCAATTCTTGTTAGAGGATCAGCTGGATCGGTTTGTTGAATTCCAATTTTAAGGATGGAAGATTGAATTTCATCTTTAGGAATTTTTGCGATAATAGGTTCAAGATAAGACAGCTTCTTTGCAGTTTCTTGTGCACTGTAGTTAGGTGGAAATTCCGCTCGAATCAGTATGTAATCAATGCCTTCTTTAGGAAAGAGATTGAAGTTCATCACAGTTAGAATTAAGACAGAACCTACTAATACGGAAAAAATTAATATTAATGTTTTTATTGGATTAATAACAATTATTTGGATCAAGGATTGGAATTTGTGTTTTAAAAAGTCAAAAAAAGTTTCCAGTTTCTTTCTAAATGAGTTTCTTAAATTGGATTTTTTTTGTTTCGCTTTTAAATCTTTACTGAAATTCGCATAACGACCTGGCAGCAAGAAAAAGGATTCAAAGAGACTTATTGTCAATGCAACAATAACCATAAATGGTATTTGCCAAATAAACTTTCCCATTATTCCGGTCATAAAGGCGAGTGGAAGAAATGCAGCAACAGTTGTAAGATAAGAACCTAGTATAGGAACAAATAGTTCGCTAGCTCCTTTGACTGCTGACTCTTTTTTGTCTAGACCTGATTGAATGTATTTGAAAATATTTTCAGATATAATTATACTATTATCAACTAACATGCCTAAAGATATAATTATTCCGAGCATAGAAATTAAATTAAATGATATATCAAATAAGGGAAAAGCAGTAATTGTTCCAAGTAAGGTCAAAGGAAGAGACAAAGAAGTAATTACAGCATCTCGAAAAGAGAAAAATACGACTAAGGTAAAAAATACTAAGATTAAACCTTGTATAGAATTATTAATTACGACATCGAGTCTTTTGCTTGCTCTGAGTCCTTCATCGTTTAAATCTATAATGATAAGATTCTCAGGAAATTGAGGCCTCAATTCTTCTATTCTTTCCTTTACTAGTCCAACTGTTTCAATAATATCCCCGCTATCTTTTTTGATAACTTGAAGTGTAACAGCATCTCTTCCATTACTAAAGGCAAAAGCCCTTGGTCTTTCATATGTTTCCTGAAGATCTGCAACTTGATTCAATGTAACAGAACGTCCGCTTTCATTGGATCGGATAGGAAGATTTTTTAATTCATCTATACTTTCTACTTCTCCTGTTATTCGAATATCTTTAGTCAAGGAAGAAAGGAAAGATCCTCCGGGTATACTTACAATTCTCTTGTTGATTGCATCGAAGATATCTTGGAAATTAATTACATATTGAGATTTTAATTTTGGGTTTACTAAGATTCGCCACTCTTCTTTTCTTTTTCCAAATACATCAACTCTTGCAACTCCTGTGACCTTTCTTAGCTCATCATCTAAGAATCTAGCTGTATCCTGCAATTCTCGTTCAGTGATTTCTCCTGTTAGGGCTATTTCAATAATTGGAAAGCTTGAACTTTTCAGTTCCGTAACTATAGGTCTGTCTCTTACCTGGGAAGGCAGGTTGGTTACTCTATCAATAGATCTACGAATATCATTTACAACCTGGTCAGGATTAGGGTGTTCTAAATCAATTTTGATACTAATATCAGATTCAGAATTTCTTGAAATTGATCTAACTGAAGAAAGACCTTCCACCTCTCGTAATTTTTCCTCAATAGGAATTGTGATTTTTTTCTCTACGTCTATTGGACTTGCACCAGGAAACACAGTTAGTATTCTCAGCTGACGCAAATTGACACGGGGAAATGCCTCTTGCTTCATAGAGTAAACAGAAATAATACCTATTAAAAGTAAAAAGACTAATAGTAGATTGGAAGTCAGAGGGTTGTAAACAAAATAGCGGATTGCGGTTTTCATCAAATTTTTGCCTTCGAGACTAAACTTAAAAAGTATTTTTTTCTCTACGAGAAGTATTTTTTAGTAATCAGTGAACTCTAGTCTAGATTTGTTTAAACATCTTTAAATGGCTGTAGCTGGTAAATATTGTAAAAGGATTTTATTCGATTATATCAAAGGCATTCTTAAATTTTTTAAATGAATGGAATGTTAAAGAACGGGGAAAATTGGAAATTGCTATTTATATAAAGGATAATTAAGGAAGTAAAAAATGCGATTGTGTTATAGAAAATCTACATGCATAAGGAAGGTTTTATGCAAACCAAGGAATACAATTTTCCTTGGTTTGCGGGTAAGGTTTTAGAATAGACCTACTTTTTTAGCCACAGCATGAAAATTCACACCGTAGCCTAAGCCCATAAATTTCTTAGGAACGAAGATTTCATTGGTAGTTGGATCCCATGAATCATGGATAAAAGCTTCCAAACTTAATTCTGTTCCGTAAGGTATTCCCCAAAAATTTTTATCATCATCTCTTTGCATAGATAACTCCTTTATGCCTTAGATTTTTTAACCATATCGTAAAATTCTTGAAAGAGGTAGCCTGAGTCGTGAGGACCTGGAGAGCTTTCGGGATGGTATTGGATAGCCATAACAGGTTTGTCTGTAGAACGGATGCCTGCAATTGTATTGTCAAACAAATTCATGTGAGTAATTTTCGCATCCTTAGAATCATCACCAATTACCACAAAACCGTGATTTTGTGCTGTGATCTCAACTTTTCCAGTGTCCTTGTTTAACACAGGATGGTTACCACCTCTGTGTCCAAATTTCAATTTTGTAGTTTTCTTACCTAGAGCCTGTCCTATGATTTGGTGGCCAAGGCAAATTCCAAAAAGTGGAACACCTGCATCAATGATGGTCTTTGCTGAGTCGATGGCATATTTCAATGGTTCAGGATCTCCTGGTCCGTTTGACATGAAGAAGGCATCATATCCCTTTTTAAGTAAGTCTTTAGAGTTTGTGCTAGCAGGAAAAACTGTAACATTGAAACCGTTTGAATCCAATAGATTCAATATGTTCTGCTTCACTCCATAATCGAAGACTGCAAGATTGTATTTTTCATTCGAATGCTTTCCGAATTGGTACATTTTATCCGTAGTAACTTCTTTGGCAAGATCTGCGCCTATTAAACCTGGGAATTTTTTGATTTCATCCAAGAACTTTTCATCATAGGCTTCAGCTATAAAGATTCCACCATTAGTAGCTCCTTTGTCTCTAAGGATTCTTGTTAATTTTCTTGTATCGATACCTTGGATAGCTGGAATATTGTATTCTTTTAAAAAATCACCTAAGGTCTGCTTGCTTCTAAAATTAGATGGAAAATCAACATATTCTTTAACGATAAGTCCTGAGACTTGAATTTTTCCACTTTCCATATCCTCTGGACTGATACCATAATTACCAATCATAGGATAAGTTAGAGTGACAATTTGATTTCGGTAAGAGGGATCGGTTAGAATTTCTTGGTAGCCAGACATCGAAGTATTGAATACAACTTCTCCTGTTTGACTTGAATCACTTCCAAAGGATTCACCTTCGAAAACCTCACCTGTTTCAAGAACTAAGAATGCTTTCATACTTCCTCAATAATTTTCTAAACCATTTTATGGTCAACGGAAAGATGAAGTGGTTCCTACAAAATAGCCTCTGTTTCGATCGTATATAAATGTATCATCGATGTTTTGCATTTCCATTTGAGATAATTTTCCATGGATTGCTTCTGCAGCTTCAGGCGAAACTTTTAGATATGTTTTTCTTATGGCAGTTTGGATAGTAAGTAGCCCTGAACTTGGATCTGCTTCCAGAATCTGTCCGATTACTCTCCTTCCATTCATAGGAATAGATTGCGAAGGAGAATTTGTATTTTCTTTACTGAAGTGATTCTTTGAATCCTGAGCTTGAGCGCTGCCACCTCTCAGCATAGGCTTATTCATACATTCTAGCAATGGACTGCCGAGTGCATAATTTTTTGCCTTGAGATGGATATGCGTTCCTTTCTTTCTTTGTGATTCAATTTCTTGAATTGTATCTCTGTCGCAGATAACATGTTGTATTTTTCCAGAAGTATCATTTCTAAGGGAAAGAAAAAATCTTCCTTGGGTATGTCCTGTCTCTAATAACTCTCCCGAGAGCCAGCTCATCTTTGGCTCTATGGAAAAAAGCCAGGAATGAGTACTGATTAAGAAGAAGACAAGTAATCCTTTTCGAACCATAGAGTAAGTATCGGATTTTATCCTAAAGAATCAAGACCCTTCTTTTCATTTTAAAATGGTAAGCAAAAAGTCTATCTTGGAAACTTTATGCTTTATTATTAAGCATAGATACTTTTTGAAAAAATTTCTTTATATTCCAATATGCTTAAAATAAGAGCAAAATTTAAGAATAAATAGACAAATATTCTAATTGGTACGTAAGTTGCACAAAAAAGGATAAGTTTCCTTAATGGATAGGTAGAAAAATATGATTCAAAAATTTATGAGTAAAGTAGGCCTCGGAAAGATTGCATCTCGGATCTTTCTGCTCCTAATTTTAATGGCACCTGGAATCTTGTTTGCACAAGATGCAGCAGATGTCCCAGCAGTGGAAGCTGCTGCGGATGTGTTAGATAAAGCTGATACAGCTTGGATGATTGTTGCATCCAGCTTTGTATTCTTTATGATTCCTGGACTAGCCTTGTTCTATGGTGGAATCGTTCGTTCAAAGAACGTACTATCAACAATGATGCATAGCTTTGTTGCTATATTAGTATTAACTCTTCAGTGGACAATCATAGGTTATAGCTTTGCAACTACAGGTGATAATCCTTTCTTTGGTGGCTTCGATAAGATGTTCTTAAACGGAGTAACGATTGATTCTATGGAAGGTAGTATTCCTGAATTTGTTTTCTTTGTTTTCCAAGGAACATTCGCATTGATTACGCCAGCTCTTATTTCTGGAGCGGTTGCAGAAAGAGTAAAGCTTTCTGGTTATATAGTTTTCATTTTACTTTGGTCCACCCTTGTTTATGATCCAGTTTGGCATTGGGTATGGGGTGGTGGATGGTTGGCAGCAGATGGTGCAATCGATTTCGCAGGTGGAACAGTGGTTCACTTGATCTCTGGTATTGCAGGTCTTGCAGCAGTCTTAGTAATTGGCAAAAGAAAAGGTGATGCAAATACTATCATGAATCCAAATAACTTAACTTATACACTAATAGGTTCAGGTCTTCTTTGGTTTGGATGGTTTGGATTCAACGCAGGATCTGGTCTTGCTAGTGATGGAACTGCAGGACGTGCTCTTGCTGTAACTTTGATTGCTCCCGCAGCAGCAGGTTCAGCATGGATGCTTCTTGAATGGCTGCATACTAAAAAAGCTACAGCTCTTGGTGCAGCTTCAGGTATTGTTGCTGGTCTAGTTGTTATTACTCCAGCAGCTGGAACTACAGAGCCAATGGGCGCAATCATAATGGGATTGATCGTTTCTCCTATATGCTATGGTGCAATCTTAATGAAAAATAAACTTGGCTATGATGATTCTTTAGATGCTTTTGGTATTCACGGAGTTGGTGGAGCTCTAGGTGCTATCTTAACTGGTGTATTTGCAGTTGAATTAGCTGAAGGTATTACAAGTCGTGGTGCACAAGTTTGGGTTCAAACGGTTTCGGTTCTAGCAACAGGAGCTTACTCTTTCGGAGTATCTTATATAATTGCTTTCGTAATCGAAAAAACTATAGGTCTTCGAATTTCTGAAGAAAAAGAAATTGCAGGACTAGACTCAGAGATTCATGGTGAGAGTGGATACAGCATTTAATTATTTAAATAGGAGAATAATATGAAATTAATCGTAGCAATCATCCAACCACATAAGTTGGAAGAAGTTAAAGCAGAATTGACCAAGACAGAAATTTACAGATTAACTGTAAGTGATGTGCAAGGTTATGGACAACAGAAAGGAAAGACTGAAGTTTTCAGAGGTCACGAATATACAGTGAACCTTCTTAGAAAAGTTCGTCTTGAAATCGCAGTGAATGATGAATTTGTAAAACCAACAGTTGATGCAATTCTCAAGTCTGCGAAAAATGGTGACGGAGCAGTTGGTGATGGAAAAATCATGATCATGCCTCTTGAAGAAGTTATCCGCATCAGAACAGGAGAAAGAGGAAAGGCAGCAGTTTAAGCTAAATTTCTTTCTCTAAGACCCTGCTCTTAATTGAGAAGGATCTTAATCTACGGAGATAGCTCAGATCTTAGGAAACTTTGCACTGGGCTATCTCTTTTTGTTTTCTAGTGGAAAAATCTCTCCCTTCCCACAACTTAGCAATAGAAAACATGTCAGTTAGCAATCCAGTTAAAACAATAGAAATCCAACTTCCCGATGGTTCTTCCAAGCCTTGGAGTTCGGATAAATCCTTTATGGAATTTATATTAGAATTCCTACCCTTCTTGAAATCCAAAGCCTTGGGTGTTGAGTTGGATGGCAATTCATTCGTTGACTTAAGCTATAAGCCGCAAGCTACGTGTAAGGTGAAATTTCTTACCTTCCAAGATAAAGATGGCAAAGAAATATTTCATCATTCTACAGCTCATTTACTCGGTCAGGCTGTACAAAGACTATGGAAGGATGCTAAATTAACGGTCGGTCCTGTAATTGAGACTGGACCAGGATTTTTCTATTATGATATAGATTTTGCTGGAGCGACAATAACTACAGAAGACTTACCTTTAATCGAAGCAGAGATGTCTAAGATTGTCAAAGAAGGTCTTGATGTTAATAGATCCGTCCTTTCTAGAGCAGATGCTATAGCAAAATTTGAAAAAGAAGGTGAGATCTACAAGGCAGAATTAATCGCAGGATTCACCGACGACACAGTCTCTTTATATGGGCAAGGGGAATGGTATGATCTCTGCCGTGGTCCCCACGTTCCAAATACTTCATTATTAAAAGCATTTAAGTTAACCGCTATTAGTGGAGCTTATTGGAAGGCAAACAAAGTCAATAAGATGCTTACTCGTATCTATGGTGTTTCCTTTCCTTCCAAGAAAGAATTGGATGAATATATTTTCCAAGTGGAAGAAGCCAAGAAGAGAGACCATAGAAAATTAGGAAAAGAGATGGATCTTTTTTCCTTCCAAGAAGAAGCTCCTGGATTTCCTTTCTGGCATCCAAAGGGGACAGTTCTTTGGAATACTTTAGCGGATTATATACGATCAGAATGCTTCCAGAGAGGCTACCATGAAATTAAAACTCCTGCAATTTTGAATTCAACTCTATGGAAAAAATCAGGACATTGGGATAATTTCCATGAGAATATGTACTTCACTCAGATAGATGAGGAAGATTTTGCAGTAAAGCCTATGAATTGCCCTGGTTGTTCTCTTGTCTTTAAGCACCACATGCATTCTTACCGTGAACTTCCTATTCGCTACATGGAATTAGGAACAGTTCATAGACATGAGCTTTCGGGAGTTCTGCATGGTTTATTTCGTGTTAGAGCATTTACCCAAGATGATGCGCATATATTTTGTTCACAGCAAACCTTACAAGCTGAAGTAAAAGCAATTATCGATTTTACTTTTGATGTGTACCGCAAGTTTGGATTTACTGAATTTTTAACATTTGTTGCAACTCGTCCTGAGAAGAGCCAAGGTTCAGATGAGGATTGGGAGTTGGCAACTAACTCACTTAAGACTGCACTGAATGACCAAGGCTTAGAATTTGGAATCAAAGAGGGCGAGGGAGCTTTCTATGGTCCTAAGATTGAATTTAATATCAAAGATAGCTTAGGAAGACTTTGGCAATGTGGTACTATACAGGTAGACTTTTCCATGCCCAATCGCTTTGAATTGGAATACACAGCCAATGATGGAAAGAAACATAGGCCCGTGATGCTTCACAGAGCAATCTATGGATCCTTAGAAAGATTTATTGGGATATTGATAGAGCATTTTGAAGGAAAATTTCCTCTTTGGCTTGCTCCTGTTCAATTGCGAGTTCTAACAGTAGCTGAACCACATTCTGAATATGCATCTCAACTTGCTTCAGAGCTTACTGAGAAAGGATTTAGAGTTGAGACTGAGCTACGCAATGACAAAATTGGGGCAAAAATTCGAGAATCCATTCTTAGCAAGGTGAATTACATTGTAATCATTGGAGATAAGGAAGTTGCAGGGAATTTAGTCTCGATTCGAAAAAGAGGGGAAGAAACTACAGAAAGCATGGATAAAAATGCATTTTTCGAGCTTCTTTCAAACGATTTATGAAAAATCGATTGTCTTGGGGAATTCCTCTAAAATTATGGAAATTTATAGCTGGAGAATGAATGCAGAAGAGGTCAACGAATCAAAGACAGGCAAACGATAGATTTTCGAATACACGAATTAATGAGCAGATCAAAGGTGTTGATAAAGTTCGATTAGTAACAGACGATGGTCCACTGATTGTAACAATTGAAGAAGCACTTGCCAAAGCTCGTGAAGCAGAATTAGATCTTGTTGAGGTTTCCTCGGATCAAGATTTACACGTTTGTAAACTGATTGATTACGGTAAATACCGGTTCGAACAGCTCAAGAAAACGAAAGAAGCGAAAAAGAAGCAACATGTTGTTACGATTAAGGAAATTAAAATCCGACCTCGTATTGAAAGCAACGACTACGAGATCAAGAAGAAACATGCAATTGAGTTTCTTCAGAAAGGAGATAAGGTTAAACTTACTCTGCGTTTTCGTGGAAGAGAAATGTTGCATGCAGATTTAGGAATGAAGGTTGTTCATCGTATGTTGGAAGATTTAACTGAATATGCCAACCCAGAGAAGCAACCTGCCCAAGATGGTAGAACAATCGTGGTTGTTCTAAATCCTAAAGCCTAATAAAATATACTTATTAATATGAGAAAGAAAAGGACGTTGGAGAATGGCTGGTTATAAACTAAAGACAAATCGTGCCGCTAAGAAAAGATTTCGCGCTACTAAAAATGGTAAATTTCTAAGAGGTGGCGCTAAGACTAGACACATTTTAGAAAAGAAATCCCCAAAAGCGAAGAGAAGATTGGGCGGGACTCATGTTGTAAAAGAATGTGACGCAGGTCATATTAGAAAACTACTTCCCTACGGAGAATAGAGAATGGCACGAGCAATAAACGGTACTATACATAAAAATAGAAGAAAGAAAGTCTTAAGAGCCGCCCGCGGTTTTAGAGGCGGAAGATCTAAGCTTTTCAGAACTGCAAAATCTGCAATTATGAAAGCAGGTCAGTGGGCTTACAGAGACAGAAGAAAGAAAAAATCTGAATTCCGTAAGCTTTGGATCATTCGTATCAATGCAGCAGCACGTGAGAACGGAATGAGCTACTCCAAATTCATGAATGGCCTAAAGAAACTAGGAATTGAACTAGATAGAAAAGCTCTAGCTGAGCTTGCTTTTAGAAACAAAGAAGTTTTTACGGCAATCGTAGAAAAAGTCAAGACAGCAAATTAGTCTTGATTTAAGATAGACTTCTTTGTAAAATGTTGTTATAGAAGGTGGATAGAGAATGCTTACAGTTCAAACCATAGAAGACCTTGAGTCTAAGGTAATCAAAGCTCTAGAACTCATTGGAGATTTACGTTCTGAGAATAGTCGACTAGAATCAGAAAATGAAACTCTAAGAGCAGAGAATGACCAGATGAAACTGGCTATGGAAGAGAAGGAAAGAGAACTCAACTCTCTCCGTAAGCAATTGGAAGTTTCTGAAAGGGAACTTGCTGAGCTAAAATCGCGTGAAGAACTTTTAGAAACCAAGATCAACAGACTTATGGGTCGACTAGATGGTATTCCAACATCTGGTTCTTCAACTTCTAGTCCGCAACCTGCTAGTTCCAATCCAGCTCCAGCTTCAGAATCACCTGCCTCTGTCGCTTCAAACACTGCTCCTGCAACATTGAATCCAAGTGACTTAGAAGATGATGATGAAATTATTTTACTTGATGATGATGAGGATGAAATCCTCTCAGAAGAAGAAGTTTCTTCTGCCCCTTCTCCTGGATTTTCTTCCGAAAAAGTCAGCATAGCAGAGCAATCTGAATCAGCTCCTCCAGAGATGATAGAGTTAGATGATGAAGATGATATTATCATTGAAGACGATGATGATACTATCAATGTTTTTGATGCAGATGATGACGATGATTTCTTGATTATTGAGGAAGAGCCTACCTAATTCCTTATGGAGACCTCTCCATCTCGTGTAAAAGTTCGAATACTCGAGGAAGACTATACGATCTTAGGCGAGACAGATCCTTCGGCAATTCTTGACTTAGCGAAAATGGTTGATGAGCGTTGTAGAGAACTACAAGCTTCTCTTCCTTCTGCTTCAAAGACACGAATCGCCATTCTCTGCGCATTGAATATCGCTGATGAATTACACCAATCCAGAAATTTGAACGAAGGCTCAGAATCATACAATCCATTAATGGAAGAAAAGACAAAGAAGCTTATTTCCCTTTTGGAAGAAGGGATTATTGGTGACATCTACCCCTGATCCTATTTCTAAATCCGATTTTAGAATCCTTGCTAAGAATACTATTTTAGAAATAGACTCCGCTAAGAGAAAAAAAATAGAATTATCCGTTCAATCTCATCTCCGAACTTTTTTAAAAGCTAAATCACCGGAAACAATCATTGCTTATCGAAGTGATAGATGGGAGATTGATATTTTCCCATTGGTGGCTGAGTTTCCTAATATTAATTTTTTTTTCCCTAAAATAGATACAAAAAGCAAATCACCTCGGTTAAAGTTTCTTTCTGGAGATTTTGGTTGGGAGAAAGGAAATTTTGGATTGTGGGAACCCTGTGAAAGAGTAGATTCAGAAGGTTTAGATCCAAAATTTGCAGACCTTGTCTTCTTACCAGGATTAGCATTTCATGAAAAAGGGTATCGTTTAGGTCGTGGAAAGGGATATTATGATCAAAACCTCCAAGAAGTCCCTAGAAGCTCCATATACGGAGTCATATGGGAATCCTGTAAGCATTTAGACTTTCCGTTTGAGGCACATGATATCCGAGCTGGTGTTTATATTTCAGAATTAGGAATTCATGGTTTTTTAGATTGATAGATAATTTGTCGATAATACATTATAGAAATAAGGGAATATATAGTGTCTGCCATTGATTTAAGAGAAGATAACCAAGAAAACGAAGAAGAATATTTAGCAGAAGAAGTTGAACAGTTTTTAACTTTTTTAGTGAATGAAGAATTTTTTGGATTAGAGCTCTTATCTGTTCATGAAATTCTGAAACCAGTTCCGGTAACTAGAATTCCAAATGTCGAGGAATATGTGTTAGGCGTAATTAACCTTAGAGGTGAGATCATTCCAATTATAGATTTAAAGAAACGATTCGATCTCGAATTTACGGAGCTGAAAGCCAGTTCTCGTTTCATTGTAATAATGAAAGATGAAAAGAGATTCGGAATTTTTGTAGATGAAGTTAAGCAGGTAATAAAAGTTCCCATTTCCCAACTCAATTACACAACAGATGATCTTGCATTGAGTTATGGAAAGTTGATAGAAAGTGTATCTAGAGTTAATGAGCACCTGATACTAAATTTAGGAGTCAACCAAATGGTTGATTTTTTGCAAATTGCGTAGGAGAGAATAGTGGCAGGAATATTAGGCGAATACACCGAACTCTTCTTAGAAGAATCTGAAGACCAAATTGAAGAATTAAATTCAAATCTTTTACTTTTAGAAAACGACCACCATAACCAAGATATTATCAATGATATTTTCAGAGCGGCTCACTCACTTAAAAGTTCAGCAGCTTTCGTAGGACTATACCATCTATCAGATCTTTCCCATAAAATGGAAAATCTTCTTCAGAAAATTCGTGAAGGAACATTAGAAGTTAATACACGTTTAGTGAATCTATTGTTCAAATGTTTTGATTTAATTAAAAATTCAATTAACAAGGTCTCTGATGGGATCAAAGTAGATGAACCTTATTCTGATATGATAGCCTTGTTAGATGAATACGAAAAGAATCCCGATGTATCTGACAATAAAGCAACTAAGAACAAACCATCCGTGAAAGAATCAAATTCAAAAGAAAAATCAGATAATAACTCAACTTCTCAAAAATCGGGAACAAAGAATAAAACTAATCCTGATGCCTTAGTCATTTCATTAGAAGACGTTCATGAATTGCACCAAGAGATTACAGCAGATCCAAATTTGAATCTATATAAGATTCGAATTATTTTAAAAGCAGATACTCCTATGAAGGGATTGCGATTTACACTCATCCTTCAAAATCTAAAAACGAATGGAATCGTATTTAAATCTAAACCAACTGAAGATGAATTGGAATCTGGTTATACTGGAACAAGTCTGTATTTTGTTTTTCTGACAAAGAAAAGAGAAGCTGAAATTCATGAATCAGCTAATATTGATATGGTGGAGACTATTCATGTAAATCGTCTCAAGCTTCCTGAGCTTCCTAATAAGAAAAAGGAAGAAGTGAAGGAAGAGAAGCCAACAGAAAAATCCCAAGAATCAAAAACTACTCCATCATCCAACGCTCAGAATTCACTAGAAACTTCAAAGCTACACAATGTTGGTGAAAATGAGGATAAAGCTATTAGCGATTCAAGAATCGTTTTGAAGAGCATTAAGGTTTCTTCTGATAAGCTCGACCAGCTCATGAATAATGTAGGAGAGTTGGTTATTACAAATTCTGGGTTTCAAAAAATTTACGACGATCTTATCGCCTTATTCGGAGAAGATACACTTTTTAATGATCTTAAGTTGAAGGTCGACCAAATCAATAGAATATCCAAAGATCTTCAGACTGGAATTATGAATATTCGAATGGTTCCTATTGGTTCTGTTTTCAACCGTTTTACTCGATTGGTTAGGGATCTTTCTCTTGAGACTAACAAAAAAGTTAACCTTCTACTTAAAGGTGAAAATACTGAACTAGATAAAAAAGTTATTGATGCAATCGGTGAACCGCTTATTCACCTGATCCGTAATTCTATTGACCATGGTATAGAGCAGCCTAATGAAAGAATTAAACGTGGTAAGGATGAATACGGAACTGTTGAACTAAATGCCTACCAAGGTGGTTCCAATATCATGGTTGAAATTCGTGATGATGGAAAAGGATTGAATCGAGCCAAAATACTTGAGAAGGCTATTGCCAATGGATTGGTAACAAAAGAAGAATCTAGTTCTCTATCCGATAACGATGTTTATCAATTTATTTTCGCTGCAGGTTTTTCAACTGCTGATAAGGTCACAGATATATCAGGTCGTGGAGTTGGAATGAATGTAGTAAATAAACTCATTCAAGAATTCAAAGGAAAAATTATAATAAATTCGCAAGAAGGCATAGGTACTTCTTTTACATTAAGTTTTCCACAAGCTCTTGCTATCATTCCTTCAATTTTAGTTATTATGGAAGAAGAGGTTTATGCTTTTCCACTGTCTGAAGTATCCGAAACTATTAAAGTCAATTTGGAACAGATTACAACTTTAGAAGGTCATGAAATAATTAATCTTCGTGGCGAAGTCCTTCCAATTTATCGTTTGAATCATATAATAGGTCTTGCAGATCGAAAAGACTTAACCGAACTTCCAGTTGTAATAGTAAATTATAAAAGCCGTAAGCTTGGGTTTATTGTTGATGATTTAATTGGTAAACATGAAACGGTAATTAAATCTTTAGCAAAGAATTACAAAAATGTTCCTGGCCTAACAGGAGCTACTATCATGGGAGATGGAACTATAATTCTCGTTCTTGATATTCCAGGTCTCATTGAACTTGCTTCTTCTGATGATTTAGTAGAAACATCGGATCTAAAATTCAAGGAAATGTTCAGAACGAGTTCAGTAAGAAGCTTAGAAACTAGTGATTCCGAAAAACTTTTAAAAACATCTCATGCAACAAATCTTTTTAATGAAAAATTATTTGAAATGCGTTCCAAGGATAAATCAAAAACCAAGCGTGACAGACACCGTAATGAATCACAAAACGGAAGAACTGCAGCAGGAGCAAGAAGAGAACTTGAGAAGACTAATAAAGAACTTATAGAAAAAGCTGAAACTAGACAGCAAGATTTCGTTGCAATGGAAGAAACTGCACAATTAAAATTAGAGAATTCTAATTCCGATTCGAAAATATCTTTAACTTCAAATGTTTCATTGGAAGAAGTGAAATCAGAAGTAATCCAAGAAAGCCAACCTGCCAAAGAAAATCAGGACGAATTGTACACTCATTTAGAGTCGAAAGTAAGTTCTGAAGATGAAGAGCATAAAAGGAAAGCATCAGAAATAATAAAAGGTTTTATAGAACAAAAGAATGAGCGAATTAAAGCTGTTCAAGGAAACCAAGCATCTGAAGTTTCTGAACTTCTTAACCAAGATCAACTACGAAAACTTGAATCTATAATGAATACTGGCATGATGAATGCGGCCATGGTATTGTCTCAGTTAGTTGGCAAAGAAGTTGAATTATTCGTTCCAGATATTTCCCTTACAGATAAAGAAGGTCTTGCCAGAGATATACGCTATTCTGATGAAAAGTTTTTTGGTATGAAGATTCGTATGAATGGGGATCTGAATGGAAATCTTCTCATGATGTTCTCTGAAGAAAATGGTAAAAATGTTGCTAAAGAATTACTGAGATCCAAAGAAGAATCAAATGGAAATACTCTTTCCGATGACTCGATATCAGTTTTAGGTGAAATTTCAAATATTGTATGTTCCGGGGTCATCAATTCCTTATCGAATAAATCTAAAACGGAGATTCTACCTTCAGTTCCTGAGTTTATTACTGGAAGCTTTATTGAAGTGCTTGATATAGTAAAACCTGAAAGAACTAAATTTTTATCTATGCATACCGAGTTTAACCAAGAAGGAAATAATTTATTAGGACTACTATTATTTCTACCAGATTTCGATGAATTAGTGAAATTAATTGCTAAGATAAAATAAAAATGCCTACAACATCTAAGATTAAAGTAATAATTATCGATGATTCCTTATTGGTTAGAAATATTATCGCTGATATTCTATCAGCTCAGAATGATATTGAAGTTGTAGCCACTGGTAAAACGGGAATGGATTGCCTTGAATTGGCAAAGAAGCTATCCCCTGATTATATAGTTCTAGATATTGAAATGCCAATCATGGATGGACTTACCGCACTAGCTGAACTCAAGAAAGCAAGAATCAATATTCCTGTTATTATGTTGTCGGTGTTGACTCAACATGGAGCAGATGCAACCTTTAAGGCTCTTGAATTAGGTGCTATTGATTTTATTCCCAAGCCGTCTTCTCAGGTTCAGATGGATACCAAAGAAATTGGGAAGATATTAATTTCAAAAATTCGTGGAACCTGGGAAAGTAAGAACCAGAAATCAATTAAGTCAGAAGTTAGGAATTTAGATAAGAGTTCTTCTCGTTTACAAACCGATAATGAAAAAAATAAAGGTTTTCAAAAATCTGCACCCTTAGAAGCTATTTGCATTGGAACATCAACAGGTGGACCAAAAGCATTGCAGACAGTATTCCAAGGATTTCCTGATGGTTTTAAATTACCGGTGTTTGTAGTTCAACATATGCCAGCAGGATTTACAAAAGCATTTGCAGAAAGAATGAATACTTTTAGTAAGTTGAATGTTAAAGAAGCAGAAAATGGAGAAGAAGTTAAATCAGGTTATGCGTATATAGCACCCGGTGATCTGCAAATGAGATTAACTTCTAAATCTGGTGGCAAATTTATTGAATTACAAAAATCAGATTCTGTAAATGGCCATCGTCCTTCGATAGAAGTATTATTTGATAGTGCCAGATCTCAGTATTCTGCTACAAAGTTAGTAGCAGTAATAATGACAGGAATGGGGAAAGACGGGTCAGAGGCAATTAAAAGGATTCGGGATGAGAATGGATTTACTATTGCACAAGATGAAGCATCTTCTGTAATATTTGGTATGAATAGAGTTGCAATTGAGTTAGGTGGAATTGAGCGAATAGCTCCAGTTGAAAATATTACAAAGATAGTTATAGATATTGTTAAAGAGAGAGGATAGAATATGGCAAGGATTTTAGTTGTTGATGATGCAAAATTTATGCGAACCCTTGTAAAGGATGCATTAACATCTGCCGGGCATGAAATTGTAGGTGAAGCTGAGAATGGAAATATGGCAGTGGAACAGTTCAAGGCACTTAAGCCTGATCTTGTTACTATGGACATTACTATGCGTGAGAAAGACGGGATAGAAGCTACAAAAGAAATTATGAAAATTGATAGCACAGCTCGAGTAATTATGGTTACTGCACTTGGGCAAGAAGATCTACTCGCGAAAGCGATCAAGATGGGAGTAAAAGACTTCGTTGTGAAGCCATTCCCTCCAGAAAGATTGCAACAAGCGGCCGCTAAAGCTTTAGGTATTTGATGACACAACGGCCAGAGGCTTTTGTTGTTCGATGGAATAATTCGGACGGTGGAGTTTCAGAAGGTCCTCTAAGCGTTCTGTGGAGTTTGATTGATAGCTATAGAATTGATATTTTTGATGTCTCTTTAACACGTATTACTAATGATTTTATACAATTTTTAAAAACAGCAGAATCAATTTCCTTAGAACTTAGTTCGGAGTTTGCTTTAATGGCTGCAAATTTAGTATATTTGAAATCAAGAGCACTACTTCCTGACCCAGGTTTTGAAGAAGAAAATTATGATCCTCCTTTGCCCAAAGAGTTAGTTGATAGGTTGCTAGAACATAAGAAATTCCAAATGGCGGCTGGTCGATTGGGAGAAATTGAAAAGATAACATCTGCTATGTTTACTCGTGATTCTAATGTAGTTCTTGCCGATGAAGATAGATGGTTGGATATTAGTTTAGTCGACTTGATTGCGGCTTTTAACTCTATACTCAATAAAGATCCAGAAAATGAAGAAGAACCTCGTTATTTCGATGGAGTTGTAAAAAATTATTCTATCGAAGATAAGATGTCTTATATAGAAGACATTCTAAAAGAAAAAGGTGAAATATTTTTTCCTGATATTTTTGAATCAAAAGACCCTGAGAAACAGGAGATCGTTGCAGCTTTTATGGCTGTCTTAGAAATTGTAAAAATCAAAGTTGCTCGTGTAGTACAACACGAGATTTTTGATACTATAAAATTAATTGCGGTGAATCAAGATTGGACGAGGACAGAAAGTACTTAAAAGGATTATTAGAAGCTTTAGTCTTTCTCTCATCGGAGCCAATCAAGCTGTCTAGTCTTGCCAAAACCGTTGATATAGAAAAGACTTTAGCCAGAGAATTATTAGATGAGATGCTACTAGACTACCAAGAGAGGGAGGGTGGATTTCTTCTAAGAGAGATTGCTGGCCAATACCAATTCATAACTTCAGATATTTACCATGAAAGATTGGGTGTAATCTTTAAAGAAAAGAAGAAGGAAACCCTTTCTAGAAGTAACTTAGATACGCTCGCAATTATAGCCTACAAACAACCATTAACTCTTGCTGAAGTAGATGAAATTCGTGGAGTCTCATCGCGCGCTATGGTCGCAAATCTCATTTCCAAGAAATTAGTTAAGCCAATAGGGCAGAAGGAAGTTCCGGGAAGGCCAACATTATATGGAACTACAAATGATTTTCTAATTCATTTTGGTTTGAGTAAGCTTACTGACCTACCATCGCCTGTCGATGTTAAAGAATTGCAATTTGATGAATTGAACATTAATTTAGAAGAGGAATCAGAATTTACAAGACCTCCAGATTTAGAGCTTCCAGAAGAGTTAGAAGAAGATTTTGAAGAAGAAATTGCATTAAATACAGAGAAAGAAGATGGCTGATACTGAGTCCAAACTAAAAGAATTACGCAATAAAATCGATTCTTTAGATTCCTCGATCATTCAAATGATCCAAGATAGAGCTAAGGTTGGATCTGAGATAGGTGAAATTAAACGTTCGTCAGGTGATCCTGTCTACCGTCCAGACAGAGAACGAGAAGTATATCGCAAAGTAAAAGAAAGAAATCCTGGGCCATTACCTGACTCGGTAATGGTCGCAATTTATAGAGAGATCATGTCAGGAACAATTGCACTCGAAAAATCTGTTCAGGTAGGTTTTCTAGGACCCTTGGGATCTTTTTCCTATGAAGCTGTCCGCAAAAAATTCGGATCCATAGTTGAATCTCATCCATTCCCAACAATTACTGATGTCTTCAAAGAAGTTGAATCAGGAAAAATGGATTATGGTTTAGTTCCTGTTGAAAACTCAACAGAAGGCTCAGTCGGAACAACTTTAGATTCTCTAATTTCAAGTGATATAAAAGTCTACTCAGAGTTATATATGCAGATTTCATTTCATTTACTGGGATATGAAAGAGACTTGTCTAAAGTAAAACGAATTTATGGAATACGTATTGGGAACGAGCAATGTCGTAATTGGATACATGCCAATCTTCCTAATGTTGAGATCATTGAAACATCATCAACTGCTCAGGCTGCAAAGATTGTTTCTGAGCAAAAAGATGGAGTTGCAATAGCTTCTAAATCTGCAGGTGAATTGTATGGACTGGACGTTTTGCACTCATCAATTGAAGATTTGAGCGGAAATACAACACGATTTTTCGTGATTGGGAAGGATGTCTGTCCACCTTCAGGTAAGGATAAGACATCCATAGTTTTTTCGATTTCAGATAAACCAGGATCATTGATTGAAGTTTTAAAAAATTTCGAAGAGTATGGATTGAATCTTTCAAAATTGGAATCAAGACCCTCGCGTAGAAATCTCTGGGATTATAATTTTTTTACTGATTTCTCTGGGCACAGTTCTGAACCAAAGATCCAAGAACTTCTCTCGAAGTTGAAGAAGATCTGTCTTCACTTAAAGATATTAGGTTCCTATCCAGCTTCAACTGAGAAGGTATGAAGCAAAGCTTTTCTAATATATTAATCTATGGTGTTGGCTTAATGGGAGCTTCATTGGCTATCACATTACGAAAACTGGATCGTAAGCTTAATTTGTATGGTGTTGTAAGAAGCAATAAGTCTAAAGAAACTATTCAAAATATGGATATCTTTACTTCGGTTTTTACAGAAAAGGAATACTTGGAAGCGCCGAATTGGAATAATTTAGATTTAATAATTTTCGGAACTCCCGTTGATTCTATTGAATCTTTGATTAGAAAACTTCCAAGAGAATTGAAAGCGGTTATAACTGATATTGGTTCCACCAAACACACGATAGATTTATCAGTTAAGAAAATATTAGGAAATTCACATAAATATATTTCTTCTCATCCAATGTGCGGTTCGGAACTTGCAGGTCCTGAAAATGCTATAGATAATTTATATGAAAATAAGCTATGTATCCTAACTCCCATTGAAGGATGTGATGAAGATTCTTATCGCAAAATCCAAGAATTTTGGAAATTTATTGGAATGGAATGTCTTACTCTGGATTCTTCTACACATGATGAAACACTTGCTTATCTTTCTCATTCACCGCATATTCTATCTTCTATGATGGTAATCTGGGCGGAGCGAATGGCTGGGGAGGTAAATACTGATTCACCTATGCCAATTATGGGCGGAGGATTTCGGGATATGGCTCGCATAGCAGGATCTAACCCAGAAATGTGGAAGGCAATTCTTTCTGAAAATCGTAATTCTATTTTAAACTCTTTACTTGAATTTCAAAAAGATCTGACGAGCACAATTAATCTTCTTAAATCGGGAGAACAGGATGACTTTCAGAAATTTTTTGAAGTAGCTTCGATAAAAAAGAAATTTTTGTTAAAAAATTAATTTATGAATTTTATATTAAATTTAGAAGCATATACGGGTGCAAATACTGGAATACTAACAAATCATACAGGTTATGATTTTAAAGAAGGTTACCATTTTATCAGTTTAGCTAAAGAATTGACAATCGTTCGTGTATTTATACCTGAACATGGATTGTTTGCTGAATTGCAAGATCAGGTTTCGGGATCTCGTCTTAAGTATTTTGGGCAAGATTTAGATTTCTGCAATTTGTATGGAGATTCTGAAACTAGCCTTGTTCCCTCTGATGATAAGCTTTTGGATTTGGAAGTAATAATTATTGATATTCGTGATGTGGGTTCTAGGTATTATACATTTTTAACTACAGCCTACTATATTTTAGAAAGGCTTTCTCAATTAAAAAAAACAGTAAGCATACCAGAAATTATTATTTTTGATTCACCCAATCCGATCGGTAAAAAGGTAGAAGGAACTCCCTTATTAGAGAACTATTCATCTTTCGTAGGCGTACAATCTGTTCTTCATAGACATGGTCTTACTCCAGCGGGTTTGATGGAGTATTATAATGATGAAATGAAACTTTCGTTAATTTTAAATGTCATTAAACCTGGGAAATACCATCCTAAAGAATACAGTCATCTCACTTGGATTCCGCCTTCACCGAATATTCCTTCCATAACATCCTGCCTTGTTTATCCTGGGCAGTGTCTTTTAGAAGGAACCAACCTTTCTGAAGGAAGAGGAACTACACGTCCTTTTGAAATTTTTGGTGCTCCCTATTTAAAATTAGATGATAAATTTATCTCAGAAGCAATGTCAAATTTCAATGATGGTAGCTTTCATTTACGATCACTTCGATTCGTTCCTACTTTTCATAAACACAAAGATTTAATTTGCAATGGCTATCATTTAATTGTTCTAGATCCTGAAAAATTTCATTCCTTATTATTTACTCTATGCCTTCTTAAAAATCTTATGGAATCTTATACAAATGAATTTCAATTCTTAGATGGAGTCTATGAATTTAGATCGGATAGACCTGCCATAGAACTCCTAGTAGGTGATCCAAAACTTTTAGATTTTATTAAAGGCAAAGATTCAATAGACAGTATAAAGGAATATTTGTTTTTAGAGGAAGAGAAATGGAAAAGTAAAATTTTAAAATACCAATACGATTGATTATTCCTGGATTCAATGTTTAATTTCTGAAAGGCTAAAAAACAACAAGCATAAACCAAAGCAAAGTAGATATAAAAAGGATTTATTTTTATTTTGAGAATAGCGAATTATTAAAAATAGAAAAACCAAGATATAAATTATTATTAGAATTATTCCAAGGTTATTATGAAGATTAGAAAGATTTAGAAATGTATTAACTGGATAAATTATAACCCGAGTATTTATCTAACAGTAGCTATCTCAATAGTATTTCCACTTAATATTATTGTAGGGATTCCATTTTATTACTATATTTTATCATATATCATATAAGGAATATTATATGTTAAAGGAAGAAAAATAGATCTCATCGTAGCAAATGTTGTCCTAGAAAATACTCTAGAAATTTTGGACAAACTGGACGCTAATTATACCGTATTCAAAGACATTATGGGTAGGGAGTATTGGGTGCAAAGTCAGCAGAAAATGTATTAACTATCCTTTCCAATACTTTTATAATTGTAGTGAGCAATGAAAAAAAGATTCTTGAGATTATAGAAACAATGGAACCCATTCTAGAAGCCTTCGGAGGAACATACTTTCTCCAAGATACAAAAGCCTGGGACAAAGCCAGTTTATAAGGTGATTAAAATGAAGAAGCTTATATTTATACTAATACTCGTTTTGTGTAATTCATATGTTTTTGCTCAGGATAAAGATCTAGTTATTTCGAGCAATGAAGATAAGGATTTAGAAAAACGCATCAGAATTATTGAAGAAGATTTAAAAAATGAAAAAGTAAAGATTGATAATACTGAAAAAAATCTAGAACGACTCAAAAGAGAAAAGAATATTAAAACTTCTGAAGTTGAATCAACAGGGGATACATATGTATCCCCTATGAAAGAAAATGGGCTTTCTGGCGATTTTATGAAAGCAATGTTCTTGGACCCAGAGCATGCCAAAGAATTTAAAAATAATAAAAAATTATGGATCAATGACATCTTTAGGTTTGGAATAATGATAAGACCTAGACTAGAAGCACGAAGTAATTTAGATTTCAATTCAAATACAGATGACTATCAGAACCGCGCCTTGCAAGCATCACAATTGTATTTTATACTAGATCCCAATCCTTACCTTAGCATGAAAGTTACAATACAAGACGCTAGAGTCTGGGGAGGCTCAGCTCCAGCCAGTTCGGGAGATAGAAAATATTTTTTCTCAAACTCAGGAAGTGAGTTTAATCCAACCCAAAGAAATCCTGAGACTGTTCCGAACTCAACAGATGTTAGAGAAGCATTTTTTATTTTAAAGTATCCCAATTTTCCAGTAAAGGCTATAATCGGAAGACAGATATTCTCATTTGGTGATCAGAGGATGATAGGTGGAGCTAATTGGAATACCAATGGTCATTCATTCGATGGTATGAGAATTGCATATGAATCTAAATCTTTTGACAGTCATTTCTTTGGTGCTAAGATGACGGCTTCAGCTAACGGACCTAATGGTGTTGTAACTGCGAATGGTAGACAAAATGGAAGCATAGATGATTCTTATTTAGCTGGTAATTATAATACTATAAAATTTTCAGATTTTCTAATTGATCTTTATGCTTTTGGTATTTTGAAAAAATGGATACCAAAGAGTCCTGGCTATCCAGGCGAGGTTGTGGTAGACCAAGATGTTTTTTCATTTGATCGTTCTCGTCAAAATGATCAAGTTATTACTGCGGGAACTAGGATTACAAATCGTACGGCTGGTAACTTTCTTCCTTCAGATAAAAGTTGGGACTGGACGATAGAGTCTGCTTTTCAAACTGGATTCACTGGACAAAGATTGTACGCATCCTGGGATCAAGTAAGAGACCCTATAACTGGTAAGAGTAATTATTCTGAAAGAAATAAATATACCGGGCAACTTCACGTTGTTCAAACGGGGTATACCTTTGAAGAAAAGACAAGAATTGGAGTGCAATACAGTTATTCAAGTGGAGATCCCAATCGCCAAGATGGTTCCGTATCAACATTTCAATTATTACCTAATCCTAGGTTTGCAATTTTTCCATACTTTGATTCTGTTGCAGGTCTTTCTGAGAACATTGGTTTAAAAAACTTAAAGTCTTACAATCTTAATATTTCCTATAAAACGGATGAATGGGGCTACTTTATACTCAGTGGATTCATTCATAGAAAAGCTGTGAAACAGGATTCTTGGTATGGTATTTCGGGAGATCCAAAAACCGGTGCAGTTGGGAGTTGTAACGTAAATACAAGTGCTGCTTCAACAACTACTGAAAATTGCAATGGAAATGCTTATGGAAATAATACATTTTTAGGTTCTGGAATCTACAACGAAATAGATTTTGCTTGGGTCTATCATTGGAGAGAGGGCGTTTCTCTTTGGTTAGGTGCAGGATATCTTCAAGCCGGAGATGCAATTCGAAATGTAAGAACTGATATAAATAATCCAAATCCTTCCAATCGATATACTTTCAAGCCTGATGCTTATATGAGCTATTTTATGCTCAATGTTGCTATCTAGCAAAAAGCTATAATTCAAAGGGTTCTACTTAATTCTCTTAGGAAAAAGTTTTTAGCCCGGAAGAATAATTTCATACAAAAATTGCGATTTTTGCTTGAAACTTTATTTTTAAAAAAGTCTATAGTGTGTATGAATCAAAAATATATTCTTCTCCCATTTCTTTTTGCATTAAGTTTTTTACTCAATTGTGGGTACAATCAGATTCAAGTTCTAGATGAACAAGTGAACGCATCAGCTGCTGAAGTTTTGAATCAATACCAAAGAAGGGCAGATCTGATCCCAAACCTAGTTCAAGTTGTAAAAGGATATGCAAATAAGGAAGAAGATATCCTTGTGAAAGTTACTGAAGCGAGATCTCGTGTAGGTTCTATGCAGATGACCCCTGAAATGATGAACAATCCGGAAGCACTTGGCAAGTTTCAAAAAGCCCAAGGGGAACTCGGTGGATTTCTTTCTAGATTGATGGTTGTCCAAGAGAATTATCCAAACTTAAAATCAGATTCTAGATTTGCAGATCTGCAAGCGCAATTGGAAGGAACAGAGAATCGAATAACAGTTGCCAGGAATAGACACATCCAAGCGGTTCAGGAATTCAACACTACAATTCGTCAGTTTCCAGAAGTGCTTACAGCAAAAATGTTCGGGTATGCAACTAAACCTAGTTTTACTGTGGAAAATGAAACAGAAATAAAGACGGCTCCAAAAGTTAATTTTGAATAAGAGATCTTTATAATATATTCAGGTAGAATTCTTTATTTGGAATTCTACCTTCCCCTTTAACTGAGTATTTAGAATTTAAACCTTCTAAGAAATACATTCCCATTTCACCTTTGTTCTTAACTTTCACACTTCCTCTAGGAACGCAATCAAAAACATTCTTAATCAAGTTATAAGTTGCTTCTGAGATATTTATCTTTCCGACTTCTCCTGCTGTCTCCATACGGGAAGCTATATTAACAGTATCTCCCCAGATATCATATGCAAATTTCTTCTTTCCTATAACTCCTGCTATTACAGAGCCAGTATGGATTCCAATTCTTAATTCCCAGGTAGGCAGCCCCAGTTTCTCCCTCATAAATTTTACCTGATCCATAAATGAGCGAATTTCCAGAGCCGCCAAACAAACATCAAATGGATGAGTTGTGTTGGATGTCGGAATTCCACCGGCACACATATAAGAATCACCTATCGTTTTTAATTTCTCAAGATTGAATCTTTCAGAGATCTCATCAAATTGAAGGAAGGCTCCATCTAATTGGGAAATAAGTTCATTAGGTGACATTGTTTCTGCAATTTGTGTGAAGCCTTTGAAATCGGTAAATAGTATGGTCGCAGATTCATATTGAACTGGATTGACCTGACCAGTTTCTTTTAGTTCTTCAGCAACATCCTTAGGAAGAATATTCATTAACAATTCATTGGATTTCTTTCTTTCACTTTCTGCAACATTGAGTAAATCTGAACCGTAGATTGCTCCTCCAATTTGGGATGCAAAACGAAACACTCTCTTTAAATCAGAATTAGAAAGCTTCAATTTTTCGTTGAAGTCAGTCATAGTTAAAATCCCTTCTACTTTATCTTTGATGATAATGGGAATTTGTAAAAATGATTTTAGTTCCATATCTTCTATGATAATTTTATCATAACCAGCAATTCCTCGATTAGGAATTTTTGATAGATAGAATGGTTTCTGACGTGTATAAGTCGCATATAGTGATCCTGATTCAGCTACAATGGGTATGCGAATTTTCAGATATTTTTCTTTTATTTTCTTTGGAGTAAAATTATTATCATTAAAAATTCTCGTGTAGAGCTCGTTGGAATTATTATCTACTAACAGTAACCAGTGATAGTCTAGATTGAATTCTGATTTTAAATAATCGGCAATCTTATCAAAAATCTTTTCGAGACTTGTGTCCGAAGAAAGTTCTTTAGAGATCTCTGCTAATTTTTCAGCTTCTCTAGTTGCTATCTCTGCTTCTTTCTTTGCTTCGATAGTTTTCTGAAGTAGTAGTGAGTTATTAACTGCCCCTGCTATTTGATCTGCAATAGATGAAAGTATGGATAATTCTTGTTTATTCAATCTTAGTGCATCACTATAGGAAGTTGCACAGAGTATTGCTACAACTTCACCTTGCAGAACTAAGGGGATCTGCAAAAGTGAATCTAGATTTAATAATTCTATGATTACTCTATCTAAACCCTGAGTTACTTCTCGCTTTGTCCTTGGTAAATAAAAAATCTTTTTCTTATTATAGGTTCTATATAATGTTCCACTTTCTGGACTTAAAGGTATGGTTAATTCTTGGAATACTTTCTTCTGTTCATCTGTTAAAAATTCAAATCCTACCCATTGGGTAGTTCGAAGTAAATTTTCATTTTTTTCAACGGAAAGCATCCATACAGATTCGATTCCAAATTCAATTTTAACATAATTGTATACATTCTTAAGTATAGAATTCATATCAAAGGAGGAATTGACTTCTTTCGTAAGAGCATTTAGAAATGAAATATCCTTGATACGCTCACTGATTATTTTTTCTAGATTGGTTTTGTAATTTGTAAGTTCTTCAGATAAATCTTCGGAAGCTTTGAAGGCCTTTGAGAATTTCCCAGAGAGAATCAAGGATTGTGAAAAAATAAATACAATGAATCCATAAGATGAAAAATAAAAGGAACGTATATTTAGAATATCTATTGTTATATCATAGATAACAGATACAGCTAGGGCTATCCAACCAAATAGAAACAATCTTGCACCTTGGAGTTTATTTAAAGTTGCTTTAATAATTACCCAAAGAATATAAAGTACCCCTATCAAAGTTAGAATTTGAAAATATCGAACGGTCTTTGTGTAGAAATTTACTGGAAAAAATACAGTAGGAACAAAAGCCAAAGAAATCAGAACATAAAATCTACTAAAGTAATGATTCATTAATTCTTTATAAAGACTTCTAACAAACATGAAGAAAGGTGCAGGTGCTGCATAAAATGATAGGTATTCAAGACGATAAAAATTTTCCCACGATATATAAGGAAAAACTTCTAGGAATACTCGATTTCCAGTTACGATTGTACGAATCGCTATCAAGAAACAAAAAATACTAAAAAATAAAATCGACTTCTCTGATCTTCTGAAAAAGTAAAATCCTATATGATATAAACCCATTATCATGATTGATCCGAAGAGAAATACCTCTTTACTCGTCGATAGAAAATGTTCTCTTTGGATTTCTTCTTCAAAACCTATTTCACTAGGACTCCAAAACCCCCCATCGTTATAACCATAATTGGAAATATGAAAAATAATTTCCTGACTTTCAGATCCTATTATTCCTAAAATTCTTGGTTTAATTCTTGCTTGTGTATTCCTGTATATTTCAGAAATCTCACCTTGCTCAAGAACTAGCTCTCCATTAATATATAATTTGTAGGCAGAGGCGATTTCTGGGATCTTAATATTCAAATTCTTTTGAATGGCATTGGGAGGTAGAAGTAATTTTAATTTGAAACTTGCGAAACCATTCCTTGGATAAGGCTGCTGATTAGAATCAAGATAGGAATTCCAAGCGCTAGGTACATTTTCATAAATTGTTAGTGAATCATCAGGAAAATCTAAAGGAGATATAAATTTCTCCCAATAGAATTCCCACTCCCCACTCAATGGAATAAGATCTTGTGTCTCAATAGGTGTAGTGCGTAGATCGAGTAGTCCTTTCTTTGCTAGTGGTGCAGGAGCTGATTTAGTTTCACAATTGGAGATTGATAGAAAGATTAAAACGAAACCAATATAGGCGAAAACTTTTGTGCATAAACCATTCATGATTCATGCTAAGATATTCTTAGCAATAACAAGGGTCAAATACTAATTTAAGAATAGGATTTTTTAATAGAATTCCTTGGAAATAACATAATATTGACTTATTCTAGATGACAATATGAAAAATTCATAGTAGACATTGTAATTCTATCGTTTCTAAATTCTTATAAGGGAATAAAACTCTTGGTAAATTCATTAAATAAAGTACGAACACTTCTAAATTCTAAATCTTTTATCCTCTGTTTATGTATAATTAGTCTTTTTATACTAGTCGAAGTTATTCTAAGGGTCGATTTTTTTTGGAAAGATTTCCCTATTTATAATTATAAAGTCCAAGAAAAAAATGTTCATTGTTATGATGATCAGATAGAAGCAATTCGACTTTGTCCTAATGTAAATGCTAGTATCATTCATCCATTAGGTTTCAAATTCCGTCTTTCTACAAATCAATATTCTGAGCGAATCTCAGCATTTAATTCGAAACCAGAGTTATACCGCGATGAAAGTATATGGGCGATTGGTGACTCCTTGACTATGGGTTGGGGTATAGATGATGAATCAACTTTCTCTTATATCCTATCTAAAAATGATAGTTTCATTAAAAATTTAGCCTCTGATTCATTAGGTTCAATTGATATTAAAAATATTTTGCAACAGAAATTAAAATTTAATACTAACTACAGTATAAAATTACCAACAAAAATAATTTGGATGTTCTCTCGCTCCGATTTCGTTGATGATATGTCAAGAAAGCCGAATAGTCATATATTTTTTGTTGGAAAATACTTTCGTTCCTTGATTGCCCTTCGCTCCATTTTTGAGGCAAAAAAATTTGTTAAAGATCGAAATGATTATAGAGGAAGTAATTTGGAAGACTTTAAAGAGCCTTCCCAAACACATCCAACTTTATTAGCCTTGCGAGAAATTAGTTCTTTAAGTAAGGAATACCAGATTCCAATCATTATAGTTCTTGCTCCAGATTGGAAATATCCAAATGGACCACCCAACTATGATTCTATTTATCTTGAATATATGGACAATTTGTTCAGAAGTATGGATTTTAAGGTGCTTAATCTAAGAGAACAATACGGCAAGGAATCGAATCAGGATTTTTATATTAAAAATGATGGGCATCCAAATGCTTTTGCCCACCAAATTATCGCTAGAGAATTACATTCTTATCTACGTAGAATGAATAGAAATTAGAACTGAAAATATACAAAGGGTTGTGAAATAGATACTGAATAAATCAGGAAACAAATTCCTAATACAAATCCGCAAAGTAGCCAAGAATAGATTCTATGTGAATGAAATTTTTCAAAGAAATCTTCTTTTTTCTCTTGGAAAAGATCTACGATAAAAAGTACTGCAAGTAAAATCCAAATTGGAATTGTTAGGTTCAGTGTGAGTCCATCACTGAAAGAAAAAGCTCTTTCAATCATGAATAAAGCTACTTCCATTCCAGTCATTCCTTGCACAGGCTTAGCTCTAAAGAAAAATAAGGCGAAAGTAAATATAAAAAATGGATAGATCCAAATGAAATATTGAGGAATAGATTCCATAAAGTTCTTAATTTTTTTGAATGAGAATAAATATCTTTCTATTACTATTAATACAGAGTGGAAAGTTCCCCAGGCAAGGACTGCCCAATCTGCCCCATGCCAAAGACCACTTAGGAAAAATGTAATGAACACATTGAAATATCCGCGAGCAGGGTTTACGCGATTTCCACCTAATGAAATATAGACGTAATCTCGAAGCCAACTAGAAAGAGATATATGCCATCTTGCCCAAAGATCGGAAAGATTAATTGCAAAAAATGGTCGATTGAAATTCTTAGGTATATGAAAACCTAATATTCGACCAAGTCCTATGGCAATATCGCTGTATCCTGAGAAATCACAATAAAGTTGAATCGCATGGAGAAAAGCTGCAAACCACATCATAGTCCAATCATACTGACCAGGATTGCCATAAATTATATCTACAACATTTGCAACAGGATCTGCAAGAATAGTCTTCTTAAAGAATCCCCATGAGAGTTGGCGCATGCCTAAGTAGAAATTCTCGGAATGGAATTCTTTAAAGCCTTCAAATTGTGGAAGGATATCTTTAGCTCTAAGAATTGGTCCTGCCACTAGCTGTGGGAAAAAGGATATAAATAAAGCAAATTCAGAAAGACTTTTATGAATAGGAATGATTTTTCTATGAACATCTACAGTGTAGGATATCGCTTGTAAGGTGAAAAAAGAAATCCCCATAGGTAATATGATTCCCCATTTCTGAATGTATCCTGGATCACAGACATCTAAGCCGAGTAGGGTATTCCAAGCGACAAATGAGAAATCAATGTATTTGAAAAAGTATAAAATGCTTAAGTTTCCAAGTATGGAACTTGCTAAATAAATTTTCTTAAGAAATGTGTTTTCTGTTTTTACTAGTAATTTTGTAAAATAATAAGTGATAACAATGGAAACTAAGAGTAATAGTATAAAAGGAACTTTAAAAATTGCATAAAAATATAAAGAGGCTATCAATAACCAAACTTTTTGGCTTTTTTTAGGAAGATAAAAATAAGCAAAGATTACAATTGCAGCAAAAATATAAAAGTGGATAGAATTAAAAAGCACGAGAGCCTCTTAACTTTTGTAGTTTGGGAACTAGCGAATCTTTAACCCAGAGATTTCCTTTTTGGGTAAGGTGTCCATCCCCTGGAATAAAATAATCACTAAGTGGACAGATTGTTCTTGAATCTTCAAGAAGTTCAATAGAAGGAATACCTTGTTTTGTAAAAAATTCCTTAGAGCGAATGACATAATTATAAAGACTAGAATGTTGGTTTCTTTGGTTACAAAAGATGTCTTCATTTTGCATCGGGATATAAACAATAACTAGTTGAAATCCATATTTCTTAGAGGCTTTAAGCATTTTATTATAAGCATAGATTGTTTCTTCAGGTAAGGGCTCTAGGTCATTTGCTTTTGGAGTTGCTATTTCACATTGAATATGAGATGGCATAGCCTCTGGACAAATTGGTTTCAAATCAATAGAGCTTACATTACAATTATTCTTTTCTGGGAAGGTGTAGAAAGAGGAACTAATGTATTGTAATGGTTCTTTAGCTTCTTCCCATTCCTGTATAGCTTCTTTATTGGCGAGATGTCTTTTGATACTGAGTTGTTCTAAAGCTAGCTTACTTGCTTGTAGAAGGTAGGAATGTCTTGTAAGTTCAAATTGTATCTGGAATTTTCTTCTATAGCCCTCATCATTTTCGCGAGCTTTCTCTACTATGTCATCTGCTTGAACACCCTGTTCTACTAATCCTGGTGGAACAGTAAAATCATTAGGCGAAACAAAAAATAATACAGTATCAAATTTTACTTTCGTAAGGGATTCTTCCAATCGTTTAGCTGAACCCAGGGATCCATAAGCATCTACTGCTAAGTTTTGTGTCTGAAAAATTTCCCCATCTATAGTAACTCCATCTAAAAGGTTACAGAATGTATCCTGATCGCTTACTCCAAACCCCATCACAAGACTGTCACCAAGGCAGGCAATTTTTCGGGTATTAGGATCGGGTTCTCTGGAGCCTCTAAATCCTAGTGAATTTGTAGTAAATCTGCCTTCCCAGAGTCCAGCATAGTGTTTTATGTTAATGTCAATATTTTTGCCAAGAGTTACGTAGTAGTCTGGATGAAATCTGTGAAGCAGTTTAATATTTCTGTAATAAGAAAGCGATGGCGGATCAATAAACCTAAGACCTAACTCTAATGATATCACTAGAACGAGGCAAATAAGGAAGATTGTAAATAAATGCTTAGTTAGTTTTAGAAACATTTAGTTTTAGGAAAAATAAGAAAATATCTGATCTAGACCTTTTTTTGTATCCCTAAAAGCTTTCAAACCTTTCTCAATTCCGTGATTGATCGCTCGATTTAACATTTCTTTGTTAGTCGAAACTAAGCCAATGAAAGGATGAGTTGGATAGATTGCCTTTATTTTCACTCCCTGAGGCGGTTGAATAATAAGTTCTTTAGCTGAGGAATATCGATATTCATTTTCTTTTGTTAAAATTTTAGCAAGCTTACTGTAAAATGGAAAAGAAATAATAGAAAGAATTCGACTGTATTTCTTTGTTTGTTGGGTGAGAGGATTATTCATCACAACAGTAATATCTTTGTAGCCTGCCTCTATCGCAGCACGAACTGGGAGTGGATCTAAGACAGCACCATCTGTATAAAGATTCCCATCTAGCTTGTGTTTGCCTTTTGTTGCTATAGGTAAAGAAGTCGCAGCATGTAACAAATTGAATATATTCTCTTCAGTAGCCTTGATATATTCAGGCTTTAATTTTTTTATATTACTTACAACAATATGGAAGGAAGGAAATTTTGGTAGTGATAGATTCTTGAATGGTAAAGGGTATTTCTCTTTCATCAAATGATCGATTAAATACTTTTGATTTAACATAGGCTTGCCTATTAAAAACTTGAATCGATTGATAAGCTTTCTGCCATCCAACTCATTTCGCCATATATTTACTACATTTTTGATTTGAGCATCTAAATGATTCTTGGCTGTCGCATAGTAAGCAGCAGAACAAGAACCTGATGATACGGCAAGTATCATGTCAAAATTCCATGCGGGGTAGTATTCAGCCATTACAGAGAGTACACCTCCGGAGAAGGAACCTTTCATTCCTCCTCCTTCGATGATTAAAATTTTAGAATTACTGTTAGCTGCTAATGGAAGGAACTCTGCCATTACATATCCTTAAAGCCAGATTTAAGTTTTTCCATTTCGCTTTTAGCATCATTTTGAATCTTTTCTTTTTCAGAAGTTACTGAATTTTGGTTTTCTAGAGATTTCTCAGAGGTTCCTGATTTTACAGCATCCATTTGTTCGGTATTTTTATCGATCTGCTCATTGATTAAAAGTTTATCTGAAGCTTTCTTATCTTCAATTAGTTTGGAATTATCTGATTTTTTCTCTTCCATAGTTTTTAGGATTTTAGCCTTTTCATCTTGGAAGTTTTGAAGAATATTTTGAATTTCAGCTCGGCCATCAGATACAATAGACGCAACACTTTGGCTTTCCTCTGCAAAGCTATCCAATTCTTCTCGGCTCATTTGAGATACATTTGCTTCGCTATTCACTACATCCAACTTTTGACCAGCAGTTACTACAGTAGCTTCCCCATCAATAGTACCACCTTCTACAGCACCTTCACCAACTAATACTGTGGACTGATCCTCAGACTCTTCTATGGTAAATTCTGTTCCACGTATCCCAGCTACAGTTGTTGGAGTAGTAACAACGATATTTCGATCTTTATTTATTTTTCCTTCCGTTTTTACAAAAAGTTTACCTGTAGTAAGAATGACTTTTGACTCATCTATACCAGTATTCACAGAAAGAATCGATTGAATTTGAAGTTTTGTATTTTGATAAACACGTATTATTGAAGCATCAGATAGTAGAATATCCGCATAAGATGATTTAGATGTTTCTATTGTATGATCGCTTGCTATGCGAGTAACCTTAGGTTCAATGGGTATAATTTTACCAGATGAATCTTTTAAGGTTACTGAGCCCTTAGATAAAAAGACAATAGCTTGTGTCGAACTAAGGGAAGATTGGTTATCAGATGATTTTTTACATGTCAATGTAGGGATTATAAGCATCAAAACAGGCAAAAAGTATTTTACATTCATGGTGATAATCTGCTTTTTCCTAGTCCAAAGTCAAGATATTGTTCAAACTACCTAGACAAAAATAGAGGGTTTTGGTGAAAATTTCGTGAAATCCAAAAAAATTTTCAGAAAATATCCTTTTTTCCTTGGATTTTAAGATATGAGACATAATTCTATTGACAGAGCTAGGTTTCATCCTGATAAAAGAATATTAAGGTGAAGAAATCGCTACTAATAACTATATCTTTGTGTTTGATGAGCCTTCATTGCGGATTCTTCGTCTCAAACGAGAGAGCAATCGTCCAAGTGGATGGTCTTGAGACTATGGGCTATTCTGAAGTTTTGGACATTTTGCACGCTGAATCCTCTGTGGAGCTCTCACAAGTAGATTTGAATTCTTGGGTTTCTGCTTTGGAAGGAAACCCTAGAGTTGAAAAGGTTTCTCTACAAAAAAAAACAGGGCTTATTCAAATTCACATCGAAGAGAAAAAAGTAGCCTGGTTGGTTCAGACTGCAGGTAGACTTTATGAATTGGATAGTGAACTAAAGATAATTTCTATAGATGATGTTCGTTCAAAATGGATTCCAATTCTTAGCGGTGTTTTTAAAATAAATGACAACGAGATCCAAGGAAGTTCCTTCCTTACCTTACTTCAGCAAGTGAACAATTTGTTCACAATGTTTCCTGAATTAAAGGAAAGAATTTCAGAAATTAACTTAGCAAAAGATGGAAATATTTATGTCTACCTTCATTTTCCATCTCGTATGATTATTCAAATGGGTGTTTATCTATCAAATCTACAATCAAAGAAATTATATTCAAGTGTAGCCTATTTGGAAAATTCTAATTCAAAGGCAGAATTTATGGATCTTAGCGGAGAGGACGCATTTTTCTACTGATGGAAGAATTTCAAACCGTTGCATCACTAGACCTTGGATCATCCATGACAAAGGTTGTCATAGGTAGATTATTAGGTGAAGGGGAAATCGAAATTATAGGCATGGGTTCCTATGCTTCAACAGGCATTAAAAATGGGACTATCATTAATATTGAAACTACCAGTAAAGGAATCATAGAAGCGATCAGTGACGCTGAATTGATGGCAGGTCAAGAAATTGATTCAGTAATTGTCAATGTTACTGGTAAGACTCTAAAGTCACAGAATGAAAAAGGAATCATTGCAATCACGAATAAAAATCGTGAAGTTACGGAAGCGGATATTATTAGGGTAGTAGAAGCTGCGCAGAGTATTCATATTCCTGCGGATATGGAATTACTTCATGTTCTTTCTAGAGAATTTAAGGTTGACGACCAATTGAATATCCGTGATCCAATTGGCATGACGGGTGTTAGACTAGAAACAGAAGTACATATTGTAACAGCAGGGACAACAATGCTGAACAATATAGAGAGATGCCTGCAATTAGCAAATCTCTATCAAATTGATCGAGTTTTATCTTGCCTAGCAAGTTCAGAGGCTGTCCTTACTTCAGGTGAAAAAGATTTAGGTACTTTGGTAGTCGATATAGGTTCTGGAATCTGTGATATAGTTATCTATGTTGATGGCGGAATTGGATATACATCGACGATTCCATTGGGAAGCAATCATATAACAAGCGATATTTCAATTGGTCTAAAGACGACTATTGAAATCGCTGAAACCTTAAAGAAACGTTACGGCCATACACAGATTGAAACTATAGATCCCACTTCAAAAATTGATATTCCAGCTATCAGTGGAAGACCATCTAGAAGTATTTTCCATCAGGAATTAGTTGAAATCATTGAGCCTAGAACAAGAGAAATCTTCGAACATATTGAATCAGAATTGATGAAATCTGGATTCAAACAGTCTTTATCTGGTGGAGTCGTGTTGACAGGTGGAGGAAGTTATTTAGCTGGAATTGATGTACTTGCTGAAGAAGTTCTAGGCTTATCGGTCTCAAAGGCAAAGCCTGCAGGACTTTCTGGATTGGCCGATAAGGTATCCAGTCCTGAATTTTCTACTGCAGTAGGATTAATAAAATATGCTTCAAAGTTGCATATGTTAGATGAAAGAAATGCTAGAATTGGATCTGACCGTGAAGGTTGGACTACTAAAGTGAAACGTTGGATGCAAGATAATTTATAGAATTTTGGGAGAACCCTATGCTTTATATGGAAGATGAGAAAACAAGCCCGGCTATTATCAAAGTGATTGGTGTTGGCGGAGGCGGAATGAATGCGGTAACTAGAATGATTCATGCCAATATGAAAGGCGTGGATTTCTTGGTTATGAATACAGATGAACAAGTTCTTTTAAAATCACCAATAGAATCCAAACTTCAGTTAGGTTCCAAGATAACCCGAGGTATGGGAGCAGGTGGTGATCCTGATCTAGGTCAGAAAGCTGCCCAAGAAGATAAGGATCGTGTTATGGCAGCCCTAAAGGGAGCTGATATGGTATTTATCACCGCTGGAATGGGCGGCGGAACAGGAACTGGAGCAGCACCGGTACTTGCAAGTATTGCTAAAGAGATGAAGTGTTTGGTGGTTGGAGTAGTTACTCTTCCTTTTTCATTTGAGGGCAAGCGACGTATGGATAATGCCCTCGCTGGTATGGAACAACTTCGCAAATACGTGGACACTTTAATAACCATACGCAATGATTCTATCTTCCAAGTTGTGGATAGAAATACTCCTATAGACCAAGCATTCAGAGTTATTGACGATATTCTTCTAAATGGTGTTCGTGGAATTTCTGACATCATTAACAATCCAGGAATCATCAATGTAGATTTTGCAGATGTGAAAGCAATTATGAAAAATACAGGAGATGCTGTTCTTGGAGTTGGAGAAGGTTTTGGTGAGGGTAGAGTGATCCAAGCAGTAGAGCAAGCCATCAACAATGCTCTTTTGGATGATTCATCTATCAACGGTGCAAAATCTTTGCTTGTTAATGTAACAGGAGGTTCTGATTTAACTATTCATGATTGGAATGAGGTCTCTCAAATTATCACCTCACAGGTTGACCAAGATGCAAATATCATTATTGGATTGAATGAAGATTCCGAGATTGAAGATACAATTCGTGTGACTGTAATCGCTACAGGATTTCATAAAGTGGATTCTTCAGAGAATTCCATTCCAAGGCATAATTCTAAAGTAGTTGGATTAGAAGACAATTACAACGATAGCTCTTATACAAAGTCTAATTATAGCTCTAATGCAAACCAAAGTGTTCGTGAAAATTTTAACTCGAATGCATCCTTTTCAAGGGAATCATCAAATTCTAGTTATGTTTCAGATCGTAAGGATGTAGATACTGAGATTCCTGCAAATTCCCATTCTTCTCATTCTGCACCGAGCAATGCAAATTCTGGTGGCAGATCTTTAAAGGCACAGTTGAATCCTAAATCGAATACTTGGGAAGAAGATTTAGAAATACCAGCTTTTATAAGAAGACGTAACTAAGAATTAAATCTTCCAATCAATCATAACTATAGTTGCATCATCCTTGAATTCGTTTTCTTGGGTGATGGAAAGTATGCTTTCTTTAATTTTTCAATAGAAGACAGAAACAAATTTAATTAATAATAGAAGATACTTTTTCATAAAGAAATAAGAATGAATTAGGTGTCACTGTAAATACTTTTTATAGCCAATTGGTTTGTTAAGTCTACAGGCTTATGAAATTCTATGCCAGAAAGGTGAGTAATTTCGTTATTGGTTTTTTGAACTTTGTACCAAACCACTTTCCCTAAAAAAGATATTTTCTCTTTCTTGTCTTTGGAAATGATGATTCCAGCTATCTCATTACCAATTTCATCCAATAAGGAATTATCATCCATTATGATACATAATCCAGTTTCGGAGACATTACCCAATTGTCCTTCTAGAGTAAGCTCATCTAATTCTAGCAAAACTCGATAGTCTTCGAATTCTTTTGGTGTTATTCTGTTTACTTTTCTGTGGGAACTCATTGGAATCTTATTTCGAGCCTCTCCCATAGGAGCAAATTCCTAATTGTGGTCAACAAAATTTAAAATTGAAAATACACAAAAGGAATCACTCGATCTGGTGTGAACAATGAAAAGATAAGGATTACTAAAGGATAGGCGAAGAATTCTAATTTTGGATTAATATTGATGCGCCAATTTTTTTCATAAATGAAATGCCCCATCCAATGGGTTATGTAGACTATCGCGAGAACTGGAAGTCCAGTTTTGAGCATATAAGGTCTTAAGATTCCTTCCTGGGCGCTAAACATTTTGCCAAGAATGATCCATTCAGTTGAAAGTGAATCAGCACGAAAGCATGTTGTACAAATAGCTGTTAGTATAGCTGTATAAAACCAACGAAATACATTCATATATGGTTTTAAAAAATCGTAATTGAATTTGATGAACTTTATTCTTAAATCTTTTAACAAACTTTCGATGAAAAGTAAAATCCCCTGGGACAGTCCCCACACCGCAAATGTCCAATTGGCTCCATGCCATACTCCACCTATAAACATGGTGAACATTAAATTGAATCTATGTCGTAACATTCCTGCTCGAGATCCACCCATAGAAATATAAACATAATCTCGTAACCAAGTAGAAAGTGTTATATGCCATCTTCTCCAATGTTCTGTAAGGCTTAAAGAAGTGAATGGCATTCTGAAATTCTCAGGAAGTTCATAACCAAACAAAAGTGCTACGGAATATGCCATATCTGTGTATCCACTGAAATCACAGTAGATCTGAATGCAGAATAGAAAGGCTGCTAGCCACATTGCTTCAGAGCTATATGAGCCTGGATTATCGAAAATCAAATCAACGATAGGAGAAACATTATCAGAAAGAACAACTTTCTTAAAATATCCCATAAAGAAATACCTAAAGGATTTTCTAAATGGAATGTCCTCTAATTTTTTCAAAGAGCTGAGTTGGGGAATGAAAGTTTTTGCCGTAACTATTGGTCCAGCAACTAATTGAGGGAAAAAGGAAACGAATAGAGCGAATTTAATAAAACTCTTCTCCGATGGTATGATTTTTCTATAAACATCTATCGTATAACTCATCGACTGAAATGTGTAGAAAGAAACTCCTACAGGAAGCACTATATCGAGTATGGGTAGTGAAGTGGGAAATCCCATTCCCTCTTGCATGATGCTATTGAAAGATGTAGAAAGAAAATTGTAGTATTTGAAGAATCCTAAAATGAAAACAAGGTTGACTGTTAAACTAATCCACAGAGCAACCTTACGATTTCTATCAGATGAGGATTCAAAAATAATTAAACCTGCATAATAATCGATGGCAGTACTTATAAAAATTAAAAAGCCAAATCTCCAATCCCAATTCATGTAGAAAAGATAACTGCAAACTAAGAGAAGGATGTGAATAGCCTTAGTTCTATTTAGGCTATCTTTGTACAGGAAGGGAATAAGATACCAATGAAGGATAAATACAATAACAAGAAATAAGAAAAATTCAAAATTAGAAAAGATCATAGGTTGAGGCTGTCAATAAGTCAAATTACGAAAAAAAAGAATACTTGCAAGGAAATTATGAATCTGCTTATACTATCATTCAACCAACATACTTAAGGAGAATTTTTTGTATGCCTCAGATAAATAAATTTAAAAAAGTAATTACGATTTTTTGTATTGCTGTTGTAGGGATGTTTTCAACTGCGAACTGTTTTGGTAGTTTTGGAATCGTGAAGACTGTTTACAGCGCCCACAAAGGCTTAAGAATAGGAAGTGGACTTCTTGCTAAGTTCATCCAGACTTTACTTATGTATTTTCCATTCAGTATTCTTTATGGAATTGGATTTGTAGCAGATATAATTCTATTCAACCTAGTAGAATTTTGGACTGGATCCAACCCAGTTGCTATGAGTGAATTTGACAGGAAGGGTGAATTAGTTCGTGAATTTAAAAATGGCAATGAAAATGTAAAATTAACCTATTCTGATTTTGGTCAAAAATTAAAAATTTCTGTATCCACAGAAGGAAAATCTCAGGATTTCTTTGCTTTCCAAGACCAAGAAGGAAAATTATTTACTCAAGAAGGAGAAGAATTTCAAGAAATCCAAGTTTCTGCTCAAGAAATTGGCTCTTCTACAATTCTAAAACTTTCCCAAAATGGAAAACTCAGTTCTTCTAAAGTTATCAAATCAGATGATTTGAAAAATTTAGAAAAATCTTATTCTGCTAACCTATAAGTAGAATTTAAAATATGTTGACGAATTTATATTCGTCAACTTTTCTTAAGTGATGATTCAATTAAGATGTTCATCTCTACTTTTATATCCTTTCTCTATTCTATTTCTTTTACTACTCAATTCTAATTGCAAAACATCAGGATCTTATTCGCCTCGATCTAACGAGCGTGTGGATCTAAATTCTGTAATTCTTCAGCCAGTCGATGATGAAAATTCTGTAGAACTAAAACTTGACAAATCTGGAAATTCTTTTATAGACTTAGAAATTATTACCAATAATTCGGGAATATCACTTTTGCAAATGATACAAAATGGAGAGATTGCAGCCGCGGATATTGTTCTCCAAGATTCTACAGGGCAGGAAGTTGTCAGACAAAGCTTAAGCGGTATCTCCGAATTGCTTAAATCAAATTCTAGATTGAAGCAGAAAATTTTAATTTCCTCTTTAATCAAGGATGGATATTATTCAGCTCATTTGGAATTTTTATATATAGATCCTATTATACAAGAGCTTTGTCTAGACTCTGGAGTTGATTGCCCAAGGTTGAAGGCTGAGATTCTCACAGATATGAAAAAGAATAATGTATTGAAGCAAGATGGCTGTACTTCTGCAGCTGCCTGTCAGTCTCAAATTAAATCTACCATATCTAGCTTAAATGCAGGACAAGATACTTATCCTTATAAGTCTGTCACGTTTTATGGAAATTCACTTCAATATAAAGAATGGAATCTAGTTTCTAAGAGCAATTTCTTTTTGATTCGAGTGAAGGCTGAGGTAAAAGCAAAGAAGTTCGATGATTCCGAAATCAAAGAGGCACCTGCTCGAACTCCAGAAAAGAAAATTGAAACTCTTAAGGAACAAAATATATTTCGCAAGAAAAAAGGATTTTAAATCTAAAACCATTTTCGTCTAATTTAGGGTTAGGTTTTCTCATAATATGAACAAGGAATTAATTCTATCAAATGTATTAGATACTGTCCAAACAGGAATTATGGCATTTGATGCTGTAAGAAGTTCTCAAAATGAAATTATTGATTTTAAATGGACATTAGTCAATAAATCTGCAGAGTCTATCGCTGGGATGAAAGCTGAGGATTTACTTGGCAAAACTCTCTTGAATATAATGCCTGGGAATAAGGCTGATGGATTATTTGATAAATATAAGAATGTAGTCGAATCAGGAGAGAAGATTGAATTCGAGCACTACTACCAACACGAAGGAATTGATCATTGGTTTCAGATTATTACTTCTAAGTTAGACGATGGGTTTATAGTAACATTTCTTGATATATCAAAAGTTAAAAACTCAGAAAAATATGTTAAGAATCTAGCTATTGAATATGAAATGGTTTTCAATGGAACCCAGGATCTACTGGGATTAATCTCTGTTCAATCTCCAGAGAAATTTGTTTATGCAAGAGTTAATTTCAGTTTTCTAAAAAAATTCAATTTAACTTCTGAATCGGTAATAAATAAATCAGCGAGTGAGATTTTCGGTGAAGCTAACGGTAAATATATAGAAGATATATTTAAGCGATGTGTAAATGAAGGTATGATTACAGTTGATGAAAGTTTTACCTTGAATCAAAAGGAATTTTACTTCTCAACTACTCTTGCTCCCATATTAGAAAAAGGAAATGTTAAGTATATCGTCAGTTCAACAAGTGATTATACCCAACAAAAGAAAATAGAATCCCAACTGAGTCTTTATCGTAATAATCTAGAATCGAATAATCTGGAGTTAAAAACAGTGCTGAGAGAGGCTGAAGAAGCTAATCGAATCAAATCACAATTTCTTGCGAATATGAGTCATGAAGTTCGAACACCCTTAAATGGAATTATAGGGATTAGTGAACTACTTGAAGAAACCGATTTAGATGATGAACAAAGTAATTTCCTAAGTATTATTAAATCTTCAGGTAAATTACTTTTACGTTTAATTAATGATATATTAGATTTTTCTAAAATAGAAGCAGGAAATCTTCGTCTGGAAAATGAAAATTTTTCAATTCGAGAAATCTTAAATTCTGCTATCAATATTTTCCATTCACGTGCCAAAGAAAAATCTCTCTTCTGCGATCTCGTGATCTCAGAAGAGATTCCTGACCAACTCTATGGTGATCCAGGGAGATTGATTCAAGTTCTTGTTAATCTTATTGGGAATGCAATTAAATTTTCCCATGATGATTCTAGGATTGATATAAATGTTCTTAAAGCAGAATCTGATTTAGATAATATTATTAACCTTAGATTTAGTGTTGTTGATAATGGAATTGGGATTCCACAGGATAAGGTTGGTCTTCTTTTTCAAGCCTTCCAACAAATTGATGGATCATACACGAGAAAATACGAAGGTGCAGGTCTAGGTCTTTCTATTTGTAAGAGATTGGTAGCATTTATGAATGGAAAGATTGGATATATACCAAATCCACTAGGTGGATCTGAATTTTGGTTCACAGCAAAATTTGGATTAGACAAAAAAGTTCTAGATTCTGCTAATCCGATTTTATCTGTTTCAACAAAATCCTCAACGAATAATGGAATTGCTAGGGTATTGGTTGCTGAGGACAATGAAGTAAATCAAAAAGTTCTCCAATCCATGCTGAAGAAATTGAATGTAGAAATCATACTCACCTCTAATGGAAAAGAAGCATATGAACATTTTAATAAATCAAAGTTTGATTTAGTTTTTATGGATATTCAAATGCCTGTCATGGATGGAATGGAAGCAACAGAGTTAATCCGTGAATTCGAAAAAGACAATGATCTTAATCCAGTTCCGATTATTGCTATTACAGCACATTCTATGGATGGGGATAGGGAAAGATTTTTAAACTCAGGAATGGATGATTACATATCCAAGCCGATTGATAAGAATCGACTTGGAATAATTATTGATAAATGGATAAAGTAAACTAGTACTTAGTTCTTGTTCTTTTTGTTTTTACATTTAGAATGATATCAACCTTACTTACTTCTCCTGGTTTAACAACAATCATCGAATTTTCTAATTTCATTTCCTCAGCAAAACTTGCACGAATTTCATAGGTTCCAGGCTTTAAGTTGGTGAACCAGAAATTACCATCTTTGTCTGTAAAAACTTTTTGAACTCCTCGAGTTGAAACTATCGTTGGCATATAGATTGGTTGGTTTGAGACAGGATTGTCCAAGGTCTTGTAAAAGACTTTTCCTTGGATAGCTCCATATCCACCAATACTTGATGATACATCCAAGATGTTATCTTGATTGGGTAGAACTCCAATTGCAGATTCAAATTGAGGGTATTCATCTGCTAGAACTTTCACTTTGTGGACTCCCGTTGAAATTCCTTCTACTTTAACATGGTAAACTTCTCCAGGAATCAATCTTCCTTGGACCATATATGCACCCCAAAGATTTGATTTAACTGCAATTATCTTAGATGGGTATTCTTCACCATCAATCAATACTTTGATATTTCTACTTTCTGATTTCGAATCAGAGGGAGCCTTCGAATTCATTGGCAGCTTTTGTTTTTTAAGTAGTTGGTAGGGATCATTTCCTTTGTTAGAGCTAAGTTCTTTTGCTTTAATGATGGTAGTGCGAATTAAAATGGTTCCTACATTGGAAGTCACAGGGGGTGCTTCGGGCTCTTCTTGGGTAATTTCTGTAGGAGGACTTACTGGGTTGTCTGCAGGTGGAATTGGTTCGGGATCAGGTGTTTCCTGAGCTGTGGGTACAGGTTGTGCGACATTTGTTGGTGGTTTTGCAGGAGGAGCTGGAGGTGTGGGTTTTGTTTTACCTGCAAGAAATACTCCCGAAGCATCACCAGAAATCTGAGGAGTTTGTTCGTGATTGAATCTCTTAGCCATTTTTACAGTTTCAGCACGAGATACAAAAAATGCTTCTAAAGCAGTAACCACCTTGTCTCCGTTAAGGTCTCCATTTTCCATAGCTCTACCGAAGTTGTAAGTAAAAATTCCATGATTGATAGATCCACCAACTTCAATAGCAGTCTGGTTGTCATCAGCAGAAGAGATGATAGTCTTATTTTGGAAGTAGTAGTCTTCCGCATTTTGTTTCACTACACCGCTAGATCCTTCAGGAATAGGAACGGGAGATGAACCTCTAGTGTTCTTTCCCTTCTTTGCAATTCCACCAGAATAGCAACAATCTAGCATCATAAGAGTCTTTGGAGAATTGATCTTAGAAAGATACTTGTTCAATTCATCATCTGAAATGTGCGGACGATCATAACAAACTAAATAATTTCTCATACCGTTGGGTGCTTTCGCATCATTTTGGTAGGTTCCATGACCCGAAAAATATAAAAATACCGTATCTTCTTTCTTAGCTTTTTTCGCTAAGATATCAATTTCTTTCTGAACGTTTGCCTTAGTCACCTGAGCACCTAAAAGGACTCGGACATCCTTGAATTCACCAAATTTCTTTACTTGGGTCTTCAAATATTCAGCATCTCTCTCACACAATGCGAGTTCTGGAATCTTTGCTTGATTGCCTTTGTAATTGGTTCCAATGATTAAACCATATCGATCTTGGGAAAAAAGATACATAGGAAAGAAAAGGATTAGAAGGACGAGGATATTAATTTTTTTCAAGTTCATACTCCAGATGAGTAGACTGATAGATTTCATCGAAAGAATCAAGAATTTTTTGTCAAAAACTCTGCTTGACATATGTCGGGGTTTTCTTGGATATTTAGGCAATGTCTAAATCCCAATCTAAATTCCAAGAAACCATTATTCAATCCTATACTTCCAAAGGTGATTCAATTCTACTCGGAACCGCAATTCTAGATGGAGTAGCACTGCCTTCTACCCATGTTACAGCACCATTAAAGACATTCAACCGCCACGGCTTAATTGCAGGTGCAACGGGAACAGGAAAGACAAAGACTTTACAAATTATCGCAGAGAGGCTTTCCGAGAAGGGAGTTCCTTGCTTGGTAATGGATGTGAAAGGGGATTTGAGTGGGATTGCAGCGCTGGGACAGGACAATGATAAGATCCAAGAACGGCAAAAGAAGATAGGTGTTGCCTACGAAGCCAAGGCTAGTCCTGTTGAATTCTTAAGTCTATCCAAAGAGCCAGGTGTAAAACTTCGTGCCACTGTTTCTGAATTTGGTCCCATCCTATTTTCCAAGATACTCGAGTTAAACGATACTCAATCAAGTTTGGTAACCATTCTATTCAAATACTGTGATGATCATAAATACCCACTTCTTGATCTTAAAGACATGAAGAAGATCATTAATTTTGCAAGCGAGGAAGGAAAGAAAGAATTAGAAGCAGATTACGGAAAGATTTCTGAATCTAGTTTGAGTATCATCCTTAGAAAGATTGTGGAATTGGAATCTCAAGGTGCTGAGGAGTTTTTTGGTGAGCCGTCATTTGAAGTAGAAGACTTGGTTCGTGTGAATGACAAAGGTCAGGGTATGGTCTCCATCCTTCGTCTAACGGACATTCAAGATAAACCAAAACTTTTTTCAACCTTTATGCTTTGTCTTTTAGCTGAGGTATATGCTACTTTTCCTGAAGCGGGCGATATGGACAAGCCCAAGCTTGTGATTTTCATTGATGAGGCACATTTAATTTTTCAAGAGGCATCCAAGGCCTTACTCAATCAAATCGAAACTATTATCAAATTAATTCGTTCTAAGGGTGTAGGAATATTTTTCTGTACGCAATCTCCTGGAGATGTTCCGGAAGACGTCCTTGGTCAATTAGGTATGAAAGTGCAACACGCACTTAGAGCTTTCACTGCGAAAGATAGAAAGGAAATTAAACTTACTGCTCAGAATTATCCGCTCTCAGATTACTATGATACAGAAGAGGCATTAACTTCTTTGGGAATGGGCGAGGCATTGATTACTGTTCTAAATGAAAAAGGAAGTCCGACTGCTCTAGCAGCAACACTGTTAGTCGCACCCAAATCTCGAATGGACGTTTTAACCGAATCCGAAATTACTAATTTAATTGATAAGAGTGATTTAATTGATGACTACGCGAAGACAATCGATCGTGAATCCGCTTATGAAATCCTGAATGAGAAGCTAATGAATTTAGCAGCAGAAAAAGCTGAGGAAGAAGAAGATAAAAAATCTGAAAAAGCTTCAAGTTCTCGAGGAAGAACCAAAGAAGAAAAATCGACATTTGAAAAGGTTACCGAATCTGCTGCTGGTAAGTTAGTAATCAAAGAAGTTACTCGTGGTCTATTGGGAGTTCTAGGTTTGAAGCCAACAACCAGGAGAAGGACTACTAGAAAGAAGAAGGGATTGTTCTTCTAAATTTAGCTCTTGATTTAATTACATGCAGACAATCCAAGCAGATCCTATTTTAGAAACTACACTCAAAAAAGTCTTTGGTTTTGATCACTTCCGTAGTGGACAAAGAGAGGCTGTGCAATCTATTTTAAATGGCCAAGATACTTTTGCGATCTTACCAACTGGAGCTGGTAAATCATTAATTTACCAATTAGCTTCCGTTCTGCTACCTAGTGGAGTTACTATTGTAGTATCACCCTTGATTGCATTGATGAAGGATCAGGCTGATTCTTTGAACGGAATTGGAATTATTGCAGAGACGTGTAATTCTACTCAAGATGAGCTTACGCAAATGAAGGTCTTGAGCCAAGCTGTCCAAGGAAAATTAAAGATACTTTTCGTTTCTCCTGAAAGAGTCACTCATGGATCTTTTGAAAGAATTTTTCTGAAAATAAATGTGAACCTACTTGTGATTGATGAGGCACACTGCGTTTCTCAATGGGGACATGATTTTCGACCTAGTTACCGAAGTCTTGCAAAATTACGTGAGGCCTATAAATCAGGAACTTTTCCAATCGTAGCTTTGACTGCTACTGCTACCGAACAAGTTGTAACAGATACGATCAATAACTTAGGTATGAATGAGGCAAAGAGAGTTCAATCTAGTTTCTATCGTAAGAACTTAAAATTTCTTGTAGAATACCCAGAGCGCGTGTTAGATAAGAAAGGTTTATTACTTAAATATTTAGATTCATGGAAAAATAAAATAGAGAAGGGAAGATGTATCATCTATTGTGCAACAAGAGCACAAGTCGATGAGGTATACGACTTTCTCAAGAACTCAGGATTCAATATTGGAAAATACCATGCTGGCAGAACAGATGGTATTCGAGAGCGCACTCAAAATGCTTATGCCTCAGGTAAAGTTAGAATTCTAATTGCTACGAATGCTTTTGGTATGGGTATAGATCATCCTGATGTACGTTTAGTTCTGCACTACCAGGCTCCCGCATCCATGGAAGCATACTACCAAGAAGCAGGTAGGGCAGGTAGAGATGGGAAGGATTCTCTCTGTGTTTTGTTTTTTCACAATGCAGATCTATCTGTTCAACAATTTATTATTTCCAAAGAAACCAATCGTAAGAGTGGAGAAACTCTGTTAGGCTATATGCGTTCTTATGGTAAGAGTGTTGAATGTAGGCAGAGAACAATCTGTTCTTATTTTGGAGAAAATTTAGAGAGTTGCGGCATTTGTGATAATTGCCAGAAAAAGCATGGAAGCAGAGACTCTTATATTCTTCGTGAAATTAAAAAATCAGAAGCTAAGGAATCTAAGGCTAGCTACGATTTTGATTCAGAAGAAGAGAAAATTATCTATGATACAGTTCGCTCTCTAGAAGGTAAATTTGGTAAGACTTCAGTTGTAAGTCTACTGAAAGGTTCTAGATCAAAAGATGCAATGCGTAAGAAATTAGATCGTTTCCCCGAGCATGGGAAATTAAATCATATTCCAGAATCTGCTTTAACTCGCTTTCTGGAAAATGCCTTAGAAAAAAGAATTCTTTCTCAAAAGGGAGATAAATATCCCAAAATTTTTCTAACTTCTCAACCACCATTTCGCACAAAGAAAATAAAAGATCCTAATGAAGTAGTTACGAAACGTACCTTGACTACCAATTCTATGATCTTGATGAAATTGAAGAATTATCGTGATGCTAAGGCTCGAAAATTAAAATGGAAAAAGTTCATGGTTCTTCAAAATCCAGTGCTAAAACGTATTGCAGAGGATCTGCCTCGATCAAAAGAAGATTTGATGCATATTAAAGGTATGGGAGAATCCAAGGTTGAAAAATACGGTGATGAGATTCTAAAGATTTTATCTAATTTTTAATTTCCATCTTTTTTCTTGATTCTATTCTACTCTGCTAAAACCTGGAAGTATAGAAGACTCGGCAAACAATCACTTATTTAAATTATTAGAAACTACTAAAGAATATCCTGATAGTTTAATGGAATTTAATATGAATGGTGAAATCATTCGGACTTCCCGTCAATTTTGTAAAGTTACAAAATATTCACCTGAAGAATTACTCAATGTTCGATTCCATGAATTCTTTCATCCTGATGATATAACTAAATCATTAGAAGCACTTTCTAATGTTACTAAAGGCAATATCCAAACTAATTTTGAAAATCGAATTATATCTAAAGATGGAAAAGTAGAATGGTTTTCATGGCTTGCAATTCCTAATCTAGAGCAAAATAAAATTATTGGAATTTTCCAAGTTATAACAAATCAAAAAGAAATTGAAATTGAGTTATCAAACCAAGAGAAGAAATATAAAAATATTTTCGATAATTTTCCTATAGGCATTGCAGTAACAGATGAGATTGGAAATATTTTAGAATACAATGATGTTGCTAAAGATATTTTTGAAATAGACGAAGGTACTATTCTCAAACGTTCATTGAATTATAGGAAGTGGCAGATTGTTTCACCTAGCGGAACCTCAATTCTACCAAGAAATTTTACACTCTTACAAGCATTAAAGAAAAAGGAAAGTCTGAGAGGACTCGAATTTGGGCTTGTGAAAAAATCAGGAATCCAATGGCTTGAAGTAATGGCTACTCCTCTAAATATTGATGGCTATGGTATGGCAGTTGCTTTTAGAGATATTACGGAAAGAAAGAGTGCTGAAGCACGAATTTCCTATTTAGCTTATTACGATGAAATTACAGGTTTACCTCGAAAGAAATTTTTCATAGAAAAACTTTCTATAATGTTAGAAGAGGCACTTCGTCACAATAAGAAGGTAGGTATACTTTCTATTGATATTGATAATTTCAAGTATATGAATGATTCCTATGGGCACAACTTCGGTGATAGCTTTTTACAAGTTGTATCTGAGAAGCTAACAAGTGCAATTCGTAACTATGATATTATTTCTAGAGAAGGTGGAGATGAATTTCTTATCGCCTTGCCTGACATGGAAAATGAGGCTGATGCTGCCATTGTTTGTGAGTCTATTAATGATAGTTTCATAAATGCAATCATAGTGGATAACCATTCAATTTTCACAAGTATGAGTTTAGGGATTTCAATTTTTCCGAATGATGGTAAGGATCCTGAATCATTGATAAAAAATGCAGATAATGCACTTCACCTAGCAAAGAAAAGAGGAAAGAATACTTACTCATTTTATACTCCTTTTCTTCAATCATCTGTAACTCATAGATTGGAGATGGAAAATTATATTCGAATAGCACTTCGTGAAAAGCAATTTGAACTTTACTACCAACCTAAGATTTCAATTCAAGATATGAGTGTAGCAGGATTTGAAGCCTTGATCCGATGGAAGCATCCAGTTAAAGGATTTATTCCTCCTAGTAGTTTTATTGCTCTTGCAGAAGAGACAGGACTCATTGTACCCTTAGGTGAATGGGTTCTCAATACCGCTATAGAAAAAATTGCTGAATTCCAAAAGTTAGGTAAGGATATAGATATTTCAGTAAACCTATCTACTAAGCAATTTAAACATGAATTTCTTGTTGGTAATTTAGAAAATTATATTAAACATACTAATATTCCGCCACATTTATTAGAAATTGAAATTACTGAAAGTTCATTGGTAGATAATTCGGAGCATGCGATTGATATCATGAACCAAATTAGAAAATTAGGTATTCGAATTACAATTGATGATTTTGGAACCGGATATTCTTCTTTGGGTTATTTAAAAAAATTCCCAGTGCAAACTTTGAAGATAGATAGAAGTTTTATTATAGATCTAGAATCTGATGAAGATAGCCAAGTGATTGTTAAAGCAGTAATTAATCTTGGGCATAATCTAGGATTGAAAGTTGTTGCGGAAGGTGCAGAGACATTGGATCAGTGTAACATTCTGCGTTTGCTTGAAGTCGATATGATCCAAGGATTTTATTATTCCCGTCCCTTGCCAGAAAGTAAGCTTTCTGAATTCATAGATAACTTCAAATCCAGTTGACTGCCTAGGGTAGTTTAATGAAATAACCAAGGGAGATAAATTTGAAACTTTCACTCAATTGGATTCAAGATTTTATTGATCTTTCAGATCTAAGTCTTGAGGATATCCTTCATAAAATCAATGCTTCCATCTGTGAGACAGAAGAAGCTGTTCCATACTTGCCTCATCTTAAGACGATTGTCCCTGTCAAAATTTTATCCTTAGAAGCTCATCCTCAGGCTGATAAACTGCAAGTCGCAAAAGTAAGTGATGGATTAACTGAAATCCAGATTGTTACTGGAGCAAAGAATGTATCGATTGGAGATATAGTCCCTCTAGCAACACCTGGTACAGTCTTAGGTGACAAGAAAATTGAGAAATCTATGCTGCGTTCCATAGAAAGTTCAGGCATGCTATGTTCTCAGAAAGAAATTTCTATAGGTGAAGATGATTCTGGAGTTTTTATTCTTGATTCAAGTTTCACTTTAGGTAAACCTTTTTCAGAAATTTTAAATACTGATGACATAATTATAGATATTGATAATAAATCTATTACCCATCGTCCAGATCTTTGGAGCCATTTTGGATTTGCCAGAGAGCTTGCTTCTCAATTCAAAAAACAGATAAAATTCAATCCACTCTTAGATGAGTCCTGGAATTCAAAACTTTTTACAAATAAAGAATCATCATTCAAAATCAAGCAAAATGAAAATGTACATGGATATTACGTAAGTTCTATCCAAAATGTCAAAGTTGATAATTCAAATTGGAAGATTCAATCAAGATTACAACGTTGTGGGTTGAAATCCATATCCAATGTAGTGGATGTATCGAATTATCTACTATTGGAATGTGGTCAGCCAACGCATTTCTTTGACCAAGATAAACTTCCTGGAAAAGAGTTCGAAGCATCTTTTGCAAAAGATAAAGAAAATTTTCCTTTGTTAGATGATACCAATCCAAGTCTTGAATCATCCATTCTCTTAATTCGTTCTGGTGGAAAGCCAGTTGCTATAGCGGGCGTAATGGGAGGAAAGGATTCTTCTGTTACTAAGGAAACACAAAATCTTGTTCTAGAATCTGCTGTGTTTAAACGAGAAGATGTTCGTAAATCAATAAGAAAGACTGGAATACGTTCTGATTCCTCCATCCGTTATGAAAAAGGTTTGGACTCTTCAACCTGTCTACCAGTAATCAGACGTGCGGTTCAATTGCTTAGAGAGAATGGTAGTGCAGATTGTACTGTAGATTTACCTTTTGGATTTGATCATAATAAATCCAAAGAGGTTATTATAGTAACTACTGTTGAATTCATCCAAAGAAAATTAGGAAAGTCAATCAATGAAGAAGTCATTATAGAAATTTTAACACGATTGAATTTTCAAGTTTCACAAAAGGGAAATGGATCACTCGAAGTGAAAGTTCCATGGTTTCGCCAAAATTATGATGTTACTATACAGGAAGATTTAGTTGAGGAAATTGGAAGAACGATAGGATATGCTTCTATTGAAACGAAATCTTTAGAACTTGCCTTAGAAACTCCAATCCAGAATTCCATTCGAAGCCTTGAGCGTAAATGTAAGTCTATCTTTTCATTAAAATTTGGTTACAATGAAGTATTCAATTATAGTTTTGCTTCACTTGAAGATGCTTCCTTTGAAGAAGATTTTTCAGAAAATGATATTGTTCGTCTACTAAATGAAATGCCTTCTGAACATTCCGTACTAAGAACTTCTATGTATCCTTCCATTCTTAGAAATGCAAAGGCAAATCAAGATCGTTATGAATCTTTTGGTTTATTTGAAGTGGGAAGAACCTATGACAATAGAACTATAGACAATGACGGACTTCCTTTAGAAAATCGATTTCTTTCTTTTTTGAAAATGGAAGAAGGACGTTTGCAAAATGAGGATGTTTATAAGTTACAAGAAAGTTTGCTTGCCCTTAGAGAAAACCTAACAAAACTATTCAATCAATTCGATCTTAGTGATTTAGAATGGAAAGTAGGTAATAGAAAGCATTTGCATCCCAATGCCTGCCTTGTGCTAAATTGGAAGGATAAGGAATTAGCTGAATTAGGAATCTTACATAACCGCGAAGTAGATCATTTCGATTTGAGAAAGAGAGTTATAATTGGAAAAATCCACCTTTCCGTCTTTGATGAAGTCCTATCATCTTTAAAAGAGCCCTCTAAATTCATAAGTCCGTCTCAATTCCCACAAGGACAGTTAGACATATCCATTGTACTCGATAAAAATGCATCTACTTATGATTATGCGAAATCCTTGCAAGATATTGGTATTTCTGAATTGGAAAAAGTTTGGGTTCATAATACTTTTTCAGGTGGGAATCTTGAAGAAGGAAAGGTCTCTGTAACTTACAGAGTAAGTCTACTTCCCTACGAGAAGACTTTTACTCAGGAAAGACTCAAAGAGATCTCTGATAAAATGATAGAAGTGGCAAATGGTATGGGATACAATCTCCGTTGATTATCATTTACTATAAGTAGTGAAAATAATTATGAACGAAATACCTTATTTTGAAAAAGCTTATATTCATGAAAAAGCAACTATTATAGGAAATGTAGAATTTGCTTCATCTTGTTCCATTTGGCCTGGTGCAGTTCTGCGTGGAGATATGAATCGAATTGTCTTGGGTAAGGCAGTAAATATCCAAGATAATACTACCCTACATACCGATTCTAAAGGTTCAATTTCTATCGGTGACTGGACTTTAGTTGGTCATAATGCTATGCTCCATGGTTGTAAAATTGGAAGAGCCTGTCTTGTTGGTATAGGATCTATTCTGTTAGATGGTTGTGAGATTGGTGATGGAGCACAAATTACTGCTGGATGTATGATCCGTGGTGGTAAGAAAATTCCTCCTCGTTCCTTGGTTGTGAGCGATGGCAAGGATATAAAAATCTATCCAGCCAAGTCTAAACCTGAGATGACAATCGCTGGTTGTATAGAGTACATTCATTTGGCTAGACGAATTCAAAATTCAATATTTGGGCCATTTTCTCCTGAGGAAGAAAAAGAATTTATTCTCCAAGCAAAAACGATACTTTCTTCACTTTCTATTTGATTCTCTATTACTTTTTCTTCAAATACGGTGATATTTTCAAACTTTTGCAAGCTTTATTAAAAGCTATTTCACCAACTTAAGAATAATCAGAAATAGAAAATATTTTTGAATCAAAAATTATTACAAATTCTAGTTGCAATGATATATACCCTACCCAGTATAGTATCAGTTCTATGAAATTAATTTAAGGAGAATTATAATGTTCATTGCAAATACAAAATCTTGGTATTTAGAAAGGTTCGTTTGGTTGATTGCCGGTGCTTTCATTCTAATTAGTTTAGGTCTTTCCAGGATTCATTCGGAATACTGGCTGATACTAACAGCTTTGGTGGGAATTAATTTAACTATACTTAGTATTACAGGATTTTGTCCTATGACTGTGATCCTGCATAAACTGGGTGTGAAGTCAAAAACCAAGTCCTGATTCGGAGTAGATTTTATTTTTCACATTGAAGTGAAATCATAAATCTAATAATAGGATTACTGAATTGGAATTTTAGTCTACATTTTGTGGGCGCAACAAGAATGGATGGGAATTGATTTACCTACAATCTGAGAAAGTCCTTTCGCGATCCTTATGAATACTTTGGAGCCTTACATTAGCTGAGGCTTGATTAAAATTAAAAAATGATTGGTCACAGCCTATTCGAATTGTATTACCACTTATAGTAGGGAAAAGACATGCAAAAAATGAATTAGTCTTGTTGTTTAATACTACTGGTCTTGTTGTATTCATCGGCCAAACATTAGGATTCGTCGAACTAGGCCTTTCTAGTTTAATTGTGAAACTATTATTGTCTGTCTTTAAATCCAGAATATATGCAGAAATTATAGTATCCAGAGGTTCTGCTGGGAATGCAGGTAAACCATTTGCTGGAAGTTCCCTCAAGGTTATATCAATGATAAATGTAGGTAATAGGTTGACAGAATAATTTGATATATCTTTATAGCCTTCACTCGCTGTTAAGATTTCTTGTGTTCCTTTCAGTTGAACATCATTTAATGAATCTTCCAATAAGGTACCATTTCCAATTGTGTTGAATGAGCAATTTTCAGCCTCAGCTGATACAATTCGTTGAAGTAAAGCAACTAGAAATAAATTCTCAGTTTTATCATCTTTCTCTTGGTAGCATGATGGAAAAAGTAGGATAATTATAAATAATACTGCTACTTTCATTTTAATTGATTGCATTGTATTTGATTCCATAGTTTAATTTTCCTTGTTTGATTGTTTCATAATAATTCATTTCTTTGACGGTCAGTCCAATTGTATTTAAGCAGTTTGACGAGGGATTTCCATGTAAGGCTAAAATCATCTTCCAGCCATGCAAGTCCGTTCGGTTTGCTTTATCCATAATTGCTATAAATGATTTGCTTTGGTTTCCAACCTTAGAACAATCTTGCCATAGTGAAACCGACCCTAAATTGGATGTAAAATCTGAGATTGCTTCTTTAGAATAAAAAGAATCTGGCGGATTGATTTCCAAAACTTTACTTCTTACAAGGTCAATCGAACTAGAGCATACTGGAAAATTTAGATCATTTATATCAAGGTTTGATACTATTGAATTCTTAACATTTTCTGATGCTATATCAATAAATGATTCTTTCGAGCATTCATTATAATTTTCTTTTATACAAAAATATCCAACGTTATTGTTATTCTTAATAATACTTATCGTGCAACCTGTCCATGTCTTATAATCATTGGTATCCATTATACTTGAATTAGGAATTAGAGCCAAGATTGATTCTTGCTTCGGAATCTTTTCCTCAATACATCCAGACAGAAGAAGAAAGATTATGTGAAATAAAGGAATTCTTTTAAAATCTATACACATAATTGAATTCAATTTTATTTCCAGAATTTAATTCATTTACCTTAGAGTTGAACTGTTCAATACTCAGTTCTTCCCTTTTGTTTATATTCAAATCATTCCAATTGGAATCCTTACCAAAGCGGATATAGGCGATAACAGAACTACCTATAAAGAAGCTAGTTGTTAAAAAGGTAGTAAAAATGAATTCACTATTTCTTTTACGAAAAGTTTCTTGTCTGGAAGATGAATTCAATCCAAAGAACGAATCACCAAGCCTTTGGTTAGCTTGCAATGCAGAAGAATAAGTGAACAATGTCAATAGAAGAAATCCAATCTTAGCTGGTCTAACAAAATCATCATCCAAAAAAAAGTTTCCTTGATCTTGGTAATCATATTGGTAACGACTTCCTGCATTAAATTGGTAAATGGATTCAAATACAGAATTCCATCTAGAATTAGATCGAATAGACTGGTAGTATTCTAAGTCTACAATCTCTTTTACATTACTCTTATAAATTGGAAAACCAATTTGATTGTTCCGAATAAAAATTCTATCATTATCTAAATCCATGTATTCTGATGATAAACTATAGTTCTCCTTATAAAGTATAACTCCATTTTTAAATTTTTTATCTTCTGCAAGAATTGAATTTTCACTAAACAAATACATTAGAGTGAATATCCAAAAGCAATACTTTACCAAACTATTGAACTTGAATCGATATTCCATATTCTCACCTTATTGTCTTCCGTAATTTCCTCTAATCTCCAAATCTCTTTACCATCGATTATTGATTTATCAAATCTTTGAATTTTCATAGTTCTACCATTCAGGAAATCGGGAGGATGAGGTTTAATATAAACAACAGATGTCGACGGTTCAATGATTCGTTTTTTTAGATTTACTGATTTACTAACAACTGAATCTAAACTTGCATCAACTTGAGTTGGTAGATTTACCTCCTCATTTTTATAATTATTTTGGTTCCATAATAAATATAATAATATGGAATTTAATATCGAAGAGATTAAAAACAGAAATAACCAAATTGATTTTATTCCAAAATTTCTCATAAATTTTCACTGATAGATAAAAAGGCAAAATCACCGTTGATTCGTGTTACCTTTCCCTGGATCTTAATTTTTGTGTCTTTGTCTGAATCGAATAGATTCAACTCATCGAATAGTTCTAATCTTAAGCCATCGGGAATACGCAGAAGGATTCCATTAGGACTACGATTGATGGATTGAAATTCATCGCCTGATTCAGAGAAATATTTCTTTACCCATGGAATTCGATTGTTTCTTCTCCACCCTCTATGCTTTTCACTGGAAAAGTAAGGAGATCGTATATCTTTGTGCAAGATCCATTGAACGAATGAAATCAAGACAAAACTTTGAAATAGTATTGAGAAGTTGATTCCTGTCGGATGATTCCATGTAATAATTGAATTGTAAATGAATAAACTCGAAGCATACAAAACCCATGAGATAAATGCCCACTTAACCTTAAATAGCAATCCCAGCGCAACAACGATGGGAAATACTAATAAAAGTGTCTTACAAGGAGTTAATACTAAAAAGAACCAATCCCATTGAAACCTAGACCATCCATACGGAAAAGTAAGGTGCAATAGATTGAATATAGGTGAGAGAAATAAGATTACAACTATGAAGAGTATTCTCTTGGGTATGGATTTTAGTTTCCTCCAAAACTGACGACTTACTAGGGACAAGGTTCAAATTCTCCTGTAATTCGTAAGAAATTAAAATAGCTAATGTCTGTTATACTTGGTACATCATTCTTTAATAAAAATACATAAGAATTACCAGTATTACCAAGCAGATAATTCTCATTATGCAATAATTTCAAGTAAATAAAGTCTAGGTCTTTGATTAGTATTGTTCTTGCCTCATAAGTTTCTCCTTCTATCGGAATTTGGACAAGCTGGTTTGATTCTATAAATGCATTTACTGCTTCCGGATTTCTGGAATCGTAAAGAGTTCCAGATTCTGACTCCAATAGAATGTGGTAAAATTCTGACTGACGAGTAAAATGACTCAAGGATATTCTTTGATTTCGAAAAGATACTTTATAATAATCAATATCCTCTTGCGGATAAATTATACTACTGATAGAATTAGTATATGGAGGATCTTTAAATGTATCATCCAAACAATAGGCTTTCTCTTTTGTATTATTGGGTTCAAAGGAATTCTTTCGATCTTGATCGATAATATACAGATAAGATAAAATGGGAATTGCATCTTTGGAATCCCGTGGAGGTCGATTGCAAGATATATCCGTAAAGTTACAAAAAAAAAATAAAAAGGAGACTAATACGATAAGTTTTTTAGTTGCTCTTGATAAAGTATTCAAAGTATCCTTTCTCCTTTTGTTTAGATAGATGTGCATAGTTCAGCCCGGATCTTGTAATGAAGTCGCTAACCAGACCTGCATTTTGGAATTGGATTCTCCCATCCTTTTGGAAGTAGAGGTGCTTCCAGGTATTTCCATAGAATTGGGGAGGGAAACTATAGCTTGATCTTTCATCATACTCCAAAAGTTCACTAGAAGTCTGGGTATGCAGATTGCAACTAATGGTTCCTACTCTACGATCGTAGTAATGTATAAAATGTTCATTTATGGAGACAGGTGATTTAGCTACTGTATGTCTTTGGTCGTTTTCAATAAGATCAGAACAATAGTCTTCGGTAATGATTGTACCCCACCATCCTACTCCCGTCCAGCATTCTGTTCCCATAGATTGAATTGGTTTCCCAATTGGATTCCAAGAACTATCCCTGCAATCTTCAGGCAATACATCTTGGTAGAACTGTTCGAAACTTCGATTTTGGGCTTGGTATTCAGGCATTGCAGACGTGAACCAAAAGTGTTCTATTGCAGGGGAGGAAAATGCATCCACCCTTGTGTAATCAATGACTCCCATATCCTTGTTTTCTTTGCCTATAGGGTTCCAAAGTATATTTGTAGAGTAAAGTGGAGTTGATTCTTCTAAAAAATCCAGCCAGTCAATTCCATATTCATCTGTCCAAGTTAGCTCATTTGTCTCGAAAGTGTTGGCTTGGGTATTGGTATAATTAATCTTGGGTTGATCAGGTTCTTGGTTTTCCTTCTTCCAAGTAACAGCTAATGCCTCAGTCGGTACATATTGGGCTTGGAAGGATTCAATGGATTTGGATTTGTCCAATTCTAAGATATCTGTTTTTTCCGTTCGATACTTAGGTTGGATATTGAGTGCTTGTATGTTGGAAGCAAGGTTGAGATCCTGTTGGATGATATTGGAAACATTGGCAATGCATTGTAAATTCTCTAATGTTTCATCGCTTTTTTGTATAGTAAATGAGCCAAAGAGAGCTGTATCATAGGGATTCCATAACTCTAAACCTTTGGTTAATCCATTCAAGCCGTGTAGATCCACCAATTCCCAATAGTTCTCTTGGGTGACACCAAGCCCAAGAACGATGGGTGTGATGTCTTGTAGTTTTGCAGGGTAGGGAAGGTGTTGAATCGTATGAATGAGATTGGATCTTCCGATACTGACACGATCATGGAATCTCGTTTGATTATTAATAGATCCATTGTTCCGGATAATTGTTCGAAAGCTATCGACGCAAGCGTCTTCTAAATCATAAAGAAAACTCGAAATGGCTACAGTTTGGTTGCTATCAAAATCATCTTTAAAAATTATAGTATTGAGATAAGTATTAAATGATAACCCTTTGAACATATCAAAAGTAGAGTGTGGTGTATAATTTCCTCCGACTTCATCGTGAACTAAAAACGAAGATTCAAAATAACCTGAATGAAGGTTTGCTTCAATATTATTGCAACCAACACAATAATTCATATTAGCATTGAGGATAAATTCAAAGTAGTTGGCAATGCCTTCATGCATCTTGCCATATTCTGACCTCCGTGGGTTAACTCCTTGGACTACATCTTCCGCATATTTGCTGATCTGCTCTCTGTATTTACTTTCTCCAATTAAGGAGCAGTGGGCAATGTGTGAGAATTCGTGAACCACTGTTAGGAAATTATCATACTTATCTAAATAGATATCATAGGTCATGAAGGGAGCTGCAAGAGTCAATATTTTTGGTGCAAATAATGCAGCCTTGTGGTAGTCTTGCAAGTGAATGATCTGTCCGCAGGGTGCAAATGCTCCAGCAATTCTTTTGCTTTGGCCTAACCCAAGTTGTTCAAATACTTCCGGAGTTTCCCACTCAGCTGGATTCATGAGTCCACCTTGGAATACGTTGACACGTTTGGTAAAGATTCCTAGCTTATGGATTGCTTCAATATGGGCAAATTGGATCATAGCCGCAGTTTGGGAGAATTGATTCTTTATCTGAATATAATAAGGAAAATCTCTAGGCTTAAATTGCCCTGCACATATTACCTTGGGGAATATTCCATTGTCTGTTACCTTAGAATATGCATTATCTAAATTATAGCACAGGTTATAAGAAATTGCTGTGCCAATAATCGGCACAGTAGCTTGCAAATTTTTATTGAAGATTCCATTCAAGTAGGTTGTACTTCTTTGTGTAAGTAAATCAAAAGGATTGAAGTCTTGTAGATCGCCTGGAAGTTGTGGTCCAACGCGAAATTCAATTGGCGTCCAGTCTAAGGTCATCTTTCTATCTTGCCTTTTGAATTGGAATACCTTACCATTCGCATCTAATACCTCGATGATTCCTCGTAGAGGTTTATACTGGGATAGTTTTAATTTATCTCTTAGCCACTTGGGGGGTTTCAATCGGTCTCGTATCCACTTAGGTGGGGTGAAGGCATTTTGAAGAAATTCAGAAGGCTTAAATTTCATTCTGTCTCTTAAATCTTGGGGGATACTCAATCGATTTAAATCAAACTTTAAGCGACTTGTTAGTTGTGCTGTAGCTTTGATCACTCCTATTCGAACTTTGTTCCAAACATTGGAAAAAATCCTTGTTAGCCCACCTCTGAGTGCTCCGAAGATTGCAAATTGGTAATTGCCATTTGGTTCTCTAAATCGTTGCAATTTTAAGTAGGCTTGGCTGTCTTTAACCTTCCATTCATTTGCTTCTTTATGGAGTTGATCCGTGTAATCTTGCAATTGTTCGTTGGACATACTTAAATCGAAATTGAGCAAAGCAAGCTCTTCGTATTTTAATTCTTTTAGAATTTCAATAGCTTGGAAGAGTTCATTCATTAAGATAAAATTGTAATGATAACCAGTTAGAATAACATATACAAAACCACCTTCTGTATATTCTGACCAATCAATATGCCCAACTAATTCTTGATTCGTCGGATGGTAGGTCATCCCTTCTACCTCAAAGTAAGGGAATGCAGAATATGGTACAATCAATTCTTTTAAATATTGGAGCTCAACACTCGATGATATAAATATTCTAGCATGGTAAACAGAAGGTTCTTCAATATTTTGCTGTAGTATTTTTTTATCAAGGTTTTCTATTTGAATTTTATCCCTCAATTGAATGGTTTCTTCTGGCGAATGAGGAAGGGGAATTGCATTTGAGGCATCAATTTGAACCGCATCTTCTGATTTAAAGTCGGTTATATTTAAATCCTCTGAAGTCTCATCTTCTTCGCTTGGCGTGAATAAAAGCCAGTTAACTAAATAACCTTTAGCGACTGGATGGTCAGTGGACCACACATCTACTTCTGTGCTCGACAAATCTTTGTCATCAGTAGGTGTTGTATTATTGGTAAGAGGGTTTACAGCGATTTTATCTCCGTATTCCCAAGGCATTAAAAGAAGCAAAGTCTGATTTGGTTCTTCTTGGGCAATACAAGAAGAAAACATTAAGAAAAAGTATGAAAAAAGTATGAAAAAAGTATGGAAAAAGTAGTTCCGCTGATTTTCTTTCTTCATTCTAATGTAAAACCGTCCAAATATTAAAGAATCGTTAGTTGTACAAAGTAAACTGTTAGTATAATGGGGTCAAACATTTTTTATGTGTTATATTCTTATTCAAAATTGGGTCACTTGGCTTTTCTCTTTGGCAACATTTGGGATTTATGGTTGCTATTTTTTATTAGATCTTTTTACAGTAAATGGCTACCAATTTGTTTTGAATAAAACTCATTATTTAATTGAAATTAGTGCAGTTTTTCTTCAAATACTATCAATTATTTTTTATTTTAGTTCTGTTTTTGGTTGCATGAAGAGCAATCGTTTATCGTATTTCATCTTATTTATATCATTTGTAATGATTACTATTTCTTCTATACTTGAATGTGAATTAGAATAGATTTGAATACTAATTAAATTTTAGAGAATTTGGAAGATCATCAGGGCCAACCAAACATCTTCCAGTCAACTTTATCATCTTCTTGGAATACTATCCCTTCCGACTCGAGTAATTTCCTTTGTAAGGTTGCTCGGGTTGTATCAGACTTAAAGCTAATTCTACCTTCGGAGTTGATCACTCTTTGCCAAGGTATTTCTTGCTCTTGGTCTTTTTTCAAAGCATTCAAGGCGTATCCTACTGCACGAGCTGCCCGTGGACTTCCCGCAAGAACAGCTATTCTACCATAGCTACTTACCTTTCCTTTTGGAATGGACTTTATTATCTTATAAACTATTTCATAAAAATTTGAAGGTTCTTCTTTCATTTAAGGTTTTTGCATATTGTAAAAAAAACTAGATGAATCCACCGAATCGAATAATCTATCCACAGTGGACAGATTAGTAGAATATTGCAAGATGATCTTAGGATCTCCTGATCTAAAAGATAAATTGATTCGATACTCCGATTGGAAGATGGATGAGGATGAAGCTTATCTCGTTGAAGACAAAGATGCAACGAAATTTTTCAATACCAACATTCCTGCTCGCTCACCAAGCATAATAATGTCTGATGCAAAATCTAAGATACCACGCTTGGAACATTTAAATTATCCAAGAAATATAGGTATTAGTCTGCATCATTTTGCAAACCATGAATTGATGGCGATAGAGATTTTTGCTTGGGGAATATTGAAATTTCCGAATGCAGGTAGGGGTGTTTTACATGGATTTCTGAAATCTATGCAAGAAGAGCAAGAGCACTTTCAAATGTATGAAAAACGTATGAACGAATTAGGAGTTCAGTTCGGAGACAAACCTTTAAATCGACTTTTCTGGAAGCAGATTGAAAAGATGCAGACCTTGGAAAAATTCACAGCTGTTCTCTCGATTTCGTTTGAAGGAGCTAATTTAGATTATACGCAAGTCTATAAGAAAGCACTAGAGTTTCATGGTGATATGGCAACAGCAGAAATTATTGAAAAAGTCTACCAAGATGAAATCAAACATGTGAAACGAGGGCTAGCTGTATTTAATCGTTCTCAACCAGATGACATAGATGATTGGACATACTTCAATTCTTTGTTAGAGTATCCTTTTACTCCAAGACGTGCAAAAGGTTATATGTATTACCCAGAGACTCGTATAAAAGCTGGTTTTAGCGAACATTTTGTTCAAAAGCTCGGTGATTATGAAGATGAATATACTGGTAGGGTTAATAAAAGCTCCTTGGAAAAAGTAGGAATTTAACTAATGCTTAGAATTTCAATACGTCTAAAATAAGAGGAAATTATGAATCAAAAATATTTTGCAATTGCTCTACTAAGTATTTCTCTAGCACTTTTTGCTCAAGGAAAGTCGAAAGATGATCTAAGTGGAACTAAATCTAATCAAGTAAAAAATTCTAAAACTGAAATAACAAATCTTCATGATTTCATGGAAGATTATACGAAAGAAGCAATGAAGCATTTCAAGAAGACAGGGGATAATTCATATCTTAGCCAAATTGTGAAAGAGATTCCTTCTCTTGCTATCGATAAAGAAAGAGAAGATTGGCAAATGATAGTGGATGAATCCTTAGCTGAGAACAAGCCTGAGAATTCTTGTAAATCCTGTCATGATTTATACAAAAAGCCTTATAAGAAAAGCTATCGCAAAAGAGAAATATCTGTTCCAGCTAATTTAGTTGGCTTAGACAAAGAAATTAGAAAAAATCGGAAGTAATTTTTCTTTAAAATAATTTCCCTGGGTTTAAGATTCCATTTGGATCAAAGATTTTTTTGATAGCTTTCATGGAATCTATTTCAGTCTGCGATCGAGAAAAGCCTAGGAAATCTTTCTTAAGTAAGCCTATGCCATGTTCGGCGGAGATAGATCCGTGGTATTTTTGAATCAAATGGAACATATCTGGATCTACTGATTTGCATTTAACAAAAAATTCTTCCTTCTCCATTCCCTCTGGCATGAGTATATTCAAATGAAGATTGCCATCTCCTACATGACCAAAGAGTGCAATCTGAAATCCAGGGTATTTTGAATTCAATAAGGCTTCCATTTCTTGTATGAATGCTTCCATATTCCGCAATGGTAGGGAAATATCATTCTTGTGAACTGTATTGTGCAGTGAGAGACTTTCTGAGATTCCTTCTCTGTATTTCCAAAAGGTTTCATTCTGTCGTGAATTCTGCGCAATGCTTCCATCAACGATCAATTCTTCATTGGTAATAGTCTCAAGTATGCCAAATAACTTTTCTTCATCATTTTCTCCGCTTACTTCATATTCCATCAATACATAGTAAGGTGATTGATCGGAAAATGGAGAAGGAACTCCCAAGTGTTCTTTGACTTTTTCCAAACAAAATTCTGTAAAAAATTCAAAAGCAAGAAGCGGAAGCGGAGATTCATGGGTTTTCTTAAAGATTTCTAAAATTGACTTAAAATCAGGGACGGCAACTAATATTACACGTATTTCTTTGGGTGGAGAAGTGAGTTTAAGAGTACATTCTGTTATGATTCCTAAAGTTCCCTCTGAACCTATGAAAAGATGTTTCAGATCGTAGCCTGTATTATTTTTTAAAATTTCGCCGTTGAATCTAAGTATTTCTCCATTACCTGTTACAACAGTTAGGCCTAGAACCCAATCACGAACCAGTCCGTAGCGAACAACTCGCACCCCACCTGCATTCGTTGCGATATTTCCACCAATATGCGATGAACCAGTTGCTGCAAAATCTACAGGATAGTAAAAGCCTCGCTCTTCGGCTTCCTTATGCAATGTCTTGGTTATCATACCTGCTTGCACTGTGATAGAACCCAAGAAGGGATCGGCCTCAACCACACGGTTCATCTTATTCAGTGATATAACAATTTCAGAATTCTTGGCTACAGCACCGCCTGCATAACCAGTTCTGCCGCCTGAAGGAACTACTGAGATTTTGTTCTTATTCGCATAATCAATGATTGCTGCAACATCTTCAGTTGTCTCAGGGAATACCAGAATCTGGTATTCTGGTTTATAGGTCTTTGTGCGATCGAGACCAAAAGAATCGAAAGTCGCCTCGTCCATCTTACCATCTTGTTTCCAAATTACCTTTGATTCTCCGATTTTTTCTGATAGTTCTTTCTTTGTAGTTTCAAAATTCATAATTGAAAATTCCTTTATTACTTCGCTTAAATTTTTATTCTAATTTCTTAAAGATTAACCATGTCTACTTGAGCATTGATTGCTTGCTTTCCTTTAGGAGGATACAAGCGAATGTATGATCCATCTGATTGTAAGACTCTGGCAGAAGTATTGTCTTTAAGTTGTAGATTGACAATTTTTTTAATTTTATCTTTGTTTTTATCATCAAGAATTGGGAACATAACTTCAATTCTACGAAGAAAATTTCTTGGCATACAATCTGCTGAGGCTAAGAAATACTTCGGATCTCCTCCATTGGAGAAGAAATAAATTCTTGAGTGTTCCAAATACCTTCCTATGATGGAGCGGACTTTGATATTTTCAGAGACTCCTGGAATTCCCGGTTTAAGACAGCAGATCCCTCTGATGATAAGGTCAATTTCTACGCCAGCTTGGCTTGCCTTATAGAGAGCAATAATCACATCTGGATCAACGAGTGAGTTCATTTTGAACATGATAGAGGAAGGCTTTCCTTTCTTTGCAAAATTTATTTCCTCATTGATTAATTCCAGAAAAGTTTCCTTGAGATAGATGGGAGCCGCAAAGATCTTATTCATCTTTGGCATTTTTGCATTCGATGTGATCACATTGAAAAGCAAAGCTACATCTTCTGTGATCTCAGGATTATTGGTAAATAAACTTAAGTCGGTATAGAACCTTGCTGTTGTAGAATTATAATTTCCTGTACCAAGATGCGCGTAACGATTGAGGATATCATCTTCTTTACGTACAATTAGTAACATCTTACAATGGATTTTTAATCCAACAATTCCGTATACTACGTGTACTCCCGAGTCTTCTAATTTTTTCGCCCAACGAATGTTACGCTCTTCATCAAATCTAGCTTTCAGCTCCACGAGAACAGTTACCTGTTTGCCATTTTCAGCTGCCTCTGAGAGATATTGTATAATAGGGCTGTCTCCACTTGTTCTATATAAGGTCATTTTGATCGCAAGAACTTTAGAGTCCGCAGATGCTTTCTTGAGCATGTCCTCTATCGATTTAAAACTTTCATAGGGATGGTGGAGTAGTTTATCACTTTTTCTTATATTTTGAAAGATGTTATCTAAACTCTTACCGTAAAACCCAGTTTTGGCGGCAGGAAAAGTAAATTTAAGATGGGAAGTTGCAGCCTTCTCTACACTATAGAAATACATAAGATCGCCTAGATTGAGTAAACCCTCTACTTCATAGAGTTGGTGTTCTTCTATAGCAAGTAGACTCTTTAGTAGTTCACGAATTCTCCCTGAACCTGTCATTACATCAAGACGAATCGCATCTCCCCACATACGATTTTTAAGCTCCGTCTTCATGACAGAAATAAGGTCTCCCGCGTTTTCCTCTTCATTGAAGGCAATATCTGCATCTCGAATAATTCGAAATGGATGGATTTCTTTTACTTTCATTCCATAAAAAAGGTCGCTTAAATGAAGTTTGATGATCTCCTCTAAAGGAAAGAATCTTTTCTCATCACCCTTGTCAGGCAATTTTAAGAATCTTGGAAGTACGGATGGTACTTGGACTATAGCAAAAAGATCTCTCTTGCTTTTGTCATCATTAGCGTTCAAAATGATCGCAAGATTCAAAGTTCGATTTAGAATATGTGGGAAGGGGTGGGATGTATCAATTGCAAGTGGAGTCAGAATGGAAGATACATCTTTCTTATAATATTCTTTTATTATTTTGATCTCTTCCTGGGTCAATTCCTCTGGATTTTGAATGAGGTTTATATTTTCTTTCTTCAGTAACTTGATCAGATCAGCTAAAGTTTTGTACTGTGCGAAAACAAAATCAGAAACTTTTTTGGAAAGAGAGGTGATAATTTCAGTTGTACTCTGCCCATTCAAAGAGCGTTCATCAGCTCCCGAACTTTGTATATTGAGAAGCCCAGCAACACGAACCATAAAGAATTCATCTAGATTCGATTCTGTTATACAAAGAAATTTTAATCTTTCTAGGACGGGATTTGTTTCGCTCTGTGCTTCTTCCAGCACTCTAAAGTTAAAATCAACCCAAGACAGCTCTCTATCAAAGAAAATTTCTGGGTTGGACAGGTCAATCGTACTCATGTTTACTAGTTTTAAGGCCAAAAAAAACCTGTAAATCCCTAATATTTTTTCTAGACTCGACGAAGATTAAAGAGAGAACACTAAAAAAGGAGAACGGTATGCCAGCTTTTACAATGCCAGGGATGGCTTCAGGCCAAGATACAAATTCAATCGTTAAACAATTGGTCGAATTAGAGAAAAAGCCAATAAAACGATGGGAAACCGAGAACCTATATACTAAGGCTCAAATCGAAGTTTGGGGTGAAATGAAACTTCGTTCCAACGATTTTCAATTAAAGACAAGAAATCTTACAAGTTTTACAACTCCACTGGCAACTAAGAAAATCATTCCTTCACAAGAGGGCGTGCTAAGTGGGGAAGCAACCCGTGGTGCGAAGCCAGGGAAAAAATCCATTGAAATTATTGAATTAGCTACCAAGCATCAAATCAGCGGTAACAAGGTTGACCTAGAAATGAAACTGCCTGCTGGCAAATTTTCAATTGTATCTGGTAAAGAAAAAATTGAATTAGAATTCCAAGGTGGAAATCTAACAGAACTCAATGATTTAATTAAAAATTCAGCTGCAACTGTAGTAAGTGCGCATTTAGTGAAAGTAACTCCCGAAGAAGGAATACTAAGTTTAACCTCCGTTAAATCTGGAAAGAAAGCAGAATTAAAATTCATGGATCCGAATGGAATTCTATTTGCAGCTGGTCTTGTAGGTGAATACACTGCTCCTCCTGAATCAACATCAAGTTCACTTACTCTTGGAATTCAATCTGCCGAAGCATTTCAATCTGAAAAATTTGAGAACAATCTTCAACCAGATTGGAAGCCAACAATGTTAGAGACTGGCGTAAAATTAAAATCTGATACTGCTTATAGCTTTCCCATCTCAACAACTAAGGTTAAAGACAATGATTACCTACGATTCCAAGTTCAATCGGAAACAACAATTCCAAGATTGGATGTAGGTGCTTATATTAAAGTAGGCGAAGAAGAACGATATAAATCCGCTTCACTTTATCCAAGTGATGAAGGATATTCTTGGAAATCAGATGAACTAATCGGTAAGGAACTAATTAAGATTGTAATTTTAAATGCAAATGATGCAGATCTTTCTATTTCTCAAGTAGAGTTAGTATCCGTTCCTGAATGGAAGGGAGCTGCTCCTGCTAATGTTATCGCCGAATCAAAAGATGCAAAATTCAAAATCGATGGTGTAGAAATAACTCGAGATAAAAATGAAAATCTAAATGATATTCTAGAATCTGTTTCTTTAAATTTCCACAAGGTAACAGAAGAGCCTATTACTTTTGATATCAAACCTGAGACGGATAAGGGTCATGAATTGATTAAAGAGTTTGTTCAATCATACAATGAACTAATGACATTTGCAAAAGAAGCAACAGCTGTTGACCGAGATGGCAAAGTATCTGATAAGGATTTTACATCAGATACAGATCGTTCGGCAGATATATCAAAAGACTATTTCAAAGCAAAAGAAAAGACAGGGCTACTCGCAGGCGATAATGCTGTGCTAAGATTAACATCAGGACTCAAAACAATTATCAGTGGAGCTTATCCAAATCGTAAAGAAACAGGATACCGAACTCTTGCAGAAATTGGAATTTCAACTGGTCAAATTGGCTCTAGTTGGGAAAAAATCCAAGAAGGCATTCTTCAAATTGACGAAGAAAAGCTAACTAAGGCTTTGAAAGAGAACCCTGAGGCTGTTAAAGAACTTTTTGCAACAGATATCAACCAAGATGCAATTACCGATGAGGGTGTCGGTTATAGAATATTAGAGCATATGAAGCCTTACACACAATTCACAGGCGGAATTGTAAATAGTAAGATTAAGTTGCTTGAAGACAATATTTCTGATAACAAGAAAAAGATTAAAAATCATGAATCACATATGCTGGCTTATGAATCAAAATTGAAGCAAAGATTTTTGTATATGGAACAAGGAGTAGGTAGAAACAAATCAGTTGGAAATTACCTACAGAACAATCTACGGGGAGCCCAAAGAGGAGAATAATTTAGATGGAAATATTTGTTAATAATCACAAATTAGATGTAAATTTAGAAACCGAAAAGACAATAGGAGACATTGTTAAAGGTGTCAATCATTGGGTAGAAGCTAATCATAAGTATGTGGTATCTTGTTTCGTTGATGGTATAGACTATGACCTCGAGAAAATGGAAGAAGTCGACTTTAACAATATCCAAAGAATTGATTTTATAATTGGGGAAGAATTAGATGTTCTTGTCTCTGGTCTTGAAGAATTAGATCGTTATATAGATACTATAGGTTCTACTTTAATTGGACGAGATAGCCTAACTGAAAAAGAATCAAATGATCTTTCAGAAGGAATCATCTGGATTGATTCCATAATAACTTCCTCGAAAAAATTATTAAAACTGAACTTGGATACAATCCGTCCGATGGGGAAAGGTAAAAATGTCCAAGAAATTTTAGAGCATCTACACAAGACTGTCTCTCATCTTGAATCGGTGGAAGCAATAGAATCTTTCTTGGAAGATTTACGTGATCTTAAACTATTTATATTGGATCTTAGAAATAGAACTGCAATTTTAGATTTGGACAATGATAAATTACTAGAAATTGTAAAGCAATACTCGGAAAATCTATCAGCTATCAAATCAGAATTTGTAAAGATCAATGAGAGCTTTCAATCAGGAAAAGATCAAATTGCTTCTGAAATACTAACAGATAGTATTGGAAAAATGAATACTCTGCTAACTGCTTTGATTTCTCTGCGAAATTCTTATCCAAAATTAGAATTGGAGAAGATCATGGTAGATGATCATGATTTGGCTTCCTACAATCAGAATCTTAATGAATGCCTCTCTCAAATTGCTCTTGGTTTGGAAAGAAATGATCTTGTTGAAGCAGGTGATCTAATTGAATACGAATTGCCCGAACTCTTAGATGGCTTGAAGCCGTTTCTGGATAAAATTATTGAAAAGTTGGAAGCAGTTTCAATTTAGAGCATAAAATCAATCTTAGTAAATAAAAAATTTATTGAACCTAAATTGCATTTAAGTAAGTTAGACAGTTATGGTAGGTCAGGGTTCAATAAATATTGATCTAGAACAGTTGTTCATTCAATGTGGTGCTCATTGGCTAAATACTAATTTTATTTGTCTTTCAGATATTAGAGGCAAAATTCTATTTGTAAACGATTCTTTACTAAATTCTTTAGGCCTCAAATCTGAAGATGTTATAAATAATAATATTAATAATTTTTACCTCCCGCAGGATGACAGAGCCTTTTTTGATAAGGTATTATATCAGCTATCATTAAACAATGTTTGGAATACAGAGTGTTCTTGTAGATTTAAGCAAGGTAAGACTCATTGGTTGCATTCTTATTTTTTTTTAATTCATAATGCTGAACAGAATGAAGATCTTATTGCGATTCTTTCCTATGATATTTCTGAGCCTAAGCAGATTGAATTGAATGAAAGTAGATACAATAGGGTCATTCAGGAACAGTACCGTTTGATGAATGAAGATTTGGAATTGGCTGCTAATACGCAAAAAGTATTTATGATGCCATCCTTTATTCAAACTCGAAATTTTGACATCTATACTTATATGAAGCCATTGATTCATGTAACTGGGGACATTCTGTCCCACAAAATAAATTTAGATGGTTCAGTTGATGTTATTTTAGCAGATGTAGCAGGACACGGACTGAGTTCTGCATATTTTACATCTAGTCTAGTTTTTATTTTCCAAAACCTTACTCCTGAAAATTCATCTAAGCCAGCTAATATTCTTAATTCTATATATAATAAAATACGATATATTGCTGAAGATCTTTTCATATGTGCAACGATTCTACGTTTAAATACAGATAATACTATAGAATACTCTTATGCAGGGAATTTTCCCATGCTTATTAAAACCAAAGGAAAATGGAATCTTCTAGATGGAAGAGGCACCCCTTTGTCGAACGGTCTTGATTTAAGCTTTACTAACTATAAGAAAAATATTGAACCTGGAGATGAAATATTACTTTTTTCAGATGGTTGTTATGAGCTAAGCAATGAAAATGAGAAAATTTTAGGATATGATGGCTTTTATGAATATTTAAAAAATCATTATTCTTTGGATGAAGCAATTCCAGCCCAGACAATCATGCGAAACCTTTTTGCCTTATCAAATAATAAATTCCATGACGATGTTTCTTTCGCTGTTATCCAAAAAGTTTAAAAAAAGTTCTATTTTGAGAAGATCTTACGGCTAGTAACCTCATCTCTGCTAAGTTGTTGAATTAAAGCTTCTAAACTAGGAAATTTTTCAACCTCACGAACTTTTTGTATGAAATCTAGTTTAATCTTTGTGCCATAGAGATCTTCTTTTGTATCGAAGATATGTGTCTCTATTGTTAATGTATCATCACCAAAAGTAGGTTTGGTTCCAACATTTGTCATAGATGGGCGACCATTTGCTAAGGTTGCATACACAGCTTTACCAGGTTTAACAAGATCCTGTGGTATACTTAAATTGGCAGTAGGATATCCAAGTTTCCTGCCTTCCTTTCGTCCTTCCACTACTGTTCCTTCTAAACTATAATTTCGACCAAGACAAATTTTTGTATTTGCGAGATCACCATTTTTAAGAAATTCTCGGATTAAAGAAGATGAGATTTTCAACTCTCCAGCAAACACTGGTTCAACTTGTGTTACTTTGTAATCAAATTGATTTGAAAGTGATTGAAGTAATTCAAAATTTCCTCTTCGATTCTTCCCAAAACAATGATTGTAACCAATGATAATGTGTTTCGCATGAAATTTTTTCAAGAGAATATTCGCTAGAAAATCCTCAGCTTCCATTTCTGAAAGTTCCCTAGTAAAAGGAAGAACTTCAACTTCTTGTATGCCGTAGGAAAGTATATTTTGAATTCTGGATTCTAGAGATTGTAGGTAGGTAAAATCAGTTTTTTTCCCCAGAACTATGGCAGGATTGGGATGGTAGGTTAGAGCTAAGGAATTCAGTTGGTCTGAATTCGCTAGAGATGTGGTTTTCTGAAGAAGAGCTTGGTGGCCTAAATGGACTCCGTCAAAATTTCCTAATGTTATCGCTCTACCTGTCAAATTATTTCTATCCTTTTGTACTTCCACTTGGACTTTAAGAAGCCAATTTCCTGGATATGTCCACTACAGTTTATGCTTGAGTTATGAAAAATCAAATTTTGTAGACAAACTGAAGTAGGAATCCGATGATAATGGTAAGATGTTTCGAATTTTATCACTATTTTTATTATTAATTAGTACAAATTTGCTACTTTCTCAGGGAACCAATCAATCGGGACATTTTAAAGATTTTGGTATTGGTTCAGAACCAGGAAATTTTATGACTTACCCAGAATTAGAAATTTGGGCAAGCTACCAGGGTTGGAAGGTAAAGCCTGATCAAAATTTTGCAGGAATCAAGAATTCTGTCTGCCAGATGATTGGAGAAGAAGGTATAGAGTTTGATTTGACCAAAGAAAACTTAGAAAAAAGAGCAATATACCTTTATTTGGAACTCGTTCATTACCAACCTTCTAAATACAGCACCCTACCATCTAGGATCTTAAAAGTCTATGTGAATGGGATTTGGAAAGAAACTGTAGAAATTGCAAATGGAAAGAATTTCCAAAATCCGATTATGATTCGTTTGGATCCTTCGGAATTTACGGATACGAAAATTAAGGTAAGGCTAGAACCATTCGGACCGATTCAAAAGGGCTATTTTTGGGGAATTTGGGACGCCTTTCTTTCGAACACAAAGATGGATTCTTAAGAAAATTGGCTTTTGTATTCTTCTTCGCTGATTGTCTGAAAATAAGATGTTAGTCCAGCTACTTTAAAGACCTTTTCGATGGCAGGCTTCATATTCGCAATGGAAAATTTACCCTTCATTTCTTGGACATAATTCAATTGCTTGATTAACATGCCAATACCAGATGAATCAATATAATTCAATTTCTCTAAGTTAATTACAACATGTGTTTGGGATGCATCTTTTCCTAGATTGTTCTCAATAAAATTCTTGAAATCCAAGGATGTGTAGATATCTAATGAACCAGTTAGGCTGATAACAATATGATTAGCTGCTTTCTTTAAGTCGATTTCCATTTCTGTTATAGGCTCGTTAAAAGTCATGATGTTGATTCTAAACAAGTTTTACTACTAAAATTTCTCAAATCGGACTAATTTTTGAGAAATAGAACCAGATGGACTTCAATTTTGAAGACAATTTTGTCGAAAATATAATGAGTACCAGGAGAATTATATGTATTTAAGAATATTCCTCATTTCTCTCATTTTATGCTGTACGGGAGTATTCTCTCAGGAGTTGGTTGACATTGATCCGACTTACGGAGGTCTGAAGCCTCTTCCCGAATTGAGCTTAGGTCAAAAGAAGATGATGGATGATCTCAAGGTGGATGTTAAAGGTCTTCATGAAGAAATACAAAAACGCTTAAATTTCCTTTCCCAAGAAAAAAAATTCAGTGATGGAAAGTATGTTCAATCTTCGATTGCACGAGAACAGTTTCAATACCCAACTAAGAAAAGGTCTATAGTTAACCACCAATTTACTTTAAATGTAATGGGTGGAGATAGATCTCAAACGTTGAAAGATGTTGAACTTTGGACTCGAAAATCTATAACCACTAAGAATATAGATTTTGAAGATACAAAAATCATGCGTGTCAATAATCCTGTGGGAGATGAAGACTGGAAAAGTCTAAGAATCTCAATTAAGAAGATTACCTCTACAGGAACAACCAAGGAAGAATTTGCAATAACTGAAATATACGAACCAGACCAAAGAGTTTTAATAGCTATAATGTATAGAAATAAATTAAGAGAAATTATTTCATCGATAGATCGTTACGTCAGTGCAAAAGGAAAAGGTCTAACCGATGATATTCGTTTTATAAATAATGAAATGAATACTTCAGGACAATACCAAGAGATCAATTGATGCAAAGAATTGAATTCCCAGACTATTACACCTGTCTGGGAATTCGTTTTGGAGCTAGCCTTGATGATATTAAAAAAAACTTCCGTACTCTCGCCAAAGAATTCCACCCTGATAACCCAGAAACGGGATCCAAATTAGCATTTCAAAAAATTCTTAAAGCATATCAAATTCTTTCCTCCGATCGAGATAGAAAGATTTATGATTATGCCTATTCTAATTTTATAAATAGCCAAAATGAAAATACAAGCCAATCTTTGCTTCACAAAGAGTGGGTAAATGAAATCCAAAATCAAAATACTTACTCTATTCCACATTCCCGTGTGGTTTTTGCACATTCCCTTTCAGAATATGCAAAGATAGGTCTTATGAGAAAAGGATATAGAATGAAAGATAGACGTAAGTGGACTGGGATCAATTATGATGTAGAAATTCGAATTGAACCCTCTGAAGTATCTAAGATTCTTCGTGCAAGTATTCCGCTTACAGTACGTAAACTTTGTCCCATTTGTTTGGGTTCCGATATCCATTGTAGTTCATGTGGGGGAAACGGCTCCTACAAATCATCTAAAAACCTAACAATTGATTTGTTGCCTAATCGTTGGAAAAATGGTCAGATCCTTGAATTAGAGCTAAGTAGATATAGACCAG